>Ga0116214_1000090_pt1 | contig 44444 bp, 44 predicted proteins | sample Sb_taG_FD_88964 | JGI IMG/M metagenome (GOLD analysis project Ga0116214, IMG submission 88964) | Peat soil microbial communities from Weissenstadt, Germany - Sb_50d_1_NS metaG | ecosystem: Environmental > Terrestrial > Soil > Wetlands > Peat | place: Germany: Weissenstadt | collected 2010-09-21
CACCTGTTGCGCTGGTGTCTGGGCTGTCTGTCGCCGCGCGCCGAGGTGTGCTGGTCAAGAGCGGCGGTGTGCTCGAGCGCCTGGCAACGTGCACCACGCTGCTGCTGGACAAGACGGGAACGCTGACCAGCGGCCGTCCGGCGCTGGCCGCGATCGTTCCGGCCGGGTGGCTCCCCGCCGACGAGGTCCTCCGCATGGCCGCGTCCCTCGACCAGGTTTCGCAGCATGTACTGGCCAGTGCGGTGGTGCATGCCGCCGAGCGCCGGTGCGAGCTTGTCCTGCCCGAGCAGGTCGATGAGGTAGCAGGCCAGGGGATCAGGGGAGTCGTCGCAGGTCATCGGGTTGCCGTTGGGAAAGCGGGCTGGGCCGGAGTGAGCGGTGCGCCGACGTGGGCGAAGGCCGCCAGGCGGCAGGCACAGCTTGACGGAGCGCTGACGGTCTTCGTCTCGGTCGACGGCAGGCCGGCCGGCGTGCTGGTGCTTGACGATCCCGTGCGGCCCGACGCGGGGCGGACCATTCGCTCGCTGCGCCGGGGCGGCATCAAGCGGATCGTCATGGTCACCGGTGACCGGGCCGAGGTAGCCGGAGCAGTTGGCGCGGTGATCGGTGTGGACGAAGTGCTCGCCGAGCGGACGCCAGCGGAGAAACTCGACGCGGTCCGACTGGAGCGCCGCCGGGCCCCCACCATCATGGTCGGCGACGGCATCAACGACGCGCCTGCGCTGGCCCTGGCGGACGTAGGGGTGGCGATGGGCGCGCGCGGTGCTACCGCGTCCTCCGAAGCCGCCGACGCCGTGCTGACCGTCGATCGCCTTGAGCGCGTCGGCGAGGTGACGGCGCTCGCCCGCCGCACTCACCGGATCGCCGTGCAGAGCGTGCTCGCCGGGATGGCCATGTCCCTCGCCGCGATGGGCGTCGCGGCTGTCGGCCTGCTCCCCGCGGTATGGGGTGCGCTGCTCCAGGAGGGCATTGACCTGGTGGTCATACTCAACGCCCTGCGCGCCTTGCGGCCCCCAGCCAGCCATGCCCGGCTGGCCGCTGAGGACGCGGCGCTCACCAGGCGCTTCAGGGGCGAGCACGAGGCGATCAGAGCCGCCATCGATCAGCTGCGGGTCGCCGCGGACGCACTTGGACTAAGCTCGCCCGCCGAGGCGATGGGGCAAGTCCGGCGGGTGCGCCAGGTGCTCGTAGAGCAGATCGAGCCACACGAGAGGGCCGAGGAGCGCGAACTGTACCCGGCCCTTGACCGGTTGCTTGGTGGCAGCGACCCCACCGCGATCATGAGCCGCGCGCACGCCGAGATCGCGCATCAGATCAGGCGCTTCGGCCAACTGGTCGATGACATCGGCCTAGCGGAGCCCGACGATGCCGACCTCGCTGATCTGCGTGGCCTGCTCTACGGGCTGCACGCGATCCTGCGGCTGCACACCGCCCAGGAAGACGAGAGCTACCTCTGGATAGGCGATGATCTCGACTCGGGAAGCCAGGCGCCGGTCCTGACAGCCGCTCGGATCTAAGCCGAGTCCGGTCCGGCGGGCAGTCAGGTCCGCGCCCGGCGCGGTAGCGCTGCGACGCGAGTCATGCCGAAAGGCCCCCTGGCTGGTGACTTACGGGACTGAACGATTTGTCGCCATTCGCTTAGCGTTCAATTCAGGAGGTGGCAACAACGTCTGCCGTTACATACCCGGTCAGGGTCGATGCTTCGCTTGACCGGGACCTGTCTCGCTGGCTGTGGCTAGTGAAATGGATTCTGGCCATCCCGCACTACTTCATCCTGAGCTTCCTGTGGGTCGCTTTCGTCGTGATGAGCGCCGTCGCGTTCTTCGCGATCTTGTTCACCGGCCGCTATCCGCAGTCGATCTTCGAGTTCAACGTCGGCGTGCTCCGCTGGACCTGGCGCGTGCAGTACTACGCTTACGGCGCGCTCGGCACCGACCGGTACCCGCCGTTCTGCCTGCGTGACGTTCCCGACTACCCGGCCCACCTGGAGATCATGTACCCGGAGCGGCTGTCCCGCGGTCTGGTCCTGGTGAAGTGGTGGCTGCTGGCCATCCCGCAGTACATCATCGTCGCCGTGTTCGCCGGCGGCGGGACATTCGCGGCCTGGCGGATCGGGAACCTGTTCAGCTGGGCCAACCTGAACCTCAACTGGTCCGGCGGTGGCCTGATCGGCATCCTGGTCCTGATCGCCGCGATCGTGCTGGCGTTCACCGGTCGCTATCCGGTCGCCATCTTCGACTTCGTCCTCGGTATGAACCGGTGGGTGCTGCGGGTCGCCGCCTACGCCGGGCTGATGACCGACAAGTACCCGCCGTTCCGGCTCGACAACGGTGGTCACGAGCCCGGCGGAACGCTGACCTTCCAGCCGGCTCCGGTAACCCTTGGCGTGACGGACGCCCCCGTGACAGACGCTGCCTTGCCAGATACCGCCGTGGCAGATACCGGCGTGACAGATACCGGCGTGACGGGCCTGCCGGGCAGCCAGTACGGGACTCAGGCGCCGGAGCCGGGTACGCCAGAACTTGGTGTGCCGGAACGTGGCAGGCAGGCCGGCCGCGGCTGGACCGCTGGCCGCGTCATCTCAGCGGTGATCGGCTCGGTGCTCATCCTGATCTCGGTCGGCCTGCTGTCCGGCGGGGTCGGCCTGCTGTGGGCGGGTCAGGCCCGCCGCGTTAACGGGTATGTGACGTCGGACACCACGACCTATGGCACCGGCGGCTACGCGCTCGCCACCGACACGATCCAGCTCCCGGCTGGGGTTTGGGACTGGTTCGGCAAGGGACTTGTCGGCAAGGTGCGGATCCGGGTCACCTCGTCCGATCCGGCAAAGCCGACATTCGTCGGCATCGCGCCAGCGACGGCCGTCTCCGGCTATCTGTCGGGTGTCCGGTACACGACGCTGACCAGCCTGGGCGGTCGCAATACGCCGATCAGCCACCGGGGTCGCGCAGTTCCCGCGTTGCCTGCCAGCGCAACCATCTGGACCGTGCACGCTGTCGGCACCGGCACCCAGACACTGGTCTGGACACCACCGGTCGGCAACTGGGTCATCGTCGCGATGAACGCCGACACCTCGCCTGGGCTTACCGTGCGCGCCGATGCCGGAGCGACCGTGCCCGACCTGGGCTGGATCACGGGCGGCTTGATCGCAGTAGGTCTGCTGATCGCGGTCGGCGGCGTCGTGCTGCTCGCGATCCCGATTCGCCGCGCCTCGTGACGCATAGCCAGCCGGGCGGCCCCGGCCACAGGCCCGGGCCGCCCGCTGGCCAAGCACGGCGCGACGTGAGACGTCCTCGCAAGCCGTTCGGCCCGGGCGAATCGGGCCTTTCGGCCCTCCTGTAGCCGAGCGTGCGGCCATAGCTTCACAGCCAAGCACGCCGCTGCCCAGATGGCGTCGAGGAGGCGGTTCAGGTGACCATTCTCGCGGAGAGTCCAGGACGTCATTTCGGCAGGCGTCTGCGCCGCCTGCTTGGCATCGTGTCGTTAGCTGCGAGCCTCGCCGCGCCGTTGATGCTGCTGACTCCGCAGGCGGCGTCCGGCGCTATTCAGCGGCACCACGGCGGCTGCGCCTGGGCGATTGTTCCCAGCCCGAGTCCGGGTACGGTGCAGAACATCCTGCTTGGCGCAGGAAACGAACCGGGCGGTGGCGCCTGGGCCGTCGGCTACCGGGTTTCTCCACAGAGTGCGCAGTTTGAGGCGCCGATCGCTGAGCACTGGAATGGCTCGGCCTGGACAGCCAAGACCATTCGCGGCGATCAGTCCGTTCTGGTCGGCGTCTACGCCCCTATCCAGACCAGCGTCTGGGCGGTCGGCCTGTTCAACATTTCGCCGACCGAGATGTTCCCGGTGATCGATCATTTCAACGGAAGCCGGTGGGCGGCGGTCCGTAATCCCCGACTGCCGTTCAGCGTGCTGACCGGCGTCGCCGGAGCCTCGCGCACCGACATCTGGGCGGTGGGGAGGCAGTTCTTCCGCAATGCGGCCCTGACCATCATCGAGCACTATGACGGGCATTCCTGGACCCGGGTGCCGAGTCCTTCACCCAAAGGTGACTACCTCGACCTCGGCGGGATCACGGTCATCTCCCCGCGCGGCATCTGGGCGGTCGGTGACTACAAGAATCCGAGCGGTGTCTTCCGTACCCTGATCGAGCACTACGACGGGCACCGCTGGACCATGGTCCGCAGCCCGAATGTCGGCACCGGCGACAATTACCTCACCTCAGTCGCGGCGCTGGGCCCGCACCGAGTCTGGGCCGTGGGCCGGGCGTTCGACGGTTCCCGGTTCCGGCCGCTGGCGTTGTCGTGGAACGGTTCAGCGTGGCAGGCCCGCCTGCTCCCCGTTGTGCAATCGGGTGACTATGCGCTGAACGGCCTGACGGCCGGTCCAGGTCACAGCCTGCTGGCGGTCGGGAGTCGCACCGATTCGAGCGGTGTCCAGCGCACCATGATCGAGGTATTCAGGCACGGGCAATGGCGAGCGGAGCCGAGCCCGAACGCCAGCGCCATGGACAACGTCCTGTACGGGGTGACTGTCACCCAGCGGGACCGGATCTGGGCCGTAGGCAACTGGACATCGAGCACCAACCGGCACACCCTGACAATGCTCTGCAAGCATCGCTGAGGATCAGCCCGGCTCAAGGCGGTCCGCTGGCGACGCGCTCGCCTGGCCATGGTCCGCTGCCCGATACCCTGCATGGATGACAACTGGGGAGGCGTTGCCGCTGCGAGCTGATCTGGCTGGCCGGGAACCGTACGGCGCGCCGCAGCTCGACGTCCCGGTCCAGCTCAACACCAACGAGAATCCGTACCCGCCACCGCCCGGCCTGGTCCAGCAGATAACGCAGGCGGCAGCTGCCGCGGCGATCGGGCTGAACAGGTATCCGGATCGCGACGCGGTGGCGCTCAGAGACGATCTAGCCGCCTACCTCGGGCATGGCCTGACCAGGGATCGAGTGTGGGCGGCCAACGGGTCCAACGAGATCATCCAGCAGCTGCTGCAGGCCTTCGGCGGCCCAGGGCGCAGCGCGCTCGGCTTCGAGCCGTCCTACTCGATGCACCCGATCATCAGCCAGACCGCGAGCACCCGCTGGGTGCCAGCGGCCAGGGACCACGATTTCGGCGTTGACGCCGACCGGGCCACAGCGGCGGTGCAAGAGTTTCAGCCGGACCTGGTCTTCCTCACGTCGCCGAACAACCCGACAGGAACAGCGTTGCCGCTGGCCGTGGTCGAGTCGGTGTGCGCGGTAGCGCCGGGCATGGTGGTGGTCGACGAGGCCTACGCGGAGTTCGCCCGTGACCGGCACGGCAGCGCGCTCAGCCTGCTTCCCCGGTTTCCGCGGCTGGTTGTGGTTCGCACCATGTCCAAGGCGTTCGCGCTGGCCGGGGCGCGGGTTGGTTATCTCGCCGCCGATCCAGCCGTGGTCCGGGCCCTGCTTGTCGTCCGGCTGCCCTACCACCTGTCCGCGATGACCCAGGCCGTCGCCCGGGCCGCCCTGGCGCACACCGGTGAGCTGCTGGCCAGGGTGTCGGACATCCGGGCCGAGCGGGATGACCTGGTGGCGTGGCTGCGCGGACGCGGGCTGGCCGCCGCGGACTCAGATGCCAACTTCGTGCTGTTCGGTACCTTCGGCGACCGGCGGGCGGTTTGGCAGCAACTGCTCGACCGGGGCGTGCTGATCAGGGAGGTGGGCCCGCCGCAGTGGCTGCGGGTGACCATCGGCACACCGCAGGAGATGGCGGCGTTCCGGGCAGCGCTCGACGATGTGATCGGGGCGAGCTTATGGACGGCCGGACCGGCCGGGTGCAGCGGGCCACCAAGGAGACACAGGTGCTGGTCGAGGTCAACCTCGACGGCACCGGGGTGACGCAGGCAGATACTGGCGTGCCGTTCTTCAACCACATGCTGGCCCAGCTCGGCAAGCATGGCTGCCTGGATCTGACGGTGCGGGCGCGCGGCGACGTGGAGGTCGATGCGCACCACACGGTGGAGGACACCGCGATCACGCTCGGCGAAGCGGTGCGCCAGGCGCTCGGTGACAAGGCGGGCATCTGCCGGTTCGGCGACGCGCTGGTCCCGCTGGACGAGACGCTGGTCCGGGCCGCGGTCGACCTGGCCGGACGACCCTACGTCGTGCATTCCGAGCCGGATGGCATGGCCCCGCTGATCGGCAGCTACGACACGACCCTGACCAGGCACTTCTTCGAAACCCTCGGCACGTCGGCGGCCATCTGCCTGCACCTGACCGTGCTCGCCGGGCGTAACCCGCACCATATCGTCGAGGCGCAGTTCAAAGCGTTCGCGCGGGCCCTGCGCGCCGCCGCGGCGCCGGACCCGCGGGTCGGCGGTATCCCCAGCACGAAGGGCGTCCTGTGACCCCGGACCGGCGTCGGCGCAGCGAACTACGCCGCGATCATCGGGCCGAGCCGTGAGCGGGCCGGTCCGGCCTCGGGTCGTCGTGCTTGACTACGGTTCGGGCAATCTGCGGTCGGCGCAGCGGGCGCTGCAGCGGGCCGGCGCCCAGGCCGAGGTGACCGCGGACAGCCGGGCTGCGCTGAACGCGGACGGGCTGGTAGTACCTGGCGTCGGGGCCTTCGCTGCCTGCATGGCCGGGTTGCTCGGCGTGCGCGGAGATGTGATCATCGCCAAGCGGCTGGCCGAATCCCGGCCGGTGCTTGGCATCTGCGTCGGCATGCAGGTGCTGTTCACCGAGGGGGCCGAGCATGGCAAGCTGACGGCGGGCTGCGGCGCGTGGCCCGGTGTGGTGCAGCGGCTGGCGGCTCCGGTGCTGCCGCACATGGGCTGGAACACGGTCTGCCCGCCGGCTGGGAGCCGCCTGCTGACCGGTATCGGGCCGGACGAGCGGTTCTACTTCGTGCATTCCTATGCGGTCCTCGCATGGCCGGCGCCGGCCGGTGCCGACTCGACCGCGCCGATGCTGACCTGGGCCGAGCATGGCCAGCCGTTTCTGGCCGCCGTAGAGGACGGGCCGTTGTGCGCCACCCAGTTCCACCCGGAGAAGTCCGGTGACGCCGGGGCAGCGCTGCTTTCGAACTGGCTGGAGCTGATCCGGTGATGCCGAGCCTGATCCTGCTCCCCGCCGTCGACGTGGCAGGCGGCCAGGCGGTCCGGCTGGTCCAGGGCGCGGCCGGCACCGAGACCTCGTACGGGGATCCGCTGGACGCGGCCGTTGCCTGGCAGCGGGCCGGCGCGGAGTGGATCCACCTGGTCGACCTGGACGCGGCATTCGGCCGGGGATCCAACGCGGAGCTGCTGGCCGCGGTCGTCAGGCGGCTGGACGTGGCCGTCGAGCTATCCGGCGGCATCCGCGACGACGCCTCGCTCGCTGCCGCGCTGGCGACCGGATGCGAGCGGGTCATCATCGGGACCGCGGCGCTTGAGAACCCGCACTGGGTGCGCGGGATCATCGCCGAACATGGCGAGCGGATCGCCGTGGGCCTCGACGTCCGCGGCACGCGGCTGGCTGCCAGGGGCTGGACCGCCGAGGGCGGCGAACTGCTCGACGTGCTTGACCGGCTGGAGGCCGATGGCTGCCCCCGGTATGTGGTGACCGACGTGACCAGGGACGGCACGCTGACCGGGCCCAATCTCGACCTGCTCCGCCTAGTGTGCGCCAGGACGGCGCGACCGGTGATTGCCAGCGGAGGGGTGTCCACGCTGGATGACCTGCGGGCGATCGCGACGCTGCTCGACGTCGGCGTCACTGGCGCGATCGTCGGGAAGGCACTTTACGCGCGCGTGTTCACCCTCTCCGATGCCCTGCGCGTCGTCCGTGAGGTGCGGACATGACAGCGGCCTCCATGGCGGCCACGACGGCAGCGAGGCAGGCGTGACGGTCGCGGTCCGGGTGATCCCGTGCCTGGATGTGGACGCCGGCCGAGTGGTCAAAGGAGTCAACTTCGCCCGCTTGCGCGACGCGGGTGACCCGGTCGAGCTGGCCGCGGCCTACGATGCCGACGGCGCCGACGAGCTTGTATTCCTCGATATCACCGCGTCGAGCGACTACCGGGAGACCATGTACGAGGTGGTGGCCAGAACTGCCGACCAGGTGTTCATTCCGCTGACCGTCGGCGGGGGAGTGCGCAGCGCTGACGATGTCGACCGACTGCTGCGGGCCGGGGCGGACAAAGTCTGCATGAACACCGCGGCGATCGCCAGGCCGGCGCTGCTCACCGAGGTGGCGGACAGGTTCGGCTCGCAGTGCGTCGTGGTCTCGGTGGACGCCAGGCGCGGCACCGCCAGCCAGGGAACCTTCGAGGTCACGACCCACGGCGGGCGGCAAGGTACCGGCCTGGACGCGGTGCGGTGGGCGGCCCGCGCGGCCGAACTCGGCGCCGGCGAGATCTTGCTCAACTCGATGGACGCCGACGGCACCCAGGCCGGGTTCGACCTGCCGCTGATCCAGGCGGTACGCGCCGCGGTCAGTGTGCCGGTGATTGCCAGCGGCGGGGCCGGCCAGGAGTCCGATTTCGGGCTGGCCGTGCGGGCCGGCGCCGATGCCGTCCTGGCGGCGAGCCTGTTCCACTTCGGCAAGCTGCGGATCGCCGAGGTAAAGGAGTCACTGCGGGCGGCCGGATACCCAGTCCGGCTGCCCGCGACGGGTCGCCGGGAGGCGGTGGATCAATGAGCGTGGAACCAGGCGACGGGCTCGACCCGCGGATCGCGGCCCGGCTGAAGCGGGATGCCGCCGGCCTGTTCCCAGCCATCGCGCAGCAATACGACACCGGCGAGGTGCTGATGCTCGGCTGGATGGATGATGAGGCGCTGCACCGCACGCTGACCACCGGCCGCTGCACCTACTGGTCGCGCAGCAGGCAGGAATACTGGGTGAAGGGTGACACCTCCGGCCACGTGCAGCGGGTGAAGTCGGTCGCACTCGACTGCGACGGCGACACCGTGCTGGTCAGAGTCGACCAGGCGGGCGGCGCGTGCCACACCGGCGACCGGACCTGCTTCGACGCCGACGTGCTGCTGGCCAGCGGGCCGGACGATACCGGGCCGTCGGCCCCGCGGTGATCAGGTGGTCGGCAAGGGCTTGGTCTGCCTGATCGTGGTGTGCCTGATGGTGAAGCCGGCTCGCTGATATAGATCCAGGGCACCGGTGGGCGAGTCGGCGTCGACCTCAAGCGAGGAGGCGGTGAATCCGGCGGCCTTGGCCACGCCGAGTGTCCGGGCCATCAGCGCGGAAGCAATCCCACGCCCCCGGCCTGGTCGGCGCGTACCGATCAGAGCGATGTAGAGATCACGTATGCCGCTGACTGCGGTGTACGCGTCGTACTCGTGGCCGATGATCAGGCCGAGCGGCTCGGAATCGGCATAGGCAAGGAAGCTGACGGCGGGTCGGAAAGCGCTATATCCGAGAAAGCGCATCCATTGCTCGCTGGTGAACTCGCTAGAGCCCCAGTGGTCGCGGAAGGCCTCGTTGTACACCAGCATGGCGTCCGGTGCGCGGTCAGGCGTGAAACCGGCGATCCGCACGCCATCCGGCGTGCAGACCTCAGGCGGTGCCGCCGAGAGGTCCCGTTCCATCGCGTGGAACCAGCGGGCCGGGTGATAGCCATGCGCTTCGTACAGCGCGACGGCCCCAGCGTTATGCGATAGGCACGATCCGGACAGTGTTAGCGGCCGACCTGGATGGCGCTCCAGGTGCAGCGGCACAGCGGTTCGCTGCGCCCAGTCAAGCAGCCGGCCGCCGAGCCCGCGCTGCCGGTATGCCGGGTGCACGCCGCCCTGCTGCCGCATATCGTGGACCGGATCGGCCGTGCGCGTGGAGATGAGGGCACAGTAGCCCACCATGACGTTCCCGTCGTATGCGGCGACAGAGCCGCGCGCGAAGTCGCGGTACGGATCGCTGAATTCTTCAAGCAGATCCTGCTCGCTGTAGTACTCCCAGTCCCGGTCCGCTTCGGCGGCGGCGGCGATTAAGGCCGCCCAGTCACCCGCGTCTTGCGGTGCGATCGACCGCCAGTCGAACTCCGCGTCGCTCATAGCGGATTGTGCGCAGAACAGGTGACAGACGGCAACGGATTAACGGACGGCGACAAACTATGCCCGCCGCCCACGCACCCCAAGCTCTGGAAATGCCGGATCCTAGGCGGGCAGAGCATCTCCGCTCTGGTCCGCCTGCTGATCCGCCCCGTGCTCGTCCGCCCCGTGCTGCTCCGCGCCGCGGAGTCCTGCGCCGCGGAGTCCTGCGCCGCGGAGTCCTGCGCTGCGGAGTCCTGCATCGCCCTGGTCCGCCTGACTCTCGATTTGCGGCCCGAGGATCTCTGCGTCGCCGGATGACGCGGCCATGTCACTCTTGTCGTAGCTGCCGATCTCCGCTGGGATCGCCATCCGCCTGTCTGTCACGTGATCCCACAGTTCCAGCCGCGCGCTCACCGGCTCAGCGATCTTGTTCGCGTAATAGCCGGGCATCTCGTAGACCAGGTGCCCGCTGACCGTGCCTCCTGGCGTCAGCGCGACGGGCATGCTGATCGGGCTCAGGCTCAGCGACGACAGGTCCCATGCCACCGGCGGGCAGGTAGCCTCGCCAACGCGCCCCCAGGAGCCAGGGATCAGCTTGACATAGAGCAGCACGGTGAGGTTCGCGTTCCGCTCGGTCTCAAGATTGGTAATGCGCGCGCTGATCGACCGCACGCGTGCAGGTACGGCGAGGCCACTGCCGCTGTCTCGTTCGGTTTCGATGGAACCGGTGCCAGAAATCTCCACCCTGATATTGGGGAAACCTGGCCTGGCCGACAGCGGGACAGACGGGACGGACCAGTTCTGGATAGCTCCGAAGAAGCACGTGAACGCAGCCAAGAACGATATGACCGCAGCTAGCATCCACCAGTTCAGCAGGAGACTGTAATGCGTCTCCTTCTCGAAATATGCAATCGAAAAGCCGGTCAAGAATAGCGTGAGCGTCAGGAGGAGCCCGCCAAGCCATAGCCAGAGCGCACGGTGAGGTCGCACCTTCGGATTCTACTGTACGCAGTCGTTACTTCCGATTAGATGTCGGACATCTGTGGCGCGGCGGCCAGGGCAAGGATCGGATGTCTCGCGATTTGCCCGGGCCAAGGCCAGTCACCGGCCGGTCGCCCGGGCGGCGAAGGGCGGGCGCCGGGCCGTCGGCGGGATCGACGGAGACCGTGGCGGAAGGCTCGTCGCTGGGTCAGCATTGCATTACGGATCGTCAACGTCGCGGACTCTCGACGGGCTGGCCAGGGCGCAGGATCCGAGCCGGCGGCGGCGCGGCAGGCCCGTAGTCCGCGGAGGGTGGCGCTAGCCCGAGAAGCGATATATCTTGAATTTAGGATCGTCGCATCTACGGGAGTCGTCATGTCGGCACCACCTCGCAAGGACGAGCCGGGCCTGACCCGGCGGGATGAGCTGGCCGTCTCCGGCGCCGCGCTGTCCGACGTGCCCTGGACCGCCGCTGGCGCGGCCGGCGCCGTGGTGGCCGGCGCGGATCTAGTGCTGCATCTCACCGGCGGGCACCTCGGCCTGAGCAGCTCGCTGTCGGCAGGAACCGTGGCGCTCTTCGCCGTAGCCGGGGGAGGCGCGGTCGTCAGGAACCGAACCAGCCGTGCCGTTCGGTGGGCGCGCCGTAACCCGTGGCGCTTCGCCGTGTTGCCCGGCGTCGCGACGGCGATCGTCGTCTTCGTGCTGTCCGTCCTAGTCGGCAGCAGCGGCCTGCTTGGCGGCGGATTCACCGCCGTCTGGCACGGCGCCATCGCCTATGGCGTGACCGGTGCCGCAGCTGCCATCGCCGGCAGCCGTAACCGCCGGCAGCCGTAACCGCCGGCAGCCGTAACCGCCGGTCTGGCTAACGTCTGGTGGCGAGGAAGACGGGAATCAGCCGTTCCGTCCTTTCCTGATACTCGGCGTACGGCGGGTAGGCCTGGACGGCTCGCTGCCACCAGGTAGCCCGCTCCTCGCCGGTCAGCTCGCGCACGCTGACGTCGAACGGTTCTGGACCATCCTGGATCCGGACCGCCTCCGGGTCAGCCTTGAGGTTGTAGTACCAGACCGGATGGGTAGGCGCTCCGCCCAAGGACGCGACGAGAGCGTACTGACCATCGTGCTCGACCCGCATCAGCGGCGTCTTGCGCACCTTCCCGCTCTTGTTGCCCTGGCTGGTGATGATGATCACCGGCAGTCCGGTATCGCCCAGGGTGTTCGCCCGCTGACCGCCGGACGCTTCATAGGCCTCGACCTGATCACGTGCCCATTGGCTGGCGCTCGGGGCGTACTCGCCGTCAAGACTCATGGGCAGAACCTTACGCCGGCCGGGCCGGCTCGGGGCGTCGGCCGGCTTGGCTGGCCGCCCGGCCGGTGACCGACCACGGCCGCGCCCGGTCCGAGTTGACACGTAAGATTTTGCTTACCTATAGTCTGGTCTCGTGACGAGAGCTGGCGCGCCCGCGGTCGATGACGCGTTCGGCGTGATAGCCAACCGGCTGCGGCGCGAGCTGCTTGAGCGGCTAGCCGCTGGAGAATGCCGGGTCACCGAGCTCGCGACCGGCCTGCCGGTTAGCCGGCCAGCGGTATCCCAGCATCTGCGGCTGATGCTCGATGTCGGCGTGGTGACCGAGCGCCGGGTTGGCCGCGAGCGCTACTACTCGCTCTCCCGCAGCCAGCTGGGCGATGTCGACCGGTGGCTAGCCAGACTCGACGACTTCTGGGCGAGCGGGCTGCGCCGGCTTGGCGAGCACCTGGACCGGCAGCCGTGATCGACGGTGACCGGGTCGTGCATGAGGTCCGCTACGCCCATCCGGTGCGGGCCGTCTGGCGTGCGCTGACCGATCCGGCGGAGTTGGCCGCCTGGCTCATGCCCAACGACTTCGCGCCGACCGTCGGGCACCGGTTCCGACTCGACGCCCAGATCTGGACCCGAGCTAACATCGGCGTCCCGACTCTGAGGCACCGAAGTGATCGACCGGACAGGAGGCTAACAGTGAAAACGATCCACCATGTGGTGGACATCGACGCGGGCACCGAGTCGGTCTGGTCCGCGCTGACCGAGCCCGACCAGATGGCAGGATGGTGGTCGACCAAGCTGCGGACTCCGCCAGCGGCGGTCGGAGCCCAGGTCGAGTGGACCTTCGCCGGTGACTTCAACCCGGTCATGGAGATCATCACGCTCGATCAGGGCCGGGAGCTTGGCTGGCGATGCGTCAGCGGCCACGATCCCTGGCAGGACAGCATCTTCAGGTTCGAGCTGGCCGCGCTCGACGACCGCCGGACCAAGCTCTGCTTCTGGCAGGACTACGCCGTCGAACTCGCCGACGACTACTACGGCGTCTACAACTTCAACTGGGGCTACTACCTGGAGAGCCTGCGCCTGCCGTGTGCCACCGGGACGGGGAAGCCGTTCCCGGCCCAGAGCTAGCGAGGAGGAGAACACCGTGCATCAGACCAGGCTCACCGAATCCGCCGAGTACATCGCCCGCCGGGAGGAACTCAGGCAGGCGGAGATCAAGCTCATGCGGCACCGCGAGGAAGTCGCCGAACTGCGTCGGCAGTTGCCGGCCGGTGCCGTGGTCGATGACTACGTCTTCGCTGAGGGGCCGGCTCGGCTCGACGACGCCGACGCGCCGGTCGCGCCGGTCCGCCTTAGCGAGCTGTTCTCGTCGGCCGCGCGGCCGCTGGTGATCTACCACTTCATGTACGGCAAGGCCCAGACGTCGCCCTGCCCGATGTGCACGATGTGGATCGACGGCTTCAACGGGGTAGCTCAGCACCTCGCGCAGAACATCGACTTCGCCATCATCGCTGCGGCGGGCATCCCGTCGCTGCGGGCGCACGCCCGCGCCCGCGGCTGGGACCGGCTGCGGTTGCTCAGCTCCGCCGAGAGCACCTTCAAGTACGACCTCGGCAGCGAGGATGCCGACGGCAACCAGGATTCCACCGTGTCGGTGTTCACGCTGGACCCGGGCGGGTCGCCGCGGCACCGTTACACCGCACATCCGAGGATGGCCGACGACATCGATCAGCGCGGGATCGACCTGCTCAGCCCGGTCTGGCAGCTCCTTGACCTCACCCCGCAGGGCAGAGACGACTGGTACGCACAGCTCGACTACGGCCCGGCCCGGTCCTGACGAGGCTCAAGCAGGGCGCCCGGCTGGCGGCATTGCCAGCCGGGCACGACCTGCTGCCGCGGCCTGACTCAGCTGAGCAGGCGGAGTGTGTTGGCCGCGTCGTCCACGTAGTACACACCCTCGCCATGCGGCGCTACCGCCAGCCCGAAGAGGGCGCCGTTGCCCGGCGGGCTGCCCGAGCGGTCCAGGTAGCGCATGGCTACCTGGACGCCGCTCGGCGTGGTCTCCACGATCCGCCCGTCGCCGCCATTGACGGTGAGCACGTCGCCGTTCGGCGCGATCGCCAGGCCGAGCGGGGAGTTGAGCCAGCCGCCTGAGGTGACGACCTTACCGGTTCCCGCGCTTGAGTCCCGGTCCAGCGCGTCCGGGATCGCGGTGATCCGGTTCGGGCCGGTGTCGGCGACGTAGAGCACGCCGTCCCAGCCAAGCCCGACTCCGGTCGGCCCGACCACGAAGGTGGTTGCGTTCGTCTGCTCGGAGAAGCCAGAGCCGATCTTCGTGACGCTGCGCAGCTCGGGCACGTGGTGCCGGTGGAAGCTGAGCACCAGCCGCAGAATGGTGCCGTGGTGCACGATCCCGCCCTTGGCCGCGACCGTGCCGTTCAGCACGTTGGTGACAAACAGCGTGGCGGACCGGCCATGGCTGACGGCAGTCATGTCCCAGGGCCCGTTAATGCCATGCCCGCTGATGGTTGCCCGGACCCTACCCCAGCTGTCGAGGACCAGCAGGCAGCCGGCCGATGAGGTCGCGGCGAGCCCGTTGATGGAGGGCAGGCTGCCGACGATGACCCAGCCGTGCACCACGACCAGCGCCGTGGTCAGCCCGATGCCGCCCGGGCATGCCCCAGGCAGGCCGGAGGCGGAGATCTGGGCGAATTGGGTCACCTTGCCGCCCGGGCTGACCTCGACGATCGTAGTTCCAGTGCCCTGCAGGTTGCCCTTGTCGTTGAAGTTGCTGATCAGGACGTCGCCGCGGTGCAGGCGGCCCCTGCTGTGCCGGACCACAGCCACGCCATACGGATTGATGTCGCCGTTGCCCGGTATGGTCGACGCGACTTGCCTGGTGTGGTGGAAGCTTCCGATGAACGTCGGGTCCGCGTGCTGAGGCCGCGCCCACGACGCAGGCGCCGCTGTGAGACCAGCTCCCGCGATGGCGACGACGCTGGCGGCTGCCAGGGCGACCCCGCGAAGTACTCGCATGAGCGTGCTCCTTCCGTTTGATGCCGACCGTCATTGAGGCGCGAGCGTGCGGGCACGTCGACAAGGCCGCGTGGACCTATCGCGTCCCGCGCGCTGCACCCGCTACACGTACGAGCGGCGGTCTCGGTTCAATCGCGAAGGCAAAAATTAGGCAAACGGCTCGCTCGGCGTCATCGCCCGGGCGAGAGCATCATCGTCCGGGCGAGAACATCCTCGCCCAGGCGCGCCAGTCCGTCGCTGCTGGCCGCTCTGGCGATGCCGAATCCGCCTGGGCTGAACTGGGCCGACCGGGCGGGATCGGCCTGCCGTCCAGCGCGAGCGGGGCCTGACGAATTCGAGCTTATTTCTTTCCGTCCAGCGGTCGATTGATTCCGCCTAAAGCTTTCAAATAAGCACGTCGCGACTTGCGCATAACATGTCTATACGGCGGACTTCAGGGCAGCTGGACCTATTGCAATTCTATCCAATGGGCAGATCAATTTCTGCAGAGTTTGTCCGGCGGGACCGAGCACATGCTATATGTCGTGGCATCTCGGCAGCCGAGCTTGCCAGGAGGAAGCATGGTGGCTGTGCAGGCGATATTCCCGTGAATCTATCAATAGCACCCGACTTTGCGCTGCTTAGCTCCGCGGACGGGGCATTGTTACCCGACTTGCTCAGCGGTTTGCGTCCAGCGGCCGTGGCCCTGCTGACTGCGGCATCGGTCTACCGAGGGCCGGTTCCTTATGACGCGTTGCTCAGCGCCGGCCAGGCCAGGCTTGACCTGCGAACGCACGGGCTCGGCGACCTGATCGGGGAGTGTGCCGCCGCTGGACTGATGGTCCTGGATCTGGCGAGTCAGCCGCCAACCGTGCAGGTCGCCCCCGAGATCGCGACCTGGTTGCTTGGTCACCTGGCGGAGACCGGCCACGGTGAGGCAGTCGCCGGGGCGCACCGTTGTGCTGCGAACTACTGGCAGTGGCGGATCACAGCTCGCCAGCAGAACTGGCAGGACGACATGCACGACCTGCTTGAGGCTCGGCACCACCTGATCGAGGCCGAAGATCTGTCCCCGGCCGAGAAGATCACCGAGGGTATCTGCTCGCGGCTGCACGGCCTCGGCAGGTTCGCTGAGGAGGGCGAGCTGATCACCGACACGCTAGCGTGGCTCCCGGCCGGGTCACGGGCAGCGTGGACCTACCGGCTCGGCAACGTATGCCAGCTGCAGTCCGACTACGAGGCGGCCGAATGCTGGTTCCTGCAGGCGCTGAGCGGGTTCAGCGGACTCGCCGACAGCCACGGCATGGCCAGCTGCTATGGCAATCTGGGCGCACTCGCGCACGCTCGCGGCGACTATGCCGAAGCCGAGCGCTGCTACCTGAAATCGCTGGCGCTTGAGCAGGCCAAGCCGGCCGACCACGATGCACGGGAGGCCGTCCGGACCAGAGCCGGCCAGCCTGGGCCGGTCAGCATGGCCGCCGCGGTCAAGCGCAAGCACGCCAGCGGAAGGTCGCCGGCCGGTGACTTCAGGACTCGCCGCGGACTGGCTGGACGGCCGTCCGCCGACGATGCGGGGACGCACCACGGACTGGCTAGCCGGACCGCGACCGGCTCCAGGCGACGGCGCGCCCTCATGGTGTTGCCGGTCATCGCGGCGGCCATCGCGGCTGGCGTCGCGCTGGCGACGGTTCGCGGGCCCGATCGTGGCGCAGCCCGGCCATTTGGGGCGCTGAGCCTGGCCGCGACAACTCGTGACCAGGCGGCAGCCTGGATCGTGAGGTGGGTTGCCGACGACGCGATCGTGGCCTGCGATCCGCTGATGTGCTCGGCGCTGCAGGCGGATGGGGTGCCCGCGGCGCGGATCCTGGAGATCACGTCCAGCGCCACCGATCCGCTCGGCTCCGATGTCGTGGTGGCGACGACCGCCATCCGGAGCCGATTCGGCAGCGAGCTCAGTGCCGTATTCGCGCCGGGCGTGATCGCCAGCTTCGGTTCGGGGAGCACCGGGATCGAGGTCAGAGTGGTGGCCGCGGACGGTGCCGCCGCCTATCGCAGCGCGCTGCGAGCCGATCTGACGGCCAGGCGGCTAGCTGGGGCCGCGTTGCTCGGCAGCCCGCGGATTTCGACGTCAGCGCTGGCCGCGAGGCAGCTCGCGGCAGGCCAGGTGGACTCTCGCCTGCTTATTACCCTGGCGGCCGTCGCCGCGTCGGGTCCGGTGACCGTCGTCGCGTTCGGCGGTGCCGGGCCGGGAGCAAGTTCGGGCATGCCGCTGATATCGGCCGACATTGCAGCTGGGACGGTCAGGGCCGGGCGCAGTCCGACTTCGGCTCAAGCGCGAGCCGCGGCGGCCAGGTCGCTGGCCGGGCTGGTGGCGTTCCTGCGCGCGCAGCGCACGCCGTTGCTGGCCGCCAGCGTCAGCGAGCTGACCCTGCCGACGGGCCTGATGATCGTGCGGATTGACTTCGCCGCGCCGAGCCCGCTCGGGCTGCTTAACAGCGTTCCGGCCAGCGCCAAGCCGGCCGGTCCAGGCGGTCCAGGGTCGTGATGACCGGCGGCGCTGGCCGTCGGCAGATCAGAGAAGAGGAAATCATGACGTTATTAGCGACAATGCCCGGCCTCCGGCGGATGCTGGCCGCCAGCGCCCTTTCGGTCAGCATGCTCGCCATCGCCGCTCCGGCAGCGTCGGCCGCTCCGCCATTGTCGGCCGGGCCGGGCACCGGCTGGCTCAGGCTGGCCCATCTATCCCCGAATACGCCGGCGGTAGATGTGTACCTCTATTCCTTCGCCAATCCGGCTGCCCGGGTGGTGCTGCGGCACGTGAGCTACGGCACTGTGTCGCCGTATCTGCCGGTCACGGCGGGCCAGTACACGGTGGCCATGCGGGCGGCAGGCGCTGCGGCCACCTCGGCGCCGGTGCTGTCCACGGCGGTCCGGGTCCGGGCTGGCTACGCCTACACCGTGGCGGGCATGGGACCGCGGGCCGGACTGCGGCTCCAGGTATTCAGCGACCTGCTGACCGCTCCGCCCGGCCGGGTCATGATCCGGGTGATCCAAGCGTCGATGCGGCAGCACCTGGTGACCGTGCGGGCAGGCACCCGCGTGCTCGCACCTGATCTGGCGTTCGGGTCGGTCACCTCGTACCAGGCGGTGGACCCGGGCACCTTGACGGTGCGGGCAATCGGCGCCGCTGAGCGGACCTTGCTCACGGCGACCTGGCCAGCCGGCAGCATCCACACGCTGGTGGTGCTTGACGACCCCGGTCATCTGACGATCGTGAATCTGGTCGACGCCGCGGGCAGCCAGGTCACGCCGGCCGGCGGACCGGCGACTGGGCTCGGCGGCACCGCGCCGCGGCCTGGCACGTCCACCGTGCCCTGGCTGGTAACGGCGGCCGCTGGAGTGCTGCTGACGCTGGCCGGCCTGGCCAGATCCCGTCGCGCCGGTCGTGCCGCCCATGGCACGCAGTGACCTGCCGGTAGCTTCCTGGCGACCCGCGCGCCAGCCGCTTGGACCTGCCGCGGTCCGTCTGATCAGCCGGTGGCGGTGCCGTCGGCCCCGCCACCGGCAGTTGGCCCGGCGATGTCGCCGCTTAGGCTGCTGTGGTCAGCGGTGTCGGGGAGAATCCGGGTCATGACCAATCCTCTGTTTGACTTGTCAGGAAAGGCCGCTGTGGTGACCGGGGGTACCCGCGGCATCGGGCTCATGATCGCGCGAGGCTTGCTGCAGGCGGGCGCCCGGGTCTACGTCAGCTCGCGTAAGGCCGACGGATGCGCGGCCGCCGAGCTTGAGCTCAAGCAGTTCGGGACGGTCGCGGCCATCCCGGCCGATCTGTCGACCGAGCAGGAGTGCATCCGGCTGGCGCGGGAGATCGGTGATCGCGAGCAGGCCGTGCACGTCCTGGTCAACAACGCCGGCGCCACCTGGGGCGCGCCCTTCGAGGAATTCCCCGCCGCCGCCTGGGACAAGGTGGTGGACCTGAACTTGAAGTCACCGTTCTTCCTCACCCGGGCGTTCCTGTCGCTGCTTGAGGCCGCCGGAACGAGCGACGACCCGGCGCGGGTGATCAACATCGGCAGCATCGACGGACTCCGGGTTCCGTCGCTGCCCACCTATGCCTACTCGGCGAGCAAGGCCGGCCTGCATCATCTGACCCGAGTGCTCGCCAGGGAACTCGGGCCGCGATGCATCACGGTCAACGCCGTGGCCCCTGGGCCGTTCGAGTCCAAGATGATGGCGGCGACGCTCGCGGCGCACGGGGCCGCGATCGCCGCGGCGGCGCCGCTGCGGCGGATCGGCAGGCCGGATGACATGGCCGGGGTCGCCGTCTACCTGGCTTCGCGCGCGGGCGCTTACGTCACCGGCGCGGTCATCCCCGTTGACGGCGGCCTGGCAACCACCGTCTGACCGGTTGGAGGACTAGCCCCTGAGCCGATTACCGCTTAATCACGGTGCGGCAACGTCTGGGGAAGAACGGCGCGGCTGCCCCGAAAGTGCATTCGGTGCTCATGCCAGACTGTGGCATAACAGCGCATGGAGGACCTGATGACGCAGCCCGAGCCTGCCCCCGCAGGCCTGGACCTGACCAGGCCGAGCCCGGCCCGGATGTATGACTACATGCTTGGCGGAACGCACAACTTCCAGGTGGACCGGGATTGAACCATCCCGGGCAGCTACCTGGCACTTTCGCACATCACCGGCGACAAGCTGCCAGTCCGGTCCGTGCAGACCGGCGTCGAGATATACGGCCGGGCGACGGAGAGCGCGCACCCGAGAACCAGGGCCGAGATCGGGCGGTTCTTCGACGGGCTGGAGCTGGTGCCGCCGTACGACGGGGGCGGAGCCGATGATCACCAACGTCGGAATGTGGGGCGCCGAGGACCCCGCAGCCGCCGACAGCGACGGGTCTCGGGTGTTGTACTGCGGGGTCGCCAGGCGCCCGTGATGGCGAGCAGTGCTGCCGTGACCATGCCGATGACGGCGCTGGCCCCCGGCGGTCCGGTGGTTTCGCGGATCGGCCTGGGCTTGGCCGCGCTCGGTTGGCCTGCCTACATCACCAGCGGCCGATCCGATGACCTGCCCGATGGGGCTACCGCTATACCGGCGACTGGCGGCTTGATGCCGACACCCAGGAGGTCAAGGAACACTCACTGGAAATGTTCAGCACCCAGCTTGTTCAGACCCGGACGCTGCTCGGTGACCGGCTCGCGCTCTATCAGGTGCACTCGCTGACCGCAGAATCCGGGCTGCTCGACGACGGTGCGCTGGTCGCGGCGCTTGGCCGGCTGGACCATCCTGATCAAGGAGGCGCTGGCCAACGGACGACTGGCGCCCGGCGGCGATCCGGCCGGACCGCCTGTTCCCGGCAGCGTCGCAGCCGGCCGCAATGGTGGTCGGAAAAGGCCGGATCAGAATGCGAGCATCACTTCGGCGAAAGTCACCCGCCTTAGGGCCATGGGACCCTACCAGGCCAAACGGGACCAGAGTCAGGCTGAAAGCGCCTGGGCCAGCTCCGTGGCCTGGGCACGGGTAAGGCAAGCCCGCTGCACGTTGCGAAATGGAGCGTTCGCCATGAAAGTTTTGATCATTGTCCTGATCGCGGTGCTGCTGCTGATCCTGCTGGCGCTGAAGCTGGCTGTGCGGATCGTCAAGCAGTATGAGCAGGGCGTTCTGTTCCGGCTTGGCCGGCTCCGCGGCTCGCTGAACCCAGGATTCCGGCTGATCATCCCGTATATCGACGTCATGCATCGGGTGTCGCTCCGGGTCGTCACCATGCCGATCCAGTCTCAGGGCATCATTACCAGGGACAACGTCAGCGTGGATGTGTCCGCGGTTGCCTACTACAAGGTGGTCGACGCGGTGAAGTCGGTCGTCGCGATCGAGAACGTCCGTTCTGCCATCGACCAGATCGCGCAGACCACCCTGCGAAAGGTCGTCGGCCAGCACACTCTCGATCAGACGCTGTCCGAGACCGACCAGATCAACCTGGACATCCGCAAGATTCTCGACGTCACCACGGTCGACTGGGGCGTGGAGGTGACCCTGGTGGAGCTGAAGGACATTCAGCTGCCCGAGACCATGAAGCGCGCGATGGCCAAGCAGGCCGAGGCCGAGCGGGAGAAGCGAGCCAAGATCATCAACGCCGAGGGGGAGTCGCTCGCCGCGACAGCGCTGGGGGACGCCTCGGACATCATGATGGCGCACCCGCTGGCGCTGCAGCTGCGCAACCTGCAGAGCCTGGTCGAGATTGGGGTGGATAAGAACAGCACTGTGGTGTTCCCCGCCCCGCTGATGACCACCATTTCCGAGCTTGGTGCTTTCCTCGCTCGCGAGACTGCCGCCGCCGCGCCAGCCGCAGCATCGGCCGACTCGTCCTCCGCAACTCCCGCAGCGGCGCTGCCTTCTAGCGCCGGACTGACCCCGATCGTGACGGCCAACGGAGGCCCCGAGTCCAGGTAGCCCAACAAGGTTCCGCGTCGCGTGGTCCCGGCCGGCCGGCGAGACTGTCTCTCACCGGACCGGCCGGACGTTTTCGCAGGAAGAGGGGACGATGGCGAAGGCGCGAGTCCGCACCAGACAACACGGCGGCCGCCGATGAACGGGGTCGGCCATCCCCTCGATCGGCGGCTCCGTACCTGGCCAGCGGCCGTGACGCTGTTCTTCCTCGCTGCGCTGATTCCGGAAACCGTAGCCACCTATAACTCGCCGCCGCTGCTGCTCATTACCAAACCGTGGGTCTTGCTGTTCATCAGCGCTTTCTACGGCTCCGTCGCGCTGCTTGTGCGCGAATTCAGGCGGAGCCGTCCAGCGCGCTGGGCGAGCATCCTGCTTCTTGGGATGGCAGCCGGCTGCATCAACGAAGGAATCATCGCCGGGACCTGGTACAAGAACCAGTACAAGGGATACACGCTGATCGGTGGCGTGGATCCGGCAGTCGCGGTCGGCCTGACGGCCTTTCACACGCTGTTCAGCACTGTGCTGCCGATCCTGCTTGCCGAGCTGATGTTTCCGCGCGTCGCCCGCGATCGCTGGCTGGGCAAGCCCGGGATCGTAGCCTGCTCGGTGCTGCTCACCCTGGTCACAGCCACCGGATTCGCGCCCGCCGCTGACCGTCGGATGAAGGTCGTCGTCTTGCTCGGCGTGGCGGGCCTGGTGCTCACCGCATTGGCTCTGCCTGGCGCGGCGGGCCGTCCGATCTCGGCTGGGCGAGTGCCAGGGCTTGGCCGGCTGCGGGTAGCTGGCGTGCTCGGCACGGTCGCGTTCTTCGTGGTCTTCGCGATCGTTCCCGGCATCATCGGATCCCGCGTTCCGGCCACTGAGCTGGCAGGCTGGCAGGTCCTCTTGGTGGTCCTGATGAGCGTCTTCTTCGGCTCGGTGATCGCGATCGCGCGGAACTGGAGCGCGCGGACGGACTGGGGCGGTCGGCAGACACTCGCGGTGATCACCGGCGCGCTGCTTCCCGCGATCACCCTGTCGCTGCTGCTCCCGGTGGCGTGGCGGGAGCTTGAGCCGCTGGTGACTGTGCCGATGCTCGCCCTGCTGGTCTGGCTGGCCCGGCGCGATCGCCATGATCGCGCCCCGGCCACCGCCTGACGCAGCCTCCGCTCGGACGGCGTCAGCTTCCGGCCAGCGCCTCGCGGGCCTTCCTGATCGATGAACGCTGCGCGGAGTCGAGGTACTCCTCGATCCTGGTCACGTGCCCGTCCTTGACCTGCAGGTACATGGCCGCGTGCAGGGCAACCTCCTGGCCGCCGGGTAGTGCGCCCCTGAGTACGTGCTGCTGGATCACCCCGTCAGGCAGCACGGCCCGGCGCACGATGTCGTAGCGCAGGCCGGCGACGGCCCGGTGCAGTCCTTGCAGTATGCGCAGGTTGTCTTCCACCGACTGGTCAACCAGGTCGTCGTTGTGCCAGATGAGGGCGTCCGGTGCGTAGATCTCGCGCACCGTTGCTATGTCACCGGCCTCGATGGCGGCAAAGAAGCGATCGATGATGTCCTGCGGTCCCCGGCATTTCCGCGCCGGTGACCGTGCCCGGCCTCGGCGAGTGGAAGAGGACGGTCGGCTCGATGAACCACGTGGCCTTCAACGTGCCGGAAGAGAGATTTCTTGAGTACCGCGCCAAGCTGAAGGCCAAGGGCGTCGCAGTCAGCCCGATCATCGATCATGACGACAGTCCGGCAGGGGTCGCCAGAGATCTGCGCCCCGGCGTCTTCGTGCGGTCCTTCTACTTCCAGGATCCAGACGGGATCGTGCTTGAGTCCGCCTGCTGGCGCCGGGTGCTCGGCCAGCCGTCCGACATCTCGCACCAGCCGAAGACTGCCGCCGATCGCGCCGTTCGGGTCTGAGGGCTCTGCTGACCTGGTTCGCGCCGTCACTGCTCGGCGATGGAATCAGAACGATCAAGTAGGTGTTCTTCGTGGTGTAGTTGTTACCGACGGTAGCGAGTCGGTCACAAACCCCATGAGGTGAGGCACCAGTCTACCGGGCCCTGGCCCTGCCGAGCTGGCGAGTTGATCCCCCTACGTCAGCTTTGGGCCCCGAGTGATGCTATCTGCCTCCTCGTGTCGAATGGAGACTATGATGCGCTTTCAGCGTAATAGCCTCGAACCCGAGTCATCGCAGCACCGATCCGCCAGGCGCCGCACCCGCGGGACCGGCCTGCACCGCTGGGCCGCGGTGGTTGGCGTAGCAGTCGCCCTAGTGCTGTCGCTGGTCGGCGTCGCGGTGGCCAGCGTTCTCGGCGGTTCGGGAACCGCGACTCGCGCCGCTGGCCCGCATTCTGGTGGCCTGGCCGCTGCTGCGGCGCACCGGTCAGCAGCAGGAAGATCTGGCCGATCAGGAGCCCGGGCGGCCTCGCCGGCCACCGGCGCGCCGAGCCGCACGCGGAGCACGGCCGGGGTCCGCGCCAGGGCACTGCGCACGTCCTGCCGGTCAGTCGCGCACGTCGGTGACTCAACCTCGGTGGACCTGATCTCGTCCGCTTACCTGCCCGATCCGGCGCAGCAACTCGGCGCCAGGTACGCCGACGTCGGCGTGAAGCACTTCCTGGTGGACGCCTCAGGCGGCCGGTCGATCGTGGAGGCAATGCCAGGCCAGGTCAACGGCTACAACGTGGCCAGCGGGTGGTGGGCTCAAGGTTACCGAGGCTGCTGGGTGTTCGCGCTCGGCACCAACGACACGGCCAACGTGTCCGTTGGCTCCGCCGTCGGGCTGATGGCCAGGGTCGATCGGATGATGTCGGCGGCGCACGGCGAGCCGGTGATGTGGGTCAACACGCGGACCCTGCTGTCCGGCGGTCCGTGGGCGGAGGCCAACCAGCAGGCGTGGGATAACACCCTGCGGCAGGCACTGGCCAGATACCCGAACATGCGGATCTTCAACTGGGCGGCCGTTGCCCAGCCCGGCTGGTTCCTCTCCGACGGGATTCACTACAACTCAGTCGGCTGCGCGGCCCGCGCGAGGGCCATCGCCAACGCCCTGGCCAGGGCGTTCCCCCGGCACGGCCACAGTCACGGTCAGATCGTGCGCTAACGGCCGCCAGTGCTCTTGATCATGGCTGAAACCCGCCAAATAGGGCGAGTTGACCGCCAAATCCGAAAAACTCACCACCCCTGACGCCGGCCGGCGCCTGGTCATCGAATGGACAACCGAGATCCAGGTAGGCCGCCACCCATCCATCAGAGCATAACCGAGCCGACCAGGACCAGCCGCGCGGGCAAACCAACGAAGGCGCGCCCGCGCGGCCACCAGCCCTGGAACCACTCCACCAACGAAGGTGGCAACGCCCACCCGCCCCCAGCTCAGCGCGGGCCGGCGTCAGCGGTCCAGCACAGGCCCGCTCCCACTACTAGACCAATACCGGAGCCCTCACGGGCACTCATCATTCCAACGTGTGGGTCCGGCACGTCGACGACGTACCGGACCACACGAAACCCACCCAGGCGCCGACCAAAGACAACTAGGCCGTCGGCCGTGCCACCAAACCACCGCCGACCGTCTCAGTCCACGGTCGGCCGATGCTCACCGCACCTTGACATCCCGCGGTCGCCGGCTGACAATCCATATGCCACGCAAACACCTGCAATCACTCAAACCTAAGGAGCGACATGAAGCTACGCTGGCTCGGTACAGACTCCAGGGACGGCGATTCCCCGACGCTCTACGACACCGACGAAGATCAGTACGTCATCCAGGGATTCACCGTCACCGACCCCGAGACGCGGGCGCAACTCAACATTCCCGACGGCGAGGAAGTCATCCGCGTTCCGAAGGCACTAATGAACTACCTTCCGAAAGGCGCGCATGAGGCTGTGGACGGCTGAGCAACGTGACACGCTGTTCGACACATTCGAGCGGGATGCCTTCCACCTCGAACTCCGCGACGCGTATCACATCGACAGCGAGGACGAGTCGTACCGGAGGTGGAAACGCGGTGAAGCTCCCGGTCCGTCGGATTACGACCGACCCTGGCTCCGCCGAATTAAGATGCTCGCCAATTCCGGCAGAACCGTCCGCCGCGTCAGAGTCGTGTCCGAGCCCGTCTCCGAATACATACGCTACGAGTTCGCAGGCACCCCGCAGAACCTTGCCGCCGGGGAAGACATCCGGTGGCTACCGCGCCACCTCGTCCCCGCCGACCTCGTGTTCCCGGTGGAAGGCCGGGACTGGTGGCTATTCGATGATCACATTCTCGCCATCGGCCATCTTGACGCGCACGGCGTCCCCCAGGGATCAGAGATCAGCACTGATCCGGCAATCGCGCACCAGTGCGCCAGGCTGCGCGACCGGCTATGGGCCATCGCCACCCCACACCACGAGTACACGCCACGCTGAGCGGCTCCCTTGTCCAGCACAATCCACCAGGCCAGGGAAGTCCTCGGCAACAGGCTACGTGACCTGCGCCGGGACGCCGGCCTTACCGGCCGCGATCTCGCCGCTCTCGCAGGCTGGCACTCTTCAAAAGTCAGCCGCATAGAGTACGGCAAGCAAAACCCGTCCGAGGACGACATCCGCGTCTGGTGCCACCATACAAATGCTGAGCACCAGATCGCGGATCTCATCGCATCCCTGCGCGGCATCGAAGAACTATGGATCGAGTGGCGCAAGCAGCTCGGCATCGGAACCAAGAGACGCCAGAAAGCATCAGTCACCCTCGCGCAGGAAACCAGGTTATTCCGCGTCTACGACCCGACAGTCATCTACGGCATGTTCCAGACAGCGGAATACGCCGCAGAAATCATGAGATACGGCATCAGATTCCACCAGATAACCGACGACCTCGACGAAGGCGTCGCAGCACGCATGGAACGCCAGCAATACCTCTACCGAGGCGGCCGGACCTATCACGTCATACTCGGCGAGCAAGCCCTCAGGACCAACATCGGGGGCACCGACACGATGATCGGCCAACTCGACCGTCTGCTCGCCGTCTCCGGACTCCCCAACGTATCCCTGGGAATCGTACCGGCACGAGCACAGATGTCACTAGCCCCATCGAACGCCTTCATCATCTTCGATGAACGGCTCGTAATGATCGAAACCTACTCCGCAGAACTCAGGATCACCCAGCCCCGCGAGATCGCCGTCTACGCCAAAGCGTTCTCCTGGCTCTCCGAATCAGCCGTCATCGGTCGGCACGCACGTGCCCTTATCAGCCAGGCGCTCGATGAGCTAACCAGTTGACGCAAACTACTGCAAACTGCTTGAGTCCCTGAACCTGACCGCCCTACGGTCACCTCATGAACCACGCCGACCAGGCAACCCGCACAACAGCCGACCGCAGCCCAGCACCTGAGGGCGCTCACAGCGACCCATCGGCGTTCCGCCCGCTGATTCTTACCGAGGCTGTGGCTACCCGCCGTATGCTGCTGCTCGCCGAGCTGCAGGCTGCGCTAGCAGTAGTAGGCGTCCGCTGCGTGCTGGCCAGGAATCAGCGGCTCGTCCTGCAATACAACGTCAGCCCGTGCGAGCCATCCGGCCTGACGGACCCGAAGCTGCACATATTCACCCCGGATGGCACCGACACCGCCACCACGGACGGCACCGCCTACCGGCTGGCCACTGGCCCGGAATACCTCACGGCGGACCCGGCCGCAGCAGCTGCCGCCATCCGGCGCGGCCACCGCGCCGGCCAGCAACCCTGACCGCCACAGCCCAGCCCCACGCATGCCGGTCCGCGTCCGCCCCCTCACCCGCACACAGCGGACGCGGGCCGGGCCAGCCAGCCGAAGGTATGGGTCAACGCAAGAGCAAGTCCGAAGCAAAGGTCAATGGCGGGGCCGCGCGGAGCGGCCCGGCAACGATGGGAGTACAGATGACGAGTCAGTCCGCTGCGGCGGTCGCCGGTTCCGTGCCGGTTCCTGCGGCCAGGCTGGAACCCGACGCGATCGGGGTGGCCCAGGACACGGTCATCGGCATGGCCTCCTCCGCGCCGGGCGTCTCGGTCGGTCTGACCCTGGCCGCATTAGCCGCCGCGACCGCGTACGCAGGCGGGCCGGTCATCATCTTGACCGCGATCCCGATGCTGATCATCGCGAACGCCTACCGTCGGCTCAACATGTGGACCGCGAACTGCGGCGCCTCCTTTGAATGGGTCGGCCGGTCGATCAGCCCGTACCTGGGGTTCCTCACCGGGTGGCTGATGATCGCCGCCTACATCACCGGAGCCGTCAGCGGCGTCGAGGTGATCGGCCCCAACGTCCTCGCCGTCGCCAGCCCTCATCATGGCGGCACGTGGGCAGACATCGGCATCGCCACCATCATCACCCTGGCCATGCTCGTGATCGCCGTAGCGGGCATCCGGCTCACCGCCCGCACCCAGGTCGCGATGGCCGTGATCGAGTACGCGATCCTGGCCGGCTTCGCCGTCGCCGGGCTGCTGCTGGTCCTGCGCCACCAGCCCGGCACGTTCCCCATCACGGCACGCTGGTTCACCCTGTCCGGGATCGGCGGGCACGGCAGCCTCGCGGCCGGGCTGCTGATCGCCGTGTACATCTACAGCGGGTGGGACGGCACCTTGTACGTGAACGAGGAGGTCAAGCATCGTCGCCTGAACCCCGGCCGGGCCGCCATCCTCGCCGTCATCATCCTGACCGTGATCTACGTCCTGGTGATCACCGGCCTGCAAGGCGCAGTGTCACCGGCCCGGCTCCAGGCCCATTCCAGCGACGCGCTCGTCTACACCGCCCAGGCCGTCGGCGGCACCGGGTGGGCGCGGGTGATGGCCTTCGCGCTCGCCCTGTCCGTCATCGCCGCCACCGGGACGTCCATCGTGCTCACGGCCAGAATCATCTACGGCATGGCCTCCTACCGCGCCCTGCCCGGACGGCTGGCCAACGTCTCGGCCCGGTTCGCCACCCCGGTCAACGCCAGCGTTCTCACCGGCCTGCTGATCATCACCCTGACCTGGGTGTATCTGCTGGCCACCTCCATCAAGGGCGCGTTCACCGCCGTGGTCAACATCAGCGGCCTGTTGTTCGGAGTGTTCTACATCCTTACCGCCATGGCCACCGTCACCTACTACCGCAGGCGCATCCTGGCCCGCCCGGCCGACGCCCTGACCCTGGGCATCCTGCCCCTCGCCGCCGCCGCGTTCCTCACCTGGGTACTGGTGAAGTCGATCCAGACCGCGCCCGCGTCCCAGAACTGGTCACTGCTCGGCGTCCTCTTAACCGGCCTCATACTGCTGGTCTTCGCCCGGTACGGGCTGCGGTCACGATTCTTCGCCATCGCCCGCGAAAGCGACCCCCGGCCATGAACCAGCCACGCACCGCCCCCGCCGCCCCGACCCTGCTGACGCTCGCCTGCCCCGCGTTCCGGCTCGCCCACCTCACCCGCGCCTGCCACCCCCGCCGGCTCGCCGTCCGCAAGAACACCGCCGACCCCGGCGTGCACACGGTCCTCACCGATGACCTGGACGAACTGCAAGCCGCGCTCGGCCCCGTCACGCTGCCGCCCCGGCCAGCCCCGCACGGCCAGCCAGGAGCCCGGCCATGACGGCAGCACCCGGGACGACACGGCCGCCGGCCCGGTGCCCGGCCCAGCACGGCAGGGGAGCGGACCTGCGCCTCGCCGTGTTCACCTTCGCCGCCGAGAACCACGGCCACGGGACGATCACCGCGATCTGGGGCTACTTCCGCCAGCCCGGCGAAGACCACGAAGACGACCTGCTGGAAACCGGGTGCCTGGAAGTCCCGGCCCGGTCGCCCATCGCCCGGATGGCCCGCCAGATAGCCGCCGACCCCGACGCCGCCAGCGACGTCGAGGCCATCCTCCGCGCCAGCATCACCGCCTGCCCGTGCACCCCGGCCGCCGAATGCCCGGCCGTGGACGAGGTCAGGCTCCTGGGGGCGATGGAGCACGCCACCGGCACCCGCCCCGGCAGGCACGCACCCGCACCCCCGGCCCCCGGCCCGCCGCCTGAAAGCTGACCGCGCCATGAAACTGATCAACCCGCCCCTAGTCCCGGCCCCGGCCCCGGCGGTGCCGCGATGGGAGATCCAGGCCCGCGATGACGGTCGGCTGACCGCCAGGCTCACCGGCTCTGATCCCCCGATCGCCGTATCCGGCGGCACGCCTGCCAGCCTCCGGGAGCAGATCAGGGACACGATGCTGCGCGCCCTGCTGTGACGCCTCATCACACCAATACCCGGCTAGCCGCCGGACGGGCCATCAGCCCCAGACGGTACCCGGCCCCGCGAACGACACGGTGGCATCAATGCCTGACCACTACAGCCCGCACGATGGGCCACCCGTCAGGGACCGGGGAGAGCAGATCACGACGGCCATTCCGCTGCTCGCACGGTCCCGGTCCCTGCGCCCGGTATCGTTACCGCCCGCCGGGCGCACAGACGCCGGCCCGCGCCCTCGCCCCCCTTGCCGGGCGCGGGCCGGCTCCCGCCGCGATCCATCCGCCCTGCCCTGCCGCGCGCCGGGCTCTCCGCACATCCCCAGCTACGACACCTCAGAGCAGCAGCATGAGAAGGGAAACCAGCATGACAACTCAGGGAGCGAGGACAATGATCTCTACCAGCGCAGCGTCAGTCGCGACACCAGCCGACGACCTCCGGCTCCAGCGCATCTGGGCAGAGCTGACCGGCAACTGCCAGTTAGCCTGCATTCACTGCTACGCGGACTCCGGGCCGTCCGGTAGCCACGGGAAGATGACCGCGAAGGACTGGATGAACGTCGTTGATGACGCGAAGAGCCTGGGTGCGTCCATGGTGCAGTTCATCGGCGGCGAGCCCACCATGCACCCGCAGTTCCCGGCGATCCTGCGCCACGCGATCCGCACCGGAATAGAGGTCGAGGTTTACACCAACCTCGTGCACGTCACCGACGAAGTGTGGGAACTGCTTACCGCGCCGGAAGTGTCGCTCGCGTTCTCGTACTACTCTCAGGATGCGGCGCGGCACAACGCGGTCACCTTGCGCGGCAGCCACTCGGCGACACGCCGCAACGCGGCCAAGGCGGTCTCGCTGCGTATCCCCATACGAGGTGGCGTCATCGACACCGGCGCGGGACAAGCGGACGGAGCCAAAGACGATCTCCGGGCGATGGGTATCACCAGGATCGGCGTTGACCGGATCAGGGCGGTTGGCCGGGGCGGCGGTAATGACATCTCGGAGCTATGCGGGCGCTGCGGGAAAGGCGTTGCGGCAGTCAGCCCCGACGGCGAGGTATGGCCGTGCGTGTTCTCCCGCTGGATGCCGGTCGGCAACGTGCTGACTAGCTCGCTCGCCGACATCCTGGCCGGCCGCGCGATGGCCGATGCCGTCGCGTCGATCCCGAACGGCAGGCGCGCTCCTTGCGACCCCGACGCTCAGTGCTCACCCGGCTCGCCACCTTCCTCATGCGGGCCGAGGACCTGACGGTATGGCAAAACCAGACCCGGGCAGCGACTTCTGGACGCTGATCGCGCCGTATACCGGTGCGATCAGCGCCGTCCGCCACACCGAGCGCGGCTACAGCTCAGACGTCACGGCGATCGTGGAGTGCGCAGCCGGGCCAGTGTTCCTCAAGGCAGTCCGCGAGCCAAGCCCGCACTCTTCATCGTTCGCCCGAGAGGCACAGATCAACCAGTACGTAACGTCGGTGTCGCCCGCGCTGCGGTGGCGTCTTCACGACCACGGCTGGATCGTCCTGGCCTTTGACGTCGTCTCGGGGAATTACGCCGACTTCACGCCGGGCTCGCCCGACCTGCCCGCCGTCGCGGGCGCCGTGAACGCGATCGGCGCGATTGACTGTCCCGGCCTGGCCCGCGACTGGCGCGAAACGCGCTGGGACAGGTTCACTGACCAGGCGTCGCTGCTTGCCGGCGACGCGCTGCTCTACACCGACATCAACCCGGACAACCTGATCATCACTGGTGGCGGCGCATTAGTAGTGGACTGGTCATGGCCGACACGCGGCGCAGGTTTCATCGACCCGGCTTGCCTGGTCGTGCAGCTCATAGCAGCCGGGCACACCGCCGCCGGGGCGGAACAATGGGCACAACACTGCACGGCATGGCGATCCGCTGACCCCGAAGCAATCAGCGTCTTCGCGACAGCCACCGTCCGCATGTACCAGCACTTCGAGACCCGCGACCCCGCACCATGGCGCAACGCAATGACCCAGGCCGCCGCCATGTGGGCCGCTCACCGGAGCCTGCAAGCCTGATGACCATGACCTGAACGTGACAACTGAACGCACGGCGGCGCACAGCCCGATAACCCCGCATCCCATCCGCTATTTCAGCCTGGGCGCACTGACCGGTGCCCTGAACCTGCTGCTGGTCCCCGATCTAACGGGCTTCAGCCCATGATCATGCGTGCTGCAGCGGGCACGGGCGCGGGCGGGCGCTGCGGCACCACCGCTACCTTGGACCCATTCTTGCCGACCACTATAAGTAGTCATTAGAAAGCGCTGGGTAGTCCCCCCTTTGGCCGCGGAACGGATCCGCCGGACAGAATGCCGGCCGGATCGGATCGCGGCAAAGGGGGGGAAATGCCGAAGCCGATACATTCCGGTCAACGTTACATGCCCGGCCTCGACGGGCTGCGCGACCTGGCTGTGCTCGCCGTGGTGGCCTACCACGAGCAACTCGGATGGGCGCCTGGCGGCCTGCTTGGGGTCGGGGTGTTCTTCACGCTGAGCGGCTATCTCATTACCGACCTGCTGCTCGCGCAATGGAACGACCGTGGGCGGCTGGATCTGCGCGATTTCTGGCTGCGCCGCGCACGCCGGCTGCTGCCTGCCTTGTTCGTGATGCTGGCGGTGGTGACGGCCTGGGTCACGATCGCGGATCGGGTCCGGCTCGCTGGCCTGCGGGGCGCCGTGGCAGCGGCCGCAAGTTACTCGAGCAACTGGTTCCTGATCGCGTCAAGCGGCTCTTACTTCGCCAGGTTCGCGCCGCCCGCCCCGCTAGATCACCTCTGGTCGCTGGCGGTGGAGGAGCAGTTCTACCTGATCTGGCCCTGGCTGCTGCTGCTCGGCCTAGCCTGTCTGCGGACCCGGCGGGCGAGCGCGGTACGGATGCTGGCGCTGCCCGCCCTCGCGCTGGCCGGCGTATCGGCCGTGGTCATGCTGTTGCTCTACCACCCGGGGATGGATCCGACCAGGGTCTACGAGGGCACCGACACCCGCGCCTGCGGCCTGCTGATCGGCGCGGCGCTGGCCATGGTCTGGCCGAGCAGCCGTCCGGCAGGATCGTCCAGGCCCGGCCGGGTGCTGCTGGACGGCACCGGACTGATCGGCGTGGCGGTGATCGCGCTGATGATCTGGCGAGTCGGCCAGTACTCGCCGTTCGCCTACCGGGGCGGGCTGATTCTGCTCTCGCTGGCCACCGCCGCGGTTCTGGCTGCCGTCGCACTGCCGGGAAGCCTGGTGGGCTCGATGCTCGGGTGGCGGCCGTTGCGCTGGATCGGGGTCAGGTCTTATGGCATCTACCTCTGGCACTATCCGGTGATCGTGCTGACCTCGCCGCCGAACAGCGGGGAGGACCTGACCCGGGCTGGCCTGCAGCTTGCGGCCAGCATCGCTCTGGCCGCCCTATCCTGGCGGTTCGTGGAGGAACCGGTGCGCCACGGCGCACTCGGCCGCGGCTTGGCTCGGCTGCGGACAGCTGGCTGGCGAGTCCGGGTTGCGGGCAGCCAGGCCGGGTTTGGGCGGGTGGCCGGATACGGCCGGGTGGTGGCGGTCGCCGGCGGGACCGGAGTGCTGGTACTGGCCGGCGCTGGCCTCGCCGGTGCGTTCCCAGCTCCGGCCGGTGGCGTGGGCGGCGTGGTGTCCTTGGCCGCTGGCGCGGGGCAGTCGTCAGCGATCAAATCGGTCTCGCACGCACCCAAACGGCGCATGCCGGTCAGTATCCCGGTGGTCAAAGCCAGCCTCTATCACGGCCTGCTGCGAACATCTTGTCAGGCGGTCGCGCACATCGGCGACTCGACCTCGGAGGGCATGGTGTCGGCTGACTACCTGCCCAACCCGGCCCGGCGACTGCCGCAGCAGTACGAGGACGTCGGGGCGCAGACCGTCCGCACCGACATCTCGGGAGCGCGGTCGGTGGTCGAGGTGCTGCCTGGCCAGGTCAACGGATACGACGCTGCCCGCGCAATGGTGCGTGCCGGGTTCGGCGGCTGCTGGGTGATCGCGCTGGGCACGAACGACACCGCGGATGTGGCTGCCGGTTCTGGGGTCGGGCTGGTGACCAGGATCCGGCGGATGATGTCGGTGGCGAACGGCGAGCCGGTCATGTGGGTCGATGTCAAGTCCCTGCTCGTCAGCGGTCCCTATGCCGAGCCCAACATGGCGAAGTGGAACGCCACGCTGCGTCAGGCCTGCGCCAGGTACCCGAACATGCGGATCTTCGACTGGGCCTCGGTGGTGCGGACCCGCTGGTTCATCTCCGACGGAATTCACTACACCTCAGCCGGGTACGCGGCCCGCTCCAGGATGATCGCCCGCGCCCTGGCCATGGCATTCCCGTTCGGTGGTCAGAGCAGCGGCTGCGTCGTGCCGTAGCCGGCCACTGGCGGACTCGCGGCGGTCCGGCCGGCAGGCGGTCGGGCCGGCAGGCGGTCCGGCCGGACCTTGAGCCGGATCTCGGCGGCACTTCAGCTGGCCCTAAGGTCTGCGTGCCAGGCTGCCCCAGGGCACCGGCGCAGAGTGCGCCTGGAAGGAGTCGAGCCTGATGTCGGCAGAATTTCCAGGAAGCGATGAACCATGGGCTGACCAGCCCGCCGATCCAGCAGGTCCGCCTGGGCTGCCCGGCGCCCAAGGCGACACCATCACCTTCGGCCCGGCGGGACCGCCGACGAGATCTCGCCGCCCGTTCATCGTCGTGGGCGTGGCGGTCGCTGCGCTGCTTGCCGGTGCCGGGGTGGCATATGCCGCGAGCAGTGCGGGGCCGAGCGGCACGACCGCCACGAGCGCGTCCGCGCCGTCGCCATCACCGTCGCCCAGCCTTCCCGGCTTCCGGCACTTCCGCGCCTTCGGCGCCGTGCCCGGCTTCGGCGGACCGCCGGGCTTGGGTTTCGGCCGGTTCGGCGGCGTGTTCGGTGCGGTGCACGGCCAGCTGGTGGTGCCCAAGCCCGGTGGCGGCTACCAGACCGTCGACGTCCAGACCGGGACCGTGACCGCGGTGAGCACCGGCTCCATCACGCTCAAGAGCGCCGATGGCTTCATCCAGAGCTACGCCATCACCAGCTCGACGATCGTGGACGCGCAACGCGACGGCATCGGGTCGGTCAAGGTCGGCAATCAGGTCGCGCTACTCGCCATCGTGAGCGGATCCCATGCCGACGCGGCCAGCATCACGGACCTGACGCTGCTCAGGCAGGGTCGCTAGGTATTCGGCTTCGGCGGGGGAGCCTTCGGCCTGCCCGGCTGACAGCGAAACTGACCGGACCGTCCGGGACCGACGCCAGCCACCGCGGCTGATCGCCGCGGTGGCGGTCGCGATTCATCCTCCGAAAGAGAATTTCCGCCCGGCTGTCGATCTGGGCTTGGCGCGTTCGTGTGGACAGTGAGAAGCCGGCTCGGGGCCGGCGCTGACCCACAGGAGGAGACATGAGGAAGATCGTCGTGACCGAGTTCGCGTCCGTGGACGGCGTGATGGAGGAGCCGCGCTGGACGTTCCAGTTCGACCGCGGTCCCGATGGCGACAGGTTCAAGTACGAGGAGCTGTTCGCCGCCGACGCACTGCTGCTCGGCCGGGTCACCTACCAGGGCTTCGCGCAGGCCTGGCCGTCCATGGGCAACGATGCCTTCGGCGAGCGGATGAACAACATCCCCAAGTACGTCGTCTCGACCACGCTCACCGACGCCGAGGCCAGCTGGGGCAGCACGACGGTGATCAGGGGAGACATCGCGGCCGAGATCGCCAGCCTGAAGACTCAGCCAGGCGGCGACCTCCTAGTCGAGGGCAGCAGCCAGCTGGTCCATACCCTGGTCGAGCACGGCCTGGTCGACGAGTACCGGCTGATGATCTTCCCGATCGTGCTCGGCGGCGGCAAGCGCCTGTTCCCCGATGCGCTGACCGAGTCGGCCACGCTGACGCTCACCAGTTCCAGGACGTCCGGCGACGGTATCCTGCTGCTCACCTATCAGGCAGCCCCGGTGCAGCCGTCCGCCGACGGCCAGCCGGTCACCGCCGCAACGCCGGCCTGACGGCTGCCTGCAGCGACGGAGAACATGCGTGCCGAACGTGCGGACCGGTCCGGAGCGGCTCCGGCAAGAAGGAGAACCCTGATGAAGCAGTATCTGCTGAGCGTGCACTCCGTCGAGGGCAGCGACCTCCCTTCGCCCGAGGCGATGCAGCAGGCGTTCGCGGACGTCGCCGTCTTCAACGCCGAGCTGCAGGCCGCCGGGGCCTGGGTGTTCGCCGGCGGACTGCACCCGCCGAGCACAGCCACCGTGGTCCGGATCTCCGGCGGCGAGGTGCTGACCACGGACGGCCCGTTCGTCGAGGGCAAGGAGCACGTCGGCGGGTTCTGGGTGATCAAGGCCGCAGATCTCGATGCCGCGCTCGGGTGGGCCGCCAAGGCCACCCGAGCGTGCGCCAACCCGGTCGAGGTCCGTCCGTTCCAAGAGCAGCCCGAGGACTAGCCCGGCCGTGCCGGCCGTCGACGCGACCGCGATCGAGGCAGTCTTCCGTAACGAATACGGCCGCGCGGTGGCGGTCCTGGTCCGCGTGTTCGGAGACATCGATCTGGCGGAGGAATCGGTCTCCGAAGCCTTCGCCGTGGCCGTGCAGCGGTGGCCATCGGCCGGAATGCCGCCAAGCCCGGCCGGCTGGATCATCACCACGGCCAGGAATCGGGCGATCGACCGGCTCCGCCGGGAGGCCTCCCGCAACGACCGGCATGCTCAGGCTGCCCTGCTGCACGCTCACTCCGATCCCCCGCAGGAGGAAGCCGTGCCCGACGACCGGCTCCGCCTGATCTTCACCTGCTGCCACCCGGCACTCGCGCCGAGCGCGCAGGTAGCGCTGACCCTGCGGCTGCTTGGCGGGCTGAGCACTGCGGAGATCGCCCGCGCCTTCCTGGTGCCTGAGCCGACGATGGCCCAGCGACTCGTCCGGGCCAAAGGCAAGATCCGGGCCGCCGGGATTCCCTACCGGATCCCTGCGCAGGCCGAGCTTCCTGACCGGCTGCGCGGCGTGCTTGCCGTGATCTATCTCGTCTTTAACGAGGGGTACACGGCAAGCTCTGGCGACCAGCTTGTCCGCGAGGACCTCTGCGCCGAGGCCATCCGGCTGGCCCGGCTGCTGGCCGAGCTGATGCCCGACGAACCTGAGGTCATGGGCCTTCTCGCCCTGGTGCTGCTGATCCAGTCCCGCAGGGCTGCCCGCACCACCTCCGACGGGGCGCTGGTCGTGCTGAACGACCAGGACCGCGCGCGGTGGGACCGCGACCTCATCCGCGAGGGCCAGCTGATCGTCCGGGCGTGCCTGCGGCGTAATCAGCCAGGGCCCTACCAGATCCAGGCCGCCGTCAACGCCGTGCACAGCGACGCGGCCACCGCCGCCGACACCGACTGGGGTCAGATCCTGCAGCTTTACGACCAGCTCATGACGATCGCCCCGAGCCCGGTCGTTGCGCTGAACCGCGCCGTCGCCGTGGCTGAGGTGCAGGGGCCCGAGCCCGCGCTCAACCTGGTTGATGAGCTCCACCTGGAGGGCTATCACCTGTTCCACGCCATCCGGGCTGATCTGCTGCGACAGCTCGGCCGCGATCCGGAGGCTGCCCTCGCCTACACCGCAGCTATCGCGCTGACCTCGAATGACGCCGAGCGGGCGTTCCTTGAGCGGCGCCGGCGGGCAGTCGCACCCGGGTGAGGGACTCGGCCGAGGCTACCGGTCGAGTTCGACGATCACCGGGGCGTGGTCGCTTGGCCCCTTGCCCTTGCGGGCTTCCCGGTCTACCCAGGCGTCCGACACCGAACCGGCCAGGGCCGCGTTGGCGTAGACGAGGTCGATGCGCATGCCCATGCCCTTGTGGAAGGCTCCGGCCCGGTAGTCCCAGTAGGTGAACGGGTGCGGGCCCTTGGCGATGCGGGGGACGACGTCGGTCAGCCCTGTCTCGCGCAGGGCGGTCAGTGCCGCGCGCTCGGCCGGCGTCACGTGGGTGGAGCCGACGAACGCCGCCGGGTCCCAGACGTCAGCGTCCGCCGGTGCGACGTTGAAGTCGCCCATCACGGCGAACGGCTGGTCGCCAGCGGCATCGGCGGCGACCGCCGCCTGCAGGGCGGCAAGCCAGCGCAGCTTATAGGCGTAGTGCGGGTCGTCGGGGGAGCGGCCGTTGGGCACGTAGACCGACCGTACCCGAACTGGTCCGCAGGTGGCCGCGATGGTGCGCGCCTCGGGCGTGTGCTCGTCCGGGAAGCCGGGGTCGGCTGGCAGGCCGCAGGCGACGTCGGTCAGTCCCAGCCTGGACAGCACGGCGACGCCGTTCCAGCGCCCTTCGCCGAGCTGGGCGACCGCGTAGCCGAGCGGCGCGACGGCGTCCACCGGGAAGGCGTCAGCGTCGACCTTCGTCTCTTGCAGGCAGGCCACGTCCGGGCCGGTCTGCGCCAGCCATTCAACCAGCCTGGGCAGCCGGGCCAGTACCGAGTTCACATTCCAGGTCGCGATTCGCACGCCGCTATCCAACCAGTCAGCATTGGGGCGCCGCGCCGCACAAGGCGGAAACGGTCGGGGTCGGGGAATGCCGGGTCAGATCACGGGCTCGCTACCCACTGCACCGTAAAGTTCGTGTTGACCGGCGCGCCGACGTTGTTGAAGCAAAAGACCTGGGTGAATGGCGAGGCCGGCTGGTCGGACCAGAACACTAGGCAGTGCCGATCCGAACCGGAGACCGGGGTTAGCTGGACGTCACCTTCGCCGCCGTTCTTGTTGCCCGAGCTAGGCGAGCCCGAGAAGAAGACGTAGTAAAAGCCGGTCGCGAGCCGGACGACGGTGACCGCGGCGCCGCGCCGGCTGTCGTACTGCGGACTCGGCTGGTAGCTCAGAGCGGTGTGGCTGGCAAACGCATTGGCGTCGTTCTGGCCGTTCTGGCCCATCAGGTTGTTGCGGCTGGCGTAGACGATGCTGAACTCGCGGTTCTGCGGCGTCCCGGCGGCTGAGTAGCAGTCCACCGAGAACTGCTGGCCGCGGCGCGAGGCTGCCCACCTGGCCAGGTCGCAGTCCCCGGCGGTGGTGCCGACCGGGGTCACCTTGACCGTGCCGGTACTCGCCGATCTCGGGCCGGGCATCGTGACCAGGTAACGGCCGGTGCCCAGGTGGCTGACCGAGTTCGTCTTGCGGGAGGAGTTGTACTGATCCGACCCCTTCAGCGCGTACGTGCTGTTGTCCTTGGCGACCCAGGCGAAGTCGAGCACCCCGTTCGGCACGGACTTCGGCCGGGTGACCTCGACAGTGAAGACCGCGCTGGCGGCGGGCGTGCCGTTGTAGTTGAAGCAGAAGACCTCTACGGACAGGTTGGAGATCACGGCGAACACGTGCGTGATCGTGCAGGTGACCTCGGAGTCGACCGGAGTGACCTGGACGTTGCCGTTCGGCGTCCCGGCCGGGCCGGCCAGGCTGGCCAGCCCGCCGAACTCGGCGACGAACTGACCGGTGAGTTCGGTCTCCATTCCGACGGTCTGGCCGGTGGAGTCGTAGGTGCTGGTCGCCGTACCGCCGCCGATTTCGGCGAAGCCTGCCAGGGCCGCCGACGCCAGGGCGGGATGGCCGACGGCTGAGCGGGTCAGCAGCGCCGCGCCGGGTGGGCTGACCCGGAGGTCAGCGGCACCCGCGGCGGGTACGGCGATACAAATCGCGCATAGCGGGATGGCTAGCAGCGGGATGAGTCTGACCATGACTGGACGGACGGGCACGCCTGGCTCCTTAGCTGACGCCGGGTATGCGCCGCCGCACTGCTGTCGAAGCCCAAGGGCTCGTCGAAGCCCAGGGTTCGTCGAAGCTGAGGGGCTCGTCGAAGCTCAGGGCTCGATGCAGGCCGTACCCGGCCGATATTTCGGGTTAAGAGAGTGTAGAAAGGCTCCTGTCCGGCGGCAACCGGGTTCGGGTGAACCGTGCTGCGCCGCGGGCAGCGGCAGGTAGTGGTCTCGATGGCGATTTCGCACCCCTGCGCACGCTGCGACCAGCAATCCGGCAGGATGGGAGCCGTGGCGGGACCAACGGACGACCAGGTCGCGGTCTTCATCGACCTGGAGAACCTCGCGCTCGGCGCCGGGGAGAGCATGCCAGGACAGGCAAATCCCATCCCGTACAAGGCACTTGAGCTGCTGTGCCGCGACTACGGCAACGCCACGATCCGCCGGGCGTACGCGGACTGGTCACGGCCAGAGTTCGGCAAGCATCAGCAGAATCTCGCGCAGAACGGAATCACGCTGATCCAGGTCACCAGGTTCGGCGCCCAGCAGAAGAATGCCGCGGACATCCTGATGGCGGTCGACGCCATGGAGGTCCTGATCACCCATCCGGATGTCGGGACGTTCATGCTGGTCGCCGGTGACGGCGACTACTCGCCGCTGGTCCAGCGGCTGCGCGAGTTCGGCAAGCGCGTCGTCGGAGTGGGAACGAAGGCATCGGCCAGCTCCCGGCTGGTGGCGGTGTGCTCTGAGTACAAGTACTGGGGAACCATCGTCGCTGCGGTCAATCCGGAGGTACGCGCCGCGGTTGGGGCCAACTTCGACATCGCCGACGTGCAGCGATTGGTGGTCGAGGCGATGGAGGAGTCCCCGGACGCGTCGGCATCCGGATCGTGGCTGAAGAGCAAGATGCTGGCCCTCGATCCGTCTTTCGACGAGCGCAACTACGGGTCGAGGAGCTTCCGGGCGCTGCTCAGCAAGCTGCCTGACCTGGTCGAGGTCAAGCGCGACCGGTCGTCGCCTGACATGCGGGTCAGCCTGATCACGCCCCGGCCGGGGAAGACCGCGGCCGCCGCGGAGAACACGACCGCCGCGTCCAGGCGGCGCCCGCGTGCCGCCGCCCGGCCAGCAGGGGTATTAAGAAACTCGGGTGTTGGCGCCGCTCCCTAAGCCACAATGCGCCTAGTCTTTGACTGAAAGGTCTGAAAGATTCCGCCGACCCCTACAGCGAGTAACGTTGCGGCGCCACAGGAAAGAGGTTGCATTAGTGACCGCCACCGGAGCTCGGGTCCGGCCCGGGCCACTGCGGTCCGGGCGTCTTCCGTTGGTGCTCCCGAGGCGGCCGGCCCCGGCACAGCCACGGACGGCTGGGCTGGTGCCCGGCCCACGCGCACTGGCGGTCTGGTATGCGTTGTTTACGGTCTATGCAGGAATAGTGGCGATAGTCAGCAGTGCCAGTTATGAGCGGATCTGGGGTAACTGGGCGGTGGGTTCATACGCCGCCGCCGGTGCCCTCGCCTTCTGGTGGCGCTCGCACGGCAGGGATGCCGCGCTCCTGGTGAGCCTGGCTGGCGCCCTGGTTGCCCCGCTGTGCTGGCTGTCGGTGCGATCCGCGCCGACGCCGGATGCCCTGGTCGTCTCGCGGTCCGCGGTGCTGCTGCTCCGGCACGGAACCCCCTATCTGTCCCCGGCGCAACTCGCGCACCTGCCCGGGCATCTCGGCTATAACCCGTACCTGCCGGCCATGGCCCTCTTCGGCATGCCCAAGGCGCTTGGCATCACCGGCCTGGCCGCTGACCCGAGGCCATGGCTCGCCGCCACGACGCTGATACTGCTGGTCCTGGCGTTCCGGATTGCCGGGCAGCCCAACGCGCTGCGCTGCAGCGTGCTCGGGATCGCCACACCGATAGTGGCGTTCCCGCTGGCACTCGCCATCACCGACCCCCCGATGCTGGCGCTGGTCTGCCTGGCTCTGGCCCTGCTCAGCGGAGCTCCGCGGACCGCGTGGGCCTGGATAGCGGCGATCGCCATCGGGGTGGCGTGTGCCATGAAGTACACGGCCTGGCCCGCGCTGCCAGTACTCGCCGCTCTGGTGGCGGTCCGTGACGGTGCTCGCGCCGCCGTCAGGTTCGCCGTTGCCGCGGCCGGGACCACACTGGTACTCGTAGCGGCGTTCGCCCCGGCTGCACTCGGGACCCCAGGCACGCTGTTCCAGAACACGGTGCTCTACCCGCTCGCCCTGACCCATGCTCAGACGCCTGCGGCGAGTCCGCTGCCCGGGCATCTGCTGGCGACGACCGGACATGCGGGCCATCTGGCCGCGGTTGGCCTGATGCTCGCGGCCGGCCTTGCGGTCGCGGTTTCGCTGGTGGTGCGGCCGCCTGCCGACAGCCGAGCGGCCGCCTGGCGGCTGGCCATCGGGCTCACCGCGCTGTTCGCGCTTTCCCCCGCCGCCCGATTCGGGTACTTCACCTATCCGCTCGGCCTGTGGGGCTGGCTGGCCCTGACCAGCGGCGCTTCCCGAGCGGGCCGCGAGTCGATGCCGGATTCCGGCCCACCGCCAGGCGAACCCGCTGGCCAGGCGGCGACCGCTGCGCCGTCCGATGACTCGGCGGGCGGCTGGCTGCGGAGGATAACCCGCCCGCAGGCCTCGCTGTGGCCGCGTCGCCGCGGGTCGGCTTAGCCGCCTGGAGTTGGCTGAGCCAGGCGGACCCGGATGGCGCGGCCCAAGTCGTCCAGCTGATCGGACAGGAGCCGGCTGAGGGCGGGATGCAGCCGGTGGGCCTTCAGACAGCGCTCACCCGACCGTAGGATCGCGTCGTCGACCGCGTAGTCAGGAAAGCCGTGCATAATCAGCACTCTGGCAACTGCCGGCCCGCGGCGCGCGGCAGTCTGCGCGACGGCTGGGAAGTAGCCGGGCAGATACCCGGCGAGCAAGGTCGCCTGGTCGGCCTGCCAGAACCCCTGGGCGGTCGCTGCCAGCAGGTGGCTGGATGAAGCGTCAGCGCCGGTTCCACCCGGGTCGAACATCGCCGACCAGGCGGCACGCTTCGCGGGCGGCGCTGCGGTCGCCGCGCGGCAGCGCGCCGCGTGCTCCCGCCCAGCGGCGCCGGCGTCGCGCTTAGCCTGTTGCTCGATCTCGGCCAGGCCGGCGGCTCCGAGCACGGTCAGCCGCAGCAGGATCTGCCAGCGCAGGCCGTGATCGATCTCGGGGCCGCCCGGCAGTCGGCCGGCGGTGAGCCAGCCACGCAGCCTGGCAACGTCGTCGGGGCTGGACGCGCTGTCGATCAGACCGCGCACGGCCGCAAGCCGCAGCCCGTCCGCATCGTCGCCGGCTGTCCGGTCCAGCAGGTCCTGGCATAGCCCGGCCAGCTGCTCCAGACCGGCCGCCCGGAGTCCACGGGGCAGGTAGCGGTCGGTGACCGGCCCGCGGGCGAAAGCCAGCACCTGCTCGATAATCGAGGTGTCGGTCTCCGCCGGCAGCTGGCTGGCCGCAAGATCGAGGTAATCCTGCGCGGGAAGCTCCCCGTCGCGGACGAGATCACGGGCGGCATTCCAGACCACTGCCCGGCTGAGCGGGTCGGTGATGTCGCCGAGCGAGGAGGTCACGGTGGCCCAGGATCGCGGGTCGAGCCTGATCTTGCAGTAGCCCAGATCGCCGTCGTTCGGCAGGACCAGAGCGGGCCGGGGATGGACGGCCTCCGGCGGGAGTGCCGCTTCGCCAGCCTCCGCCTCAACGCTGACCTCGAAGCTGGCCCGGAGCGTCAGCCGGCCCTGGTCGGCTGGTTCGCGGTCGTAGACCCCGAACCGGACCCGGTGCGGCCGAGTGCCGAGGTGACGCACCGAGGTGGCGCGGTCGCCAGCGCCGTCCACGTTCACCGCGAGGGTGTCCACGCCGGTGCTGCGCAGCCAGCGCTCGGCCCAGCTGTGCACGTCACGGCCGGACGCTGCGGCCAGGGAGTCCAGCAGGTCGGTCAGGGTGGCGTTGCCGAAGCGATGCCTGCCGAAGTAGTCGTTGAGGCCCGCCAGGAACGCTGGCCAGCCGATCCAGGCCACGAGCTGGCGCAGCGCGGAGGCGCCCTTGGCGTATGAGATGTCGTCATAGTTGGACAGTGCGACATCGGTGTCGGGCACGTCCGCAGGCCGCGGTGCGACCGGATGCGTTGATGCCCGCTGGTCGGCGTCGTAGCCGCGGGGCTTGCGGGAGAGGGCGAAATCGGTCCACGCTCCGGTGCAGGCGGTGGCCTCGGACAGCACCTGGAAGCCCAGATACTCGGCAAACGACTCGCTCAGCCACAGATCGTCCCACCAGCGCATGGTGACCAGGCCGCCGAACCACATGTGGGCCATCTCGTGGGCGATCACCATCCCGCGCCGCTGCCGCTCCGCGCGGGTGACGGCTGACCGGAACAGGAACTCGTCGCGGAACGTGACGCAGCCTGGGTTCTCCATCGCGCCGGCGTTCAGTTCGGGGACGAAGGCCTGGTCGTAGGAGTCAAAGGGGTAAGGCTCGTCGAAGATCTCCAGGTACCGGTCCAGGCAGGCCTGCGTGATGGCGAAGATCTCGTCGGCGTCCCGGTCGAGCTGGCTGGCGAGCGAGCGGCGGCAGTGCAGGCCGAGCGGGATGCCCCGATGCTCGGCGCGGATGCTGTGATACGGGCCAGCCACCAGGGTGAACAGATAGCTGGAGATCCGCGGGGTGGCTGCGAGCTGCCACCGCCCCGGCGCCGAGGCGGCCCGCCGGGCGATGCCGTTGCCGATCACGGTCCAGTGCGCGGGCGCGGCCACGGTGACGTCGAAAACCGCCTTCAG
>Ga0116214_1000104_pt1 | contig 37868 bp, 15 predicted proteins | sample Sb_taG_FD_88964 | JGI IMG/M metagenome (GOLD analysis project Ga0116214, IMG submission 88964) | Peat soil microbial communities from Weissenstadt, Germany - Sb_50d_1_NS metaG | ecosystem: Environmental > Terrestrial > Soil > Wetlands > Peat | place: Germany: Weissenstadt | collected 2010-09-21
CCTCGAAAGAAACAAGAAACGCCCGCGGGTGCCCCAAAGATTCACCTCGCCACCAAGTCTCAAATCAAACGGGCGAAAGAGCTTTCCATGGAACAGCGATCAAAAGGGTTAAGGGCGTAGCGTGCCACCGCGAATAGCCCCGGCAGGTTCAACTCGCCGGCCTGAGGGAGTCGGCAGTAGGCGACTACTAACACGGCTCCAAAGGAGGATCCTGCGTCTGCTTGGAGATGTGCGGAATGTAGGGTTTAAGCGTCATTCCAACGTGTCTCCAATGCGAATCCGTGGCAGACCCTGAGAACTTAAAGCCACCCGATCCAGGAATCGGTGATCTCGCGGATGCAATCGTCCAGGCTCTTGGTCACGGACCAGCCCGGATAGTGGCGCCGCATCTTGCTGGTGTCACTGATGTAGCAGATGTGATCCCCCCGGCGGGCCTGGTCGACGTACTCCCACTTCATCGGATGGCCGGTGATCGCGGCGACGCGTTCGAAGGCCTCCAGGATCGAGCACGAGTTCGCTCGGCCTCCTCCGCAGTTGTAGACCTCACCGCAGCGCGGGGCCTTGATGAACTCCTCCACGAAACGCGAGACGTCGCTGGCGTGGATCTGATCGCGAACCTGCTTCCCCTTGTAGCCGTAGACGTGGTAGGTCTTCCCGGTGAGGTTGGTTCGCACCAGGTAGCTGAGGAATCCGTGCAGCTCGACCCCGGAATGGGAGGGGCCCGTTATGCACCCGCCGCGCAGGCAGCAGGTTGGCATGCCAAAGTGCCGTCCGTACTCCTGGACCATGACGTCGGCCGATACCTTGGACGCGCCGAAGAGGGAGTGCAGGGACTGGTCGATGGACAAGCTCTCGGAGATGCCCTCAGTAAACGCAGGATTCTCGTAGTCCCACCGCGTGGGCATTTCTCTCAGTGGGATCCGGTTGGGAGCATCGCCGTAGACCTTGTTGGTCGAGAGATGCACGATCGGGGCTTCGGGGCAGGCCCGGCGCGCGGCTTCCAGAAGGTTGAGGGTGCCGACGGCATTCACGTCGAAGTCGTCGAACGGGCGGCGGGCGGCCAAGTCATGGCTCGGCTGGGCGGCTGCATGACGACGGCGGCCGGCCGGATGGCCCGGACGAGCTCGAGGATGCCTTCACGATCGCGGATGTCCAGCTCGTGATGGGAGAACTCAGGGCAATTCTCCACCAGACGGCGCTGATTCCAGCGGGTATCCCCCTGCGGGCCGAAGAAACCCGCCCGCAGGTTGTTATCCACACCGTGCACGGTCCAGCCCAGATCATGAAAGTGACCGACCACGGTCGACCCGATGAGACCGTTCGATCCCGTCACCAGGATTGTCCTCATCGGCCGATCCCCTCCGCTCGACTGTCGACGGTCACGGCATTCAAGGCTGCAGTTTACCGTTCTTGACGGTCAAGGAGTTCAGATTGACGAGGATCACGCTGAGGTTTTCCAGGTCCAACAAGCTCGCATGGTCGAACAGGTCGGTGGGGCCCAGTTTCGACAACAGGCCCTGGGAGAAGATGGCATCGACCACGGCCGCGTCAGCCGGCGGGATGTTCTGCTTGTAGTACAGAGCCTGGCTCGTACTGCCGATCTTGATGACGTTAATCTGCCCCACCGAGGCCACAATTCCATTGACATTGCCGACAGACAAGCCCGTGCCTGTAGTCTTGTTGCCAATGGACCCACCCGAAACGATGGCGCTCTGGCTGTCGATCCCTCCATTGATCGTCAGGCTGCCGAGGATCGAGCCCAAGGAGGCGATGCGGCCGCTCTGGAGAGGCCCCTTGATGGTGACGTTGCCGTTGATGTTGCCCACGGACACGAGCTGTCCGGTCAACGTCCCATTAATGGTCAAGTTGCCGTTGATCGAGCCTGCCGAGGCGATAAGGCCGCCCTGTAGCGCGCCGACGTTGAGAGTCCCGGTCATGTTGCCGATGGACACGATCTGCCCGGTTATCCCTCCGCCGACCGTCAGGTTGCCGAGGGTCCCGCCGGTGAGGACGGAGCCGCCCTGCACGGGCACGGCGATCTGGATGGTCCCGCGGTTACAGCCGCTTTCAGACACGATCGGCGCCTTCACCCCGCAGCCGATCGAGATGGGGCCGATGTCCGAGCCAGAGGTGACGATCGAGCCTCCCTGTACGAGACTGTTGAGCTCGATGGTCCCATAGTTGTTGCCGGCGGACACGATCGGCCCATTGATCGAGCCGTCGATCGTGATACTGCCATTCAGCGCGCCGGAGGTGGTGATGGAGCCGCCCTGCACAGGGCCGTTGACGTTGATGGCCGTGCTGTTGTCGCCGGCCGAGATTGTCGGCCCGTTCATCGAGCCGCCGATGGTGATGTTGCCGATGACCGAGCCCAAGGTGGTGATGAAGCCGCCCTTTAAACTGGCGCCGATGTTGACGTTAATGGTCGTGTTGTTGTTGCCGACGGATACGGTCGGCCCACTCACTTGGCCGCAAATGGTGATATTGCCGATGACCGAGCCGTAGGTGGTGATGAAACCGCCTTGCACGGTGCCATTGAGGTCGATCGTCCCACTGTTGTTGCCGGTGGCCAAGGTCGGACCGTTCATCCAGCCGTTGATGGTGATGTTGCCGATGACCGAGCCGTAAGTGGTGATGGAGCCACCCTGCACGAGGCCGTTAACAGTGACGGTGCTTTTGTTCAGGCAACTGGAGACCACGGTCGGTCCGCTCATCGAGCCGTTGGAAACGACGCCGCCGAGGTGCACGACGTTAGTGGAAGGAGCGGGGTACGTGAAAGTCGCCCCAAGGTTTCCGGCGCCCGGCTCCCACGCGACCGGCTGGACCGTGATCATGCCCGTGGTGGGGCCATTCGACACGACCTGGCAGATGAGGTTGCCCCCGCAGATGATCTGGCCGGCGAGCCCGCAGCCGTTGGACTGCACTTGCGTCGCCGTGACGACGGGACCGGACTTGGTCATGGTTACGTAGATCCGACCCAGGTCGGCGGGCACCTGGGACGTCGCTCCCGTGATCGGATCGGTCCGGATCCCGGTGGTCTGGATTGTGCTGGTGGCGGGGATCGGGCCGCAGGGGAGGAGCGAGCCGAAGATGCTGGGGGCGGTCACGCTGGGCAAGGGGCCCTGAAGGATCACGTCGCCCAGCGGCCCACTGCTGGTGATCGACGGCGTGAAGGGCGCCGTCGTGTGGCTGTTGTAGTTCAAGCTGCCGATGGTCTGATGGGTCTGGATCGAGCCGCCGTCACCGCGCAGGCCGATGGTCTCGATGACCGAGTTCTGGAGATGGTTGTTTTGATCGAACGTCTCGGCAACGGTGATCAGCGCAATCACGGCGCCGCGAGCGACGTTGCTTTGCGTCGTGACGTTGGCCGTGCCGCTGATGTTGGGGGTGAGCACGCTCTGCACGACCAGCACGACGCTATTGTTGTCGAAGCAGCCGCTCCACGGAGTATCGTCCATGAAGAAACCGACCTGCTGAGTGGTGAGATCCGCGAATGGGACCCGGAAGGTCTCCACGGTCGAACTGTTGATGGAGCCTGCTTGAACAATCGCGGTGCAGGGCGCGAGGAGGTTGGCCGCATCATTGCTGCAGGCCCCCGCCCCCGTCTCGATCTGGCCGCAGTAATTGGTCATGGAGCCGAACGCCAGCGCCTGGATGCTCTTGGCGTTGATGGAATGATCCGGCACGTAATCCCGAACGCCGACACCCGCCAGGTTGTCCTGGGGCAGATAGATTCCAGCCGGGGAGGAATCCGGCGCGAAGAAGGTTGAAGCCGCCGAGGTTACCTTGGTCAGGATGTCGCCTTCGACGGCGACGTTGCGGATCCCGGAGACGCCGGCGAGGTTCTTTCCGGAGACGCTGGCGGAGTCGAGCCGCACCAGGTTGAACTTGGCCGTGTCGTTGTAGGTGACCAGGCTGAAGTCGAACTGGTCGGGACCCGTGTTCCCGGTCGCATTGGTGACGCGGGCGGTGAGCTGCGGGTTGGCCAGGTTCGTGGAGGGGTTAAGACCCTCAACCGACGGGCTGACCAGGCCCTCATAGAAGTACTGGAAGGTGATTCCGGTCGGAGACACGGCGGGCGTCGGGGCCGGCGGCGGGAGCGGGGTGGGGAACGGCGCCGAGGGCACCGCCGCCTCGATCCGCCGCTGGATGCCGTTTTCCTTGATCTGGGCCACCACCGGCCCGTAACCGGCGTAAACGCTGATCGTCCCGATCTGGCCGGCCACCACCGTCCCCGGGGTTCCGCCATGGACCGTCAGCATCTTGAGTGTCCCCAGGACATTCAGTTGTCCCGCCAGGTCATGCTGGATGGTCATGCTGTCGAGGCTGCCGACGGTGAGCACGCCCGAGGAGGTTATCGAGCCGCCGATGGTGATCGACTGGACGGTGCCCGGGGCGGTGTCCGACAGCGAGCCGTTGAGGTTGTTGGTAATCGCGATGGTCGAGAACTCGAAACCGAGCAGATTGAGGGTGCCGTTGAAGTCTCCGCCCCAGAAGGCAGTCAGACTATCGTGGTTCGATGATCCGCCGTTGATCGTCGTGGTGGCCGGCAGGTTCTGGTTGGCAGCGACGTTGATGTTGAACGTGTTGCCGCCGGAGCCCAGGTTGATGTTCAGGTTCGACAGACCGGCATAGGTGATCCCGGCGGTGCCCATATTCAGGCCGGTCAGGGTCGTGGCGGTCAGCGTGCCGGTCTTGGCCGTGGTGCTGCCCGTGTCATCCACGTTCATCGTGTCGTTGCCGAAGCCCTGGATCGTCAAGGGCCCCTTGATGTTGTCCACGATGCCGCCGGTGTTCGGACTCTTGCTGCCGACGTCGAACTGATCCTGGGGGGCCCCGGTGTTCATGACCTCGGTATTCGTCGTGGCGTCGGTGCTCTGGATCGAGAACACGTCATTGCCCGTGCCCAGCTCGACCACGAGGTTATAGGTGAAGGGCTGGTTCGCCTGGTAGTTCGAGATGTTGTTGTACACGATGCCGTTGCCGCCGATCCCCAGGCCCGTGATCGTGCTGGAGGTCAAGACGCCGGTCTGCGGTTTCGTATCGGCCGAGTCGTTCACGATGAGCTGGTTATTGCCCGAGACGTTGCCGAAGACGGTGAGCAGCCCCGTGGGCTGCGCAGGGTAGCCTCCGGCCGCGTTGTTGATTCCGGAGGGGTTGTTCAGGTTCACGACGGAATCGGCGCCATTCGCATAGATGTTGATATTCGGCGCGATCAGCTCACCGTTGACGGTAATCACGGTGCCGGGACCGGTGGCGTACTGGTAGTCGCCGTAGATGTTGATGCTCGTGGCCGCCACCACGACCGTCTGCGCCACGGGGTTCTTACTATCGGCATCCTCCGTGAAATTGTCTCCCGCATAGAAGTTCACCGAGCTCGTTGTCGAAACGATCGACACGCCGGGTGCCACCACCATGTTGCCGCCCAACGGGAGGTCATGGGTGGACGTATAGTTGATTGTACTCATTGAAAGGACGTTCTGGATGATCGTGATCGGGCTCATGGCCACGACGTTGATCGTCCCTCCGGACTCCATCCCCATGCTGTTGCCCGGCACGACGCCGCCGACGGTCAGCGCACCGCTGTTAACCAACCAGGTGCTGCCGGTGGTCGACTGGCCCTGGACGTTGCCCACCTGGGTGCTGATCGGGCTGCTGGACGTGCCGATATTGAGGCTGGCGAATAGGTAAGTCTTGCCCGCCAGGACGTTCTGGCCGGTGGGATTGCCGTTGTAGATATTGCCGTCCGGAACCACGATGAAGGCCGTGCCGCCGTTGGAGACGGTCACCGTGTTGAGGTACAGGTCGCCGAGGGGCTGAGTGATGTAAGCGTTCTGGCCGCTACTGGCGGTCAAGGTTCCGGGGGCGATGGCGTCGATCTCGAAGGCCTGAGTCGGGGAACCGATGAAGCCGAGCAGCGAATCGGCCGAGAGGGTGATGTTGTTGCCGATGGCGACCGCGGTGCCCGGCGGCTCGCTGGCGGCCTCGAGGATCGATCCGCCGGACGGCAGGCTCACCGCGCTGAGGAAGAGGTCGCCGTGCAGCGAATGAACGTCGGAGACGGTCAGGTTGCTGCCGTTGGTGGCATCGAGGTAGATATCTTCGTAGGCCTGGGCCACGACCGATCCGCTCAGGTCGAGGTCGAGGTAGGCCGTGGCCGTGCCGATCGTGTTGGTGGTGTCGCCGTCGGCGCCGGCCATCAATTCGGCGTTCACGGCCTCCACGTTGACATTATTGAACGTATTACCGTTGAGGATCGATTGGTCGGCGGTCAGGTTGACGTCACCGACGGCGGAGAAGGCGGTGACGAGGTCCAGGCTGCCGAACTTCTCGACGATGTCGACGTCGTACTCGGCGTTGGCTTCTTCGAGGAGCGAGTCGGGGGCCAGGTCGATCGTCAGAGGCGCGATGCCCGTGCCGATCCCGCCGGTATTGCCCCCTTCCAGGAAGAGGTTGCCACTGGTGATGTTGATGCCGGAGGCCGCGCCGTTGACCAGGCCGTCCAGGCCGAGGACGCGGACCACGCCCGCGGGGTGGCCGACGGCACCGCCCTGGGCGGTCAGGTGATCGATCGTGATCGGCAGGATCGGGCCCTTGTTCACCACGTCCTGGCCGGAAACAAGCTCGATGTTCTGGCCGGCGGTCGCGTCCACCAACCCCGAGTTTTCCAGGCTGATGCCCTTCTCGAGCGTGACCGTCAGCTCGACGGGGTTAAACGACGGCGAGGTCGGCGACACCGCGACCAAGGTGTTGCCCGGCCCGGCATTGTAGAACGTGACCTCCGCGGGCTGCGCGGCGGCGAGGTCGAGGGCCTCGTTCTGAGGGAGCGCGGCCGTAAGCGGCAACGTGATCACATCCTCGCCCGAGCCCGTGCCGATGCTGTCTGCTACCTGGATGGCGACGTTCTTCCCCTCGATGTTGGGATCGGGAATCGCCTGGACAGACGACGGGAACAACACCGGCTCGACGATGCTGAGGTCCATCGAGTTCTGCAACTGGCTCTGACTCCAGGCGGCGCGCTGCGACTCCACGTCGACCTCGGACAGGTAGTTCCCGGTCCCCGTGACGCCCGTGAGCTGGATCGCCATCCCGGCCGACGCATTGGCCGAGCTGGAGGCCAGCCCGATGTAGGCCGAGCTGCCCGTGTTGTTGGGGTCGACGATCACGTAGTACGTGCCGCCGTCGGTCAGGCCGCCCACGGACCCGCCGTTGGCGTGGTAGATCACCGCCTGGCCGGTGGTGAAGACGTTCTGGGGCAGGTTGATCGAGTCACCCGACACGATGTTCGCGGCGCCGAAGGTCTGGAAGATTTCGCTGAGGGTGTTGCCGGTGCCGGTGACGGGGGAAAGCTGGATGGGGACCGGCGTCGAAGCGGTCGCATTCGCGTAGCTCGACGCCAGGCTGATCTGGTTGGTGTTGTCCACGATCACGTAGTACGTGCCGCCGTCAGTCAGGCCGGTGACCGACCCGCCGTTGGCGTGGTAGACCACCGCCTGGCCGGTGGTGTAGGCATTCCCGGGCAGGTTGATCAAGTAACCCGTAGTGTCGAGGTTCGAGGCACCGAAGGCCAGGTTGGGGCTGACGTTCAGCGGAGTCTGGTTGGCGTAATACCGGTAGTCCGGGTTATAGCTGTTGCCCAGCTTGCCGAAGGTCGCGTTGAAGGTGTGATATTCCTGGGTATCCGCGTTCTCCAGCGTGGTGATGGCGGCGGCCACTTGAGAGGGGGTGAGCCCCTGCCCTTGATAGTACGTGGTCCAGGCCGCCACTTGTGCGGGCGACAGCGTCACCTGGAAGTTGGGGTCGTACACGCTCGGATTGGGCTGTTCGTCGCGGAACTGCCAGTAGGTCTGATATTCCTGGTCGATCTCGCTTTCGTAGGCGTTGATGGTGTCATTGATGCTGATCTGGGCCGTGGACTGCGTCGCCAGCATGCTGTTCCAGCGCGCTTCCAGCAGGGTGAGGTTCTGGGTGTCGGGGACCGAGATGTTGTTGGCATCGACCAGGTTGCCATCGGGGACCTCGACGCGGACGTTGCCGGCGGACGAGGCGATCTTGTCGAGCCGCAGGTCTCCGGTCGTCTGCTTGACGTAGACATCGCCCTGGGACAACACGTTGAGGTTGTCGAGGCTCCCGGTGCCGACATCGACGTTGATGGGCTGTGCATCGCCCGCGGGGGCGTTGGCCGTGCCGCCGGTCCCCAGGGTGCCGACGGAGCCGAACGACGCGGTCAGGTCGATCGCGCCCCCCTCGACCAGGCTGCTCGAATTGGCCGCGAGGATGTTCTCGTCGGCCGTCAAGGTGACGTTCCCGGTACTCTGTGATGTGGTGATCTGGCCGATCTGCATCGAGCCGGAGACATTGTCGAGGTTGATATTGCCATTGGTGGAGGTCGCGTTCAAGGTGCCCGGGACGTTCGTCGGGGAGATGTTCGTCATGTTGAGCAGCACCGGTTCGGTCCCGCCGATGCCGTTGGCGGCGCTGAGAGTGATGTTTTGGCCGCCGACCGAGGCCCCTGCGTTCTCCTGCTCGATGCTGCCGTTGGGGGCGCTCAAGGTCGTCGGGCCGGCGGCGTTGGAGATCGAGCCATCGATCAAGAGGTCGCCCTCGGTGCTCACGGACAGCTCTTGCTGGGGCGCGCCTTCGTCATAGCCGATGAAGTCGATGCTGATCGGCCGGTCGGCTCGAATGCTGTTCACATTGATGTTCTTCTTGGGCGTGGTGGTGACGGTCGTCTCGTAATACGTGGTCGTGCCGTACCAGGTCGAGTTCTGCGAGGAGGAGATTTGGGTCGTCGGAGTGCCCGTGTTGATCTGCTCGAACGAGTACTCGTAATCCGCGGAGTCGATGCCGGTGCCAGGGGTGAGGTTCTTGAAGCTCGAATCAGTCGCTGCGTTATCGATCCATTCGCCGTCGAGCAGCGGCTCGGGCGTACCGGCCTGAGTTGTCGAGCTGACGAGATCGCTCGAGTTCAGATGGATGATCGAGGCCCAACTGCTTGTCTGGTAATTATTGGTGACCGTCACCGAGAGGTTCTGCCCGTCCTCCCAGACGAACCGTGCGGCGGCTGGCTGATAGCTGGCCGTGCGGGCGCCGGCGTTGGGGCCGGTGTACTGGCCCGGCGACGACACGACCGAAGCGACCGAGCCGTCGGGGTTGGCGTAATAGCTGTTGGTGTAGACCTGTCCGTTCTGGCGGTAGTACTCCGTGACCAGGGGCTGGCCCTGGGCATTCTCCTGGCCCGTGTCGGTTATCTGCAGCTTGCCCGCGGTCCCTCCGCCCGTGGAAAGGCCGGTCTCGACGAGGGGATAATTGGTGTTGTTGACGACATTGATCGCTCCATACCCGTCCAGGACGTTGATGTTCCCAGAGCCCGTGCTGAGGACGTCGCCGTACAGCACCACCAGCCCGCCCTGGACATCAGTCTGCCCCAGCGCGAGCTGGCCGGTCGGGCCTTCGTAGTAGACGTAGATATTGTCGCCGGTTCCCTCGGGGAGCAAGAATTCCGAATAATCCGTGGTGAACAACCCGTAGGTTGCCACCAAGGATTGGGCGTCGGCGTGGTCTCCGTTCTTCCAATCCTGGTAGGCGGTGGCCGCGGCGGTGATGGCCTGGGTCATGCTCTCGACCCAGGTCTTCCCCAAGATGTCGGGGTTGTAGACCGTCTTGACCGTGCTGTCGATCGTCACTGACTGGTTCGGCTCGCCGCTCTGGATTGTGCCGTCGACGTTGAGGAACTGGGCGCTGATGAAGATGTCGTTGCCAACCAGGATGTTGCCGGTGCCGGGGCTCGCCAGATCAGCGGCTACCGTCTGCTGGACGGGGGTGCCGCTGGCGTTCCCATTGACGCTGAGGGGGCTGCCCAACGGGGGATTGGGATTGGCGGCGGCGGCATTGGCCTGGGTGAGGCTCGTGACGTTCGACCAGAGCGTGGAGGGATCACCGGCGATGCTGTCGATCCCGGGGACATAACTCTGGATGAAGTTCGCGCCGGCGGTGATCTTGACCGTCCCGACGTCGATGTTCGCATTCACGACGACGCTTCCCTGGCTGGAGACGGTCAGCACGGTCGGAGGAGCAGAGATCGGCCCGTCGATGTCGATATCCGGGCTGGCGAAGTTGACGCCGTCGAAGGTATTGAACGCCAGGCTAAACGATCCCGTGGTCGTCGCGTTCTGGCTCAGTGTGATCGAAGAAGACGAGTTGATCTGGGCGACTGTGGTTCCGGCGGGAATGCCGGCTCCAGGCGCTGCGACCGTCTCGCCGACGAAGAAACCCGCCGTGTTCAGCCCGGTAACAAATTCCGACCCGGTGGTCAGATTGCCGGTCTGGGAGGAGCCGATGTTCTCCGGGTCCTTCGAGGAGTAGGTGTTGGTGATCGTGACCGAGGGGGGGCTGGAGGTGTTGGAGGTCGTGATCGACAACGAGGGCGTCGTCTTGCTCTGGTTGATTCCCCCGATGCCCGAGTTGGTCGTGACCGTGGACCCGTCGAAGAAGAGTGTGCCGCCGAAGCTTTGCGGGATCGTGATCGAGTTCAGTTTGAGGAAGGCCGGGCTGTTGTTGGTGATGGTGATGCTCACGTTGCCTGGTGCGAGCAGGGTCCCGCTGCCCAGGAGGTTGTCGCCGTTGACGGTAATGGTGCCGGCCTCGGCGAAGATGGGGCTGACGGTGACGAAGGGGACGGCGTCTTCCGTGCGATAGAAGGTGGTCTCCCCATCGGTCTCAGACAGGCCCGATTGCGTCATTTCGAACTCGACCTGCTGGATGTCGGATTCGTAGGCACCCTCGGCGGCCGCATCGCCGGCGTAGGCGACCAACAGGTTGTCCAAAGTCGTCAATTCCTGGGACAGGTCTGCGGCGAGGGATTCGGTATCCACGGTGAAGGTGATGGGGCCACTCACCGAGTAATCGCTCGGGGCCGGCACGCTGTTGATCAGATTGATGGTCTTGTTGATCGTCAACGACTGGTTGTTGTTGATCCCGAGCTGGACGGTGCCGTTGACGGTGACGGTGGTCGTCGTGTTGAGGATGCCGGTGCCGGTATGAGTGCCCGCGGAGAGGCCGGTGCCGCCGAACAGGGAGCCCAGGGCGCCGGCTACGGCCGTGAGCCAATCCTTGCCGGTGCCGAACGCGTTGGTGACCGCGTTGCCGTTCTTCTGGGCCATGAGGTTGGCGTTACCGGCAGCCTGGAGCACCGCCCCAGAGGCCACGTTGACCGTATTGGTCTGGTCGATCTCGCATTTCGAGGTGAGCTCGAAGGCCGGGATCACCGAAGCATTCAGCTCGTACGCATTGGATCCCGTCATGAGGTCGTTGAGGTCGCCGTTCATGTCACCGCCGGCGTTCAGGTTCAGGTTGCCCTGTGCCTGGATGAAAGCGCCGGGATCGACGTTGACCGCGTCGTTCTCGCTGATGGTCGCCTCTCCGGCGATCGCCCCCGGCGAAGCCAGGCCGTAGGTGTGGACCGTGGGCGCCACCGTGATGTTGCTGGTGGTGCGGGTGTCGAGGTTGACGTCGCCCACCGTGGTGACCGTGGCGTTGGGTCCAATCTCGGCGGTCGCGTTGTTGGTGTTGGCGTGGATGGTGGAGGTCGCGTCGGAGCCGTCGATCAAGCCGCCGGTGTCGAGGTCCACGGTGTCCGAGCCATCGACGTTGTTCAAGGCGTACAGCACGAAGAGCCCGGGGTTGGTGGTGCTGCCGGTGACATTGATGTTCGCATTTGCGCCTACATCGGCGGTGGTGTTGTTTGAGATGGTGGTCGTACTCTGGGCGGCATTGCCCTGAAGCACGCCCCCCGAACCGGCGCTGACGTTGTTCTGGCCCGACGGCACCAAGTTCTTATCCGTTGTGTTCGTAGCCAGGACCTGGAGGTTCTGGGTAACGATCCGGGCGAAGTTGCCGATATGGGCTTTGACCGTGGAGTTGTCGTTGTTGTTGGCCCACGAGCCGGAAAACCCGACAGCGTCAGCCTGCAACGTGTTGGTCTGGCTGTCGAACTGGGCCGTGTGCTGGGCGGTGATGGTTAGGCTGGAAACGTCGATGTTGGTGCCGGTGGCGCTATTGTCGGCGATGGAAGCCGAGGCGCCGCCGCCCGTGTTGGTGTTCGCCGATGCGGCGGCGCCGGCAACCAGGCCGCCGCTTCCCGAGTCCGCCTGGGCGAAATTGATGTCATCGCCATCGGCCGTGATCGCGAGCGTCGGCCCTGTGCTCTGGTGGTAAACCACCGGCTCGCCGAGATACAAGCTGCTCGCGTTCGCCCCGAGGTTGATGGTGCCGGTAACCGGGTCGACGGCGGTCGCCGGGTTGAAGTTGATGGGCTGGGCGCCAACCCCATTGTAGGGGGTCAAGCTCTGGTTGCCGGCGGAGAATCCTGGCAGGCTCAAGGCAATCGTGATGGCACCGCTGCCGGGCTGCGGGTGGGCGCCGCCGGAGGTCTGAACGGCGTTCTGGAACGAGCTGGCCAGGCTGATCAGGTTGGGATTGGAGCTGGGGACAACGTAGTAGATCTGCCCGTCGGTGAGGCCGCCGATCGGGTCGCCCGCGCTGATGTTGACGCCGCTGCCGACGGTGGCGTTGGTCTGGGCACTGGACTCGGCGGTCGCCGTGTTGGAGCCGACCGCGATGATCCCGCCGACGTCGCTCGTGCTCAGGGCGTACTGGTCGGTATTGCCGGAGGCTTGGACGGTGATCGTGCTGGCGACGTCGAGCTGGGTCTGGTTGGCGATGGAGCTGGTGACGGTCCCCGTGTTGTTCGCAGTGCTCGAGGTGGCTGCGACGCCGATCAAGGCGCCGGCCGAGCCGCTGGCGGAGGAGCTCGCGCTGTCGTTGCCGCCCGGGACGACGGTCGTCGCTTGGACGTCCAGGCTGCCGGCGGTGATCGTGGTCCCCGACCCGCCCGCGGTGGCGGTCACCGTCGGCGAGTCGGTCGCGTTGGCGACCGAGGCCCCGACGGCAACGCCGCCGAGCGCCAGGCCGGTGAAGTCGGCGTTCGCTTGGGGAGTCAAGGCCGACGCGACCGTCACATTGTTGGCGACATTGATCTGGCTACTTCCTCCGATGTTCGCGCTGACAGTGGGGGCGATGGTAGCCGTCGCGTCGCCTGCGTCACCCGAGACAATCCCCCCCCCCGGCCGCGGTGCCCTTCGCCGATACCGTCTCGCTGGAACTCGCCGAGACGTTCAGCGAGCCGACTTGCTGGCCCGGCCCGGAGCCGATGGTGGCCCCATTGACGGTTGCCTGGGTCGTGCCGTTTTCCTCGGCGCTGGTGACGACCGCGCCGATCGCGACGATACCGACGCTAAAGCCAAAGCCGTTTGCCTGGAGCGGGGACGCCGTCTCGGCGTGGACGTTGACGGCCCCAGCTTTTTGCACAGCGGCGCCGGACTCGATGCCGGCAGTGGCGTTGTTGGTCGAGCTGATCGTCGCGACGACGGCGTCGAGGCTGACGATCCCGCCGCCCCCGACGTAGCCGTTGACCGTGAAGGACGGAATGTCGGCCGCGGCGGTGACATCGACCTCGTTGCCGGCTGACAGCTTGGCACCGGTCGTGACCGTGGCGTTCGTCTGGTCTCCGAGGTTGGCGACAGCCACGCCGGCGCCCGCCGCGGCGATCGCGCCGCTGAGGGCGCCCCCCTCGACATCGACCTTGGGCGAAGAAACCGCCCCAACTCGGATCGAGCCCGCGGCCGTGACGACCGCGCCGTCCGAGATATGTGCGTCGGTCGTGTCGCCCAACGTGGTCTTCGAAACCGAACCTCCAGACGCAAAGAAGGCGGCCCCGGCGCCGCCCAAGGTCACGGTATTTACCGTTGGCGTCGATGTTGCGTCGACCGTCACGTCGGAACCCGGCGAAGAAACAGTCGCGCCGTCGACATAGGCCGTCACGTCACCGCCCGTTGTGGTGGTCGCCACACCCGCGCCGATCGCTGCGCCGGCCGCCCCGGCCACGCCCCCGGCGAGACTCTTGAATGTCGGCGAATCGGTTGCGGAGACGCCCACCCCGCCGGCGCCGGCGACCGTCGCGCCATCCCTGACATCTGCGTCCAAGGTGTTGGCGATCTGGTTGAGAGAAACGGACCCGCCGGCGGCAAACCCGGCCGCGCCGCCGCCGCCGACTGTGAGAGCCTCGAGCGAGGAGGTTGAGGCGGCGCTTACCGTCACGGTCGAACCTGTGGAAGTCACGGTCGCGCCGTCGACGTAAGCGGTGATTCTGCTGCCGATATCGTTGGTCGCGATCGCAGCGCCGATCGCGGCCCCCGCTGCGCCGGCTACCCCGCCGGCCAGAGACTGGATTGTTGGCGCGTCGGTCGCGGTCACGCTCACTGCCCCGGGGGCGCTGACGCTCGACCCACCGTTGACGTGGGCGTCGACGGTGTTGCTGATGCTGTTGAGTGAAACGGCCGCTCCGGCGGCAAAGCCGGCTGCGCCCGCGCCGCCGACCGTGAGAGCCTCGAGCGAGGAGGTTGAGGCGGCGCTTACCGTCACGGTCGAACCTGTGGAAGTCACGGTCGCGCCGTCGACGTAAGCGGTGATTGTGCTGGCGATGTCGTTGGTCGCGAGCGCAGCGCCGATAGCCGCTCCCGCTGCGCCAGCCAGGCCACCAGCCAGGGTTTGAATCTTCGGCGTGTCGGTCGCGGTGACGCTCACCGCGCCGGGAGAGTCGACAGCCGCCCCGCCGCTGACATGGGCATCGAGCGTGTTACGGACATGATTCAGCGAGACCGACCCACCGAGCGCAAAGCCGTCCGCACCGGCGCCGCCGACTGTGATCGTCTCGAGCGATCCCTGCGAGGAGGCGCTAATGACGACGCTATTGCTTCCGGTCAGTTGCGTGCCTGCCCCGTCGGCATACGCAGTGACGGTGCTGGCGATGTCGTTGGTCGCCAAAGCGGCGCCGATGGCCGCGGCGGCGGCACCGGCAACTCCGCCGGCCAGGCCGTCGATGGTCGGGGTGTCACTCGAGGTAACCTGGACTGCACCCGAGGCAGTCAGCGTCGCGCCGTCCGCCGCGTACGCATCAAGTGAGTTATGAATCTGATCCAGCGCCACGGAGCCGCCTGCGGCCGCGGTACCGGCCCCTGCGCCGCCGACGGTGAGAGACTCGATGGTAGACTGGGACGAGGTTCCCACCGTGACATTGCCCGCCATCGCGTTGAGCGACGATCCATCGGCGTATGCCTTGAGGGTGTCGCCGATGTCGTTGGTGGCGACGGACGCGCCGACGCTGACGGTTCCGGCCCCGGAGACGGCGCCGGCCAAGGCGTTGATTCCGGCATTTTCCGAGGCCGCGATGCCGACGTTGCCGGCGGCGATCAGGGTCGCGCCACCCGCGGCGTGAGCATCGACGGTGTCGTCGAGCGTGTTCAGCGATACCGCGCCGTTGCCCGCGACGGTTCCAGCGCCACTTCCCGTGGCCGTGATCGAATTGATAACCGGGGTCGAGGTCGCCGTCACTTGCACGTCGTGTGACGTGGCCCTCACGGTGGATCCGTCGACTGCTGCGCTTGTGGTATCGCCGAGAGTATTGGTGGCAACGGCCGCCCCGACGCTGACCGTTCCGGCCCCGCTGGCGGCCCCGGCCAGGGCGTCGATGCCGCCGTTCTCCATCGCCGCCACCTGCACTCCCAGGCCCGTGACCGTCGAACCGTCGGCGATATGAGCGTCGGTCGTCGAGGTCTCGGTGTTCAGCGAGACCGCACCTCCTACTGCGACTGTGTTGGCACCAGCTCCGCCGGCCGTGAGCGTCTTTAGCGTGGGGGTAGAGGTCGCCTGGACGACGACATTGTCGCCCGTGGATGTTGCGGTTGCGTGGTCGAGGTAGGCGGTGGTCGTGTCGCCGATCTGGTTGGTTCCACCCGTGGCCCCGAAGGAAACGGCCCCGACGAACCCGGCCACCGTGCCGCCCACCGCCGTGATTGTCGAGGCATTCTCGGCCGTCACGCCGACCCGGCCGGGGGCGCTGACAATTGCGCCGTTGGCGACGTGGGCGTCGACCGTGTCGCTCGTCTTGTTCAAGGCGACCGCCGCGGCGACCGAGACAGTGCCAAAGAGGTTGCCCGCGGCGGCGATCGACAGGATGTTCGCAGTCTCGCTGGCGTCAACTCCGGCCGCCCCGGACGACGAATTCACCATGGCATTGTCGACATAGTCCTTGACCGAATTGGCAACGTTGTTGGTCGCAAACGACGGGGCGACGCCGACGTACTTTGCGTAAGCCCCCGCCTCCGCCTGCGAGGTGATCGACGAGGTGTCGTGCGCCGCCAGTGTGACCCCCTGGGCTCCTTCAACGTCAGCCCCGTCGGAGACGTGGACGTCGGTGACGTTTGTAATATTACTGAGCGCGATGCGCGGGTCGTCGATCTTTACGGGATTGAACAGCCCGATGCCGAGGGTCCGGCTGGTGGTCTTGATGGTCGAAGTCGGTGTGGCGGTCAAGGTGACGACGTCCGTGGCGATCACCTTCGCGCCATCGACGTACGCGGTGACCGTGTTGGCGATGTCGCTGTCGGCCACGGTGGCGGCGACGTCGTTTAAGTTATTGCCGGCAGCCAGCACGTTGACGTCGTGGCCTGCCGACACCATCGCCCCGTCGAAAACGTAGGCCGCGGCGTCGCTGTGGGTTGTGAGCAGGGCGGCGTCGATACTCAGGCTTACCGGCACGCTGGTCAGGGCGAAGGCAAAGGTGAATGACGTGTCGATGACTGCGTGGAGCTGGTCGTTGGCCTCGATGTTGACATCTCGCCCGGCGCTCACGACCGACCCGTCGACGTAGGCTGCAGTGCCCGTGCTTGGGTTACTGTTGTTCACGGCCGTACTCACGGCGCCGGTCGGTGCCTGGTTCCCAAGCGAAGCGGCGGCCGCTTGGGCGGGGCTGCCCAAGGCCCCGGCATATGCGTTTAGAATGCTTGAAAAAACCCCCGACGTGCCCTGGGTGATACTTTGGATCTGGTCGTCGACGTAGCTCTGAACGGAGCCGTCGACCGAGCCAAGCAGGTCGGTGGCGTCGCTGCTCAGTGGGGCGCCGATGGAATACACAGAAACTGACCCCACGATGCCGGCCATGGCAACACCGAAGCCGCCGACGAAGCTCTGGTCCAGCTTGCTGGACAGCGCCAGGACGTCAACGTCCTGGAGGGCACTAACCTTAGCCCCTTTACCGGTGTACGCTTCGGTGTCGTTGCGAACGATGCCGAGGTCGACGCCACCGGCGGCTGCGAGCGCGCCGCCAATCAGGTTCACCGCCATGCCGAGGGTGGAGACGGTGTCGGCGGCCGCGACGTTGACCGTCTGGTCGCTGGCCGCTCCGGCGCTCTGATTGACGGACGCGCCGGGGTCGATGTGCGCCTTGGTGGTCGCGAGAATGATATCCACGGGGATGGAGGCGGCCACTCCGACGCCGAACGCGGCCGATCCACTCCCGGCCATCGTCACCGTATTCTCGGACGAGGTCGCCTGCACGCCGACGCCATGAATCGACTCGGTCGCGAACCCGTTGGAGGTGTCGCCGGAATAGACTTCGATCCCCGCCGGTGAGTTGGCCTGGGCGTTCACGGTCGCGTTGGCTCCGATCCACGCCTCGGTGTCCTTTGTGATCAGGGCCGCCCCCAGCGAAGTGCCCGCGCTGGCCAGGAAGCCTGCGCCAAAGCTGCCAGTGAGGATGTCGGAGTGGGTCGTGTCGGTGGCCGAGAGCAGGACGTTGCCACCGGCGTCGACGGTGGCTCCCTGGTCGATGAAGGCCAAGGTTTGGTTGTTCACCGTCACCAGGGCTGCCGACGGTGCGATGCCGAGGAAGACCGAGCCTGCAGCGCCGGCGCTGACCGAAACGACGTACTCCGTCGCGTTCGCCTGCACCACGACGTCGCCTTGGGCGCTAACTAGCGCCGAGGCACCGATAGACGCGGTGGTCGTATTCTTGATGAGCACGGCGTCGATGCTCGGGCCGACCGACGCGACGCCGGCGGCAGAGAAGTTGCCAGCGATTCCCAGATGGAAGAAGTCACTGCCGGCCGCCACCAGCACCGACTGGTCGGTTGCTGCTCCGCTCGGGTGCTGGTTGACCTGCGCGCTGGCCGCGAGGAACGCCGCCGTTTGGGTGTTAACGACGTCCGCGGCCGCGGACAGCTCCGGCGAGGCCACGAATGCCGCGCCGAAACCTTTGGTGAGGTTCTTGACGGCGCCAGTAGACACCGCCGAGACGGCCAGCCCGTTGACCGTCTGTGTGTTGGGTGTGACGGTTCGCACCTGCGACAGCGCCGGGTCGCTGGGCACCGGCGAGACGTCGGTCAGATTGATCAGCCCGCCGGTGTGCAAGACGACGATGAGGATGTTGTCGATGAAGTCGATGCCGGGAGGCGCCACGTCGCCGACGCCACCGCTGTCTGGAGCGTAATTGACGGTGAAGGTGCCGTCCGCGGCGTCGACACCCGGCCCATTGCCAAGGGCGTCGACGGTGGCCGCGCCGACGTAGGCCTCGGTCACGCGGTTTACCGTAGCGATGCCCAGTGCCCCGCCGACGCTGGCCAGCGCCGATGCGCCGCTGAGATCGTCGAGCAGGTTCACCTGGTCGTCGTCGTTCGCTGAGACCAGCACGTTGCCCTGTGCGAAGACCGTTGCCCCGTTGTCGAGGTAGGCCTTGGTGGTCACGTCCAGTGTATAGATGCTGGCGGCCCCAGCCAGGTTGATTGCGGAGTCGACTTCGGCGGTGCCTGAGATCGACACGGCCTGCTCGGAGGAGAGGGCGCGGACCAGCACGTCTTGGTCCGCCTGGACGTTGCCGGCGATGAACGCCTCGGTGTCCTTTGTGACCGACGCGGCGTCGGCCCCAGCGCCGATGCCGACGAGCCCCCCCGCCCCGAGGTCGCCCGTGAAGCTCGTGAGGTGCGTGATATCGGACGCGACCAGCGAGACGACCTGGTCGGGACCAGCTCCGGCGAGCGATTGGTTCACAATGGCACCCGGGTCGATATGGGCCTTGGTCGTCTCTGAGAGGGTCGTGAATGTCGCAGAGCCGGCAAGTCCCGCACCGCTCGGCTGGTTCGCGCTGCCCGCGGTGGCTGGGGAGATTACCTCGCGGGTAAGCGCGGAGAGCGAAAGCCCGTCGAGGCTTTGGGTGAGATCGTTGCCTCCCGAGTCCTGCTCTCCCGAGGGGACGACGATCGCCGCGCCGTTGGCCTGCGCCGTGACATTCGCGCCCTGGGCAATGTAAGCCTCGGTATCGCCGGAGTTGAATATGGCGGTGTTCGACAGACCGACGCCCAGCGTGCTGGAGAATGTGGAGGCGCCGACCTGGGTCGTGATCGTCGCGGTACTCTCAGCCGCGACCGCCACGTTGGTGGGAGTGAACACGGTCGCTCCCTGGTCGATGTAGGCCAGTGTCGTCGTGGTCGGTGAGAGGGCCGACGCCGACCCGGCTATCGTTAATTGGCCGCCCCCCGCGGTGCCACCGACGATGGAGTCGAGTTGGTCTTGTGAGTTGGCGGTGAGGGTGACGTTGCCCTGCGCATTCACATTGGCCGAGGACGCGATGTATGCCTTGATTGTTCGATTCAGGGTCTCGACGTCTCCGGCCGCGCCGACGCCGACCTCCGGGGCACTGGCGTAGCTTCCGGCCACACTCAAAATCGTCGTCGCCTGCTCGGCCTTGGCTTCCACCAGTTGCGCGGAGGTTACGATAGCCCCTGTACCGATGTAGGCCTCGGTGTCGCTCGACATCGTGTTCACGACGGCCGATGCCTCGACCGCTACCTGACTCGCGTCGGCAACACCCGCGGCGAACGAGAGGATGTTGTCGGTCGTGGCGGCGTGAATCGAGAGCCCGTTGCCGCCGAACGACGACCCGCCGGGGTCGTTGATCGGGGTGCCCCCGCCTCCCGTATGGACGTTGGCACCGGCGCCGACGAATGCCTTGACGGTCCTGTTGATGTTGCTGTTGGCCGCCGAGATGCCAACGCCGGCTGTGTTGCCTCCGGCCGCCGCGCCGGCCGAGACGACCAGGTTGGCAGTATTCGCCGCGTTGAGGAAGAGGTTGTCCGGTGTCGTCACCATCCCGTTCGCGAACGATTGGACGTCTGGGTCGAGGCTCACGGACGAGACCGCCCCCGCTCCGCCACTGCCGGCCTGGAGATCCTGAGCAAGGCTCGCCGAGATCGAGTCGATCGTCTCGGCGGCGCTGGCGAAGACGCTGATGTTCCCGCCCGCGTTGACATTGCCCGTGCCGATCGAGGCATTGACGGTGTCGTTCAGGAACTCGAGGTCGAGCGCGAGGCCGAGGGCGAGGAAACCGTTCGCGATGGCCGACGTGGCCCCGGCGTCCGAGAACACGGTCGTCGAGCTCGTCGCCTGGATCAGGACGTCGCCGGTGGAATTGGCGGTCGAGCCGTCGCCGAGAGAGGCCTCGACGTCGTTGGAGAGATTGTCGAGGTTGACCGAGCCCGCGAAATTTGGGAAGTCGATGGGGTCCAAGGCCGCACCGCTGCCGCCGTCGGACAGAGTCGCAAACTGCTGGGTCGCGGTCGCCTCGAGCGCGATGGAAGTGGCGCTCACGGCCGCCCCCTGGGTCTGCGCCAACGTTGTGTTGGTCAGATCGTTGGCGGCGAACGAGCCGGCGATGCCGATGTCGTTGCCGAACGCGACGGCTCCCGCACCGGCAATGAGATCGGATGTGCCGGTCGCGTCGATCTGCAGGTTCTGTCCCGCGTTGACCGGCATCGCGCCTTGGATCAAGGCCTTTGTGTCGTTTGTGACCAGGTTGAAGCCGACGTCCCCTGAGACTCCGTAGCCGTAGCTGTTGCCCTGGTAGGAAGAGACGCCGCCACTGCCGGAGGCGACACCGGCCGCGCCAGCCCCCGCGACCGAGATGGCCCAGGCGGTCTCAGTCGACTGTGAAGAGACATCGACGTTGTTGCCGGCGACGACAGAGCCGGGAGCCCCGGTCAAACCGTTGAAATCGCCGATTTCGGCCACCGTCGTGTCGGAGATATCGTTAAACGACGCCGAGGCCCCCACTCCAACCACGTCCCCTTCGGCCAGCCCGCCGCTTACATTAATATCGAGGGCCTGATTGGTGGCGCTCACATTCACGTCATTGTCGGCATTGATGACCGCTTCGTCCTCAATGTAGGCAAGCGACTGGTTCTTGATCCGGACGAACCCGATTGCCCCTTCCACGCCCACGCTCTGGGCGGCGGCCCCGGCCTGGACCACGTTGAGAAGGTAGTTTGTCGTCTGGGAATCGACCGTGATGTCGTGGCCGGCCGAGACTTTGGCAGTGTCGTCGATGTAGGCCTGGGCCGAGTTGGTGTAAGAGACCAGGTCGAATGAACCGCCAACGCCGGTGCTCCCGCCGCCGCCCCCCGTGAAACCCAGTGCCGAGGGAATCCCGGCCAGGTCGAGCGTATCGAGCTCGCTGGTCGCCTCTACGTTGACATCTTGCGTCGTTGATGAGGCGCCTTGGTTGACCTGAGCGCCCGGGGCGATGTACGCAGAGGACGTGTTGGTAACGCTCAAGAAGTTGACGGCGCCGCCGACGCCGGCGGTGCCGTTGGCCGTTACCGTCCCGCCCCCATCGACGAAACTGGTGCCGATTCCGTTTGGATTATTGAGGAGCGGGTTCAAGTAGGCCGCGATCGGTGCGAGGGCACTTTGCACATCGCTGCCGACCGCGCCGCCGTCGGCGTATTGCTCGGCGATCCGGCCCGTTCCCGTCGCCGAGTCGGTGTGCGACAAGTCCAATGCCGGAACGAAGGGGGCCGTCTGGTTGGGGACGTTTGCGTCGGAGACGACGTGCAGAAGGCCGCCGGCATTGACCGTGGCTGCATTCCCGATGAAGGAGCTCGCCTCATTGGTATAGTTCGAGACGGCGACCGCTCCCCCCACGCTCGTGACGTTGGCGGCGCCCGCACTTGCCGTGGCGCTGATGCTGATGTTGTCCTCGGCTTCGGACGACACGGTGACGTCGCCTGTCGCCGACACCAGACCGCCGGCGCCGACGGACGCGTTGGCCGAGTTCTGGCTGGCCACGATCACGACTGCGCCCCCGACGAGCACGTTTTGGCCGGCCCCCGCAGGGTCGATGGTTGAGCCATCGAACGACGTGGGGAATGGGAAACCAGCGAGATAATTCTGGACCGCGGAAAGCAAGGACGAACCCACAGTGGGGTTGAGCACGGAGGCGAACGAGCGGGTGATGTCACTGGTGTTGACCGAGCTCGCTGCAATACCGACATTTCCTGTCGCGGTGATGCTGCCGCTGGCATCCGTCGTGGCCGATGATTGATAGTCTCCGATGCTGATCGTCGCGCCCACACCTGTGCTGGAACTTTGATTGAAACCCGAGGCGATGGCCTGCGTGCTGAAGGAGTTGGTATTCACCGCGCCAATGGAGGCGTTGGCGGCTGTGACTGTGGAACCGCTCTCCAGGTTCGCCGTGGAGTTCGTTCGAGCATGGCCGTAGGCGAATGAAACGTTTCCGCTGTCGCCTCCGTTGGGGACGCTCGTGGTAACCGCGAGCGTGTTATTTGCCGCCGCTTGCATGTTGAAATCGCCACCAGCCCTGACCGAAGCACCGCTTGGACCGCCCGCCAACGTCACGCTCGCCGTCGGCTCAGAGCTCCCATAAGTCACGCCCAGGTACTCGGCCGAGGTCGTGATTTGAGAGTCCGAGGTTGCATCCGCCGTCAACGTGACGTCGTCATCTGCGGTGATCTGCGAGCCCGACCCGATCATGATCGACGAGTCGGCGCTGGAGGTACTTGCCGCAGCACTAACCTGGAATGGCAGGATGGCGTTCTCGATGATGTTCTGGAGCGGACCGAGGTCAGGATTCGAAGGAGTGACGGTCAGGTCGACCGTCTTACTGGTGTCCGCGTCGGTCGTGATCGAAACATCATTGCCACGAATCGTCGCCGCGCCCACGGCGATCGACGAATTCGCATTCAGAGTCGCGAAATTGGCGAGCCCCAGAATCCAGGTCATGTTGACTGAGTTGGTTCCCGTAAGCGCCACGTCGCCCGAGGTGAAACCGCTATCGGCATTTGCCAGCAACTCGGCATTATCCCCTACCGTGATGGCGGGTGCCGTAAAGGTCAGGTCTCCCGAGTCGCCCGTCGAGTGGGCCGTCAGGGGATCGCCACCGGCAGCAATCTGGCGGCTCGAGACAATGGCGCCAGGGGCAATCGTGAGGGTTCCATCAGCCGTCAGGTTGGCTGAGCCGACTGTGTAGTTGCCGGTCACCGTGGCCGTCGTCACGTGGGAGACCATTAGCGCGCTGCTCAACGTGATGGCGCTGTCGAGCGCGACCGATTGGTTCGCAAGGTCGTTACCCTGCGCGTCAATGCTCTGGACGGCCGAGGCGGCGAACTCCGTGTGCATCGTGCCATCAAACACATCAATATTGGATGAAACCTGAGACACGATCGCCGAGTCGTTGGAGGCGTCCAGAGTGATATCCAGGACGTTGCCGTTCAGCGTCGCCGTGACCGTGAGGAGGGTGCGATACTCCAACAATTCGATGGTAAGCGCCCGCCGTCGCGCCCGCCGGTGTTGGCTCGCGGTGCGAGCCTTTTTCGCCGCCTTATACCTCCATCTCATCCCCGACTGGTCTCGCCTGTTCAGAGACATGATGCACTCCTCATATGGAGTAGGTGAAGGGGACGATAGATCGTTGACGAGGTTGCTCCCAGCCTCGAACGCATCGCCAGGATCCTGAAGGAAACACCCTCTTGCGAGCGGACGCCGACTATGGCGAGCAGGGAAAGAACGAGAGCACACGACACCGTGGCCAGCGCATTTGACTTTCAAAGTGTTCTATATCGCTTGCCTGAGCGGATTGCAAGAAATAACTTTTTTTCGGAAGAATACTATCGCGAAGAGTTGCCGCCAGCCTGTTTCGGCGATTGAATCCTCTTGGAAGAATGATGATACGAAATGATGAAACCAAGCAACCGAACCAAATTGCTTAGAACGTACGAAGCGGAAGCGAACATCTGCGCGAGCGATGGAGAGGACCCGGGGATGGACTTCTACTCCCCGTTAGGCCCGATGATCGCGAAGGCGACGGTGCCGAGCACGTTACTCAACCACATTAACAAATATGCCGATGAGGTCGTGGCGGGGCATCAAGGCATGGAGTTCGTCCTGCCGCGGAGCCTTGTCTTCGCCGGTGGCGAAGAGTCGCTGGCACAGCAGACCGCACGCCTCATCGGTCGTTGTCTCCAGCGGGTCACCAATGCGGGGATTGAGGAAGTCAAGTTCCAGAGCTTCTGGGTCGTGAGTCAATTCGCGGGAGCGCCCAGCCCGGTCCACTTTCACTCGGGCGACATCTCCGGGGTGCTTTACCTCAAGGTCCCTGAAATCAGCGACCAAGAGGCGGAAGAGGCAAAAACGTACATCTCCGGGAGACAGGCCGGCTATATCAACTTCCTCATGGGGGGAAAACAGCAATACTCGAAATCGCTCATCAGTTTCAAACCTCGGGTTGGCGATTTTTACATTTTCCCCGGCTGGCTCTTGCATGGGGCCGAACCGTTCCGCGGGAAGGGCGAACGGAGATCCATGGCCTTCAACGCTTTTGTACCTTATTCAGACCATTGACTCATGAAACGTCATTGGCAGCGGGGAGCCGAGTTCCTGCTCCTGGACATCAGAACCCTGTACGCGCTCGTTCAGCCCGCGTTCCCTGGTCGACAGGTCGAGGACGCTCGGCCCGTCGAAGGGGGCCTTTCCAACACCAATTACCGCCTGATCATCTCTGGTCGGGAGTCACCGGTCCGATTGCGAATCTTCGTCACCCGACCCGAGTCCTCACGGCTGGAGGCCGTGCTCGGTGGGCGGGTGCGGCCTCGGGTCCCGGTCCCACTTTTCCTCTACTACGCGGTGTCCAATCCGTTCACCGGGCATCCGTACGCGATCCTGGAGTGGCTTGAAGGGATCGCGCTCGATGACCTGCCCGCGATGGCCAGCCGGCAGGAGGTCGTCGAGGTCGGACGGCAGGTCGGAGCGGTCCTGGCGGAGATCGGCTCCTTCAAGTTCCCGTCGGCCGGGTTCCTCGACGATGCACTCGAGGTTTCGAAGCCGATGCATCTGGATGGCGCGGTCTTCCGGTCTTACATTCATCAGGACCTCGTCGGAGGTCAGGCCGGCGAACGCCTTGGTGGGGAGCTCAGTCGAGAGCTGTGGAGATTCGTGACGGCCGCGAGCCCGCTCCTCGATGACCTCGACGACGTGCCCTGCCTGGTTCACGGCGATTTCGACGGGTCGAACATCCTTGTCCTCAGGGTGGGCGGCCAGTGGAAGGTCTCCGGCGTCGTGGACTGGGAATACGCGATCAGCGCGACGCCGCTGGTCGATCTCGGTCATATCCTCAGGCCGCCGTTTGGCGACATCGAGCCGTTCGAACGCAGCCTGATCGAGGGGTTTGTCAGCCACGGAGGCATCCTCGCCCCCCAGTGGAGGCGCGCGTGCCGGTTGCTCGACCTCATCAATTGGGTCAGCTTCCTGAACCGGCCCGCTCCCGGGCGGGAAGTCATCGAGTCGTCGCGGGAGATGATTCTCCGGACGATCAGCTCGTGGTGATTGTGAATCGCCGCGCAGACTCTTGATAATCGGCTCGGGTCATCCGTATGTTACAGACGTGCTCGATCGGTGAGTCCGTCCGGGGCCGCGTGGGCCGCGGCCGGAGCCTCCCGACTGGGGAAGGGCAAGCGCCATGGCCTTGTCAGAGGTGCCGCAGTGCCAGCCGGGCGAGGACTTCGATTTCCTCTGCGTCAACGATTTCCTCACGAACATGGTCGCGGCGCAGGCCCTGAAAAGTGCGCTGGCGCTGCGGCTCATCGACCAACTGGGGGCGGAGCAGCCCAGTACGTTGGCTCGCCTCGAGCCGACCTGGCGGGGGGATCGCCGGGGGCTGCGGCTCCTGCTCGATCTTCTCGCCGCCAACCAGGTCGTCGAGCGGATCGGCGACGAGATCCGGCTGACGCCCCGATTCCGGGGCGCGTTGCGCTTTCGCGACCTGCTGGAAGCCAAGCTTGACTTCGCCAATCTCGTCGCCCCCGACTTGATCCAGTTCTTTCCCTGGTTGTTCGTCGACCCCGACCGGTTCATGCAGAAGGCGCGCATCTTCAACCTGTTCGATTACAGTCGCTGCCTCGAGCCGAGCCCTGAGAACTACGAAGCGACCAAGCGGTGGATGCGGTTCACGACCTGCCTGACGCGATACGAGGCTCCAGCCTGCATGCGATTTCATGACTTCTCGCGGTACGCGAGGATGCTCGACGTCGGGGGGAACAGCGGCGAGTTCATCCTGCGGGTCTGCAAGAAGCACCCCGGTCTCCGCGGCACGGTCTTCGACCTTCCCGTGGTTTGCGACATCGGACGGGAACACGTCCGCCGAGAGCCGGAGGCCCCCAGGATCGACTTCGTCAAGGGGAGCGCGCTGGTCGATCCCCTGCCAACGGGCTTTGATCTGATCACGTTTAAATCGATGCTCCACGATTGGTCGAACGACGACGCGACGCGGATTCTCACCCGGGCGAGTCAATTCCGGGATGCCGGCGGGACCCTGCTGATCTTCGAACGCGCCCCCATCGAGGTTGGGACCGCCTCGGTACCGTACTCGATGATCCCGATGTTGCTCTTCTTCCGCAACTTCCGCTCCCCTTTGTTTTATCAAGAGCGACTGAAGGAGCTCGGGTTCGAGGGTGTCGAGATCCAGACCATCCACCTGGAGATGCCGTTCTTCCTGGTCACGGCCCGATGGGGTGGATGACCCATCGTGTGCGATCCACCGGACGCTCAAGATGCGGTCCTGCCTCGGCTGGTCCGAGGCGGACCTCCAAGCCGAGCACGAGCACATCACAAAACGGGCAGCCGCCGAGCACGGCCGGACCGGCGAGTTCTTCTGGGTCTTTCCCCCACCCCAGTAGGAAGAAGGGGACGGTCCTGGTCGCCGTCTCATTCATGCGCCCACGGGTCACCCGTCGGGCCCGGGACCGGGCCTCATGACGATCCGTGGATCGCGCATCACTTTCAGCGCGCGGCCCGGCTCGAAAGCATTCAGCGCCAGAGCCCGGTTCTCCAGCCGGATCGACGCCAATTCGCGCAGCTCGTCATCCGACGGCTCGTACGTCTTCCGATGCGGCACCCGCTGTCCCAGGAGCAGGGTGTAAGAGGCGTCGGCCGTAAACCCGAGCCACGAGTGCGTCGGGGGGAGGATAATCGCGCCCCTCTCGTTCGGCCCTTCCTCCTGGTAGTACGACACCAGCTCGGAGGCCCCGCAGAGGTCGACGTCCGAGCGGCAGGCCCGCCAGAACGGTGTATCCAGCCGCGTGTTGAAGCGGTAATGCAAGGCGAGGAAGTCCCGGATCGCGTCCCAGCTTGCCGCGGACCTCACGTTGTACACTCGCGCCGCCGGGCCCGGGTTCAGCTTGGCGTCGAGCAAGATCTCCGTGAGCCGCGACGCGTCGTGAGCGATCACCTGCAGCGAGGTCGCCGCCAACGGCTCGAGGAAGCCCGCAGCGTCGCCGACCCCCACCACGTTCTGGACCCAAGCGTGCCGGCGCCGGCCCGAGACGAATTTCACAATCCCGGCGGCCTGCACGCGCGGGTTTTTCGCCCGGAACTCGTGCTCGGCCTCCTCGTCGGTGAGGAAGTCCGACGAATAAACATAACCTCGCGCCACTCGCTCTTCATGCTCGACCTGCCAGCACCACCCCGCGTTCATGGTTTCCGCGGTCGTGTACGGGCGGATCGGCTCGCGGGGGTCGCGTTTTCGGGTACCGACCACGGCCCGGTCGCAGAACAGGGACGCCTTGTAGCTGACCAGCGGCTCACCCAACGTCTGGCCCAAAAGCAGCGAGCGGAACCCCGAGCTGTCCACATAGAGGTCCGCCTCATACGTCACCCCCGAGGCGGCGACCAGGCCGTCCACGCCCTGCTCGCCCCGCTTCACGTCCTGGACCGTCTCGTCGAGGCGCTCGATCCCCAGCCTCGTCGCGTGGAGCTCCAGGAAGGCGACGAGCCGCTCGTTGTCGAGGTGATAGGCCATGTCCTCCACGATCACCAGGGATCCGTTGTCGGCGACGGGGAAGGCGCGGCAGGCCGACATCAGCGAGGAGGACGGGCACAAGTCTTCCATGTCCTCATCGCAATAGAACCCCAACGGCCGCGCCAGGCCCTCGGGCTGACGAAGCACGTGGGACCCGAACGGCAAGTTGAATGAGGCCCTCGGTCCCCACACGAACCGGGTCCCCAGCTTTGGCGTCGGTGCCGCCCCGCGGTAGAATTCCGGCAGTCCGATCCCGAGGTATCGGTGCACCAGCTCCCGGAAGTGGGGCGTCGTCCCCTCGCCAACCGCGATGAGGCCCGGGTCATCGGACCGCAAGAGCGTGACTCGAAGCCGCGGTATCTTCGTCTTGAGGGCGATGGCGGTGAGCAACCCCGCGGTCCCCCCGCCCAGAACAAGCACGCGCTCCACCATCGCTCACCTCGCGGATCAGCACGCGGAGCCGCGACCGCCGGATCGGCCGGGCCGGCCGCCGGCCGCCGCCTTCAGACAGCACCGCCGCAATCGGTGACCGCTCCCGATCACCGATCCCACCATCTTAACCGCGGAGGCTGATCAGGCCAATGAGCCGCGGAGGTCGGTTGGTAGTCGCGCGTGACTGCGGTTACACTGGTCTCGGGTCGTGACTGCGCCCCGGGCCGTGGAGACCCCAGAAGGGAGCCGAGACGCCGATGCCGACCGGAACGATATCGATCCAGCGGGCCTTCGAGCTGGCCCTCCAGCACCACCGCTCGGGCCGGCTGGCCGAGGCCAAGCGGATCTACGTCCAGATCCTGGCCCAGGCCCCCGACGACCCCGATGCCCTGCAACTGCTGGGCTTGATCGCCCACGACGAGGGGCGGCACTCGGAAGCCGTGGAGCTGATCGGCCGGGCGGTGGCGCTCAATCCGGTGGTGGCGGAATACCGGAACAACCTCGGCGTGGCGCTCTGGGGCGCGCGCCGATGGGACGAGGCGGTCGCCGCGTATCGCGCCGCGGTCGCTCTCAAGCCCGACCACGTCGATGCCCATTACAACCCGGCTAACGCGCTGCGAGACCAGGGCCAGAACGAGCTTGCCGTCGCCGCATATCGCGACACGCTCCGGCTGCAACCCGACATGGACGAGGCCCATTTCAACCTGGGCACCGCGTTGGCCGAACTGGGGAAGCTGGACGACGCCGTGCTCAGCTACCGGCAGGCCCTCCGGATCAGGCCCGACAATGCCGGCGTTCACTACGCCCTGGGCAACGTACTGCGGAAGCTGAAACGACTCAACGAAGCGGCAGCGGCCTATGAGCAAACCCTGCGGCTCGAGCCCAGCCATCACAACGCCCACAACAACCTGGCGAACGTCCACCGATTGCGGGGAAAGCTCGACCTTGCGGTGGCGAGCTATCACAGCGCCCTGCGGCTTCGGCCCGGATCTCCCGAGATCTACCTCAACCTCGGTAACGTTCGCGCGGATCAGTGGCGGTTGGATGAAGCCGTGGCGTGCTACCAGCAGGTCCTCCAGCTCCGTCCCGACCGCGCCGACGCCCAGAACAGCCTGGGAAACGCTCTGAGCTTGCAAGGGAGGTTGGACGAGGCGGTGGCTTGTTACCGGAAGTCCTTGCAGCGCAGGCCCGGTCTTGCGACTTTCTACGTGAACCTGGGCAACGCGTTGCGAGGCCAGGGCAAGCTAGACGAGGCGGTGGCGAGTTACGAGCGGGCCCTGCAGCTCAAGCCCGACCATCCCGGGGCGCGATGGAATCGGTCATTGGCCTGGCTGTTGATGGGTCAATACGAGCTGGGGTGGGCCGAATATGAATGGCGGTGGGGGCATCGCATGGATCGTCCGGTTTTCGCCCAACCGCCCTGGGATGGTCAGGCACTGGCCGGCAAGACCATCCTGCTCCATGCCGAACAGGGCCTGGGCGATACGATCCAGTTCATCCGTTTCGCGCCCCTGGTGCAGCGGCGCGGCGGTCGCGTGCTGGTGGTCTGCCAGAGACCCCTGGCTCAGCTCCTGTCCGGTTGCGCGGGCATCGACGAACTGGTCGCCGAGGGGGACCCGCTGCCGAGGTTCGACGTCCACGCTGCTCTGATGGGGCTTCCGCGAATCTTTGGGACGACCCTCGCGGACGTGCCCGCGGTGGTGCCGTACCTCGACGCCGACGCCGCTTGGGTCGCGCACTGGCGCCGCGAGCTGGGTCCGATCCCGGAGTTCAAGGTCGGCATCGTCTGGCAGGGGAACCCCCAGTACAGCTTGGACCGTCTCCGGTCGTTCCGGTTGGCCGAGTTCGCGCCGTTGGCCCGGCTCGCGGGGGTGCGGCTCTTCAGCCTCCAGCGGGGCCCGGGAACGGAGCAGCTTCACGAGCCGGGCGACCGGTTCCCGGTGGTCGACCTGGGCGGACGGATCCGCGCGACGGCCGGGGTGTTCGTCGATGAGGCGGCGGTGATGATGAGTTTGGACCTGGTGATTTCTTCCGATACAGCGATCGCGCACCTGGCAGGGGCGATGGGCCGGCCGACCTGGGTCGTATTGCCGTTCGCCCCCGACTGGCGCTGGCTGCTGGACCGCGACGACAGCCCGTGGTACCCGACGATGCGGCTCTTCCGGCAAGAGGTATGGGGAGATTGGGCCGGGGTCTTCGCCCGGATTGCCTCCGCCCTGGAGGACCGGCTCAGTGGGACGGTCCGATCCGCGTCGGTTGCGACTGAGGAGGCTCCCCGGGAGCGGTCCGGCGGGGCAGCCCCAGCTTGAAAACCTTGGTCCGTTCCCCTATCGTAAATTGTGCACGGAAAGCGACGACGTTTGACGGTGCCCTTGCGGTTGGCGGTCTTTTCGTGCCGCTTCGAGCAATTCCTGCCCTCCAATGGCCGCCCCGGGGCCCGAGGTCAGAACGGTTCAGACGAGATCGAGAAGCGAGACCTCCATGGGGTGTTTCAACCACGATCAGTACGTCGAGATCACGATGCACTTCCGGTGCAACCTGCTCTGTGAGCACTGCATGATCGAAGGAACCATGGACCGGCTCGAACCGGAGTCGATGGAGCGGTTCCAGGAACTCCTGGAATATAACCGGCAGCACCAGAGGTGGAAGGCACTGGTCCTCACCGGGTCGGAGATCACCCTTCGCCGCGACTTGCCCGACCTCGCCCGCCGCGCCCGCCGCAATGGGTTCGAACACGTCCGCATCCAGACCCATGGGATGCGCCTGGCGGACGAGAATTACTGCCGTGAGCTGATCGCGGCGGGGATCGACGAATACTTCGTGAGTGTGACGGCCTCGGACGCCGAGTCCCACGACGACATCACGAAAGTGCCGGGCTCCTTCCACAAGACGCTCCGGGGGCTGGAGAACCTCGAAGCCTTTGAGGGCGTCATCATCTGCACCAACACGGTGATCACCGAGCGGAGTTACCGCCACCTGCCGCGAGTGGTCGAACGATTGGGGCATCTCCGGCGACTGGTCCAGATGGATTTCTGGAACTATTGGCCCATGAGTGAACAGGATGATAAGGACCTCATCGCCTCCCATCTCGATGTGCTGCTGTTCTTGAAGCAGGCCATCGTCAAGGCCCGCGCGCTGGGCCGGGCCGTGGAGGTGAAGAACTTCCCGGAATGCTTGCTCGGCGAGGTTCACGACGCGCTCGAGAACCTTCAGCCGGAACTCTTCATCGACCCGTCCTTCTGGAAGGAGTTTCAGCGCAACGGCTTCGAACAGTGCGTCCATCGAACAGTTTGCGGGTCACGAGGCTGCCTGGGGTTGAACACGGCCTATATTCGCAAGTTCGGTTGGCAAGCCGACGCCCTTACGCCTTACCCGATCGACCCAGTCCCGGTTCCCGTCCCGCCGCGCGAACCCAACGCTGGAAAGGCGCCCGGGCCCCAGGTCGCCCCGTTGGGCGGCGCTCGGCCATCGTCTCTCGATCAGCGTCGCGACGCTCTACCAGCGACCAATCCCAGGGCGCGTTTGCTCTGGCAGCTCGTCGGTGGGCTCCAGATTCGGTTCGTCCACGAACGGTCGTTCCGGGTCTGCCAGGGCGCGATCTTACGCAATCGCTTCTTGTTGAGCATCTGCAAGGATGCCATAGGGGCGAATGCCCATCGGAAGATTCGGGAGCTCTGCCAGCGCCTGGGCATGCCTGAGCGGTTCCTGAACGACGCGGGCCGGCTCCTGGCCACGGCCCCGTACCTCCATTTTGGCTACGAGGAGAACCGAACCTCGTGTCTGTACAAGGTTTACCTGGAGATGGGCGTCGTTGCTGATCGCCCCCTCGGCTCCGCCCCCATGCTTTTGTACCTGGCCTTCAAGTGGGACCCAACCGAGCCCTCCCGGACCGCGGTGTCGCGATACTTCTGGTACCCGGGGTTATCCGTTGCAGGCATGCTCAGTCGAATTGCCGTGATTTACGGCAACGGCAACGTGGGTGAGTCGTTCGACATCGCGCGGGACATCCTCATGTTGACCGAGGACCGGATCGGTCAGGGAATGGTGCGGTACGTGGAGGTGACCGAGGACAAGAACCCAAGAAAATCCTTCGAGTTGAACCTGTATGACGCCCGGCTTCAGATGAAGCGCCTGTCCCCATTCTTCGCGAGGATGTGCCGGCATTATTCGATCCCGAACGAGCAATTCCAGGCCCTGCTCGACCCGAACCGGTCACAAGTGATTGGCCACCTGGCGGGAGGTACTCATCGGGAAGGCGAGGACTTCTTCAACGTCTACTATGGAATGGAAGAGCGCCAGGGATTGGGAGAGGACATCATGGCCTGATCGGTGCGAGCGGATACGGCGGTTCCGGTGGGCGAGGCCCCAGTGATGATGATGAATCCCGATCGGCTTGAGTACACCACTGCCCAGGACGCGTACTTCAACTACTGTTGGGCGCCCTACCAGCCGGTGGCCCCGGTCGAGAATAAGTACCGACCCGTCACCTTGCTCTTCCATTCCTTCGACTGGGCGGGGATCGACGTCGGGGCCTTCCAGGTCGTCCAGTCGCTCCGCGAGGCCATCGGCTGGTTCCGCACCGTCTGGGGGGTCAAGCGGCTGGGGGATCGCCTGGCCTGGGAGTTCTACTTCTACGATTACAAGCGGCGCGAACGGGATGTCTCGATCACGCGGGTCCTGAAGGCGATCCGGCCGTTTGTCCGGTGCGATGTCCCCATCAATGAAAGCCTGCCCTATTTCATGTTCTCGATCGACCTCAACGACGACGTTGTATCCGGGTCGCGCGACCTGGACGTGGTACACCTCTACGTCGGCAACCCGGGCAGCACGGTGTCCTCCGGGATCGCCTATGCGCTCCGGTCCGAGAGCACGACGCTGGAAAACTTCTATTTCTTTTTCGACGCGGGCCGGCAGCTCAAAGAGGCTGCGGCGAAGATCGCCTGTTCGGCCCAGTTCGACGCCACCAAGGTCGACATCAATCGGGTCCTCAGGCCCGAGCTGCGAACCTGCCACACCATCTGCATCGCCAACAAGCCCCGGCAGGACACCGTCTATTTCTCGGGCGTCAACGTGGACCAACTGATGTTCTTCCTCAAGACGCTGGCCTATCCCCCCGCGATCATCGGCTTCGTGGAGGAGAACCGGGCGAAGCTCGATCACCTCCTCTATGACGTCGGCTTCGACTACGCCGCTCACGGCGATCAACTGCGGATCGAAAAGAGCGGCTTCTACGGGGTGTTTTGAGCGCGGACCCTCCGCGGAGCCGGGTCGTCCTGATCATGGCGCGGCGCACCAGCGCCGCCACATGGTCCGGTAGGCGATCTCGATCTGCCGAGCGAACCGCTGGGTATCCATCATCGGCGAGCTTTCCAACCGTTCACGCAGGGTCGACCGCAACAGCGCCAATCGCGGCAAGTCGCTGGCCAGCCGCGCCGCGATCGCCACGTACTCATCGGGGCTGCGAGCCACCAGTTCGGGCAGACCGATATTCGACATGATTGTCAGCCCCCCGCGGGAGACGGCCGTCCGCCCCGCCAGGCAGACCACGGGGACCCCCATCAGCAGCGCATCCAGGCTGGTGGTCACGCCGCTGTAGGGGACCATGTCCAGGGCGATGTCGATGCGATGGCACAGCTCCAGGTACAGCGGCCTTGCCCGCCTGGGCTCGAACTCCACCCGAACCCGGTCGACCCCGTTCTGTTCCAGGACCTCGTGCGTCCGCTGGCGATGACTCCCCGAATCGATCAAGACCATCAGCCGCGAACCGGCCACGGACCGCAGGACCCGGGCCCATAGGCCCAGCACCAGATCGTTCGCCTTACAGAAGCTGTTCATGCTGCCGAAGGTGATCTGTCCGGTGCGCCAAGCCGGCAGTGGGTTGACCGCCGGCTCCCGGCTGCCGGGTTCATAGCACCAGAAGGTCTCTGGCAGTCGGACCGTCTCCTCGGTGTAGTACTGGTCGTTCAACCCTGGCGGATCCAGGTAGGGGTCGGTGAGACGGTAGTCGATGGTGCTCAGGCCCGTGGTTCCGGGGTAGCCCATCCAGGTCACTTGCACGGGGGCTGGTTTGCGCGCAAAGACCATGAGGCGATTCTCGGCCGTGTGGACCTTCAAGTCGACGAGGATATCGATGCGATCGCCGCGAATCTGCGCCGCGAGCTGCTCGTCGGACATCCCCACCGTGTTTCGCCAGGTCCGGGCATGCGATTGAATGCGACGGGTGACTTCATCCGGTCGGGCCACCTCCGCATAGCAGACGACCTCGAACTGCCGCGAATCATGCGCGGCCAGCAGTGGCTCCAGGCAGAAGGCACACGCGTGATTGCGAAGGTCGGCCGAGACGTAGCCGATCCGTAACGGGCGGTCCGGATCGCGATCGTTGTCATGGGGCTGGATGAACCGTCTCAAGGGTTCCGCGTGCTCGTGGCTCCAGCGGAGGTGCTCCTGATAGATCGTCGCCATGTCATAGCCCGGATGGTAGTGGAGTGTTTGAAGCAGTTGGCTCTGGTACGCGGCGGAATCGGGATTCCGATCGATGGCCTTGCGGTAACTCTGGATGGCCTGGTCCAAACGTCCCTGGAGGGCCAAGGCGAAGCCGAGGTTGTAGTGGGCGTCGGCGTACTCGGGCCTGAGTCGGATAGCGTCGCGGTAGGCGGCGATGGCCTCATCCAAGTGTCCTTGTTCCTTCAAGGCGATGCCCAGATTGACGTGAGCTTCGACCATGTCGGGCTTGAGCCGGACCGCCTCACGGTAGGAGGCGACAGCTTCCTCGAACCGGCCCCGATCCTTCAACGCGCCGCCGAGGTTGTAATGGGCGTCGGCATACTCCGGCGCCAGCGCGACCGCGGCTCCATACGCCGCCAGGGCCTGATCCCAGCGGCCCGCGCCCCAGAGGGCCACCCCGAGGTTGTTCCGGTATTCCGCCACCGCCGGCTTGAGCGCCACCGCCCGGCCGATCAACTCCACAGCCTCCGCGTGTCGTCCCTCGTCGTGGGCGATCAACCCCAGCAGTTGCAGGGCATCGGGATCGTCGGGGGCCTGGGCCAGGATCTGGAGGTAGATCCGCTTGGCCTCGGCCAGCCGGCCCAAGCGGTGATGCTGGAGCGCCAGCTCGAAGGCCCGCTGGATCGACATCACGAGCGTCCGCATCGTCCGATCGACTCCTTCCCGAGGGTCTTGATCGTTGCCATCGGGCCAAAAGCGCGTGAATCAAGGGTTACGCCTCGCCGACCGTTCCCGGCCGGCTGTGCCCAAGAGCAGTAAGCTTGGACTTGAAATCGAGGAGCCCCCTCTGACATAAGTGGTTTGTGACAAGCCGCTGAGTTAGGAGGGCTTCCCATGTACGTCGATCATATCAGGCGAGAGGTAGGGGACCAACTCCGACAACGCGATTTCCGCGCCCTCGCCGGCATCCTCACCGCCGAGGTCCTCCAGCAGGCGGCCGCCTGCGCCGGAGTCTCCCATACGAGCACGCCGGAGAAGTCTCCGATCGTTTCGTTCAGGAATGCCCCCTCCCGCGTCGGGTTGTACAAATGAACGACGGCCGCTGTTTCCGAGAATGCCCAGACGTACCCGCTCCCCTTCTTGATCTCGACGTTCGTCTCGTCGCCTAGATGAGCCGCCCCGAACGCAGCCGATCCAGCATGTGAAGTGCGCCCCTGAAACTGGGCGTTCCCAACAATGACTGGACTCAGCACCTCCTCCCGGCACGTGACTCTTCGCAGGCGTCTGGGATTATAATCGTCGTTGGGCACTCGTCGGTCGAGGATCGTGCATCTGACCTACTGGAGCGCATCTGGTGCGCGTGGAGGCAGGTCGTTTATATACAACGATCCGACAACAGGCTAAAAACACGGCGGAAAACGTGACGCCGTAAGGGGCTTACTTACAAGCGCTTACGGCGGCACACGAGACGCAAACGACTACGGCAAAACACTATACGACAACTCCAGAAAACGTCGAGTTTCTAGCCGGTTATCGGGTCGTTGTTTATATAGAAATACAACGGGGTTTCCTGATGCTCAGAGGATTCCCCTGGGACATGGCTCGTGATTACACCTGACTATCGCGGTTTAGAACGCAAAGTTCCGCATGAGTTCATGGTGGTCCAGACCTTCATCCCAGCGATCTCCTCACCCTGACCAGGCAGGTAGTCCTCTCCGAAGCGGTATGCGAGGTGCTGGGGCGGGATGCAATCCGTTTCAAGGATGAGGCCCGTGTGGCTTTTAGGGTCGCGGCGAGCTTCGACGCCGGCTGCACTCTGGTCGAAGCGGATGATGTACCAACTCATGGCCCGGCAATGCAGTCGCTAGTCGGCGACGACGCCGGAACGCTCAGAAGCGAAGACCCAAGGCCGCATACTGAGGTTCCCATTCAGGGGCCGCAGTCTGGTACATGATCTCCATGTAAAACCAAGGGTAGTATGCTGGAACGGGTCGTTTGCACACTTTGAGCATTTCCTCAAAGCGTGCACGGTGCTCAGGCGAGAGCAGGGGCATCTCCATGCGGATCTCGTGATGCAACTCGATCCATTCATATGCCTTCGCACGCTCACACCAACTGAGGTCATCCCACTTGGTCTCGGCGGACAGATACTCTGAAAGATCGGTGCTGATGACCAACTCTACGACCTCAGAGCCATCAGTCTCGAGAGGAACGAAACTGGTGGACTTAACGGGAGTCGTCGTCTCGCATGAAGCAGGGTCTAGCCCGAACCGCTCGAAATGGTACTCCACCCTCTGGCGTCCCATTCTTTCAAGGCACTGTTCGGCGAGCTGACAGTCGCCCAGTGTGAAGTAATGTGCGACCAACCGGGGGTCGGCTTGTGCCAACCAAGTATCGTCACCAGAGGTTGCTTGCTCGTTCGTCGGTTCCATTGCATTTCTCCTTTCTGATGCTTTGAGAAACTTGCCGGGACTTCACGCCAGCGCCCGACTTCGGGCTCTGCCAGAGCGATCCGCCCATCGAGGATCCGCGGATGCTTGTACTTCCGCGAGACGCCCTTCAACTCGATCCGGCGCCACGCGGATCTCGGCGTCTGGTCGATCTCCCGCACGAGCCCGGGCGAGCGACGGCGCAGGGTGATGAATTGAATTCCCAGCCGATTGAGTTCATTGAGTTTGGCGTAGGTCGTCAACTTGGAATCGAAGATCAATTCTTCGGGATACCGCCCGGTCCGTTCCTTCCAGAACCGGACGAAGCGGAGGATCTCATCGTTTTGCTGGTTCTTGCGCAATTCGCCGTTGGCATAACAGAAGACGCGGGTCTCGGCGTCCTCCACCAGGAAGGCCAGGATGCCTTTTTGTCGCCGACTTCGCTTGGAGACGTAGTGCTTCTCGATCAGAGCATCTTCGCCATGGAAGGGGATGGTGTGGAAGTCCAGGTCGAAGGAATGACCGCG
>Ga0116214_1000107_pt1 | contig 37625 bp, 37 predicted proteins | sample Sb_taG_FD_88964 | JGI IMG/M metagenome (GOLD analysis project Ga0116214, IMG submission 88964) | Peat soil microbial communities from Weissenstadt, Germany - Sb_50d_1_NS metaG | ecosystem: Environmental > Terrestrial > Soil > Wetlands > Peat | place: Germany: Weissenstadt | collected 2010-09-21
ACAACGATGTGGAACGAGTCGATCCCCGACGTCGTGCGAGGACGGATGGCCGGAGTGGAACTCCTCAGCTACTCGTCGGGGCCGACGCTCGGCAACGTCGAGTCCGGGCTCGTCGAGACCTTTGCCGGTTTGCGCACGGCCGTGGTGTCGGGTGGCATCTTGTGCGTGTTTGGCTGCGCCCTGGTGTCGCTGGCGCTGCCTGCCTTTTGGCGCTACAACGCAACCGAGGGTCGGCGCCTACGGGAAGCTGACCCGGCCGGGGGTGATGCCTTAGAGAACGCAGGCGGGGCAGACGCCCCCGACGACGCCGCGCCGGCTCGCCCTGACGACTAGCCGTGACCTCGTACGGTGGGTCTGGGCGCGTCAGATAGATGTCGACGCGGCGCTGGGTGGTATCGATCATGAGGCATACATGTTGCGTAACCGGCTCGTTGAGCTACCAAACTCTGCTACGGCTTGACATCAATCGTGAGCGACAATGAAGTGGAAGCGCACCGGATCGCTCGACATGCTGCCCATGATGCAACTCATCATCTCCTTGACGCCGATCGCCTCCGTGAGACCCTTCCTGCCCAGGCCAGCGGCCCCGACCGCCTCGCAGATCTCCGAGCCGACCGTTGAAGGATGCATTCTGAGCACAGCCGCATCGGCGCGACTTGTCCGCAGTCCGGTCGCTCAAGGGCCTTGCGATGCCGGCTCAGTGCCCGATCGATGCGGGCTGTCGGCCGCAGAGATACATCGGCCCAGAGGTGGGAGACGCTGCGTATGACTGAACCGCGGGCCCTGGGCCTCGTCCTCGACTGCCGCGATCCCGAAGCACTCGCGCCGTTCTGGGCGGCGGCGTTGGGCTATGTGACTCTTGGGAGTGTCGAGAATTTCGTGCTGCTGATGCCGGACTCCAGGCCCGGCCCGAAGTTGCTCCTCCAGCGGGTGCCCGAGGAAAAGGCCGGGAAGAACCGGATGCACCTCGACATCGAGGTTCGCGATATTGACCGACTCGCGAATCAGCTGGTTGAGTTGGGTGCCCGTCGTGTCAGCCAGGGAGTCGAGGCCGAGCACGGGAGCCATTGGATCGTCATGACCGATCCGGAGGGTAACGAGTTCTGCGTGTGTGACGGTGGGGAGACCGGCCACTAACGGCTGGCACCGCCCGGGCATTTGTGGCTCAATCCGTTCCGGTTATCGCCGCTGCCACGGTCAGCGGGAGATGCACCCGATCGGATACCCGTTCAATTCGTCGTTACCCGCTGGCCGACGCCAAGCGCAGGATTTGCACAACCACCGCACTCTTCGGTCAAACGCACTGACCGCCTCGGTTCCAGGGCTTGCGGCGCATTGCGGCCAAGCTGTAACGGTCGGCTCCGATACCATCGATGCACCAAACGACATCCCTTTGGTCATTCCTTGGGGGAGTGTGTGCAACGTCGCACCGTTGATGATCTTCTGATCAAAGCGAGAGCCCGTCTCGTTCGTGTTAAGCCAGAACATCTCGACGCGGAACGGGAAGCTGGCGCTCTGGTTATTGACATCCGGCCAGTCGAACAGCGCCAGCGTGACGGCTCACTCCCCGGAGCTGTCGTTGTCGATCGCAACGTACTGGAATGGAGACTCGACCCGGCGAGCCCTCACCGGATCAGCGGTGTGACCGGCTACGACCAGCGGATCATTCTTGTTTGCAACGAGGGATATAGCTCAAGTCTCGCCGCGGCAACCCTCCAAGAACTCGGACTCCATAGGGCCACCGATCTCATTGGCGGCTACCGCCAATGGTTGGCGTCATCGCGGCCACCGACGGCATCTTGACGCAGGGAGGTGGTTCGGAGCCTGCAGGGGAGGCTGACCGAGCTGTTGGGAGCGAGCGTCGCCGACGCAAGGAGATTGCCACCCAAAGTGATGCCCAAGACCCTCGGTGGTGTTGACACGAGGGCCGCCACACCGGTTGACCGCCTTGGGCGGGGGTCCAAATGGGGAGAGACTTGGGAGGGCGGGGCCGGATTGGCACGTAGGGGGAGGTCTTCGGAGTGGGCGGGGCCCGGCATGGCCGAACCTCACCATGATCGGGGTCGCCTGGTACCGCTTCCGAGCCACGTTCGGTCGTCGGTGGGGCGGTTACCTCACCGTGGTCCTGCTCATCGGGCTCGTCGGTGGCCTGGCCATGGGCGCGGTGGCGGGTTCCCGGCGCACCCAGTCGTCGTTCCCCGTGTACTTGGCAATTACCAACCCTTCTGACCTGATCGTCACCACCGCCAACGCTCAGGGGAACAACTACGGATACGACCCAGCAGCCGTGGGCGAGTTCAGACACTTGCCTCACGTCCGACACGTCGAGAGTTATGTCGGATTTCCGTGGGTTCAACTGCTTCATCCAATCGGATTGCCCGCTCAAAGCGGAGGCAGCGGGAGCACCGGAGCTCAACCGGTTCTAGTTGGAAGTGTCGACGGCGAGCTCTTTGCCCAGGACCGGGTCACCGTGGTTCAGGGTCGGATGGCCAACCCTGCCCGTGCCAACGAGATCGTCTTGACTGCACAAGCTGCCAAGACAGCAGGCGCACATGTCGGGAGTGTCGCGCGACTCGGCTTCTACTCCCTTGCGCAGGAGAGTCGACCCGGTGGCTACACGAACCTCGCGCCCCGTGTTCGAATCACCGCCAAGATCGTTGGCATCGTCGTTACCAACGACGAAGTGGTTCAGGATGTAACCGATAGATCGACGACATACGTCCTCCTGACGCCCGCATTCACCCGGCAAATCATCCACTCCTGCCCCGGCTGTGTGGCTTTCGCGACCAGTGGGCTCCAGCTCAACGGGGGTAGTCGAAGTGTGTCGGCTGTCGAGAGAGAGGTCCTTCGGGTGTATCCAGGGGCTCTCGGGAACTTCGCGGTCCCGTCGATCACCGAAGCTAAGGCCGAGCGGGCCATCAGGCCGGAAGCTTTGGCGCTCGCGGTGTTCGGAGGCATCGCCGCGCTGGCTGCTTTCGTCATCGTTGGCCAGGCGATCGGCCGCCAGCTCCGGCTCGGCGACGACGATGCACGAACGATGCGGGCACTCGGTGCTGGTCCGTCCACGATCCTTAGCGACGGACTCTTTGGAATTCTCGGTGCGGTGGTTATCGGGTCGTTTCTTGCGATTGCGGTTGCAATTGGTTTGTCGGCCCTGTTCCCGCTCGGGCCAGTGCGCGCCGTGTATCCCGATCCGGGGATTGGATTCGACGGATCGGTGCTTGGCCTGGGTCTTGTCGTGTTGATCGGTTGGCTTAGTGCGGTCGCAGCGGTGATGGCCTATCAGCAAGCACCGCACCGTGTCGCGCTCCGCAACGAGCGCGTGAGAGAACGCACATCGAACGGCACCGTCTCGCGACGGCTACCTCCAACGCCGGCGATAGGCATAGCTTCGCCTTGGACCGAGTCGCCCGGCGTAACACCGCACAGGTACGTTCCGCCGTTCTCGGTGCCGTTCTGGCAATGGCTGTCGTGGTTGCCACTGTCAGCTTCGGAACGAGCCTCGACACGCTCGTTTCGCATCCCGCCCTCTACGGCTGGAACTGGAGTTACGAGCTGAACTCGAGTTTCGGGGGAGGGGCCGGCATTCCAGGACAGCGAGCAGCCACGTTGCTCAACCACGACCCCTATGTCGTGGCATGGGCCGGTGTCTACTACGGAGATGTCGTGATCGATGGGCAAGTTGTGCCCGCCCTCGGCGAGCGACCGAGGGCCTCGGTACAGCCACCGCTGCTGTCCGGACACGCCCTCTCCGCTCAGAACGAGATTGTGCTCGGCGGCACGACGCTTGACGATCTGCACAAGTCCGTCGGCGAGTCGATCGAAGTGAACTACGGGAGATCCCTTCCGGTCCGACTGCACATCGTCGGGACGGCCACGATGCCCACCATTGGGTCTTCGACCAGCCTTCACACCACCATGGGAACGGGGGCCTTAGTCTCCTACAAGCTCATTGAAGGCAGGGGCTCGAGCGGATACAACCCGAACGTGATCCTCGTGCGGCTGCGAGGAGCGGGAGCGAGCTTCTCTACTGCGCTCCATACGCTCGACGGGGTCGCGGCAGCGCTCAGTTCGGGGGCGAACAACAACGGCCCCGTGTCGGTCTTGCCAGCGCAACGTCCCGCAGAGATCGTCAACTACCGGTCGATGGGGGACACGCCAGCGATTCTGGGAGTGGCATTGGCCGCTGGCGCTGCTCTCTCACTTGGGTTGACACTGCTCTCAGCGGTTCGTCAGCGTCGGCGTGATCTCGCGCTTCTAAAGGCGCTGGGCTTCACCGGTCGTCAGTTGGCATCGATTGTCGCCTGGCAGTCAAGCGTCGCTGTCGGCATCGGAACCGTCGTCGGCGTACCGCTCGGTATCGTCCTCGGGCGGACATTGTGGGATCTGTTTGCCCATGCGGTCAACGTTGTACCGGCTCCGAGCGTGCCAGTCCTGACGATCGTTCTTATCGCCGTCGGGGCGCTTGTGCTCGCGAACGTCATCGCGACCGTTCCGGGGCGTATCGCGGCGCACACGCCGACGGCTCTGCTGCTGCGGTCCGAGTAGGGCCAGCGAGCCTTCGCCCCCTCCTGTCTCCACTTCCGGTTGCTGAGCCCCGTCCCGCTTCCCGGTCCTTCCGGTCTCGGTCCTCCCTTTCCCGGTCCGTCCTTGCCTGATCCGTCCTGGCGTTGGCTCCCGCCCTCCCTGAGTGGGTGGGCGCGAAGAGCCTCGAACGAGACCAGGACCGAGGGTGCCGGGGTACGGGCGAACGGGCAACTGATTTGAGGCGATTGCTCCAGAACATCAGCCTTGCGATCCGGGTGGGGCGGAACACATAATCCGGGCTCCGGCGTCTCGGCGCCAAGGCTTGAAGGAGTCCAGACATGGCGGGGTCAGATACGGCAGCCGAGGTTCATTTCGACTCTCCTGGGCCAGGGACCTGGGAACTTGACCCTGTGCATTTTCCCCGCCCTGTGACCCGCTACTGGACAGAGATCCATCCCGAAGCCGCCGGCCGGGGTACCCGCGAGTTCGCGCAGTATTACGGGATGCTCTTCGGCGGTCTGGAAATGGCGTATGTGAACGGCTTCTGCTACCACACCTTGGCGCCCGTGGCCGAGGAAGAGATCCCTCAACGCTTCCAGCGAGCCGAAGAGGTCTTCCAAGGAAAGCTATGGCGGGAGCAGCTTCGGGAATGGGACGACGTCTGCAAGCCGTCCTCGATCGCAACGCACCGGGACATCCAGGCGATCGATCCCGACGCACTCTCCGACCAGGCATTGGTTGACTATCTGATCCGGTGCCGAGATCACCACGCGGCGATGCTGACGCAGCACATGCGTTTTACTGCCGCAGCCATGCTCCCGACCGGGGACTTTCTTGCGCACGTCGGGGCCTGGACCGGACTCTCCCCGGCCGAACTGCTCGGTCTCATGCGCGGCGCAGCCTCGGTGTCTGCAGGCGGGTCCGACGAGCTCGAGCGGCTGATCACCACGATTACTCAGGACTCCTCCGCTCGGGAATTGCTCAACTCCGAGGACGACCCCGCCCAAGTGCTCGCGGCCTTGCGCGCTCTTGGGGGCGACGCAGGATCGGCCGTTTCGGGTTACCTCGACTTGATCGGATACCGGCCCCTCGACGGTTTCGACATTTCAGAGCCGTCGGCGCTCGAGTTGCCCGATGTGCTGATCCGGGCGATCCGGGTGGCCGTCAACGGGAGAGACCTCGGTACCTCCGAGACAGAGGATCGGATCGCCGACGTGCGCAACCAGGTACCCGAGCAGCATCGGAGCGAGTTCGACGAGTTGCTCGGAGAGGCGCGGTTGACGTACAGGCTCCGGGATGAGCGCGGCGTCTACAGCGACATATGGGCGTCGGGACTGATGCGACGCGCCGTGCTGTCCGCCGGACGACGCCTTGAGAGTAGAGGCGCCGTCCACGCAGCAGCGCATCTCATTGACGCCGGCTTCGAGGAGATGCGTTCGCTGCTCTTGGGGTCAGGAGGGCCTTCCGCAGACGAGCTGGAGGCGCGGCTCGAATACCGTGAGACTCATAGGGCCAAGGACGCGCCGGCCGTCATAGGAGAGCCTGCCGCTCCGCCACCGGACCCCTCTGGGCTCCCCCCGGCCGTGGCACGGCTGATGATCGCCACCGGGATCGCGATGGGCTCGGTGTTCGGGAGCTCCGAACAGCAGCACGAAGCGGATCTTCTCCGTGGGTTAGCAGCGAGCCGGGGCCTCTATGAAGGGCCGGCTCGGCGAGTTTCTGGTCCCTCGGAGTTCCACCGGATCGTCCAAGGCGATGTCCTTGTGACAGAGGCGACAACGGAGGCATTTAACATTCTCTTGCCGCTCCTAGGGGCGATCGTGACAGACAACGGCGGCCTTCTCTCCCACTCGGCGATCGTCGCCCGTGAGTACGGCATCCCTGGCGTCGTCGGGACGCGTGACGCGACCGAGCGCATTGCCGACGGTATGCGCGTTCGAGTCGACGGAGATGCCGGCGAAGTGTCCGTGCTGGCGTGAAGGAGGTCGTTCCCCTCGCGAAGGCGAGCGATACCGCCATCTTCGGCTCGAAGGCGGTCGGATTGGGGGACGCCGCGCGAAAGGGTCTCTCGGTCCCACCCGGCGTCGCACTCTCCGGATCGATCGTTGAGGCCGTCGCTTCGGGCGAGGAAGATGCCATTGAGAGGGTCGTGGAGTCCGTTCGACCCTTGCCAGCGCCGCTGGCCGTCCGTTCATCGGCCGTCGATGAAGACGGCGCCGAAGCCAGTTTTGCCGGTCAACACCTCACGCTCCTCAACGTCCCTTCGGTCGCCGAGGTGAGCTCGGCAGTGAGGGACATCTGGTGGTCAGCGAACTCGGATTCGGCCATCACCTACCGACAGCGTGTCGGCCTGTTCACCCGTCCGAGCGTCGGGGTGGTCGTCCAGACGCTGCTGGACTCCGATGTCGCCGGGGTGATGTTCACGCTGAACCCGATGAACGGTGCGGACGAGTGCATGATCGAGGCCAGCTGGGGGCTCGGCGAGGCGGTCGTCGCCGGCCTCGTGATTCCGGACCACTACCGGATCGACCGTTCGGGTCAGGTGCTCGAGCGCACGCCGGGGCTCAAGAAGCGTGCCGTGCGCCCCCTCGCGACCGGCGATACCGTCGAAGAGGAGGTCCCTCCCGATCTGGTTGAGCAGCTCTGCCTCGACGACGATCAGCTCGCGGAGCTGCACCGGCTCGCGCTTCGTTGCGAGGAGGTCTATGGCCCTGCACGCGACATTGAATGGGCGTTCGCCGGGGGAAGCCTCTACCTGCTCCAGTGTCGTGCGGTTACCCGCGTGGGGAACTAGGGCAACCTGATGGCAGGTGCTCCGGTCGAAGCCCTTCAACGCGTTCCGCTCTTCGCCGAACTCGACCGCCACGAGGTCGAGCAGATCGCGCGGCTGTTCAAGGAGCGGCGCTTTGCGAAGGGAGAAACGGTCGTCAGAGAAGGTTCGGGTGGCGCCGCTTTCTTCTTGATCGACTCCGGGGAGGCGACGGTCTCGGTCGGTGCCGCGCCGCGGACGACCCTGGGGCCGGGGGATTACTTTGGCGAGATTGCGCTGATCGACGAGGGAACGCGCTCGGCGACCATCACGGCTGTGAGTGAACTCGCCTGTTACGGACTCACATTGTGGGATTTCCGACCGCTTGTGGAAGAGAATGGTGCGATCGGCTGGAAGCTGTTGCAGTCGATGGTGAAGAAGCTCCGCGAGGCCGAGCAGGGCCACCGACCGGCCGCCAGCACATAACTCTTGCGCCTACCGGGTCCAGGTGAAGCACCGCCCGGTGGCCAAGCCTGGCGCACCCTTGTGCATTTCTGGGTGACCCGGAACGACGCGAGCTTCGCTGAAGTCCGATGGGCTGGCCATCCCCTGCTGTGGTGGAATTGACCAAATGGGGGGAGATTCAGTGAGTGGAAGGCACGTCCCCGCGCAGCCGCTCACCCGCCAACCAACCGTTTCAGTGGTGATTCCTTGCTACAACTACGGGCGGTTCCTCGTTTCCGCGACCGAAAGTGTCATTTCGCAGAACGAGGTCGACGTTGAAGTGCTCATCATCGACGACTGCTCGAACGACGGCAGCCGGCTCGTGGCCGAGGGTCTCGCAGAGCTGGATTCACGGATCCGAATCGTTCTCCACGAGCGCAACTTGGGGCACATCGCCACATTCAATGAGGGCATCAAGGCGGTAGAGGGGGACTACCTGGTCTTGCTCTCAGCGGATGACCTTCTCGCGCCCGGATCATTGGCGAGGGCGGCGGCTTTCCTCGAAGCGCACCCTTCAGTGGGCTTCGTCTACGGGGCCCCTGTCGTGTTCCAGACAGAACCGAGGCCGACTGCTCGGGAGACGGTTGACGGATGGACTATCTGGCACGGCTGGGACTGGATCGCGGAGCGATGCAGACTCGGGGCGAACGTCGCTTGTTCGCCGGAGGTCGTCATGCGCACCTCGGTTCAGCGTGAGATCGGTGGGTACCTCGGCGAGCTGCCGCATACTGCCGACATGGAGATGTGGTTACGAGCGGCGACGGTTGCTGATGTTGGGCGTATCGAGGGCGCTCATCAGGCGTTCTATCGGAAACACGGTGAAAGCATGAGCGACTCATTCTGTGTGGGTCCCACCGCTGACCTGCGAGCGCGCCACGATGCCTTCGGGTCGGTGCTCGCTTCGTCAACGGTGCCGGAGGCCGGTCGCTTGTACAGGCAGGCATGTCGGGCCGTCGCGATCTCAGCCTTGAAGGAGGCGTTCGACATCCTCCGACAAGCGCACTATGGGAACTCGATCAGCAGTTCCGCTTGCAAGGCATCCGACGAGCTGGAGTCGTTCGCTCTCGAGACATTTCCGGAAGCCCGCAGCGTCCCGAAGTGGCGCCACCTTCGGGACAGGTGGACTTGGTGGTTTCAAGGCCTTCAGTCGCCGCTCATTAGGCGGGGTTACAGGATCCGTGCCCTCCTGGATCGCTGCATGCAGGGGGACGAATAGTTGGCCGAAGAACTCGGCGCGGCGATCATCGGTGGCGGCTATTGGGGCTCCAACCTCATCCGCAACTTTGTGCATTCCGAAGGCTGGGATCTTCGTTGGGTGTGCGATCTCAATGAAGACGTCGCACGTCGAGCTCTCGGGAAGAGGAGCTCCGTCGCGATCACAACTTCACTGGATGAGGCAATTGGTGATCCTCGTGTCGTCGCGGTGGTGGTGGCCACGCCTGCCGAAACCCACGCGGAACTGGCCATGCGGGCCCTTGCCGCGGGAAAGCACGTCATGGTCGAGAAGCCTCTGGCGTCTTCGTTCCAGGAAGGCGAAGCGATGGTCGCTCTGGCCCGAGAGCGGAACCTGGTGCTCATGTGTGATCACACCTATTGCTATACGTCAGCTGCCCGACACATTCGATCGCTGGTTCGAGAGGGGGCGATCGGTCAGGTGCACTACGTGGATTCGGTACGCATCAACCTCGGCTTGGTCCAGCCGGACGTCGATGTCTTCTGGGATCTTGCCCCCCACGACTTGGCCATTCTGGATTACATCCTTCCGGACGACACGTTTCCGACAGGGGTCGCAGCCCATGGCGCCGATCCGATCGGCGCCGGCCGGGCCTGCATCGGGTATGTCACATTGCCACTCACCGGTGGTGGCATCGCTCACGCTCATGTGAACTGGCTCAGCCCGACCAAGATGAGGCGAACCATCATCGGGGGATCGGACGGCATGATCGTTTGGGACGACCTCAACCCCTCCGAGCGGGTCAGCGTCTACGACAAGAGCGTTTCACTCGAAGCCCCTGCGACCGCCGATCTGCGACGCGACGCACGGATCTCGTACCGACTCGGAGACATGGTGTCGCCCGCACTCCCAGAGGAGGAGGCGCTGAGCGTGGTCATCGAAGAGTTCCGCAGCGCGGTCGTAGAGCAACGGCCGCCGATCACCGCCGGCGACGCCGGTCTCCGTCTGCTGAAAGTGCTCGAGATGGTGACCACCAGCTTGGACAACGGGGGCCGATTGATACCGTTGGAGCCCTACCGGTGACCGGCGCAATTGCTCTCGGCTCCCAACTAGGAAGGCGGCAGTGGCTCCAAGCCGGACCCACCGCTGCGCGTACGGTAGCGACAACCGCATACGCAGCGAAGACCGGCGTCCAGCCGTTCGCCGCATGCGCAGACCCAGCCAACACGGGAGGCTGGGTTCCCCGCCACGAGCTCGTGAGGGGCGACATCGTGGACGACTACGGCACCCGCAGCGACGAAGGCGTTGCAACCGATCTCCAGGCCACAGAGAATCGTCGCATTCGCCCCGATCGTCGCGTTCCTTCTGACCATTGTCTCCAGCAGGTCGGACTCAGCCTTCCTGGCCTTCGAGCGGGGTCTCAGGTCGTTCGTGAACACGCAATTGGGTCCAAGGAAGACGTCATCCTCGATGGTCACCCCCCGCCATACCAAGACGGCGTTCTTTACCGTCACGTTGGCTCCGAGCGTGGCCCCGGACTCAATGAAGGCATGATCACCGATGTTGCATCCGGCACCGACCCGTGCCCCCTGCATGACATGCGCGAAGGCCCAGATCCGGGTATTTGGACCGATCTCGGTGCTTTCGCAGAGACCGTTGGGATGGACGAAAACCGTGTGATTTGGGTCCACGCTCAGTCCTCTTCGGGTATCTGGCGACGGCGAGCCTACCAGCCGGACCCCGTGTTCGAGGCTCGCTGAATGCGGGGAAGTCGCGTGCTCGTGACCGGCGGATCCGGGATGATCGGCTCGACCGTCGTCGACCAACTCCTGGATCGAGATGTCGCCGAGATTGTCGTCGTCGACAACTTCGAACGAGGCCTGAAGGCCAATCTCGATAGCGCCCTCGAGAGCGGCAAGGTCACTCTTGTCGAAGGGGACATCTGTGATCGCGATGCGGTGCAGCAGGTCGTTGTCGGTGTCGATGTCGTGTTTCATTTGGCGGCATTGCGCATCACCCAGTGCGTCGCCGAACCCCGGCGGGCCGTCGAGGTTCTCGTCAATGGGACCTTCAATGTCCTGGAGGCTGCGGTGAACGCAGAGGTCAGGCGAGTCGTCGCGGCCTCGTCCGCCTCTGTGTACGGCCTTGCGGAGGCGTTCCCGACGGTTGAGACCCACCATCCCTATGGAAACCGAACCCTGTATGGAGCGGCAAAGGCCTTCAATGAGGGCCTTCTCCGGAGCTTCAACGAGATGTATGGCCTACAGTACGTCGCGCTTCGTTACTTCAATGTCTACGGCCCACGCATGGACGTACACAGCGCATACACAGAGGTGTTGATCCGCTGGATGAATGATATCGACTCGGGTCGGTCCCCGCTGATCATCGGCGATGGGACGCAGACGATGGACTTTGTGTTCGTCGACGATGCCGCCCGGGCCAGCGTCCTGGCGGCAGAGAGCGAAGTCAGCGACGAAGTCTTCAACGTGGGGAGCGGAACGGAGACCAGCTTGAACGAGTTGGCAATCGCCGTTCTGGCCGCGATGGGCTCCGACCTGCAACCGCAGTACACCAGCGAGCGCCCCACGAATCCGGTGACGCGTCGGCTGGCCGATACTTCGCGGGCGCGAAGCCTGCTCGGCTATCGAGCCAACATGGGCCTTGACCAGGGTCTACGCCAATTGGTCGAGTGGTGGCGGAGCCAGCGGGGCAATCGGGTTGGGGAGTGACGCCGTGACTATTCCACTGATGAAGCCCTGGATTGGCGCGGAGGAGGCCCAAGCGGCCGCCGAGACGGTGCGTTCTGGCTGGCTCGCGCAGGGACCCAAGGTTGAAGCCTTCGAAACGGCTCTTGCATCACGCGTTGGCGCTGACTATGGCGTGGCGGTGAGTTCGGGAACGGCCGCTCTGCACCTCGGCCTTCTCCTCTTGGGTGTCGGACCAGGTGATGAGGTGATCGTCCCATCGTTGTCCTACATTGCAACGGCCAGTGTCGTCACCTATGTGGGAGCGACCCCGGTCTTCGCTGATGTCGAAGCGACGACGCAGAATGTCAGCGTCGAGACGATCTCGGCGGCCGTCAGTGGTCGGACGAAGGTCGTGATCCCCGTCCATCAGGCTGGCATCCCCGCCGACATCGAACCGATCCGGGCCGCGTTTCGTTCGACCGACGTCGTGGTGTTCGAGGACGCTGCGTGCGCGCTGGGGTCCGTGTACAAGGACCGTGCCATCGGTTCGCATTCCGACCTTGTCGCCGTCTCCTTCCACCCACGCAAGATCATCACCACCGGTGAGGGTGGGATGCTCTTCGTCTCCGGCGCGCGAGCTGACGAGCGAAGCGAGCGAGCCCGTCGCCTCCGCGAGCACGGCGTGAGTGTCAGTGCCTGGGCCCGCCACCGCGAGTCGGTCCCGGTGTGCGAGAGCTTCCCCGAAGTCGGCTTCAACTTCCGCATGTCCGACGTACACGCTGCCGTCGGGCTCATCCAGCTCGGTCGGCTCGATCGCATCCTCGCCCGCCGGCGCAAGCTGGCCGCCAACTACCACAGACTGCTTGGCGACCTCCCCGGTCTTCTCATGGCTGACGATCCGGAGTACGGACAATCGAACTACCAGTCGTTCTGGGTCGTCCTGCCGGACGACTTTCCCGTGAGCCGCGATCAGGTACTCCATGCGATGAGCGAAGTAGGGATTTCGTGTCGGAGGGGAATCATGGCGGCCCACCGCGAGATGGCTTTCAGTGTGTTTCCACACGCCGATCTTCCGAACACCGAGAGACTGTCGGCTCAGTCGCTCATCCTGCCTCTCTTCCACGAGATGACCGACCGAGACCAGATTTCGGTGGTCAAGGTCCTCCGCCAGCAGGCAGAAGGATCACGGACGTGAGCGGGCCAAGCTCACCGCTCTCCGTCCACGAGGTCGGATGGGATCTCGACGTGCCGTCGACGCCGAGCCGGCACGCCCGTCCATACTTCAGCACGGGGGACCGTTCGGGTGACGACAGCACCCATCCCCACCATGGACCAGGCGCCGACCGTCAGGCCCTCGCGCACCAGGGACCCAGCACCGAGGTATGCCCCTTCTTCGACCAGAACGCCGCCCCCCAAGCGGACCCCCGAAGCCAATGTCGCGAAATCGCCGATCTGATCGTCGTGCGTGATCGAAACTCCGGCCATGACCGCGACGTGATTGCCAATCGAACACTGTGCAGTAGTAACGGTGCCCGCAAGCACCACGGAGCCATGTCCAATGACGGTGGTCGCCGCCATCGATGTCGCCGGGTGGACGATCGTGGCGTAGCGATCGGGCGGGAGCCGCAGACGCCGCACGATTGCCATCCGTGTGAAGTAGTTGCCGGGCCCCCCCGTGCACACCACCACCTTCGCCGCCGGCCGAGCGGTGATCTCTTCCTCTATGGGACCGAGGACCGTCGCGCCTTCAAGCTGCTGCCCCACGAGGGTCGGATCGTCATCGACGAAGCCGAGCAGAGTCCACTGGGGTCGAATGGCGTTGATTGCGTGCACTGCGGCCGCAGTTTCCCGGCCAAATCCGCCTGCTCCGACGACGAGAAGCGGTCGCCTATCTGGGTCCGCCGGACTCATCTCCCGCGCCCATTCGTCTCCTCACGGGAGTGCACCCCACCCATCGTACGGTTATCGGGTCTCGCTCGTGGTGGTCGTGGCTAGTCGTGGAGCAACACGGCGAGCCTTCGAAGCGGCGTTCTCGGACCGCCAAAACCAGTAGCCCATGGCCGCATGGCCATCGGGCCGCGCTCAGCTTTTCGTTCGATGATGCACGCCCATCTCAACTGAGCTGTGGTCTTCCGACATTCGATCGTCTGGGAATCTCCGTGACATTCTTCGTCCTCCCAGGCCTCGTTGAGTCAGCACTCGCCGGATGGCGGGAGGCCACGGAACGCGACCATGAGATCGGCAATCATTCGCTGACCCACCCATGTAGCGGGAACTTTGCATGGACCCGAGACAATCCGCTCGAGCGCCTGACCCTCAAGGAATACAAGTCGGAGCTATCCGAAGCGAATCGGAGATTGCGATACCTCCTCGGCATTAGCCCCAGAGTTTTCGCTTACCCGTGCGGTCATACTTCTGTTGGACGAGGCCACGAGACTCGAAGTGTGGTCCCTCTGGTCAGTGAGATGTTCGATGCCGGCAGGACATTCAATGACCTCGTTGCCAACTCGCCCCGCTTCTTTGATCCATTTCAGATTGCGTGTGTGAATTCCGACGAGAAGACGTTCGCAGAACTCCTTCCGCACCTTGAAGCCGCGCGTGCTGACCGCGCCTGGCTTGTCCTTGGTGGCCATGAGATCGGCCATGACAGCGGGGTTGGGAGACGCGAGACGACACAGGTGGAAACCATCGAAGCCGTGGTCGGCTGGTGCCAAACGAACCGTATCTGGATCGATACGGTCGGCAACGTGGCACGAGTCGGAGTCGCGCATCAACACACACTGATCGAGAAGCAGACGCGTGAACAGGGAGCACCCGTAGAGGTCGCCCGTTCCAAGTCGCGAGAAGCTCAGAGCACCTAATACCGGCACCTCGGAGACTGAGCTGGTGATGATCTACAAGATCCTTCTGCCATCCGAGTGGGTCGAGTTCGAGAAGTCCGGACGATTCGACGGTTCGGCATTCGACCGCATTAGCGGGTTCATCCACTGCTCATCCCGGACAGAGCTGCCTGCGACGGCACTCCGGATATTCGGGGAGGAACCGACCCTCGTTGTGGTCGCGCTTGATCCCCAGTGCCTCGGTGACGCCGTGCGTTGGGAACAGGGCCCCAATGCAGTTCTGTTTCCTCATGTCTATGAGGCCCTTCCGCGACGTGCGGTCGTTGCCGTTCACCACGTCGCGGGTGCGTCCGTCCTAGATCAGCTCGTTCCACAGGAGGAGTAGACAGCCCGGACGACCGCACCCGCGTACGGTGCGGAAGCGGGCAGCGCGGCGTCTTGCCGCCCGTAGACCGCCGCTCAAGCCGGAATGGCTGGCCAGCAGCGGCCAGGCACTTGCGGGGATCTGGGTCTTGTCCCGGTTTCGCTTGTGCCGATCTCGCTCGTTTGTGCTGTGGTCGCGGGCGTGGTCGCTAACCTCATCGCCGTGACTCCTGCACTGTGGCGGCGATGTCCTGGACAAGTGAGTGTTGCGAGCTCTTAGGTAACAACAATTGAGGAACGACAGGTAGGCGACCGTGACACAGGACATGCCCCAACCGTCGACGCCATCGAAACATCCGACATGGACAGCATTGCCATATGACGAGTGGAGTGCCACCTGTGACACCCTTCATGCGCACACTCAGGTGCTCGGCAAGCTGGCTGTGGCCCTGGCGCCTCCCGAGCCTCAGCTCCAGCACGCTGCGCTCCGTCTGACCGCCCGGGGCTGGGAGACCGCCCCGCTACCCGCACCGGACCACTCCGGAGTGCTGGTGACCGCGCTCGACCTCCAGGTCCACGAGGTCGTGGTCGAACACAGCGACGGCAGAGTCCGCCGGATCCCGCTGACGCCGAATCGCCCGGTCGCCGAGGTTACCCGTGAGGTTCTCAACGTGGTCGACGCGTTCGTCGGAGAGTTCCACATCGGCTTGCTCCCACAGGAAGTGCCATGGACAGCGCCGCTCGATGAAGACCACGAACACCACACGTACGATCCGGAGCAAGTGACGGCGTATTTCTCCGCCGCGACGCGCGCCGCCATGGTGCTCGCGGCCGTCCGCGCCCCCTACCGGGGCCGCTCCAGTCCTGTAAACGCCTGGTGGGGAAGCTTCGACTTGGCGGTGAGCTTGTTCTCCGGACGGTCGGCAGAACCCGGAACCGACGACTTCATCGTGCGCAACTCGGCCGACGCACAACAGGTCGAGGTCGGCTGGTGGCCGGGAGACGCCCGCTACACCCGGGCGGCGTTCTTCGGATTTGCTTCGCCGGCTCCCGACAGCTTCGCCAACGGAGATCTCGCTTCGTCGGGCGGTCGCTGGAGCTCCGAGCTGGGCGAGTATCTGTTGGACTGGGATGCTGTGATCGCCACCGCTGACCCATTCCGTACCGCCCTCGAATTCGGCCGGTCCGTTGTCGCTCACGCCTGCACTGTCTGCGATTGGGACCCGGCACTCGCGGCCAGTGCCCAAGGCCATCCGTCACCGGTGAACTGAAAGCGAGGACCAATGGCGGAGAGCTGTAGTCACCTCGACAACCTGGTGGATGTGACACCGTCGAGCAACGGCTGCGAAGACTGCGAACGCATCGGGGGGCAGTGGGTCCACCTCCGGCTGTGCATGCACTGTGGACACGTCGGTTGCTGCGACAACTCGCCACATCGGCATGCCACCGCCCATTGGCGGTCAAGTCCAGACCACCCGCTCATCCGTTCTTACGAACCGGGCGAGGACTGGTGGTGGTGCTATGCCGACGAACTGTTTTTCGAGGTCGAGGGCGCGCCGCCCGCACCATCGCATTCCTGAGCGGCGATCCTCCCAAGTCGCCGGTCGACACGGCGATCAGTCCGTGCCTCCGGCAAGAGAAGCCGCGGGTTCGGGTCGCGTCGCCGTGTGCGTCAGGGTCGTGCACCGAACGACCACTTCCCGTCGTCGGAACGGTTGCCGCCCGAGCCTGGTGCATCTCACGTCAAGTCCAGTCCCCCTCGTAGGGTGAGGGAGGTGATCGGGCGAGGGGAAGCTCGGGGGCGCACCACCATCGATCACCCAGGGGGGAACTCTTCACGGCGTTCGACCCCGGTCCTTGCCCTCGGTCGGCCGCCGGCGGCCAGCTGCCGGTAGCGGCCCATGCAGAACCGCACCGAGGAGGGGCTCCGCCGTGACGTCGGCTTCTTCGGCCTGCTCTGGATCTCGGCCGGCACGACACTCGGTTCGGGCTGGCTCTTTGGGGCCTTCGTCGCGGTCACCATCGCCGGGCCTGCTGCGCTGATCGGCTGGTTGCTGGCCGCGCTCTTCATGTCACCTCTCGCCCTCGTCTATGCCGAGCTGGGGGCCATGTTCCCCGAGAGCGGAGGTCCTGGCCGCTTCGCCAACCACGCTTTCGGGAGCCTGGCCGGAGCGACCTTCGGCTGGTTCTCCTACGTGCAGGCCGCGACGATCACTCCGATCGAGGTGCTCGCGGCCATCGAGTACCTGTCGACCAATTCCTGGGCGACTGGCCTCTACAACGCGAGGAGCGGGACGCTCAGCGCCTCGGGCTACGTCGTGGCTGTCGTCCTCATGGGCGTCTTCGTCACGCTGAACCTCCTGGGGATCCGCCTGCTCTCTCGGGCCAACTCGGCCATCACGGTGTTCAAGCTCGCCATCCCCGTACTCGTCGCCGTGGCCCTGGTCGCAGCGGGCTTCCACCTTCACAACTTCACGGCCGTTGGAGGCTTCTTCGTGCGCGGCGGCCTCGGGCCCACCCACTCGATCCTCCGCGCGATCACGGCCGGTGGCATCGCCTTCGCTCTTCTGGGTTTCGAGGGGGCGCTGGAAGTCGGCGGCGAGAGCACGAAGCCGCAGCGGGACCTCCCCCGCGCGGTGTTCGGAGCCTTCGTCGTCTGCACGCTGATCTACATCGCGGTCCAGGTCGCTTTCATCGGCGCCCTCCCGCCCTCGCTGTTGTCGCACTACGCCAGCTGGACGGGGCTGGCGGGCAACGCGCATCTCTCGAGGGCGCCGTTCTTCGTCCTGGCCAGCTTGGTCGGCCTGGTCTGGCTGGCCTGGATCATGCGCGTCGATGCGGTGGTCTCACCGAGCGGGACCGGACTCCTCTATTTGACCGGGGCATCCAGGCTCAGCTTCGGGCTGAGCAGGGACGGCTACGTCCCGAAGATCTTCCTGGTCGAGAACGAGCGCACCGATGTCCCGTTCTGGGGAGTGGTCATGTCGGGGGCAATCGGCCTGCTCTTCCTCCTGCCCTTCCCGAGCTGGGGAAGGCTCGTGAGCGTCGTGACTGGCGCCGTGGTGCTCATGTACGCCGGAGCGCCACTGGCGCTCGGCCGATTGCGGCGCTCCCGGCCCGAGATGGACCGGCCCTACCGGCTCCCCGCGGCCCGACTCCTCACTCCGGCGTCCTTCGTCTTCGCCACCTTCATCGCCTATTGGTCGGGCTGGCAGACCATCTCGACCCTGATGATCGCCCTGCTCCTCGGCTACGGCCTCATGGCCGTTGCCCGGACGCTCCACCTGGACCTTGACCCGCCGCGGATCGAGTGGACATCGGCCTGGTGGCTCTTCCCGTACCTCATCGGGCTCTCGGTCGTCTCCTATCTCGGCAATTTCGGCCAGGGGGGCATCCTCGGCGGCGTCGGACCCTTCAAGCATGTGCTCGTTGGGGCCCGCGGGGTGATCCCGCTGTGGTTGGACATGGCCTGCCTGGCTGCGCTGAGCCTGGCGATCTACATGGGCGCCATGGCTCAGACGAACACGATGCGTTCGCCGTCGACCCCGATCACCCAGTCAGGGACCCGAATCGACGGCACATGACGTACGGCGCCTTGTTGAGCTGCGACTTCGTCCTCCCGGTTGCGGACGGTGGAGTCAGAACCCCGCCCGGAGAAGGCCGCGGCGCCCACCGATCTGACGCGGATCATCACCGTTCTCGCGCGCGCTGGCCGCTGCCGTTGTGCTGAGGTAGAAATCGGCAACCAGCGTCGAGGTGGCCATTCAACCGCAGTTCTCAGCGCCGACCCGCAGGGCCAACCCGTCGTAGTACTTGGGGGGCGAGGAGATTGGTCTCAACACGATGCTTGCGATAACCCTGCAAGATCTCCGGTTTCGAGCGCGTCAGTTCCTGATTGCGGTGGGGGGAGCCAGCCCTCGTATTCGCAATGTCGCTCCTTTTGACCGGCATGGCCAACGGGTTCAGCACCGAGATCGACGGAACCGTGCAGGGCATGGGGGCACAATCCTGGGTCTTGGCGGCCGGCACGACTGGTCGGATCGTCGGTCTGCCATCGATCGCGTCGTCGGCAGTGAGCCGCGTGGCCCACGAGAGCGGGGTCACTGTCGCCGCCCCGGCGATCGTGGCGCCCCAGACGGCGACGGATGCCGGGACGACGAGCAACATCTTTATCATCGGGTATCGGCCTGGGGACCTTGGGACGCCACGACTGAGCACGGGTCGACAGGTGGAGTCGAACGGTCAGGCGACCGTCGACTCATCGCTTGGTCTTGCCATCGGACAGCGGTTTCGTGTCGCCGGAGAGAGCTTCGTGGTCGTCGGAACGGTCACGGGGAGAACTCTGGCCGGGGGGAGTCCCGCCGTGTACGTGACGCTCCGAGATGCCCAACGGGCCGTATACGGCGGGCGACCTCTCATCTCGGCGGTCCTGACGCGCGGTGTCCCCGCTCAAGTGCCGAAGGGCCTGGCCTTGTACTCGAACGCTCGAATCGAGCAAGAGAGCCTCGACCAGCAGTCCGCGGGGGTCTCCTCGATCGACAACACGCGGTACTTCATGTGGTTGATCGCCGCGGTGATCGTGGCCGCGCTCGTGTACGTCACCGCGCTCGAACGCGTCCGCGACTTCGCGGTGCTGAAGGCACTCGGCGCATCGTCCCGCCTCCTGTTCGCGGGCCTCGCGTTCCAGGCGGTGTTGGTCGCGCTCTTGGCAGCGGCCATAGCCGCGGTCATCTCGAACTTCATGACGGGGCTGTTCGCCCAACCGGTCGACGTCCTGCCGAGCGCGTTCGTCGTGCTGCCGATCTCGGCGCTGGTGGTCGGCCTCCTGGCCAGCCTGGCGGCGCTCCGGCGGGCCGTCTCGGCCGACCCCGCCATGGCCTTCCAGGGGGCGTAGTGGCCGAACTCGAAGTGCGCGACCTGACGGTGGAGTTCGCGTCGGGGGGATATGTCGTCCGGCCGTTGAGCGGGCTCTCCTTCGATGCCGACGACGGCGAGTTGGTGGTGGTCCTTGGCCCGAGCGGGTGCGGCAAGACGACGCTCCTGTCCTGCCTGGCCGGGCTGCTGACGGTCACCTCGGGTTCCGTCTCCTTCCGGGGCCAGGAAGTCTCGGCACTGACGGGTCCCGCGCTCGAGACCGACCGGCGCACGACCGTCGGCATCGTCTTCCAGGCGTTCAATCTCATCCCGAGCCTCACCGCCAGAGCGAACGTCATGGCTCCCTTGCGTCTGGCCAAGGTCCGACGGCACGAGGCGGCGAGCCGGGCCGACGCCCTGCTCGCGACCGTGGGCCTCTCCGAGCGCGCCGGCCACCGGCCCGGGCAACTCTCCGGTGGTCAGCAACAGCGCGCCGCCATTGCCCGTGCGCTCGTGCACGAACCACCGCTCGTCCTGGCCGACGAGCCGACCGCCCATCTCGACTACGTCCAGGTGGAGGGGGTGCTGCGCCTGATCCGTGAGCTGGCGTCTCCCGGCCGCCTGGTGCTGGTCTCGACCCATGATGACCGGATCACCACCATCGCCGATCGGGTGATCGAGCTCGTCGCGAAGTTCTCCGATGATCGCGAACCCGAAGAGGTCGTCCTGGGTGCCGGCGAGGTGTTGTTCGAGCAGGGCGATCGCAGCGATCTCGTGTACGTGGTCGAGGAGGGGGAGGTCGAGATCTACGAGACCCGAACCGACGGCTCGTTCGAGCTCCTCAGCCGGATCGGGCCCGGCCGGTACTTCGGCGAGCTCGGACCCATGCTCAACCTGCCTCGTTCCGCGTCGGCCCGGGCGACGGTGCCCTCCCGCCTGATCAGCTACCCGTTCCAGTCCTTTCGCCGCCAGTTTGCGTCGTCGAAGTCCGGCGAACCGACGGATCGAGCCTGACGGAGCTCGGGCGTTCGGCCGTCGGCGGCGGCCCGATGACGACCGGTCAGATCGCTTGGGCGCCGGGCCGCGTCCGCCCGGTGCGCCGCGTTCCTCAACCCCGGAGCACCCGGGCGCGCAGCGCCCCCGAGAAGTCGGCTCGGTCCAGGCTTAACGTCGTTGTCGGGCGCGAAGTCCTCACGGTCGCGGTCCGGGGGACACCGTGCAACAAGGCGATCTCCCCGAACTGGTCACCCGGCCGGACCTCTCCCACGGGCGCCCCGTCCACCGAGACCGTGGCCGCCCCGTCGAGCACGACGAAGAACCGATCGCCGTCGTCGCCCTGCCGCACGATCACGGCGTCCGGCGGCCAATGGTCGACCGACGCCTGTTCGGCGAGCCGGCGCAGGAGATCCGAATCGAGGTGCGAGAACAGGTTCAGCCGTCCGAGCACGTGGGCCCGCTCCCGGACTGACCACTCGGTGCCGGTGGCGACCGAGGAGTGATCGGCGGGCGGTGGGTTCGTGGCCGCCTGTCCGGTCAGTCCGGAGAGGAAGACCTCGCGGGACAGACCCAGCAGCTCCATCGGCTCTTCGGATCTGACCGTCGCGGTGCGGGGGACGTCACGGAGCAGGGCCCGCTCCCCGAAGCTTCCGGCCTGTCCGACCGTCCCGACCTGAAAGCCGTCCACGAGCACCCGGGCGGTGCCCTTCTTCACGACGTAGAACCAGTCGCCCCGGTCACCCTGGCGGATGACGTCAGTGTCACCCGGCACGTCGAGGTGCACCACCCCGGTGGCGAGCAGACCGAGGCTGGCCATGTCGAGCGGCTCGAGGCAGGGAGCACCGTGGAGCAAGGTCAGGGTGTTCGTGCGTTCGCCGGCCGAGGTCTCGAGGTGGTGCAGCACCCGCCAACCGATCACCACGACGACCGGGAGGGGGACCGCCGCCACGATCAGCGCCGTCCGGGTGTTGAAGGTGGAGACGAGCACCGGGGCGATGAGACCCCCGAGGCCCTCCAGCGAGAGCTTGGAGGACTCGATCAGGGTGGTGACCCGGGGCAGGAGTGGCACGTCGAGGACCCGGTACAGGAGCGACAGCGTCGCCACGTCGGCCACCGCCATCGCGCTCCCCCAGAGCACGATGAGGAAGAACGCGAGATCGAGCCTGGGCACCGCCGCGATCACGGCCAGTGGGGCGCCGCAGAGGATCAGCGCCACCGCCGTCGAGTTCCCGAGCCTGGTGCGTCGGATGAGGCCGCCCGAGAGCGGGACGGCGATGAGCGAGCCGATGCCGGAGGCCAGCATCAAGAGACCGACCCCGGCGCTCCCCGCCCGAAGCAGCCGCAGGGAGGCGATCACGGCGACCGCGATCCACATGCCACGGACGAACGTCCGAAGCCCGCTCACCGTGAGCAACGGGGCGACGTGGGGCTCCCTGATCGCTTCGAATGTCGCCCTCGTTCGCTCGCGGAAGCCGCTCTCTTGGATCGCGATCGGGGTGGGGACCTCGACATGGGTGAACCGGGTCGTGACGACCGCCGCAACCATCAGCAGTGTGGCCGCGCCTCCGAACACGTCCGCCGGCGGGGCGACGCTCAGAAGGAGCCCGCCGCTCATCCCGCCGAGCGCCTGGGCGAGCGTCTTGACGATGCTCACCCCGGCCGCCGACGCCGCCAGCTCCCTCGGAGTGCGGGCCAGCACCGGCAGCAACGTCGACTGAGCGGCCCGGTAGGGGCCCGATGCCACGGCGTCCAGGGCGACGAGCACCAGCAGCACGGGGATCGGCACCCCGGCGGCCGCGAGGATGGCGCTCGCGCCCACCAGCGCGGCCCGGGTGGCGGCCACCGCCGTGAGGGTCCGGGCTCCGGGGTGTCGCTCGACGTAGGGGAGGCTCACGATGCTCCCCACCGAGGCGAAGAAGAGCCGGAAACCGACGAACCCGACGGCGATCGGTCCGTCCCGTCGGAGCGCGTCGACCGCCAGGGCCGTCACGTATCCCCACTCCGCGACCGTGAGCGCGCCGAACGCGATGACCAGCCAGGCCAGCGATCGGTTTCCGAGGAGGATCTGGAGGGGCTCGGCGAGCCTTGCCGGACCGCCGCTCACCCTGGACCAGAGTGAAGGGGCCTTCGTGGCCAGCGGTTGGTCCCCGTCGGCGCGCACCGACGTCAAGGTGAGCGGAAGAGCGGGAAGTTCCGCAAGTCCGTTCGAGGCTCGGTGACGGTGTCGTGACAGGTGTGGCGGGCCCGCGGCCCGCGCGCGCCGCTACGAGTCAGCGGTCGGCCTACCGTCGGCGGGTGGAGACGAAGGCCGGGTGCCGGGATCGGTGGTCGGCGGGCGTCGCGAGCCAGGTGCCGGGATCCGCGATCGGCCGTCCGTCGGCGGGCGTCGAGGGTCGGGCCGCCCCCTCTCCAGGGTGCTCTCGTTTCCACCAGGGCCTCGTCCCGCGACCCGTAGGCACTCGCCCAGCTGCAGGCCCCCATACTCGGACTGGGCGTGCGGACGATAGCAGCGCCATTGCCCGGACACGTCGGGTTCGTCTACCTTCGTGGCCCTGGTCTCAGCCCAGGGCTGAGTTCGGGGGCATCCGGTCCCCTTCTATCCCCGGGGCTGAGCGGACAGGCAAGGGGGAAAGCCACGGCTGAGGAAGAGCCGATCGGCTACGTAATCGTTGATCCCGGCGGCCCGGCCGAGTCAGCGCGCCCCTTGGTCGAGAGGCTCTTCGTGGGGCGCGAGTGTCCCGGGGTCGATGAGGCGCACCGGATCCTGCTGGGCGACGACCTCGCGGTTTCCAGGAACCACTTGGAGATCCGGGTCGACGCCAACGAGTCCCGGGCCATGGTGGTGGACACCTCGAGCAACGGCTCCCGGATCAACGGGGTCCGGATCGAGAGGTCGGTCGCCGTTCCTCTGAACGACGGCGACCTGATCCAGGTGGGCAACTGGAAGCTCGCGTTCCGGAGCGCTCGCGCCACCGTCACCCGGGGGAGCGAACACGCCGCCGGGGCGACCGTGTCGGTCGGGGCACCCACCACGATGGCCATGGTGGTCGGAGACCTGATCAACTTCTCGACTGTCTCGGAGCAGGCCGACCACGAGGTCCTCGCCCGCGACGTGAACACGCTCTACAGCGAGCTGCGCAAGCTTCTCAGCAAGCACCGGGGCACACTTGTCGACTACGTGGGCGACGCGTTCTTCGCCAGCTGGGAGCTGGAGGTCGATCCCGAGGCCCCCGACCACGCGCTCAGTTTCGTTGTCGAAGCGGCTGATGAGGTCGCCACGGTCACCGCGGGATTCGAATTGCGCTACGCCGACGGCAGCCCGCTTCGGATGGGCTGGGCCGTCACCATCGGTTCGGTCGTCATGCGCCTGATGCCGGGTGCGGTGGTGATGGCGCTCGGCGACATGGTGAACGTGGGCTTCCGGATTGCCAGCATCGCCGGTCGAGAGGGTCGAGCGTCGATCCTTGCCACCGACGCCATTCGTCAGGCGTCCCGCGGCCCGTTCGAGTTCGGGGAACCCGAGACGGTGCCGGTGAAGGGACGGGTTGGGACTGAGACCATCTACGGGGTGTCGCGCCGCTAGGCCGGGCGACGGTCGAGATGTGGGAATGACATGACACATCGGGCGCAGCCACGCGGCACAGCCCGCCCCGCACGACCAGCGGCCGACGGTAGGCAAGCGGCGCGGAACGGCATGCACCGGACGGGGGGGGCGAGCCATCGGCGACAGAAGACCGTCGCGAGGTTCGGCTTGCTCCGAGCGTTGCTCGTCGCGACGATTGTCGGCCTTGGCTTCGTCGTCCTGCCGATCGACTCAGCCGTCAGCGGTGCCGCCACCACCCTGATCAGTGACCACTTCTCTCACCCGACATCTACGTCGAACGTCAACGTAGCGAGTGGCGGAACCACGCAGACCGATGGCGGCCCCCTCCCGTGCCTTACCGCCGGTCCGGTGCCGGCCACCCCAACTGGGACGATCGCGAACTGCAACCTCCCATCCCCTGACGTAGACGGGTCCGGCGCGCTGATGTTGACGGACGCCGGGTTCTACGAGGAGTCGGACATCATCTACGCCTCCTCCTTCCCCACCGCCGACGGGCTCGACATCAACTTCGACGCCCACATGTATGGCGGTGGGGGCGACGGTTCGATCGGGTTCGCCGACGGCATCTCCTTCGACCTGGCCACCGCGCCGCCCGGTCCCACCACCATCGGGCCACCCGGGGGAGCACTTGGCTACGCCGCTTCCGGCTCGACCCCGGGCATGCCGCACGGCTACCTCGGCGTCGGCTTCGATGAGTTCGGGAACTACTCCAACTCGGTTTCTGAGGGGTCGGGCTGCACCGATCCGTCGTGGGAGCACCCCTATGCCCAATCCAACCAGGTCACGGTCCGTGGACCCGGCAACGGCACCATCGGGTACTGCGCGCTCTCGTCCTCGCTGGAACAAGAGAGCGATCCGATGGACAGCATCCAGCTCCACGGCGACGATTTCTCGTCGTACGTCCACGTAGAGGTGGTGATCGACCCGACTAGCAAAACCTATTCGGTGACGCTGACTCCGACAACAGGCGCCGACGCCGGCGTTGCGGTACCGGTGGCCTCGGGTCCTCTCCCCGACTCCTACTACGACGCAGAAACGGGCGACCTTGTGTCGGGACACATCCCGCCACAGCTCACATTCGCCGTTGCCGCGTCGAGCGGCGCTGGCAACGACAACCACGAGATCGACAACTTCGACGCCGCCACCAAGACCGACACTCCGCTCACTACGTTGGCACTTTCGGGTACGGGGCCGGCTTCGGCCGGGTTGAATGGGTCGTTCAACATGGTGTTCACCCCGAGTGTGACGTCGAAACAGGCCGAGGCATTGCCGGTGACGATGGACGACACGCTTCCCTCGAACGAGGCCCTCACGGCTGAGCCTTTTGGAACGGGTTGGGACTGCTCAGCGACAGACATGACCAACAACGTGGTCGAATGCGTCTACACACCGACCAGCGGCGTGACTGGGGCGCTTCCGGCGGTCACGATTCCGACGAAGTTCACCTCCGGGACAATCGGTTCCTCGGTCACGGACACCGCAACGGTCTTCTCGAGCGACTCGCTCGCACCCGCCTCGGCAGATGTCAGCGTCATGCTGGTGTCCGTGTTCGTCCCGCCACCGTCCACACCGAACCAACCGTCGCAGCCTCAGCCGCCGCCCACGCAGCCTCAGCCGCCGCCCACGCAGCCCACACCCCCACCGACGCCGACGCCACCCGGGCCCACACCACCCGGGCCCACGCCTAGCCCGGTCACCCCAGCTCCGGTGCACCTGTTCCAACCGGTGACGACGGTGATGCCTACCCCGACGCCTACCCCGACGCCCATCCCGACCCCGGTCACCGTGCCGATGGCGAGCCTGACCCTCAGCAGCCCCGCCATCATCCCCGGGGGAAGTACCACCGCCAGCGGCACCGGGTGCGCTCCGCAGAGCCCCGTCGTCCTGTCGATCCTGAGTCACACCGTGGCGACCACCACCGCCAACCAAGTCGGAGACTTCTCGGCTCCGGTCTCGCCTCCTTCGGGCTCGGGGCAGTTCAGGGTCGTCGCGACGTGCGGGGCGGTGCAGCTCACCGCGTTCCTCGAAGTGGTGGCGTCCGCGGAATCCTCCAATCCCGAAGGTGGTGCCGCGGTGTTTTGCGTGTTCGTCCTCGTCGGCGTCATCCTGCTCCGGGGACAGTTCTCCACCTCGAGCCGGCAGAGGCGCCGTCGTCGGCGCACCGCGGCCGACATCCTCGGCACGTCGGGGGACTGACCCGTCGGCATCCCCGGACAACGGCGCCGACTGCGTCGCGCGCGTCGGCTGTTACCCGCTCCGCCCGCTCGTTGTCGGTAGACCGGGTGGAGGGCGCCACCGGTTCGCATTGGACCCTGACGGCAGGCGGTGGGTCGCACCGCGACGAGGAGGTTCTCTGTAGGTGAATTCTCGGTGACACCCGCCCCGACGCCAGTCGGGGGGCTGACCTCACCGGACGGCCCACGGTATGGTCTCGCCGTTCCGGCGCCGGGGAGCACACCCGAGACGCCGCGTTGCTGAACGGAGGCGGATGTGAAGGTCACCGGGCTGTTCAACAATGCCCAGCGCACTGTGAGTGTTCCGTCCGGCGAAGTCGTCTTCAGTGAGGGTGATCCGGGACAGGAGATGTATGGGGTGGTCGAGGGAGAGATCGAGCTACGGGCCCACGGTCGGGTGATCAGGACGCTCGGCGCCGACGACATCTTCGGAGAGATGGCGCTGGTCGACCGGTCGCCGCGGTCGGCGACTGCGGTGGCCAGCGCCGACAGCGTCCTCGCCGTGATCGACGAGCACCGGTTCCTCTTCCTCGTCCAGGAGACCCCGATGTTCGCGCTCCAGGTGATGTCGGCAATGGCCGACCGGATCCGGGCCGAGGACGAGAAGGACTGAGTCGACGGTCGAGTAAGCGGCGTCACCGCTTCCGACGGCGGACATCTGCACCGCTCGGGGACTTCGCCACATCGTCTTGTCCGGGAACGACGATTTCGCGTCTCGCCCTATGACCGTCCGCTCGGCGCCCCTTGGGCGCATGTGCACCCAGGAGTCGGTGAGGCTTAGGTCGATGTGAGGGGCGTGAGTCCCGGAACTTCGGTGACCCCCTTCGGCGCCGCCTGGCGCATGAAGCCGAACATGTAGCCCGCGACGCGACGCATCTGGATCTCCTCGGAGCCCTCGGTGATCCGGTACCGGCGGTGGTGCCGGTAGATGTGCTCGAACGGTTCGTGTCGGGAGTAGCCGAGGCCACCGTGCACCTGCATCGCCCGGTCGGCGGCCTCGCAGCAGAGCCGGTTGGCCCAGTAGTTGCACATGGAGACCCGTTCGGACTGGGAGAACGGCCCGTAGCGGTCCATGCCCCACGCGGTCTTGTGGATCAGGGCCCGCAGCATCTCGCACTGGGTCTGGAGCTCGACGAGCGGGAACTGGATCCCCTGGTTGGTCGAGAGCGGCTTTCCGAAGGGCTTACGGCTCTGGGCGTACTCGACGGCCCGGTCGACGCAGAACTGGGCCGCTCCCAAGCTCGAGGCGGCTTGGCGGATCCGGTTCTCGTTGAAGAAGTGCTGCACCACTTGGAGGCCGTGTCCTTCGCCGCCGAAGATGGCGGTGTCAGGAACCCGGACGTCGTGCAGGCTGATGTGGGCGTGGTCGGTCGGCATGTTGAAGGTCCACAGGAACTCCTCGATCTTGAACCCGGGCGTATCGGTTGGAACGAGGAACGCGGTGATCCCGGCGCCGTCGCCCGGCTCGCCGCTCGACCGGGCGAATATCAGGTCGTACTGGGCGGCGTGGATGCCGGTGTTCCAGGTCTTCTCCCCGTTGATCACCCACTCGGTGCCGTCACGCTCGGCGCGAGTCTCCATGAAGGTGGCGTCGGAACCGTGGGCCGGCTCGGTGATCCCGAAGGCGAACCCCCGCCGTCCCCGGGCGAGGTCGTCCACCCATTCCTCTTTCTGGGCCTCGGTGCCGTAGAGGAGCATCAAGAGGAGACCGACGTTGTTCCCGACGATCGCGTGCTCGGTCTGGAGATCGCAGTGCAGGCCCAGGCCCTTGTGGGCCAGGTGCTCCCGGATCACCGCCATCCCGAGGTTGGTGCCGTCCCGACCGCCGTACTCGGCGGGGAAGGCGTAGCGGTAGTGGCCGGCCTGGTCGGCCCGCCGCCGGGCCTCCCGAAGCAGCTCCTCCCACTCCTTGGTTGGCAGACCGCCGCGGTCCCAGTCGGTTCGGGCGTGCTCTCTGCGGTGGTCGAAGAACCGGATGTTGTCGTTCTCCGCTTCGAGCGGCTTGATCTCCCGCTCGATGAACTCGTCAAGCTCGTCGAGGTAGTGGGCCAGTTCGTCGGGAAGCTCGAAGTCCATGGCGAGTCCTTGTTCGGTCCGGTGGTGAGTGTATGCACGCGGCCGTTGCCGGGGTCGCCCGGGGCCACCGGGCGGATGGTGCGAGCACGGTCTTCCGAGGACCGGAGTGTGCCAAGCTGGGCCTTATGGCGGCACTCGGCCTGCGACACGCCGTGCTCTGGGTGAGCGATCCGAAGGCCTCGGCGCGGTTCTACGAATCGGCGCTCGGGCTCGAGGTGAAGTTCGAGAGCGACAACGCGGTGTTCATGTCGTCGCCGAACTCCGCCACCGACCACGATCTCGGGCTCTTCCGGGCGACCGGCGACGCCGCTCCGGCTCGCCATGTCGGTCTCTACCACCTCGCCTGGGAGGTTGCGACGCTCGGCGAGCTGTCCGAGGCCAAGGAGCGGCTCGCAAAGATGGGCTCGCTCGTCGGTGAGAACAACCACGGGGTGAGCCGGAGCTTGTACTGCCACGACCCCGACGGCATCGAGTTCGAGATCATGTGGGAGCTCCCCGTCGATCTGCTCGAGCCGTCAGAGCCGTCGAACGCGCCGCTCGACCTGGAAGCGGACATCTCGCGGTGGGGCAGCAACCGCTCCGGTCGCGGCGCCAGCTAGCTAGTTCGTCGGCCCTCGTCGGGACGCCGGCTCGACCCGCGGACGCCGCGCCCGGATCAGCCTGGCGCCGGCCACGCGAGCGTCAGGTGGTTCACGTGCCGCAGCCCGGGTTCGTACTCGAGCTCCTCGTGATCGGGCTTGAGCCCGTAGTCGGGGATGCGGCGGTGCCACTCGCGGAGCGTGACCCTGAGCTCCCGCCGGGCGAGGTGGCTCCCGAGGCAACGGTGGATCCCCCCGCCGAATGCGACGTGCGGGTTGGTCGCCCGGTCGAAGCGCACCTCGAAGGCGTCGGGGAACACCGCCGGGTCGACGTTGGCGGCCCCGACGCTCACGTTGATGCCGGTCCCCGCCGGGAGGTCGACGCCCGCGACCGTGCAGTCGGTCTTGGACACCCGGGGCACGCCGGCGACCGGCGACTCCCACCGGAGGAGCTCCTCGACCGCGCTCGCAATGAGATCGGGATGATCCACGATTTGCTGCCGGTGGGACGGATGTTGGGCGAGGAACGCGTAGAAGCAGGTGAGTGAGTCGCTGACCGTGTCCAGTCCCGCGATCAGGAAGAGAAAGCAGATGTCGAGAATCTCCTCACGGGACAGCTTCTCGCCCCCGACCTCGGCGTTGACGAAGTGGCTCAAGATGTCATCGGCCGGCTGTCGCTCCCGTTCGTCCAGGATGCCGCCGAAGTACTCGTAGATCTCGAGGCCGGTCGCACGCCCGACCGCCCGGCGCTTCTCGATGTCGAACATGGCGTCGGGGTCGATCACCTGCGGGCGAAGAATGCCGTCGCGAAACCGGATGAAGGTCGTGAGCTCCTCCCACGGAAGCCCCATGAGGCCCAGGAACACCGAGGAGGGGAACGGCTCCGCGAACTCCTCGCTGAAGTCGCACTCGCCCCGGTCGATGAAGGAGTCGATGAAGTGGTTCACCCGCCGCGTGATGTCCTCCTCCTGTTGGTCCATCTTGCGCGGGGCGAACAGCGGGTCGAGGAGCTTGCGGTACTTCGAGTGGGACGGGGGGTCGACGGAAAGGGGGATCAACGGTCTGATGTTGCCCAGGTCCAAGCCGAAGTCGGACGTGAACATCTCGGGGTGGCGGAAGACCGTGTCGACGGCCTCGCGGCTCGCCGCGCTGGCCACCCCCGGCCTGGCCATGACCACCCCCTCCTCGACCATGGCGCGGTACCACTCCTGGGGGGCAGCTGGGTTCCGGGGGTACAGGAGGGAGGACTCCCGGGGCTCCGCAGTGTCCTGCTTCGGTGACTGTGGCTCGGCCACGGGCCGCTCCTCTGCGCGCCTAAACCGGGTGGGCGTGTTCACCCTACTTATCGGCGGTCCGCCACACCTTTCCGGGCCCGGTCGCGCCGCGTCCCCGTAGGCTCCGACCGTGCCCGTGCCATCGGACCGGGCTCGACATTGGGACGACGCCTACGGCGCCCGGGGTGCCGAGGGGGTCAGCTGGTTCCAGCCCGAGCCGACCGTCTCGCGTGCGCTGATCCGGCTGCTCGGGGTCCGGCCCGACTCGCCGGTGGTCGACGTCGGAGGGGGCGCCTCGACGCTGGTCGACGGGCTCCTCCACGACGGGTTCACCGACATCTCGGTCCTCGACGTCTCGGAAATCGCGCTGGCCGCCGCCCGTCGCCGGGTGGGCGAGAACCCCAGGGTCACGTGGCTCCACGAGGACGTCCTCGCCTGGAGGCCGGGACGCCGGTTCGGCCTCTGGCACGACCGCGCAGTGTTCCACTTCCTCACCACCGCCGAGGACCGGTCGTCCTATCTGGAGACGATGCGGTCGAGCGTCGAGGACGGGGGCGCCGTCGTGATCTCGACGTTCGACACCGACGGACCCGAGTACTGCTCGGGCCTCCCGGTCGCCCGGTACTCCGCGGACTCCCTCGTCGACATGCTGGGGGAACGGTTCTCACTCGTCGAGACCCGACGGGAGCTGCACACGACACCCGGTGGCGCGGTCCAACCGTTCGTATGGGTCGCCGGCACCGTCGCCCGGTGACGCGGACGGGTCGGTCACCCCCGGTCGGCCGTGAACCCCGAAGCGATGATGACGTGGCAGTCGGCGGCCGCCTGCCGGAGGGGCAGGGCCGCCTGATAGCCGGGCGACTCGTACCAGGCTCGCGCCCGTTCCACCGATTCGAACTCGACGACGACCGTCCGGTTCCCGTGCCATTCGCCCTCGAGCACCTCGACCGACCCGTCGACCACGAGCACCCTTCCGCCGAACTCACCGAGTGGGGCCCCGGACCGGCTCCCGTACGCGGCCATCCCGGCGGGGTCGTGGATGTCCTCGGTGAGGATCAGATAGCCCTTCGGCACGGCGCCTCCTGGTTGTCGTCGGTACCGCCGTGTGTTAGTCACTCCCGCGGCCCGGAATCAAGCGAGGGAGGCGCGCGCTGAGCGTTCTGGATCTCTCCTGTGGGCTCCCGCCGGGCCCGGACTTCGCCGATCTGGCGGTCCTCGCCGAGGAGCTCGGCTACGCCCGGGTGTGGAGCTTCGACAGCGCGCCGCTGTGGGAGGACGCGTTCGTCCACCTCGGTCTCGCCGCCGTCCGGACATCGCGGATCGGGCTCGGCACCGCGGTGCTCATCCCGAGCCAGCGATCGGTGATGGCGATGGCCTCGGGTCTCGCCACCATCTCGCGGCTGTCCGGCGGTCGGCTCCGGGCCGGATTCGGGACCGGGTACACGGCCCGGATGGCGGTCGGTCAGCGGGCCATGCCGCTCGATGCGTTCTTCGACTACGTCGCGGCGGTGCGCACGTTGTTGGCCGGCGACACGGTCGTGGTCGACGGCAAGGCGGCCCGCATGCTCCACATGCCCGGTCTGACGGCGGATCGCCCGGTGCCGGTGGAGATCTGGCTGAGCGTGCTCGGGCCGCGCGGGAACGCGCGGGCCGCCGAGGTGGCCGACGGGATCCTCGGGCCGGTGCACCCGAGCCTGCCGACCACCTCTCTCGTCTCGGGCACCGTGCTCGACGAGGGGGAGGAACCCACCTCCGATCGGGTTCGAGGGGCGATCGGTCCCTGGCGGGTCATCCCGTGGCACACCGTGTACGCGACGCGAGGTGCCGCCGCGGTGGACGCCATGGCCGGGGGAGCGCAGTGGCGGGGCGCGCTCGAGGAGCTCGCGCCTCCCGAAGAACGGCACCTCCTCACCTTCGAGGGCCACGTCACCCACCTGACCGACCGGGACCGGTTGCTGCTCTCCCACATGGACGGCTCGGCGATGGTTGGCCGACCCGACGAGATTCGCGAGAGGATCCACGCGATGGCGGAGGCCGGGTTCAAGGAAGCGCTCTACACGCCGTCGGGGCCCGATGTGGTCCGGGAGCTGCGGGCGTTCGCGGCCGCCTGTCTCGATCCGTCATGAAGGCGGCGGTCTACTACGCCGTCGGTGGCCCCGATGTCTTCTCCTACGAGGACGTGCCGGACCCGTCGCCCGGCCGCGGCGAGTTCCTCGTGCGGGTGGAGGCGATCAGCATCGAGGGCGGCGACACCCTCAACCGGCTCCAGGGCGAGCTCACCGCGTCCCCGCATGTCGTCGGGTACCAGTGTGCGGGCACGGTCGTCGAGGTCGGTCCCGACGTGCAGGGCTTCTCGGTCGGCGACCGGGTGGTGACGGTCGGGGTCGACGGCTCCCACGCGGAGCTGCGGACCGCCGCGCCACCGTTCGCCTGGGGGGTGCCCGAGGGTCTGTCGACCGAGGAGGCGGCCTGCGTCCCGATCCCGTTCGGCACGGCGAGCGACTGCCTGTTCGAGTTCGGCCGGCTGCAGCCGGGCGAGACCGCACTCGTCCACGCGGGCGCCGGCGGCGTGGGCATCGCGGCCATCCAGCTGGCCAAGCGGGCCGGGGCCAGGGTGCTCGCCACCGCCTCGAGCGACGAGAAGCTCGACCGCCTGAAGGACCTCGGCCTCGACGAGGGGATCAACTACGTCCAATCCGACTTCGTCGCCGAGGCGAGACGCCTGACCGACGGGCGGGGGATCGATGTCATCGTCGACTCGGTGGGCGGCGCCACCCTCCAGGGGAGCCTCCGTGCGCTCGCCTACCGGGGGCGCTGCGTGACCGTGGGCGACGCGGGACGCACGGCCGCCGAGGCGCTGGACGTGTCGGGCATGCGGGGGAACAACCAGACGCTGGTGGGGTACTTCCTCGGTGCCGAGCTGCTCGTCGGCCCCCGTGCCCACCCCATGATCGCCGGCCTGCTCGACGACATCGCCTCGGGGAACCTGCGCGTCGTGATCGACCGGACCTATCCCCTCGCCGAGGCGGCCGCGGCCCACGCGTACATCGAGAGCCGCCAGTCCTTCGGCCGCGTGCTCCTCGTCCCCTGAGGGCCGCACTCGGCCCGAGCGCCGATCCCCGCCACAGATAACCTCTGGCCCGTGGCCGTCGCCGAGAACCTGGCCGAAGTCCCCCTGTTCGCCGGGCTCTCCCACCGGGACCTCGCTCACCTGGCCAAGGTGACCCACCAGCACGTCTACGAGGCCGGCACCGTCCTCACCTCCGAGGACCGCAGCGGTGTGGGGTTCTTCGTGATCCTCGAGGGAACGGCGCGGGTCGAGGTCAAGGGGAAGCGGGCGAAGATCCTGAAGGCCGGCGACTTCTTCGGCGAGATGGCCCTCATCGACGAGGGACCCCGCTCCGCCGTGGTCACCGCCGAGACCGACCTGCGCTGCCAGGTGCTCACCGATTTCCAGTTCCGGTCGTTCGTGAAGGAGCATCCGGAGGTCGCCTGGGCGCTCCTCCGGACCCTCGTCCAGAGGATCCGCGAGTACCAGAGCTGACAGGACCCGGCCCGTGACGGGCCGTCCGAAACGGGCCAGACTGCACCCGTGCTCACGAGGGACAGGTATCTGCAGACGCTCGACGGCCCCGTCCCGGAGGCGAGCCGGCAGCTCGAGCGCGACGGCTATGCCGTCCTCCGAGCGGTCTTCGGGCCCGAGGAGGTCGCGTCGCTGCGGGCCGACATCGACCGGGTGTTCGCTGAGCTCCCCCCGGACGTCCGGAACCCCCGCCGGCCCCCGGAGCACTGGCAGCCCTTCCGTTACGAGATGCTCAACCGCAGTGCGGCCTGCCAGCGGGCGATCGCCCATCCGGCCATCCTCGAGGTGATCGAGCCGCTCCTCGGGGAGGACTGCCACGTGATCGCCAACACGGCCTGGCGACAGCCGGCGGGGAAGTCGAGCCACGGGGGCCGCTTCTGGCACATCGACGCCGGGCCGCACGTGCCGCGGCCACCGGGGATCCCGTGGGACGACCGCATCCCCTATCCGGTGTTCGCGCTCGCCGCGCACCTCATGCTCCAGGACTGCCCGATCGAGGCCGGCCCGACCGCGGTGATCCCGGGCAGCCACCGTTCCGGCCAGGCCCCGCCGCCCGACCGGGCGTCCGACGACGACCTCATCTGTGACGGAGCCGCCGCGGTCCCGCTCCTCGTCAACGCCGGCGATGTCGCCCTGTTCGTCTCCGACGTCTGGCACCGGCGGATGCCCTCATCCGACGACGATCCGGGCCGCTACTTCCTCCAGTGCCACTACGGGCGCCGGGATCTCGCGCAGCGGTTGCGGACGACCGTCGACTCGAACCAGCTCTCGCCCGAGGCGCGCGAACGGGCAGGGTCACCCCGCGAGCACAGCCTGGTCGGGCTGCACCCCCCGGGGTTCTACGACGGCTGACCCACTCGCGCACGGCCGAGCGCTCGTCGCGATCGGGCTCGTGTGATGTGGCTCGCCTGATCGGGAACGAGACGGTGCCGACGGCACCGGCCGCTTGGAAGCCGTGGCGGTCAGCGGTCGGCGTAACCGGGGGGACGGCTCTCGAGGAACGCCCGCATCGCCTCGGCAGCGTCCTCGGTCTGACCGACCATGACCTGGGTCCGGTTCTCGAGGTCGATGGCCGCCTGCTGGCTCGGGATCTCGAGCGCCGACCACATGACCTCCTTGGTCATGTGGACCCCCATCGGGCTGTTGCGCATGATCAGGTCGGCTTCCGCCAGCGCCGCGTCCATCAGGGCCTCGCCTGAGACGACCTCGAGGACGAGACCGATCCGGAGGGCCTCGTCGGCGTCGAACAGCCGGCCGGTGAGCATGAGCTCGTGGGCCCGGCCGGCCCCGACCAGGCGGGGCAGCAGCCACGAGGTCCCGATGTCGCACGCCGACAGCCCGATGCGGATGAAGGCGGCGTTGAACCGGGCCTCGTGGGAGGCGAGCCGCACGTCGGAGCCGAGCACGAGGGCGAAGCCCCCACCCGACGCCGCCCCGTTGACGGCGGCGATCACCGGTTGGCGCAGGCGGCGGAGCTTGGGAATCAGCGCGGCGATCTGCTGCTGGACGGCGAAGTTCCGCTGTACCGGCCCGAGCGTCTCGGTCCCCGGCACCGCCCCATAGCCGGTGAGATCGAGGCCGGCGCAGAAGCCCCGCCCCGCCCCGGTGAGGATGACGACGCGGCAGTCCCGGTCCGCGGCGATGCCGTCGAGCTCGGCGTGCAGCCGCTGCACGAGGCCGAGATTCATCGCGTTCAACTTGGACGGACGGTTGAGGGTGAGCCGGCGGACCGCCGGAGCCGGCTCGTCGACCAGTACCTCGGCGGACGGCGTCGTCACGGGCCGAGTCTTCCACCGCCGGCCGGAACTGCGCCCGTGTCTCGTAGAGTGCGACGGTGGCGAGCCGGGTGGGGGCGGGGAAGCGTGCCCTCGGCACCGCGCCATCGGGGACCCGACTGATCCCCCACCGACGGGCCACCTCGATCACCTACGCGGTGGCCATGTTCATGAGCATCATGGATTCCCAGATCGTGAACGTCGCCCTGCCGCGGCTGGCCCACGACTTCTCGGTATCCATCCCGTCGGTGCAGTGGGTCGTGACGGCGTACCTCATGAGCATCGCCGTGTTCGTGCCGGCCTCCGGATGGCTGGGCGACCGCTTCGGGAGCAAGCGCGTGTTCCTGACCGCGGTCGGCGCGTTCACTCTCGCCTCGGTCCTGTGCGCCTCGTCCACCAGTCTCGGCGAGCTGGTCGCGATGCGGGTGCTGCAGGGTGCCGGGGGCGGGATGATGATCCCGGTCGGCATGTCGATGCTCTACCGGGCCTACCCGCCCGAGGCCCGCGTCAACGTGGCGCGGCTCATCACCCGGGTCACCGTGATCGCCCCGACCACCGCACCGATCATCGGCGGGTCGCTTGTCACCTGGGCGTCGTGGCGCTGGATCTTCACGATCAACATCCCGTTCGGCGCCGCCGTCTTCGTGTTCGGGCTGCTGTTCCTCGCCGAGCACCGCGAGCCGAGAGAGGGCGGGTTCGACCTAGGGGGCGCGATCACCGGCGGCCTCGGCCTCGGCCTGCTGCTCTTCTCGGTCGGCTCGGGCCCGACGCTCGGCTGGGCGTCCTGGCCGGTCGTCTCGAGCGGCCTGGTCGCGGTCGCACTGCTCGTGACCTTCGTGAGGATGGAGCTCCGTCTCCCGCACCCGTTGCTCAACCTCCGGCTGCTCGGCGAGCGGATGTTCCGGCGGAGCTGCTCGATCATCGTGTTCCAGGTCGTCACCTTCTTCGGCACGCTGGTCTTCACGGCCCTCTACCTGCAGGAGGGCCGCGGCCTCTCGCCGATCAACTCGGGGTTGTCCACCTTCCCCGAGGCGGTTGCCATCGGGATCACCTCCCAGGTGGTGGCGCGCCTGTTCCCGAAGATCGGGCCCCGCCGGCTCGTGGTGACCGGCTTCCTCGTCCTGGCCGGCACGACCATGGTGCTGGCGACGGCCGGGACGTCGACCAGCCTGTGGGAGGTGCGGGGGCTCGTCTTCGTGCTCGGGATGGGCGCGGCGTGCGTCATGCTCCCGAACCAGGCCTCGGCCTTCACAAGGATCTCGTCGGCCGAGACCGGGCACGCGTCGGCGATCTACAACACGATCCTGCGCTCGGCGGGCTCGATGGGCATCGCGTTCTTGAGTGTGGTGCTCGCGCTGGCCGGGGGGAACGTCGTCCACTCCCGGCCACCCATGAGCGCGTTCCACTGGGTGTTCCTCGCCAACGTCTCCCTGGCGCTCCTCGGGGCCCTGAACGCGCTCTGGATCAACGACGCCGACGCCGCTCCGGCCATGGGGCGGCCCGACGCGGCCCCCGTTGACGCGGTCCTCGTCCCCTCGGCCGACACCGGCTGACGCGGGGTTCAGCCGCCGGCGGCCTGCGACGCCGGGGTGTCGGCCTCCCAGAGGTGGTCCACCGCGACGAACGGCGCGACGCACGGCGGCCCGTCGGCCACCCGGAGCGAGGGCCGGCCCTCCGCCGGGACGACCACGATGGCGGCCGAACGGGTGCCGAACCGCTCGGTGTGGACGCACGGAGCGGCCAGCTCCTTCGGCCGATCCGCGACCGGCGGCGCGTCGCGCACCGCGTCGGGCACCCGGTGGTCGGC
>Ga0116214_1000108_pt1 | contig 37402 bp, 37 predicted proteins | sample Sb_taG_FD_88964 | JGI IMG/M metagenome (GOLD analysis project Ga0116214, IMG submission 88964) | Peat soil microbial communities from Weissenstadt, Germany - Sb_50d_1_NS metaG | ecosystem: Environmental > Terrestrial > Soil > Wetlands > Peat | place: Germany: Weissenstadt | collected 2010-09-21
GGACCCGCCCGCCCCACGACCGCCGCCAGGACCACCGGGTCCCCCGCCGCCGCCAAAGCACCCGGAACCGCGCCCCCCCCCCCCCGGCCCACGTCCACCCCACCCCCCCCCCCCGCGGCCGCCCCGGCCACCGAAGCCGCCCGGTCCACGACCGCCACCGCCACCGCCACCGGATCCGGGCCCACCCGCCCCGCGGCCACGTCCACCACCGCCGCCGCCGGGACCGCCGCCACCGCGTCCACGTCCGCGGCCGTCTCGCCCATCGCGGCCACCGCCGCGACCATCGCGGTCAGAGTTGGGTCCGCCCGCTCCCGCCGCCGGCGCGGTCATATCGGTGAGGTCGGCACCGGTGTAGCCCTCGGGCATGATCTCGCCCTTGTTGACCCAACACTTCACGCCAATCCGCCCGAAGGTCGTACGCGCCTCGTAGAAGCCGTAGTCAATGTCGGCGCGCATTGTGTGCAGCGGCACGCGACCGTCTGAGTAGCTTTCGGTGCGGGCCATCTCGGCGCCACCCAACCGACCTGCCACCTGCACCTTCACGCCCTTGGCGCCGGAGCGCATCGCGCTGGTCAGCGCACGCTTCATCGCCCGACGGAAGGCGACACGGTTCTGCAGCTGTTCGGCAATCGACTGGGCGACGAGCTTGGCGTCTAGCTCGGGGCGCTTGATCTCGAGGATGTTGACCTTGATCTGCTTCTGCGTCATGCGGTGCAGGTCGCGGCGCAGAGCGTCGACTTCGCTACCGGACTTACCGATCACGATGCCCGGGCGGGCCGTGTGGATGTTGACCTCGAGTTCGTTTGCGTCCTTGCGGATCGTGATGTCCGAGAGGCCGGCGTGGGCGAGCTTGCGAACTATGTGCTCGCGGACGCGGACGTCCTCGGCGAGGTACTCCGCGAAGTTTTTCTCGTTGAACCAGTTCGACTTCCAGTCGTGGATGTAACCCACGCGCATAGCCTCTGGATGAACCTTCTGTCCCATGTTCGCTCGTTACTCTTCTCTCTGTCTCAGTCTCTGTGGTGTCCGAGTCCGCGCCTAGGAGCCCGGGGTCAGCGTGATCGTCAGGTGGCTTGTGCGCTTGTGGATCGGCGTGGCGCGTCCCATCGCGCGCGGCCGGAAGCGCTTGATCGTCGGCCCCTCGTCGGCATATGCCTCGCGAACAATCAGATCGTCCTCGAGCAGCTCGTGGTTGTTCTCCGCATTGGCCACCGCGGACTCGAGCAGCTTGCTCCAGTCGCGCGCCACATCACGAGGGGTGAAAGCGAGGATAGCGCGTGCCTCCTGCACTGACTTTCCCCGTAGATGCCCACATACCATGCGCGCCTTGCGCGCCGAGGTGCGCACATAGCGGGCGTGGGCGCGAACGACACGGCGGCGCGGTTGCTGCTCGGCGCCTTTCCCGGCGCGGCGCGCGGGTTTCTTCTCAGGCTGTGTGGACCCCTTGGCAGCGACAGGCTCTTTTGCGGCCAGCCCTTTTTGGGCTGCCGGAGCTTTTTTCTCAGCCGGCCCTTTCGCGACCGGCTCCTTTGCGGCGGCCTCTTCAGCAACAGGCTCTTTCGCCGTAGTTTTTTTCGCAGCCGGCTTCTTCGCCTCGCCGCCGGTCTCTTTCTCAGCCGTCGACTCTTCGGCAGCCGGCTTCTCCGCTGCGGCCTTCTTCGCAGCCGGTTTTTTCGCCGCGACTTTCGCGGGCGCCTCGTCTTTGACGTCCTCCTTCGGGTCCTTCTCCTCGCCGGCGGCGCTCATCTGACCCTCCCAGAGCCGGCATGTCCGCGGAACATGCGCGTCGGGGCGAACTCGCCGAGCTTGTGACCGACCATCGACTCTGAGATGAACACAGGTACGTGCTTCTTACCGTCGTGCACGGCGATCGTGTGACCGACCATCTCCGGGAAGATCGTCGACGTGCGCGACCAGGTCCTGAGCATTTTTTTGTTGTTCTCCGCGTTCAGCGCCTCGATGCGGGCCATCAAGCGCTCTTCTACCCACGGACCCTTCTTGCTCGAGCGGCTCATCGCTGACCACACCCCCCCACGGGCACGTAGGGCAAGCTGGGCAAGATCGAAAAGGCCCACCCACCCCGCGTGGCGTGCCGCACGTGTGCTGGCCGATCTCCGATCGGTAGGACGCAGATCCAGCGCCGCCATACGTGTTCGTGGCTCATCGCTGCTTGCCCTTTCCGCGTCGTCGGCCGCGCACGATGTACTTGTCGGAGCTCTTGTTCTGCTTGCGCGTGCGATACCCGAGCGTGGGCACGCCCCAGGGGGTAACGGGGTGGCGACCGGCGGTAGTGGAGCCCTCGCCGCCGCCGTGGGGATGATCGACGGGGTTCATCGCCACGCCGCGCGTCTGCGGGCGCACGCCCATGTGGCGCTTGCGTCCCGCCTTACCAATCTTCACATTCTGGTGCTCTGAGTTGCCGATCGTCCCGACCGTCGCTCGACACTCGGCGCGCACGATCCGCATCTCGCCCGAAGGCAGCCGCAGGGTCGCCATGTCGCCGTCCCTGGCCATCAGCTGCACCGCGGCACCGGCCGAGCGCGCCATCTGCCCGCCGCGGCCGGGCTGCAGCTCGACGTTGTGCACGACGGTGCCGACGGGCATGCGCGCCAGCGCCATGCAGTTGCCGACGGCGATGTCGGCGTCCTCGCCCGAGGCAACCGTCATACCAACCGTCAGACGCTGGGGCGCGAGGATGTAGCGCTTCTCGCCATCCGCATAGTGCAGCAGCGCGATATAAGCGGAGCGGTTGGGGTCGTACTCGATCGCGGCAACTTTCGCGGGGACGCCGTCCTTGCGGCGCTTGAAGTCGATCCGCCGGTAGGCGCGCTTGGCGCCGCCGCCGCGATGGCGGGAGGTCTTGCGCCCGTGCGCGTTGCGCCCCCCGCTCTTCTTCAGCCCTTCGACAAGCGTCTTCTCGGGCTTGTCCTTCGTGACCTCAGCAAAGTCCGGATAGGAGACGAAACGGCGACCTGGGCTTGTGGGCTTGGGCTTGCGGATGGCCATGTGCTGTCCGTTCCCTCTACGCCGCGTCCAGGGCCTGCAGACCCTGGAAGATCGGAATGCTCTCGCCCGCGCGCACCTGCACGATGGCCTTCTTCCACGTGCGTGTGCGCCCGCGTGGGCCATTGCCACGGCGCTTGGGCTTGGACTTGACGCTCAGCGTCCTCACCTCGACCACGTGCACGTCAAACAGCGCCTGGACCGCCTGGCTGATCTGCGTCTTGTGCGCATCGGGATGGACGCGGAACGTGTACCTACCGGCCGCCGAGAGCACGTAGCTCTTCTCGGACACCACCGGACGGATGATCACCTGTGAGTGCTCCATCAGGAACCCGCCTCCTCGGCGGTGTCGGACTCGTCGGTGCTCGCGGACTCTGCGGTCACATCGGCGCTCGCGGGCTCCGCGGTCGCACTCGACTCCGCGGCCTTCACCTCATCAACCTTCGCTGCGGGGGTTTTCTTCGCGGGGGCCTTCGCCTTGGGGGCTTGCGCCTCTGCGTCGGCGGACTTGGCCGAGCCGGCCGCACGCGCGGTGAGCGCGTCGAGCGCGGGCTGGGATATGAGGAGCGAGGCGGCGCCGACGAGGTCGGTGACACCAACGCTCTCATGGGTGAGCACAGCTACACGCGCGAGGTTACGGAAAGACAGCGCTGCGTTCGACTCCTCGGCGGCCAACACCACGAGAGTCGGGCTCGCCTGGTTCCAATCGTCGAGCAGGTCAAACGCCTGGCTCGTCTTCGGTGCGCCGAACCCAGCCGCGTCGAGGATCGCGATCGAGCCCCGCTCGGCGTGCAGGGAAAGGGCGCTACGCAGCGCCGTGCGCTGCTCCTTGCGGTTGACCTTGAACGTGTAGGAGCGAGGCTGGGGTCCAAAGACGACACCACCGCCGGTCCAGATCGGCGAACGGCTGGAGCCGGCGCGAGCGCGGCCGGTGCCCTTCTGGCGCCAGGGCTTCGCGCCGCCGCCAGAGACCATGCCGCGGGTCTTCGTGGAAGCCGTGCCACGCCGGCGGGCGGCCTGCTCGGCGCGCACGCTCTGGTGCACGAGCGGACCCGAGAAGCGCGCGCCGAAAGCGGCCTCGTCGAGCTTCACCTTCTTGTTGGAGCCCGAGCCGAGCATCGGTGCGTCAGGCATCGGTCCGCACCTCCACGAAACCGCCGCGGGGTCCGGGGACCGATCCGCGCACGAGCAACAGGTTCTCCTTCGTGTCCACAGAGACGACCTCGAGGCCCTTCTGGGTGACACGCTTGCTACCCATCTGTCCCGGACCGCGAATTCCCTTCATCACACGGGCGGGCCAGGCCGAGGCGCCGATCGAACCCGGCGCGCGCACATTGTGCGAGCCATGCGACTTCGGTCCGCTCGCAAAGTTGTGGCGCTTGATCGTTCCCTGAAAGCCCTTGCCCTTGGAGACGCCGGAGATCTTCACGCGCGCGCCGACCGCAAACGACTCGACAGTCACCGTCTCGCCGAGCTGGAGCTCTGAGGCCTCGTCGCGGAACTCCGCGAGGTGGCGCAGCGGCGGTGCATCGGCCTTCTTCAGATGGCCGAGCTCGGCTTTCGTCAGATGCTTCTCCTTGGTCTGACCGAACGCGAGCTGGACGGCCTCGTAGCCGTCGCGGTCAGGCGTGCGGATCGCGGTCACCGGGCACGGCCCGGCCTCGAGCACTGTGACGCGCGCGACGCTTCCATCCTCCTGGAAAACCTGGGTCATGCCGAGCTTCTTGGCGAGTATCGCGGCCATCGCAACAGCTCAGGTGGCGAGACGGATCTCGATGTCGACGCCGGCCGGCAGGTGATCGAGGCGCTGCAGTGAGTCGACCGTCTTGGGAGTCGGCTGGTGGATGTCGATCAGGCGCTTGTGCGTACGGATCTCAAAGTGCTCGCGTGAGTCCTTGTCCTTGAAGGGCGAGCGGATCACGCAGTAGACATTCTTCTCGGTCGGCAGCGGCACCGGACCTGACACGGTCGCGCCGGTGCGCGTCGCAGTCTCGACGATCTCCTTGGCCGCCGACTCGATCGCGGACGTGTCGTAGGCCTTGAGCCGAATGCGGATCTTGTTTTGAGTGGTGGGTGCCATGGTGGAATTTTGTTTCAGGGAGAGCCTGGTCAGGCGTTGGTCGGGCGTGGCGAGAGAAAGAGTGGGGCGGGCGGGAATCTCATCCCGGGAATCCACCCCCCTCGCCACCACGCCTCGCGGCGCGGCTGTGTTTGTCGTATCGGACTGCCAATGACGCGGCGCCTCAATAGTGCAGAGGCCCGCGCGAGTGCTACTCGATGATCTCCGTGACCACGCCCGAGCCGACCGTGCGACCGCCCTCACGGATCGCGAAGCGCAGGCCCTGGTCCATGGCGATCGGCTGGATCAGCTCGATCTCCATCTGGACGTTGTCTCCGGGCATGACCATCTCGACGCCGTCGGGCAGCTTGGCGACGCCGGTGACGTCGGTTGTGCGGAAGTAGAACTGTGGCCTGTAGCCCGTGAAGAACGGAGTGTGACGTCCACCCTCCTCCTTCTTCAGGACGTAGACCTCTGACTTGTACTTGGTGTGCGGCGTGATCGAACCGGGCTTGCACAGCACCTGGCCGCGCTCGATCTCCTCGCGCTTGGTGCCACGCAAGAGGCAGCCGACGTTGTCGCCCGCCTGGCCCTGGTCGAGGATCTTGCGGAACATCTCAACGCCGGTGACAACCGTCGAGGTCGAATCGTGAACGCCGACGATTTCGACCGTGTCGCCCGTGTTGACGATGCCCTGCTCGACACGGCCGGTCGCCACGGTGCCGCGGCCGGTGATCGAGAAGACGTCCTCGACCGGCATCAGGAACGGCTTGTCGAGCTCGCGTACGGGCTCGGGTATGTAGGAGTCAAGCGCCGCCGCTAGCTCAAGGATCTTCTCCTTGTAGGCCTCGTCGCCTTCCAGCGCCTTCAGGGCGGAACCGATGATGAACGGGATGTCGTCGCCGGGGAAATCGTACTCGGAGAGCAGCTCGCGGACCTCGACCTCGACGAGCTCGAGGAGCTCCTCATCGTCGACCATGTCGGCCTTGTTGAGGAACACCACGATGTAAGGCACGCCGACCTGGCGAGCGAGCAGAATGTGCTCGCGCGTCTGGGGCATCGGGCCGTCGGCGGCGGAGACGACGAGGATCGCTCCGTCCATCTGCGCGGCGCCGGTGATCATGTTCTTGACGTAATCGGCGTGCCCGGGGCAGTCCACGTGCGCGTAGTGGCGGTTCTCGGTTTCGTACTCGACGTGCGAGGTGGCGATCGTGATCCCGCGTTCCTTCTCCTCGGGAGCGTTGTCGATCTCCTCGAAGCTGCGCGCTTCGGCGCCTCCCTTCTCCGCCAGCACCGTGGTGATGGCAGCGGTCAGCGTCGTCTTGCCATGGTCGATGTGACCGATGGTCCCGACGTTTACGTGCGGCTTGTCGCGCTCGAACTTCTCCTTCGCCACTTTTTACTCGCTCCTGTATCGACTTGTATGTCCGCCTCTGAGGGCGAACCGGGGAAATCTATCTAAATGCCGCCTGCACCGTCGTCTAGGCTGGAATTGGCTCACCCGTGCGCTGCTCGACGATCTTCTCGGCGATGTTCGGTGGAACCTCTTCATAGCTCTCGAACTGCATCGTGTAAACCGCACGTCCCTGCGTGTTCGACCGCAGGTCGGTGGCGTAACCGAACATCTCTGACAGTGGCACGCGCGCGGTCACGACCAGCGCATTGCCTCGCCGCTCCTGGCCCTCGACGCGCCCGCGACGGCGGCTCAGATCGCCGATCACCTCGCCGAGGAAATCCTCAGGGGTGACTACCTCGACGGCGAAGATCGGCTCGAGCAGCACAGGCTTGGCGCGGCGTGCGGCCTCCTTGAAGGCGATCGAGCCGGCGACCTTGAACGCGATCTCCGAGGAGTCGACGTCGTGGTACTTACCGTCGACGAGCGTGACGCGCATGTCGACCATCGGGTAGCCGGCCTTGACGCCGTTCTCCAAGGCCTCTTCGACGCCCTTCTTGACCGCCGGGATGTACTCCGAGGGAATCGAACCGCCCTTGATCTTGTTGATGAAGTCAAAGCCCTCGCCGGGCGCCGGCTCGAGGTTGATGTAGACAACCCCGAACTGACCCGAGCCGCCGGTTTGGCGCACGAACTTGCCCTCGATCTTCTCGACCGAGCCACGGACGGTCTCGCGGTAGGAGACCTGCGGGCGGCCGACGTTCGCCTCGACGCCGAACTCACGCTTCATACGGTCAACGAGCACCTCCAGATGGAGCTCGCCCATGCCTGAGATCTCCGTCTGGCCAGTCTCTTCGTTCGTGCGCACCTGAAAGGTCGGGTCCTCCTCGGCGAGGCGTCCGAGCGCGACCGACATCTTCTCCTGGTCGACCTTCGTCTTGGGCTCGACGGCGACCTTGATGACGGGCTCGGGAAAGACGATGTTCTCGAGGTGGATCGGAGCATCCGGGGCAGCGAGCGTGTCGCCGGTGATCACCTGCTTGATTCCGACAGCGGCGGCGATGTCGCCGGCGTAGACCTCGGAGACCTCCTCGCGCTCGTTGGCGTGCATCATCAGGATGCGCCCGATCCGCTCGGTGCGCCCTGAGCCGACGTTGAGGATCTTGGCGCCGGCCTCGAGGTGGCCGGAGTAGACGCGGAAGTAGGTGAGCTTGCCGACGTAGGGGTCGGTCATGATCTTGAATGCAGCGCGGCGAAGGGCTCGGAGTCATCGGCGTGGCGCGTGACCTCACGCTCTGACTCCTCGCCTTTGACCAGCTCGGTGCCGACGACGGCCGGGACGTCCAGCGGCGATGGGAGGTAGTCGATGACCGCGTCGAGCAGCGGCTGCACACCCTTGTTCTTGAACGACGAGCCGCACAGCACGGGGGTGAGCTTGGTCGAGAGCGTGGCCTTGCGGATCGCGTTCTTGAGGATCCCCTCGGGGACCTCTGCCTCCTCGAGAATCAGCTCGAGCAGCGCGTCGTCGTAGTGGGAAACCTCCTCCAACAGGTGCTCGCGAGCGCCCTGCGCGGCTTCGGCGAGGTTCTCGGGGATCTCGACTTCGTCCTGTTCCTTGCCGAGCTCGTCTTTGTAGACGATCGCTTTCATCGCCACGAGGTCAACGACGCCGAGGAAGTCGCCCTCGGAGCCGATCGGCAGCTGGATCGGGACCGGATGCGCGCCGAGGCGGTCGATCATCGTCTGCACGCCTTTCTCGAAGTCGGCGCCGATGCGGTCCATCTTGTTGATGTAGGCGATGCGCGGGACGTGGTACTTGTCGGCTTGGCGCCATACGGTCTCCGACTGCGGCTCGACGCCCGCGACCGAGTCGAACAGGGCAATCGCACCGTCGAGTACGCGCAGCGAGCGCTCGACCTCGACCGTGAAGTCGACGTGGCCAGGCGTGTCGATGATGTTGATGCGGTGGTCCTTCCACTGCGCAGTCGTCGCGGCCGAGGTGATCGTGATGCCACGCTCCTGCTCCTGCTCCATCCAGTCCATCACCGCGGCGCCCTCGTGGACCTCGCCGATCTTGTAGGTGCGCCCTGTGTAGTAAAGAATGCGCTCGGTCGTCGTCGTCTTACCGGCGTCGATATGCGCCATGATCCCGATGTTCCGGGTCTTTTCTAGGGTGAACTTACGTGGCATGGCTCAGGTTCTAAGTAGTAAAAAGATCTGATTTTGAGCAAAAAAATAGGCCCCTCGGGCCCACGCGCGCTGCTGGTCTTGTATGGACCGGTCCGCGTCGTTATCTACCCGAGGTCTCCATCTTGGTTTCACGCGCTCCGCGGGGGCATGCTCGCACGCTTACGCCACCCGCGACGCGAGCCCGACTATAGCAGAGGAATTCTCACGGCTGAACGGCCCGCTCGGGTTATTGCGAATCGGCTTGCGAGGTCTCGCAGAGGCTCGCTGGGGGCGCGTCCTCGAACATCGCGCCGAGGCGCTCCAGCACACGAGTGGCGGCACGCAAATCCTCCTCCTCCACACCGATGAGGACCTGTTCCCAGCGGCGCTTCCAGGCCGCGCGCTTGGCCTCGATCGCCCGCCGGCCCTGGCGTGTGAGGCGCGATACGACCACGCGCCTGTCGGTCTGCGAGCGCACGCGCTCGACGTGCCCCTGCTCGGCCAGGTGGTCGAGCATCTGCGTGACCGTGGCGGGCGTCAGCCGCGCCGCCGCCGCGAGCTCGCCCGCCGGCAACTCGCCGCGCTCGAACAGCTCGATCAGCAGCTCGAACTGCGCGTGGCTGAGCTCCCCTGCGCCGAGGTGCGTGTCGCGCCCGCGCAGCCGGTTGAAGCTGCGAAACACGCGGCGAAACGCCAGCCCCAGCTCGGCCAGCTGCGTGTCGCGCGGGTCGGCCGCTGCCGCCGAGCCGGGCGCGGCGGTCGGCCCGGACACGGCGGTCGGCTCGACGGCGGGCTCGAGGGCGAGCGGGTTGCTCATCGTGGCGCTCGCTATACCCCGAGCGGCTCGGCGGTCGCCTCGGCGTTGCCAGCTGCCTGGTCCAGGCGCGCGTGTGGGTTCTCGGCGCGCAGCAGCACCACGCAGGGAATCAGCGACAGAACGGCGATGCCCACCGAGCCCCAGTAGGCCTTGTCGAAGGCGTGCGCGAGGTGAGCAGCCGTGTGGGCGCCGGCACTGGCCCGCTGGAGCACGACGGCGAGCACCGCGGTGCCGATCGCTCCGCCGAGGCGCTGGAGCACGTTCAGCTGGGGCGTGGCGTCGGAGAGCTGGTCGGGGCGCAGCGAGGCGAACGCGGCGCTCATCGCGGGCACGAACGCGAAGCCGATGCCGACACCGCGCACGAGCAGGATCAACGAGATCGACAGGATCGACGTGCTCCCAGCGACGAACGCCAGCGGGATCGTCGCGATCGACAGAATCGACACGCCGACGATCGCCACGCGACCGCCGCCAAAGCGTTCGGTCAGGCGCCCGGTCATCGGCATCACGAGCAGCATTCCGAGCCCCTGCGGGCCGGTCAAGAGACCGGTCACGATCACACTCTCGTGGCGGACTTCCTGGTAGTAGAGCGGCACGAGGATCATCGCACCGAACAGCGCGGCGCCGAGGCCGAAAGTGGTCAGCGACGCGGCGCCGAAGACACGGTTTGCGTACAGGCGGATGTCAAGCAGCGGGCGCTCGATGCGCAGCGCGTGCCAGACGAAGACCGCGGACAGGACGAGCCCGGCAAGGACGGGCCAAACGACGCTCGGCGCCGTCAGGCTGCTGTTGGAGCCGAGCTGCGAGAGTCCGTAGACGACCGCGGTTGACCCGCCCGAGAGCAGCCCCAATCCGAGCACGTCCAGACGCCCGGCCTCCCCCGAGTCTGTCTTCGGCAGCATCCGCCACGCGAGCGCCAGCGCGATCGCTCCGATGGGGACGTTGACGAGGAAGATCCATGACCAGTGCAGCTTCTCGAGGATCGCGCCACCGACGACCGGCCCGAGTATCGGCGCGAGCATCGCGGGCATCGAGACGATTCCCATCACGCGGCCCATGCGCTTGGGTCCCGCGACCTGGGCCATGATCAGCTGCCCGACGGGCATGATCATGCCGCCGCCCGCGCCCTGCAGCACGCGGAAGAGCACCAGTGACGTGGTCGAGGTGGCGACCGCGCACAGCGCCGAGCCAGCGGTGAACAGCACCAGCGAGGTCATGTAGACGCGCTTTGCACCGAAGCGCCGTGCGGCCCATCCCGTGATCGGGATGACGGCGGCCAGCGAGAGCAGATAGCCGGTGATGACCCACTGCACCTGCGCGATCGTGCTGTGCAGATCGCTGCGCAGAGTGTGCAGCGCTACGTTCACGATCGTGGTGTCGAGGATCGACATGATCATGCCGAGGATCACCACGCCCGCGATCTTCCACACGTACGGCTCGATGCGCTCAGACGCCTCCGGGTGGAAGCCGGGGTCGGATGTCGGGGCCGAGGAAGACATTCGGTAGCTCAATGTTAGGTACCAAACCTTTGCCCCTCAAGGCCTGTGTCGGATCTCATATATGTACCTCCACGTATGAACGATGCCGACGTCGACCCTGGGGCGACCTACCGGAGGTTGCTGCGCCGGTGGCGCCTACACGCCGGCGCGTCGTTCAACCCACACAGCTTTGTAGTCGTAGCCATCCTGTCCGTGTTCGTCAAACTCAAACACCACCGGATCACCGGCTGCGAACGTTCGATACCCGTCTCCCTGGCCGCGAATGTGAATGTGGTGCGCGAACACGGCGCCGGGCAGATCAGGCGATATGAGGACACCCCAGCCCTCGTCATCGCTCCACTCCTTGACCGTGCCGCTAGTCGGGTCGACGGTCATGGTCTTTCAAGGGTAGAAACCAAGAGCGAAAAGCGGTCCGCGCCCGCTATCGGCCCGGTTTTACCGGCGGTAGTGCGCGAAGGCCTTGTTGGCCTGGGCCATGCGGTAGATGTCGTCCTTACGCTTGTACGCCCCGCCCTGCTGGGACTGCGCGTCCAGCAGCTCGTTAGCCAAGCGCTGGGCCATCCATGATCTGGGGGAGGGCAGGCCCTCCCGCAGTACCCCCTCCCCAGGACTACCAGCGGTAGTGCGCGAAGGCCTTGTTGGCCTGGGCCATGCGGTAGATGTCGTCCTTACGCTTGTACGCCCCGCCCTGCTGGGACTGCGCGTCCAGCAGCTCGTTAGCCAAGCGCTGGGCCATCGTCTTCTCGCGCCGGTTGCGCGCAAACTCGACCAGCCAGCGCACCGCCAGCGTGCGCGCGCGCCGGGAGGCGACCTCGACGGGCACCTGGTAAGTCGCTCCACCCACGCGGCGCGATTTGACCTCGAGCGTCGGCGTCAGCGCCTTGATCGAAGCCTCGAGCGTCTCGATCGGATCTTTGTCTGAGCGCTCGCCCAGCAGGGCCAGCGCGTCGTAGACGATCCGCTCGGCCGTCGACTTCTTGCCGTCGAGCATCACCTTGTTGATCACCTGCTGCACGAGCTTTGAGCGATGAAGTGGATCCGGCTCGACCGGTCGAATCTGGGCAGCTGCGCGACGGGGCATCGGCTATTTTTTCTTCACGCCGTACTGCGAGCGCGCCTTCTTGCGGTCGCTCACGCCGGCCGCGTCGAGCGTGCCGCGCACGACCTTGTAGCGCACGCCCGGCAGGTCCTTCACGCGGCCACCCCGCACGAGCACGACCGAGTGCTCCTGCAAGTTGTGCCCCTCGCCGGGGATGTAGGCGGTGACCTCAATCGACCCAGAGATACGCACACGCGCGACCTTGCGCAGCGCGGAATTAGGCTTCTTCGGGGTCGTCGTGTAGACGCGTGTGCAGACGCCGCGGCGCTGTGGGGCGGCGGTCTTCTGCTTGCGTCCCTTGCCCGACTTCAAACCTGGGGTGGCGAGCTTCTTCTTGGGGACCACGCGCCCCTTGCGCACGAGTTGAGAGGTGGTTGGCATCCGGCCGGGAATCCTAGCAGCGCTAGGCGTGCTGAGCGACGCCGGCCGCACGCACGGGCGCTGGCATCAACGCCGAGGCCACGACCACCAGCACGAACGCCAGCGCCTGCAGCGTGACCCCGAGCGCGCTGCCCGCCATCGGGTCGCCGAACACGACAATTCCTCCGGCGATGCCGGCGATGTTCGCCGCGGTGCCCGTCACGGCGATTACCGGGACGGCATCACCGTCCTGCAAGCCGCGCGCGGACGCGTAGAAGGCAACGATCGATGCGAACACCGCGACGGCCAGCCAGGGGCTGAGCGCCAGTGCGAGCAGTCCATGCGCGCCGGTGATGCCGGTCAGGGCCTTGATCGCGGTGTCGGAGACCCCGAACAGGATGCCCGAGGCGGCTCCGAGCATCACGCCGTGGTGCTCGACCGGCCCCCCCATTCGCGGCCCCATGATCAACAGGCCACCGATCCCGAACAGCACGGCCTCGAAGGAGATCATCGCCGCCTGAGAGAAATGTGAGTGTGCGCCATGCATCGCCGGCAGCGTCACCCCCAACATCACGAGCCCCGCGGCGGTCAGCGACAGACCCACCCACTGGCGACGCCCGACCTCGTAGCCGAACAGCCGGTCAGCCATCACGGCAATGAAGACGACGCCGGCCGCCAGCGACACCTGAATCACGGACATCGGCGCCAGCGCGAGCGCGGCGACGTGCAGACCCCAGCTCGCCGTCGCGATCACCATGCCCAGCGCGAACCACTTCGACGAGTACAGCGCGCGCGCCGAGCGCCACGGATGGCGCAGCTGCACCTTGGGCACCGCGTTCGCGCCCCGGTACTTGTAGAAGAAGCCGAGGTTCGCCACGAACGCGCAAGCGAGGGCGAGCAGGATGCCTAGATCAAGATTCATAGTCAGAGAAGGTGCAGACGAGGGGTCCATCGACGACATGCTCCGGATGCTTTACTGCGCGGGAGCGAACCCGGCAGATTAGCTGCCGCTACCTGTGTGCGAGCTAAAGATGATCTGCCGGTGGTAGACAAGCCCCTGTTGATGGTCGATATCGACGGTGTCATCTCGCTGTTCGGCGACCACCGATCGGAGACCGGCCAGCACGAGCGCCCGGATGGATCCTTCCACTCGATCGAAGGCACACTTCACTTTCTTTCGTCCACCGCGACCGCTCACCTGCTTGCCCTGTCTGTCGTGTTCGAGCCCATCTGGTGCAGCGGCTGGGAGGAGAAGGCCAACGAACACCTCCCCCACCTGCTGGGTCTGCCCACTGCACTGCCCTTCCTGCGGTTCCCACGTATGACCCGATCCCCACCCACCCGCTCGCACGCGCATTGGAAGCTCGAGGCGATCGACGACTACGCCGGCCGCCGGCCGCTGGCATGGATCGACGACGCCCTCAACCCCGCCTGCCACGCGTGGGCCGAGGAGCGCTCGGCCTCGGCACCAACGCTGCTGGTTGAGACCGACCCCGCGGTCGGTCTCACCGAGCGAGAGATGCGACTGCTGATGGACTGGGCGGGCACGCTCGAGGCGAAGTGAGGTCAATGCTTATTTCGCCGGCGGGTCGGAGACCTCGAGGTCGGTGAGCTCTTCGACGAAGCCCGGGTCGGTACCGCCCGCGCCGATCTTCTCGAGCGATGCCAGATCCGCGTCGTACTCCTGCCCGTAGCCGCCATCGAGGCCTGCGCCACCCGATAGCCCCAGCTCGGCGGCGATCTCGTCCTGATCGAGCAGACCGACATCGTCGATCGCGCGGGGCAGCGGCTCTGAGGGCTCGATCTCGATCCGCCGGTAGCGCTTCAACCCGGTGGCGGCCGGGATCAGCTTGCCGATGATCACGTTCTCCTTGAGGCCGTTCAGACGATCGGTCTTGCCCTCCAAGGCAGCGTCGGTCAGCACCTTGGTCGTCTCCTGGAAGGAGGCCGCCGAAAGGAACGAGTCGGTGTTCAACGACGCCTTCGTGATGCCGAGGATGATGTCCTCGAACTGCGCCGCCTCGTCGCCCTTCTCGATCACCGCGTCGTTGACTTTGGCGAATTCGAAGCGATCGACGAACTGGCCCGGCAGGTAGCTGGTGTCGCCCTTCTGGTCGACCCGCACCTTCTTGAGCATCTGGCGCACGATCAGCTCGATGTGCTTGTCGTTGATGTCCACGCCCTGAGACTTGTAGACCTCCTGGACCTCCTTGACGAGGTACTGCTCGGTCTCGGTGCGGCCACGAATCGCGAGCAGCTCATGCGGGTAAACCGAGCCCTCGTTGAGCTGGCGGCCAGCCGTGATCTTCTCGCCAGCGGCGACGAACAGCCGCGTGCGCCTGGGGAACGCGTGGCGGTGCTCCTCGCCGGCCTCATCAGTGATCACAACCGTGAGCGCCTTGTCGGTCTCCTCGATCGACACCACCCCGTCCTGCTCGGCGATCTTCGCCAAGCCCTTCGGCTTACGCGCCTCGAAGAGCTCGACGACACGCGGCAGACCGTGGGTGATATCCGCGCCGGCGACGCCGCCGGTGTGGAACGTACGCATCGTCAGCTGCGTGCCCGGCTCACCGATCGACTGCGCAGCGACGATCCCGACCGCATCGCCAATCTGGGCGAGTTCACCGGTCGCCATCGCCCGGCCGTAACAGGCCTGACAGACGCCGCTCGGCGCCTCGCACTTGAGCACCGAGCGCACCGGGACGGTGACATCGGCGCCCTTCTCGTGGTCGTCTGAGAACGCCTGCACGATCTCGGCCAGCTCTGCGCGGCCGATCTCCGCGCCCTGCTCGGCGAGCATCCGATTGCGCTTGGTCGTGATCGGCTGGGCCGCGATCCGCCCGACGAGATCGTCGTTGGGCTCGCCGCCCGGCTTGAACACCGCCATCTCGATGTGCTCTTCGGTGCCGCAGTCGGGCTCGCGGATGATCACGTCCTGTGCGACGTCGACCAGCCGTCTTGTCAGATAGCCGGAGTCGGCGGTGCGCAGGGCGGTGTCAGCCAAGCCCTTGCGCGCGCCGTGGGTCGAGATGAAGTACTCGAGCACCGACAGTCCCTCCATGAAGTTGGACTTGATCGGGCGCTCGATGATTTCACCCTTCGGGTTGGCCATCAGCCCGCGCATGCCCGCGAGCTGGCGGATCTGCTTGAACGAGCCGCGGGCGCCCGAGTTGGCCATCATGAAGATCGGGTTCAGCGTGTCGAGGTTCTCGACCATCGCCTCGGCGACCTCGTCGGTAGCCGCGTTCCACTTCTCGACAACCGCCTCGTGACGCTCCTCCTGGGTGATCAGGCCGTCGTCGTACTGATCGGTGATCGCCCCCACGAGCTTGTCGTACTTGTCGAGGATCGACTGCTTCTCGGGCGGAATGACCACGTCGTTCTTGGAGATCGTGATCCCGGCCTGGGTGGCGTACTTGAAGCCGAGATCCTTGAACGCGTCGAGCACGAGCGAGATCGTCGTCGCCCCATAGGTCTGCACGAGCGCGTCGATCAGGCGCGTGGTGTCGCGCTTCTTCATCGACTGGTTGACGAACACGTACTTCGAGGCGTCGAACTCGTCGCCGAGCGCCTCAGCCAGAGCGCGCTCGATGCGGTCGTTGTAGATGATCCGCCCGACCGTGCTCAGCACATGGCCGCCCGCACGCCCGAACGCGCGGAACTCGGCGATGTCGTGCAGCTTGACGACACCCGCCTCGTAGGACAGCTCGGCCTCCTGCGCGGTGCGGAACACGTGCGGGCGCGGCTCGTGGGTGGCACGGTCGATCTTCTGAAGCTCCTCGGCCTCCGGTCCATAGGTCAGGTAATAGGCACCGAGGATCATGTCCTGCGTGGGGGTCGCCAGCGGCGCCCCATGCGCGGGCGAGAGGATGTTGTTGGAGGAGAGCATGAGGATGCGCGCCTCCGCCTGGGCCTCCGCCGAGAGCGGCAGGTGGACCGCCATCTGGTCACCGTCGAAGTCAGCGTTGAACGCGTGGCAAACGAGCGGGTGGACCTGGATCGCCTTGCCCTCGACCAGCAGGGGCTCGAACGCCTGGATACCCAGGCGGTGGAGCGTCGGGGCACGGTTGAGCAGGACGGGGTGCTCGTGGATTACCTCCTCGAGCACATCCCAGACCTCGGCGATCATCGAGTCGACCATCTTCTTGGCGGCCTTGATGTTCTGCGCGGACTTGCGCTCGACCAAGCGAGCCATGATGAACGGCTTGAAAAGCTCGAGCGCCATGATCTTCGGCAGACCGCACTGGTGCAGCTTCAGGTACGGACCGGCGACGATCACCGAACGTCCCGAGTAGTCCACGCGCTTGCCGAGCAGGTTCTGCCGGAAGCGGCCCTGCTTGCCCTTGAGCATGTCCGAGAGACTCTTCAGCGGCCGGTTACCCGGCCCGGTGACAGGACGGCCGCGACGGCCATTGTCGAACAGCGCGTCGACAGCCTCCTGCAGCATGCGCTTCTCGTTGTTGACGATGATCTCCGGCGCGCCGAGGTCGAGCAGCCGCTTGAGGCGGTTGTTGCGGTTGATGACGCGGCGATAGAGGTCGTTGAGGTCAGACGTGGCGAAGCGTCCGCCATCGAGCTGGACCATTGGGCGCAGCTCCGGCGGGATCACCGGGACGGCGTCGAGGACCATCATCTCCGGCTTGTTGCCGGACTGGATGAAGGCGGAGACGACCTTCAGGCGCTTGACCGCGCGGGCCTGCTTCTGACCTTTGCCGGTCTTGACCTGGTCCTCGAGCTCGACGCGTTCAGCCTCGAGGTCGACCTGCTGGAGCAGGTCGCGAATCGCTTCGGCGCCCATGCCGCCACGGAAGTACTCGCCGAAGCCATAGGAAGAGCCGAAGCGCTCCTTGAGCTCGCGGAAGGTAGTCTCGTCGTGCTCGATCTGCTTGGGCTCCATCGTCTTGAACAGCTCCCACACGTTGCGCATCCGCTCAGCGGCATCCTCGATGTAGGCCTCGGTGTCGGCGATGTCGGCGTCGAAGGTCTTATTGAGCTCCTTGACGAGCTTGTCGCGCTCCTCGTCTGAGATCTTCTGCAGGTTGATGTCCAGCGACTCCGCCCACAGGTGGTCTTCGTCTGAGAAGTGGGTCTGTTTCCCGTTCTGCAGGTACTTCTCGCGGCGCTTGAGCGACTCGCGCAGTTCGAGCACGCGCTCCTCGCGCTCGGCGGCGTAGGCGTCGAGGACCTTGTTGACCTCCTTCTCCAACGAGTCGAGATCCTTGGTACGGGCCTCGTCGTCGACCCAGGTGACGATCGACGCGGCGAAGTAGAGGACCTTCTCGAGTTCCTTCGGCGCCATGTCGAGCAGGTAGCCGATGCGACTGGGGACGCCCTTGAAGAACCAGATGTGGCTGACGGGCGCTGCCAGGTCGACATGGCCCATGCGCTCGCGGCGGACCTTCGAGCGCGTGACCTCGACGCCGCAGCGCTCGCATACGATGCCCTTGTAGCGAACGCGCTTGTACTTGCCGCAGTAGCACTCCCAGTCCTTCGTGGGACCGAAGATGCGCTCGCAGAAGAGGCCGTCCTTCTCGGGCTTCAGGGTGCGGTAGTTGATCGTCTCGGGCTTGGTCACCTCGCCCGAGCTCCAGCTGCGAATCTGCTTTGACGAGGCGAGTGAGATCTCGATGGCGTCGAAGTTATTAATGTCGATCATCTGGTGCGCTTTCGCTCGCGGGTGAATCGGAAATTGATCTCGAATCTCGCCTAGGGGCGGCCCGAGGTACTGCACGCCGCCACTTGTCGTGGCGGCGTCTTGCGGCGCCGTCGGCTACGTCTCGGTCTCCTCGATCGGCTCCTGCTCGGACGCTCCCTCGCCCAGCTCCTCGACCTCATCGAGGTCCGCGACCTCTACGAGCAGCTCATCAACGTCGATCTCCTCCTCGAGCAGATCCTCTCCGGTCGAGGGCTCGGAGCCGTTGGTCGAGACCTCGACCGCTTCGGTAACGTCCTCGCCCTCCAGCGCCTCATCGGCCGCGGCAGCAGGGGCGCGCACACCTGAGAGATCGATGCCGAGCTCCTCGGCGGCGCGCAGCAGGTCGTCGTCTTCATCGCGCATCTCGGCGCGCTGGCCCTCCTCGGAGACCACATTGACGTCGAGCGCCAGCGACTGCATCTCCTTGAGCAGGACCTTGAAGGACTCGGGGATAGAGGGCTCGGCGATGTTCTCGCCCTTGACGATCGCCTCGTATGCCTTCACGCGCCCGACGGTGTCATCGGACTTGATCGTGAGCATCTCCTGCAGCGTGTAGGCGGCGCCGAAGGCCTCTAGCGCCCAGACCTCCATCTCGCCGAAACGCTGGCCACCGAACTGCGCCTTGCCGCCCAGCGGCTGCTGGGTGACAAGCGAGTAAGGACCGGTGGAGCGGGCGTGGATCTTGTCGTCGACGAGGTGCAGGAGCTTCAAGATGTACATGTAGCCGACCGTCACCTGCTCCTCAAACGGCTCGCCTGTGCGGCCGTTGAACAGCGTGAACTTGCCCGAGGCCTGCTCGCCGTCGCGGCGTGACTTATCGATGTCCATGCGGATGCGACCGGTGTGGGCATCCTGCCACTTGACCAGCGCGTGATCGACGTCGGCGACCGTGGCTCCGTCGAATACCGGCGTGGCCACGTACACGCGGCCATTGCCACCGTCGGCGTGGGCTTCCTTGTAAGCGTCGGTGCTGTCGTCGTACCAGCCCTGCGCGGCAGCCCAACCCAGGTGGGTCTCGAGGATCTGCCCGACGTTCATTCGACTCGGCACACCGAGCGGGTTGAGGATCACGTCGACCGGCGTGCCATCCTGCAGGAACGGCATGTCCTGCTGGTCGACGATCTTCGAGATCACACCCTTGTTGCCGTGACGGCCCGCGAGCTTGTCGCCCTCGGAGATCTTGCGCTTCTTGGCCACGAACACGCGCACGAGGTCATTGACGCCCGGCGGCAGGTCATCGCCGGCGTCGCGGCCAAACGTCTTGACGTCGATCACGACGCCGCCCTCGCCGTGGGGGACCTTCAGCGAGGTGTCGCGGACCTCGCGCGCCTTCTCCTTGAAGATCGCGCGGATCAGCTTCTCCTCGGCGGTCAGCTCGGTCTCGCCCTTGGGCGTGACCTTACCGACGAGGAGGTCGCCGGAGATGACCTCGGCGCCGACACGCACGATCCCGCGGTCGTCGAGGTTGCGCAGCGACTCCTCCGAGCGGTTGGGGATGTCGCGCGTGATCTCCTCCTCGCCGAGCTTGGTCGTGCGAGCGTCGATCTCGTACTCCTCAATGTGGATCGAGGTGAGCTCGTCGTCCTGCACAAGGCGCTTTGAGAGGATGATCGCGTCCTCGAAGTTGTAGCCCTCCCAGGACATAAACGCCACCATCAAATTCTTGCCTAGCGCCATCTCGCCGCGGTCGGTCGAGGAGCCGTCGGCGAGCACGTCACCCGCCTTGACCTTCTGGCCGGTCTTCACGCGCGGCTTGTGGTGGATCAGCGTGCCCTGGTTCGAGCGCATGAACTTCTGCAGCTCGTGCTCCTGCTTCTGGCCATCGCTGGGGTGGGTGGGCGCGACCACGATCTGATCGGCATCCACATACTCGATCGTGCCCGCGATCTTGGACAGCAGCACGTCACCGGTGTCGAGCGCCGCGCGGCGCTCCATGCCGGTGCCGACGAGCGGCGCGTCGGCCTTGAGCAGCGGCACCGCCTGGCGCTGCATGTTCGAGCCCATCAGGGCACGGTTGGCGTCGTCGTGCTCGAGGAACGGGATCATCGCGGTCGCGACCGACCAGATCTGCTCGGGCGATACATCGACGAGGTCGACGTCCTTGGGTCCGACGGTCACGTACTGGCCGGCCTGAGTACGGCAGAGGATCTCTGAGCCCTTGAGCTTGCCGGTCTTGGGGTCGACGGGCGTGTTCGCCTGGGCGATCACCAACTCCTCTTCCTGAGTGGCGTCGAGGCGCACCACCTCCTCCGTCACCATGCCGTCCTTGACCACGCGATAGGGAGTCGTCACAAACCCGTACTCGGAGACCTCGGCGAACGAGGACAGCGAGCCGATCAGGCCGATGTTCGGCCCCTCGGGCGTCTCGATCGGGCACATGCGCCCATAGTGGGTGGGGTGCACGTCGCGCACCTCGATAGGCGCGCGCTCGCGCGTGAGGCCACCGGCGCCCAGCGCGGAGAGGCGACGGCGGTGCGTCAGCCCAGCGAGCGAGTTCGTCTGGTCCATGAACTGCGAGAGCTGAGAGGAGCCGAAGAACTCCTTCAGCGCCGCCACGACCGGGCGGATGTTGATGATCGTCTGCGGCGTGATCGTGTCGGCGTCCTCGGTCGTCAGACGCTCGCGCACGACGCGCTCCATGCGGTAGAGCCCGATGCGGAAGGCCTCCTGGATGAGCTCGCCGACGGTGCGCAGGCGGCGGTTGCCGAAGTGCTCGTACTCGTCGAGGTGGTCGGCGACGGGCTCGCGCGGCATGCTCAGCGCCTCGGCCGCGTAGTCCTTGATCTCGATCTCGCCGTCCTCGGGCAGGCCCAGGCGCTTGGGCAGCGAGACCAGCTCGCGCACGAGCGCAAGGATGTCGTCGTGGGTGAGCGTGCGCGTGTCGATGTCGATGTCGAGGCCCAACCGCGAGTTGAGCTTGTAGCGCCCGACGCGCGTGAGGTCGTAGCGCTTGGGGTCGAAGAACAACTGATTGAGCAGCGCCTTGGCGTTGTCGACGCTCGGCGGCTCGCCCGGGCGCTGCTTCTTGAAGAGCTCGATCAGCGCGCCCTCTTCGGTGCGAGTCACCTCGGTGTCAGACTCGATCGTGTTGCGGATGTACACCGAGTTCTCACACAGCTTGAGGATCTCCTCGTCCGTCGCGTAGCCCATCGCGCGCAGGAGCACCGTCACGGGCAGCTTGCGCTTGCGATCGATGCGAACGAAGACCTTCCCCTTCTTGTCGATCTCGAGCTCGAGCCACGAGCCACGCGCGGGCATCAGGTTGGCGATGAAGACCTGCTTCTCGCGGTCCTTCGGCTCCATCAGGTAGGCGCCCGGCGAGCGCACGAGCTGGGTGACCACCACGCGCTCGGTGCCGTTGATGACGAACGTGCCGCGCTCGGTCATCCACGGGAAATCACCCATGAAGACCGACTGCTCGCGGATCTCCCCGGTCTCGCGGTTGATGAACGCGACCGTCACGGTCAGCGGGCGGGCGTAGGTGAGGTCCTTCTCGCGGCACTGCTCGAGGTTGGCGACGGGCTCGTCGAAGACGAACTCGCCGAACTGGACGGCGAGGTTGCCGGTGTAGTCCTCGATCGGCGAGATGTCGTCGATCGTCTCGCGCAGGCCGCCCTTCTGCGGATCAGTCAGCCACTCAAACGAGCGACGTTGGATGTCAATCAGGTTGGGGACATCGACGGTCTTGTTGAGGCGCGCGAAGCTTCGGCGCGTCCGGAGAGCATCTACAGCGACCAAGAAACGACTCCTTCGGAGCGAGAACGGGCGGAAGAGGAGCGCGCCGAAGCGCGACTAGCAAAGATAGCACAGACCATCGGCGCCCTTAAGTGGGCAGCCAGCGCTCACGGACCCCGCCCCTGACGATCGCGTATGTGGCGCGTCCGTCGTGCTCCCAGAGCGGCTGCGACTATCGGCCAGCGGAGAGCACTTTACCGGAAAATCGGCGCTTTTGTTAGCCGCGGGTAAAGAAGCTGGCTTCGTGTGGCCATAGATAGCCAAGTGGGTCCGGGACTTCGGGACCGACCGGCCCGCGAAGCGGTTTTTCCGGTCGGGGCCGAAGCCCGGATCCCACGCTACTTCAGCTCGACGGTGGCGCCGGCCTCCTCGAGTTCCTGCTTGAGCTTGGCGGCCTCCTCCTTGTCGATGCCCTCCTTGACGGGCTTGGGGGCCTCGTCGACGAGCGCCTTGGCCTCTTTCAGCCCGAGGCCGGTCGCGGCGCGCACGACCTTGATCACCTGGATCTTCTTGTCGCCGGCGGCCGTGAGGATCACGTCGACCGTGCTGCTCTCTTCCTCCTCCGCGCCCGCTCCATCTCCGGCGCCACCGGCGGCGGCGGCCACCGGGGCGGCCACGGCAGCGGCTGAGACGCCGAACTCCTCCTCGAGCGCCTTGATCCGCTCGGCGAGCTCGAGCACCGAGATGCCCTTCAGCTCCTCGATCCACTTCTCTGTACTTGTGGCTGTAGCCATGTGAGTCAGTCCTCCTTGATGGGATTCGCGTCGGCGTCTTCGGACTGATCCTCAGCCGCAGCGTCCGCCTTGGGGTTGTCGTCGTTCTCTTGCGCCGGCTCTGCTTGCTCGCTCTCCGGCTCAGCTTGGTTCTCGGGCGCCGCCTCGGGGGCCGGCTCCTCGGTCGCCGGTGGGGTCTCCTCGGTGGCCGCGGGCTCCTCGGGCGCAGCCGAGGTCTCCTCCGTGGCAGCTGACTCCTCCTCAGATCCAGCCGGAGCCTCCTCAGCGGCAGGCTCCCCAGTGGCGGCAGCATCCTCTGTAGCGGCAGCATCCTCGGGCGCAGCTGGGGTCTCCTCGACGACCACAGGAGCATCCTCCACGACGGCCGCCTCAGCGACCGGCGGAGCGCCGGCGGGGATCTCCCCTGACTCCTTCTTCGCGTGGACTTGGCCGAGCGCCACGGCGAGACCGCCGAGGAGCCCGCCGAGCGAGCGGACGAGGCCACCGATGGGCGAGGCCACGACACCGACGAGCTGTCCGTAGAGCACTTCGCGCGAAGGCAGGCGCGAGAGCGAGCGGAGCTGAGCGACGTCCAGCGCGGCGCCGTCCATCAGCCCACCCTTGAACGGCAGCAGTTGAGTGGCGCGGGCGTAGTCGGCGAGAGATTTGGCGGCTGTGGCGACGTCGCCGCGCACGAACGTCAGCGCCGTCGGCCCTGCCAGGAGCTCCTTCAGCGTCTCGGCCCCCACTTGGTCGGCCGCCCGCTCGGTGAGCGAGTTCTTGACGACCTTGAACGTGGCGTCGGCCTCGCGCAGCTTGGCGCGCAGCTCGGCCACCTGCGCGACGGTGATGCCGCGATAGTCGACGGCGAAGACCGCGTCGGACTCGTTGATGTGGGTGGCGATCTCGGCGATCGCCACGGCCTTCTGGTCTCGGTTCATCTGTGTCCCTGCTCTCTATCTGTCTGTCTGTCTGAAGATGCGTACGCCAGATGCAGACGATGATGGGCGTCGAGAGCAGGGCCTGAGCCGCTGTCGATCACTCCACCTGCCCCGGTCTTACGTGCTGCGCGCCGGGGGTCTCGGGCGGTGCGCTTTGAATATTGAATCAGGCCGCCGCGGCCACCGTCTCCTCGGCGATGTCACGGGTGCGGCTGGGGTCGACCTTCACGCCCGGGCCCATTGTCGCGGCCAACGTGATCGACTGCAGGTAGCGACCCTTGGCGGCCGAGGGCTTGGCGCGGATCAGCTCTTCGATGACCGCCGCATAGTTCTCGAGCAGCTGGCGCTCGTCGAAGCTCGCCTTGCCGATCACCATGTGCACGATCGCGGTGCGGTCGGTGCGGTACTCGACCTTGCCCGACTTTGACTCCTCGACCGCCTTGGCGACATCCATCGTGACCGTGCCGACCTTCGGATTGGGCATCTTGCCCGAGGGTCCGAGCACGCGACCCAGACGACCGACGACCGACATCATGTCGGGGGTCGCGATCGCCACGTCGAAGTCGTCGAAGCCCTCCTCGACACGTTTGGCGAGATCCTCGCCGCCGACGACGTCGGCGCCCGCCGCTTCGGCCTCGGCGACCTTCGGCCCTTGCGCGAAGACGGCGATCTTCACGTCCTTGCCGAGACCGTGCGGCAGCGCGATCGTGCCGCGCAGCTGCTCATCGGCGTGGCGCACGTTCAAACCCATGCGCACGTGAACCTCGATCGACTCGTCGAACTTGGCGCTACTCGAGCTCTTGACGAGCGCGACCGCCTCGACGGGCTCGTACTCGCGCTCGCGATCGACCTTCGCCAAGCCTTCGGCGTAGCGCTTTCCGTGATGAGAGCTCATGACAGGGTCTCCTCCACGAGCCGTCCAGGCTCGTGGTTTGAACGGATCGGGCTCCCTCCGGACGCCCATAAACGGTCGCGTCTCACGACGCGACCTCCACGCCCATCGAACGTGCGGTACCGGCGATGATCTTGGAAGCCTGATCGACATCGTGCGCGTTGAGGTCGTCGAGCTTCTTCTCGGCGATCTCGCGCAACTGCGCCTGCGTGATCGTGCCGACCTTCGTGCGGTTGGGCTCGCCCGAGCCCTTGCCGATGCGCAACGCCTGCTTAATCAGCACCGCGGCAGGCGGAGTCTTCGTGATGAACGTGAACGAACGGTCCTCGTAGACGGTGATCACGACCGGGATGACCGTGCCCGTTTCGCCCTGCGTCTGCGCGTTGAAGGCCTTGCAGAACTCCATGATGTTGATGCCATGCTGCCCCAGCGCAGGGCCAACCGGCGGGGCGGGGGATGCCTGCCCGGCGTTCGCCTGGAGCTTGATCGTCGTCAGAACCTTCTTGGCCATTTTCTTCCCCGCCTACAGCTTCTTCACTTGATCGAAACCCACCTCGACGGGGGTCTCACGACCAAAGATTGATACCAGCACCTTGAGCTTCGCCGCATCGTCGTTGATCTCAGAGATCTCGCCGGAGAAGTCCGACAGCGGTCCTGAGACGACCTTGACGGTTTCGCCGATCGCGAACTGGGCGCGGGTGCGGGGGGCGGTCGCGACGTCGGTCTTGTGCAGCAGCCGGTCGACCTCCATCTGGGTCAGCGGCACAGGCTCCTGGGAGGCCCCCACGAATCCGGTGATGCCGGGGGTTTCCTTGACGACCCCCCAGGAATCCTCGTTGAGCTCCATGTTGACGAGCACGTACCCCGGCATCGTGCGCTTCTCAACGGGAGACTTCTGGTTGTCCTTCATCTCCATGACCGTTTCGGTCGGCACGACCACGTTGCGCACGGCACGCTGCTGGCCGAGTGACACGATCCGATGCTCCAGATTGTGCTTGACCTTGTTCTCGTGACCGGAGTAGGTGTTGACTACATACCAACGAAACATTCAGAATTCCTTGACAGTTCAGTTATATGGAAAATAAGGAACAAATTTGAGCTGCAAGAGGAGCTGGGCTACTAGAGGATGAATTCGACGATTTCCTTGGCCACATAGTCGGCCAAGCCCAGGTAGGCGCCGGCGATCGCCACGAAGCCCAGCACCACGGCCGTCGCCGAGAAGACATGCGGGCGGTCGGGCCACTGCACGCGCTGGAGCTCGGCCCAGCTGGCGCGCAGAAAGCCGATCGCGCGATTGCCTCCGCGCAGCGGGGCGCCTGACGGACGCTCGCGATCGTCGCCTGCGCCGTGACCGCCGTCGCCGCCATGTCCACCGGCGCCGTCGCCTGCGCCACCGCCGTCCGCGGGCGCTTGCAGCGCGTCCTCCGCGCCGTCTTCGGTCGCGAGTCCGCGATCGTCGGCTTGCAGGTCGTCCTCCGCGGATGTCGCCGGGACCCCACCGGCGCCGCGGACGAGCGCGGCATCGAACTCGTCGACATCGCCCGAGGCATGGTCCAGCGCGCCCGGAAGATCCGCACGGACGGGCTGGCCGACCGAGGATCGGTCGGCCGCGGCGCGTCCGGGTCCCCGGCGGTCGCGGCGTTGCTTTGCACGTTTGCGGTCACGGGCCACAGCTGCGCTCCCGCGCTAGCGCGTCTCCCGGTGGGAGGTGTGCTTGCGACACCAGCGACAGTACTTGCGTAGGGCAACCCGGTCGGGGTTGTTGCGCTTGCTCTTGTTCGTCTGGTAGTTGCGATGCTTGCACTCCTCGCACGCGAGGGTGATTGCGATTCGAACGTCTCCGCGGGCCATGTTGAAAGTTTCCCTGCGTGGTCGTATGGAAGCGGCCTTGGGCGAAGAAAAACCCCGCCCAGGCGCGAGGTGTCGACCAGTCTAGCGCGCCTGCGTCCGAGGAACTCACCCGCCTCACCGCGCAAGGACGATCGCGCGGGTGGTCTTGACGCGGAGCACCACAAGCGCGAAGCTCGCATGGTCGCGCCCGCCCGCGCTCCACGCGCCTAACGCACCGGCCCCGCCCTGCTCAATATACGAAGGAGACCGCACGCCATGAATCTGCCCGAGCCGATCCCCGCAAGCGTCCATGACGAGACGTTCGCGGGCGTGACCTACCACATCCGCGGCGAACTGGTCCCAGAGCTGCAGATCGAGATCTCTGATCAAAGCGTGATGTTCGAGCACCACGTGCTGCTGTGGAAGGAGACCCATTTGAACATCGAGCTGAAGAAACTCCCGGGCGCGATCAAGCGCAAGATCGCGGGACTCGAGTTCTTCGTGACGAAGACCTCGGGCAGCGGGCGGATCGCGTTCTCGCGGGACTCGCCGGGCCAGTGCGTGCCTCTGCACCTGCGCCAGGGCGAGGGGTTGGATGTGCGCGAGCACCAGTTCATCGCCGCGACCGACAACCTCGACTACAGCTTCGAACGGATCAAAGGCGTGCAGAACATGCTGCTTGGCGGGTCGGGGATCTTCATGGACAAGTTCCGCGCGAAGGATGGCGACGCGCTGGTGTGGCTACACGGGCACGGGAATGTGTTTCTCGTCAACCTCGACGACGGCGAGCAGCTCGACGTGGAGGCGGGGGCGTGGCTGTTCAAGGATCCCTCAGTGCAGCTCGAAGCCGTGACGATGGGCCTGAAGACGGGTATGTTCGGCGGCGGCGGCAAGCTCACGTGGAACCGCTTCACCGGACCCGGGCGATTGGCGATCCAGACGCTGTTCATCGCGCCGCTCGAGGGTGTGGAGAGCCCAGCCGCGGCGGCGGGAGCGGGGGGTATCGCCGGCGCGCTGATCGGCGGGCTGGCAGGCCGCTGATCAGCGCGGGTCAGTGGCGCTTTGAGTGCGGCGAGGAGTGCTGCTGCTTCGACTTGTGCTTGTGCTTCCTAGGCTCGATGAACCGCACGGTGTGCAGGAGAAAGATGAACGGGGTGCTGGTGGGCGATGCCTCATTGGCCAACACGAAGGCCGAGATCGCACGGAAATGGCGCAGCAGCTTTAGGCCGGTCGAGTTGAGCTTGGCCGGGAATGTCGCGGCACCGCCGGCGGGGAGGGAGAACGACGCTTCGGCGATCCTGGCGGGCACCTCCTTACGGTTGGCGGCGCTGACGGCGACGACCTTCTTGCCCTTGAGAGTCTCGTTGAGGGTGACGTAGATCTTCCCGGAGCAGCCCTGACCGTCGGTGCTCGAGCAACTCAACCGCAACGCGACGCCGGTAGAGCTGGTCTTGAGGCTGACGAATCGGGTCAGCCCGGGTCGCGGGGGAGCTGGAGAGGATTTGCCGATCGTGACCAGCGGTGCGCATGACGGAATGGCCGGCGAGAACTCCGCCGCGCCCATGTCGACCACCTTCGGGGCTTCGCCGGTGCAGACGGCGTGGCCCGCGAGGATTCTCGGGTCACCGAAGGCGTCTGTCGTCAGCCCGCTCGGCACGAGCGCGTTTGAGCCGGCGTCGATCGTGGGGCTAGAGGAAATCTCGTGCACGTCGAAGGATGCAGGGTTGCCGTTGTCGGCCAGCAGCGGGTTTGTGCAGATGTTGCCGGCGCCCGCGAGTGGCGCGGTGCCCGCCGGGTTGCACACGTCGCTGAACGTTGCCGACCACAGCCCACCTGTGCCCGCGAAGCCGCCCGTCTCGCTGCCGCCCGTGTCTGCGGCCACGATCGAGTTGACGATCTGCAGCTGGTCGTGAGGGCCGCCGTCGACGCCCGCGACTCCGCCTGCGGGGGAGCTGTTCTCGGTGATCGTCGAGTCGAGCACGGACAGGTGGTTCGCCGTCGTCCCTTTCGTGGGGCAGCCGACGTACACCCCGGCGCCGCCGAGGTCAGCGGGTTCGCCCGCTCCGATCGAGTTGCCCTCCACGACCGCGTCCTCGACCGTGCTCTGCACCGGTTCTGTGTTCCTGCACGCGAGCATTCCGAGGCCCGCCCCCCAGCTCCAGTTGGGACCGCTCGTGCCGGGCAGTGCGTTGCCGCTGAAGCGGTCTGCGACGCTCGTGACGCTCATACCTTCGAGCCACTCGCCGGCGCCGCCGTAGTTGCCTATGCCCGCCACATCCACCACGGTGTTGCCCGCGAAAACGTCGCCCGACTGGGCCAGCGGCTCGGCGGCGGGTGTGCTTTCGGAGGCGAATGCCAGCCCCCCGCCGACAGCCGGGGTGGCGCCGTTGGCACGCAACGAGTTACCTTCGAAGACGTCGCCTTCGAGCACGTCGCGCGCACCCGTGCAGTTGTCGAGCACGAACGCGCCGCCCCCCGCCTCGACGCCCCCACCGATCGTATTCGTGTTGTCACGGAACGTCGACCCGGTGATGGTCACCCCGGGCGTGCCTCCCGAGGGGCAGAGCTTCGGTGGCCCCACGTAGGCGGTCAGCGCTCCACCGGTGACGCCTTCGTGGCTGTTGTGCAGGAAGCTGTCGCTCCTCAGCGTGAGCCGTTCGGCGCGGAGGTTCACCGGGCTGGCGGACACCGAGCTCGTCGCGTTCTGGAAGACCAGGCCGGCGATCGTGATGGCGCCGAGTTCTTCGCCGGTCAGGAGCGGGCCGGTCATGCCTGCGCCGTCGATCCCGGAGGTCGTCCCCGCGGCGCCCTGGAGCGTGAAGGCCGAGCTCGCGGGGAGCATCACGGCGCTTGATTTGCTCAGCGATGCGCCGTTGCAGAGCCCGTCGAGCACGATCACGTCGCCTTCGCCGTGGTTGCTTTTGGCGCCCACGGCGTTGATCTGCGTCTGCAGGTTGCCGCAGGTCGCGATGTACGTTTCGGCGCGGGCCGCCGCCGGCGCCCACGCGATCAGGAGGCACGCCACTAAGGCGAGCAGAAAACGATGGCTTGCAAAACCGGACGAACGCGACATCCCTGCTCCCTTTTCCAGTGGCCTTGCTCGACCCCGGCTGGCGAGTCTACCGCGACGGTCCGCCTCCTCTGCCGGTTGACCACCCGGCACAGGCGCAGTCGAGATGCTGGCCTATCGCATACCCGAGATCGCTGGCCTACTCGTAGAGGGTGAGGGTGGCGAGGATCACGTACAGCGCCACCAGGGCCCAGCCCTCGAATTCGGCGGCCTCGCCGTCGCCGGTGACCTGCCACAGGCCGAGCGCTGTGAGCGCGAGCGCGCCGATGTAGACGGGGGCGAGCGCGAACGTGAGCGTCGTGGCCAACGCGAAAGACACGAGCACGAGCAGCGGGAACAGGAACGCGGCGATCTGGGCTACCGAGTTTTTGACGACCGAGATCGCGAGATCCGAGCGACCCTTCCAGGCGAGCACCAGCCCGGCGGTGTTCTCCACCGCATTGCCGGCGATCGCGACGATCACCAATCCGGCGAACGCCTGGGATATGTGCAGCTTCACGATCGCCGGCTCGAGGCCGTTGACGAACCAGTCTGAGACGAACGCCGACGCGGTCCCGGCAACAATCAGCAGGGCGAGCGTCAGCCCGAGCGACAGTCGCGGCCCCGGCCGCGCGCCATCCTCATCCGGCACGTCGGCGGGCAGCCCCTCGGCGGACGACGGTGCGGCGCCCTGACCATCCGCCGCACCCGCGGAGTCCGCGCGCGGCTCGTCCATCCCGGGCATCGCATCCGAGCGCAAATACGGCACGACCCACGCCATGTAGACGACCAACAGGCAGATCGCACCGACGATGGAGATGCCCTTGACGTGATGACTCGCGGGATCGTGCGCGGCCAGGGAGAGGCCGAGGAGCACGATGATGAAGACGGTCACCTGTAGCAGCGTGGCCGTGTCGCGGGGGAGGCGCTTGGAGAAGCGCATCGTCCCGTCGGGGGAGCGGCGCGCCCCGACGACGATGACCAGGCCGAGCACGAGCAGCGCGTTGGCGAGGATCGAGCCGACGATCGCCGTCTGCGCCACGATCAGCTCGCCCTTCTGCAGGGCGAAGATCACGACGAACAGCTCCGGAAGGTTGCCGAGCGTCGACTGCATCATGCCGGTCACACCCGGCCCAAAGCGCTCGCCAAGCTGCTCGGTCGCGAACGACACCACCCACGCAAGCCCCGCGAGCGCGAGAGTCGCGACCACGAAGCGCGGGATCGCAGGCCAGACCTGATAATTGGCCACGCCCGCCAGCGCCGTGAGCACGGCGATCAGGAGGAGAGTCGAACGCTCGAGCGGGGTCAGTCCGGCCATGGCGCCCAGCGAGCATAGTCGCTCACTCTGCGAGCCCAGAACATGCCTCAGTGACTGTCGAGCACCTTGTCGATCAGGCCGTACTCGCGCGCCTGCTCAGCCGAGAAGAAGCGGTCGCGCTCCATGTCGGCGCGCACCTCCTCCGTCGGTTTGCCGGTGTGCTCGGCGTAGATCTCGTCGATCCGCTCGCGCACCTTCAGAATCTCGCGCGCGTGGATCTCGATATCGGTCGACTGCCCTTCGAACCCGGCAGAGGGCTGGTGGATGAGGATCCGCGAGTTCGGCAACGCCGCGCGCTTGCCTTTCGTGCCACCGGCCAGGAGCAGCGAGCCCATCGACATCGCCACGCCGACACACATCGTGTGGATGTCGGGCTTGACGAAGTTCATCGTGTCGTAGATCGCCAAGCCCGAGTAAATCGACCCGCCGGGCGAGTTGATGTAGATCGAGATGTCCTTGTCCGGGTCCTGGCTCTCGAGGTGCAGCAGCTGAGCCACCACCAGGTTCGCGACCTGGTCGTCGATCGGCGTGCCGAGGAAGATGATGCGCTCGTTCAAGAGGCGCGAGTAGATGTCGAACTCGCGCTCGCCCCGCGCGGTTCGCTCTATGACCATTGGGATCAGCGGCATTGGCCCACCCTAGCGTTCGCTGCCCTCCGAGCCGGGCATACTGGTGCGGGTGGCATCGCCGTGTGGCCGCATGTTGGAGATGGGCGCGCAAAGGCCCCTCGTCGATCGCGCCGGCAGGCCGACCCGTCAGATGTTGACCGACCGCATGCCCGCCTCGTCGTAGCGGTCTCCGGCCGCCTGCGGCAGCTCGGCGTCGATCCGTGCGAGCTCCTCCTCTGTCAGCTCGACGTCCACGGCGGCGATGTTCTGCTCGAGGTAGGTGCGGCGCTTGGTGCCGGGAATCGGCACGAGTTCCTCCCCCTGGGCGAGCACCCACGCGAGCGCCAGCTGAGCGGGCGTGACGCCCACCTCGGTTGCGATCTCCTCGACCTTCGCTGCCAGCTTCAGGTTCTCCTGGAGGTTCCCGCCGGTGAAGCGCGGTCCGTAGCGACGAAAGTCGTTCGCATCGAGGTCGTCCGGCGATTTGAAGCGACCCGACAGGAAGCCGCGACCCAGGGGCGAGTACGGGACGAAGCCGATCCCGAGCTCGCGGCAGGTCGGCAGGATCTCCGCCTCCGGGTCGCGCGTCCACAGCGAGTAGTCGGTTTGATCATTCGGTTGTATAATGGCCTCCAACCAACAGGGAGGTCAGCATGGACACGCTGGACGCCTACATCCGAGTGTCGGCCACAAAGGGCCGCAAAGGTGGAGGACTCGGCGCTGAGGAACAGCGCCAGAAGGTTGCAGCCTGGGCTGGGTTGAAGGCCGGGGAGGTCGATCTCGAATGGCCAGAGCCGGACCTCGATCAGACGGGCGGGAAGATGTCGCGGCCGACGCTGGACCGGATCATGGAGCGGATCGAGTCGGGCGAAAGCCAGGGCCTTGTCGTGGCAAAACTCAACAGGCTGTCGAGGGCCAGCCTCAAAGACGCGCTCGGCATCATCGAGCGGGTACACGCTGCCGGCGCAAAGCTGGTGTCGGTCGAGGAGGGCATCGACCCCACGACGCCATACGGCGGCTTTGCGATGAACGTGCTGCTGTCCCTCGCGGAGATGCAGCGGCTCATCCTCAAAGACCAGCTCGACTACGCGAAGGACCGGGCACGCGAAGACGGGGCACACGTCGCAGAAGCTCCCTTCGGCACGATGAAAAGCGACGGCTACCGGAGCCCGATCGTGGCCGATCCACAGACCGGACCGCTGCTGCGGGAGTGCTTCATCCAGCGCGCGCAGCACGCCTCGTGGATGAGCATGGTCCGCCACCTTGAGGAGCACGGCCACCGCGTCTCGAAGTCAGCAGTCGGCTACATGCTGCGCAACCACACCTACGTCGATGTGGGGATCGTGACTCAGGACGAGTTCGATGCCGCGCAGGTCAAGGGCCGCGAGTTCGCCAAGAACGGGACGCTGGCCTCGCAGGGCGTTGTGTCCGGCCTCATTACGTGCTCGGGCTGCGGCCACCGGCTGGCGCTCAAGCGGACGGGCGGGCGCCAGGAGGACGGGAAGCGCGCACCGTCATACGGCTGCACCGGCCACACCAGCGCGGACGGCAAGTGCCCGGCCCCGGCATCCGCCAGCCTCGCACGCGTCGATGCCTTCGTGGAGGAGGCGATCAGCACGGCGCTGGCCGAGGGCACGCTGCGGACGACGGTGGACGCGGCCGAACGCTACGCCCGCGTTGTGCGGGCGAGGGACAAGGCGCAGGAAGCCCTCGACGGAATCAAGGCCAAGAGCGTCGAACTGACGACCCAGCTTGGCGTGGACGGCTTCGCACAGGTCGTGTCCGACCATCGGGTCGCGCTCGATGAGGCCAAGGACACGCTGCGCCTCGTGCCGAGGCCGGACGACACGATCCTGCCGGACACACACTGGGGCACCGACCTGTGGACGATCGAGGAGAAGCGCAGACTCGCGCGCCAACTCATCGAGGAGGTCACGCTGGAGCGCAGCGGCAAGGGTCGGTGGGGCGCGCCGATGCACGAGCGCGTTCGCATCAAGTGGGCCGGTCAGGATGACTTCGACTCAGCCGTCCACGCACGCGGCGCTGAGGCGCGCGAGACGGGCGCGCGACTACGCGCTGGCAATTGATCCACGCCCAGCGCCGGATCGTCTGAGATGACGATCTCGATGCTTTGCTAAAGCGCTCGCGGCGACAGGCCGATGCGTAGGTATGCCTGAGCAAGATTTCGCGGAAGTGGGCGGGACGGGCGTTGTGTCCGGCATCGGCCAAGAGAAGGCGCACGAGTTGGCGTCGATCATCCGACGAACACAGCAAAGCCACGGCGTTAGGTGGGGTCGGCCTCGGATCACAGACGACGGCGTTCGTGTGACGATGACCTACGGGCCGGTGCTCGGCGCGTGGCCGGCTGATCTTCGGCGGGCGCTTCTGAGGATGGCGCTGCAACTCAAAACGGTCCACGTCGTAGAAGTGGCGAACACGTCACGCAAGGTCATTGCATTGCGTGCTGACTACGACAAGCTGGTGAAGGCACACGGCAAAGACGAGGCACGACGCCGGTTGATGCAGGACGAGAGCTAGAGTCGAATCAACATAGGTTTCCTTGTTTGGGAATCATCATCTCCGGGTCGCGGCGTCGTGAAAACGGCGCCGTTCCTCGTTGTACGAAGTGCAGCAGATACAATAATCCCGAGATGATAATTACAACCACAGGGATTCCGACGTGGCGAATGACGATCTAGCGATCAGGGAAGGCGCACGCCTGCGACGGGGCGCGCTCGATGATCCCGGCTCGGACGCCGAAGTGCTGAGGTTCGAGGCAGGGGAGGCGCTGCCACGCTTCTACACGGATTCGGGAAACGCCCTGCGCCTCGCGGATCAACGGGACGGCCATCTTCTGCACTCAACTGCGCTCGGCTGGCTGGTCTGGAACGGCACGGTCTGGAGCGACGACGAGGCCGGGCGCGTGGTCGAGATGGCCAAGAAGACGGCCGACTCGATACGCGAAGACGTGGAAGCCGTCGAGGACGCAGCCGAGGTTTCGTTCTGGGTCGGCTACAGGGCCAAGCTCGACGCTGGCGAGAAGGAGTGGTCCGACGAGAGGATCGCGTCCGCCGTCACGATGGCTCGAAGGAAGGCGAGGGAGCATGTGGACGGCTTCGCACACAGCAGCGAATCGGCCAGCAAAGTCAAGGCGATGGTGACGCTCGCGCAGAGCGATCCTCGCATGACGGTGAAGCCCGACGAACTGGACAACATCGACAACGCGCTCAACGTCCAGAACGGCGTCCTCGATCTCGACGCCGGATCGTTCGTCCCCCACAGCCCGATCTTCAAGCTCACGAAGCTGGCAAACGCGAGCTACGACCCGAACGCGAAGTGCCCCAAATGGGAGCAGACGATCGAGATGTTCCTGCCGGACGCGGAGGTCCGCGAGTGGGTCCAGATGGCGATGGGCTTCTCGATGCTGGGTCGGCACTCAGAGCTAATGTTCATCGGCTGGGGATCTGGGGCCAACGGCAAGAGCACGATTTGGGACGCCGTTCGCTACACGCTCGGTGACTACGCCTGCGAAGCGCCGTCGGATCTTCTGACGGAGCGCGAGATCAGCCCGGCGTCTGAATCGGCGCGCGCCAGCCTTCGAGGTAAGCGCTTCGTCACGGCCATCGAGACGGGCCGACGCAAGAACATGGCCGAGGTGCTGATGAAGCAGCTAACCGGCGAGTCGGAGATTCCGGCGCGGAAAATGCGGCAAGACCACTTCACGTTCCACAACCAGACGGCCGTTTGGCTGGCAACGAACCACAAGCCTGTGCTGCAAGGATCAGACGACGCGATCTGGCGTCGTATCAGGCTGATTCCGTTCACCGTAAAACTGGACCCGGACGAACGGTCCAGCAAAGCGACGGTCGAGCGCGAACTCCACGCGGAGGCGGACGGCATCCTTCTGTGGCTGATGGAGGGTCTGCACCGGTACAGAGAGAAAGGCTCGCTTTCGCCGGAGCCAGCAGTTGTGTTGGACGCCACAGACGAGTACCGGGACGAAATGGACTCGCTCAAGGAATGGCTGCGGGACTGCTGCGAGGTTGGTGTGGACGAGTGGGTGCCGGTGGCGGACCTTCGACGTTCCTACGAGCAGCACTGCAAGGACAACGGGCGGTTTCCGCTGGGCGCTCGGAACTTCAACACGGAGTTGCGATCGCTGGGCTGTCGGGAAGCTTCGACTCGGCTTGCTGGGCTGAAAGTGAAGACTTGGAAGGGAATCTCGCTTAGTGGAACCACAGTGGAACCACAGTGGAACGACAACGGTGGTAGCGAGGATGACTAAGAAACCTATACGGAGCCTAGCTTCTAGCCGACTTTGGAACGACTGGAACGATTGGAACGACAATTTCGTAGTTACGCATGTAAGGGAAACAGTGAAGATAGGACGAGAGGCTGTAGAGGCTTACAGTGGCTGGAACCGGTTCCAGTCGTTCCATCGTTCCAGTCAAGATGTGACCTATGGGTAAGCCAAGACCCGGATTCACGGTCTGGAACGAGCGCCGGATACCACCGGATGAGAAAGAGGCGCGCGACCTTGAGATGCTGCGCGCGCTCGGGCAGACCAAGACGTGGGAGTACGCCGAGCACATGGGGATCGAGGTCCAGACTGCCAAGAACAGGTTGCGCAGGCTGTACGAAGCGGGCCACGCTCACAGGTACAAAGAGCGCGGGCAGATCGGGTGGACGTACACGACGACGATCGAGCCTGGGGAGAAGGTGTCGTGAGCCATTGGTCAGATAGATGCCCCAAGTGTGGGGTCGTCGGCTACATGCACCCATACGGAGGATGCAAACCGGACTTTCTCTTTGGTCCCATTGTTCACAAAGACGATGGAAGCAATGAGCAAGCAGCGCCGGAAGAAGCAGCGCAGTTGGACGCGCAGGCGGAGGAAGAAGCGCTGCTGTCAGCGGAGGACGATGAATGTCACAACCTCTGACACAAGCGCCGATGCGCGACGGTCGGACCTACGACAGCGCCTGGAGGAAGCGGCGTGACAGGTACGCGCGCAAGGTCGGGAACAGGTGCGAGGTCTGCGGCAGCACGAAGGCGCTGGAAGTGCATCACGTCGATCCGCTCGGAACGGATGACGACGACAACCTAGAACTGCTGTGCTCGAAACATCATCGTGAGGCTGAGGCAGAGCGCACGGTCAGCATCAACGTGATGAAGGTGCCGGAGGCTGAGGCGCTGGCCCAGGTCCGCTCCAAGTACCGCACGCATCCCGGCGCGCTGAGGGCAGCGTGATGCGGCAGTCATTCACGGTAGGGGGGCTATCAACCCTTCGTCGTGTGTCAACGGCGAGCTGGGTGAGTACCGTGAAAAACCAGAGACGAACACCACGGGACCTTTTTTCTGGGCGTGCTTTTCGTCATCCAAGCAGGCGCAGGCGGGACCAATGACCATCCCGGACACGCGAAAATGGAGCCCCAGATGCACCGAAATCTGGCGCAACTGGAGCGAGAATCCAGTCTCGGCGCGGTGGACGCCCGAACACTGGCGGCTGGCCGGCGAACTACTGGAGCAGGTACACGACACGGAGAAGCTGCGCGGCAAGCGTGATCCCAAACTCCAGCGCGAGCGGCGTCTACAGGAGCGGGAGATCAGGTCACAGGAACGCCGTCTTGGGCTGGTCATGCCTCCAGCGAAGGAGGAAGAACCGGAGCCGGAGCCTCCGCAGCCACGCAACATCGAGCTTCGTGTGCCGGACCTTGACCTTCTCTACACGGGCGAGGATGCCGTGTTCATCCATCCGGCGCGAGAGGTCTTGGAGGATGCGCCATCGCTGGGCGCGAAGCTCGTGCAGCACATCGAACGCTGGTACGTCTTTGGCCCTGGTGCGCTGCGAGGGCAACCGGCGCGCGTGTCTGATGAGCAGCTTGCGTTGGTTCACGCAATCTACGCGCTGCGCCCGGATGGCCGGAGGATGTTCGATGAAGTCGATCTGTGCTGGCGGAAGGGCACGGCCAAGAGCACGCTCGCAGGCTGGCTCCTGCTGGCTGAGCTTGACCCGGACGCGCCGGTTCGCGGGCTCGACGGTCATCCGGTGACTGACCCATACATTCCGCTGCTGGCGTTCACGGAGGATCAGGCCGCGTCGGTGACGTTCAGGACGGTGCTGGCCGTGGCGAAGGGGTCGCTCAACAGCCAGAGCTTCAGGATCACGGACAACTGGATCGCGCGTGCCGATGACACGGGGCGGCTGGAACCAGTCTCGGGAA
>Ga0116214_1000112_pt1 | contig 36173 bp, 39 predicted proteins | sample Sb_taG_FD_88964 | JGI IMG/M metagenome (GOLD analysis project Ga0116214, IMG submission 88964) | Peat soil microbial communities from Weissenstadt, Germany - Sb_50d_1_NS metaG | ecosystem: Environmental > Terrestrial > Soil > Wetlands > Peat | place: Germany: Weissenstadt | collected 2010-09-21
CAGCAGGTGCTCGACGGACAGGAAGTCGTCGCCGAGTTCGCCACGGATCCGGTCGGCCGCCTCGAGGCCGTCGCGGGCGGCCCGACCGAGCGCCGGTTCCTGCCCGCCCACCGCGCTCGGCAGCCGGCTCCGCAGCTCCGCCAGGCGCGCCGCCACCTCGTCGGGCGACACCCCCACCCGGGCCAGCACCGGCCGGGCGATCGTGTCGGGGTCGGCCAGCACCGCCGACAGGAGGTGGGCGGGTGCGACCTCGGGGTTGTGCGCCTCGGCGGCCATCTGGGTGGCGGCGGAGAACGCCAGCTTGGTCTTCTCGGTCCAGCGTTGGGGGTCAAGGGGCATCGGTCAGGCCTTCGTGGTCAGCGGCCCCTCCGCGGGGCTCGGTAGGGCATCGGCGACTGGTCGAGCGGGACGAGCTCCCGCCGGTAGTGGCGGTGGGCCAGCTCGAGGGCCTCGCGCGACTCCCGGCGCACCTGATCGATCTGGTTCTCGAGGCGGAGGATCTCGGTCTCGAGCTCGAGCACTCGGCGCACGCCCTCGAGGTTGAGGCCGGCGTTGGTCAGCTCCTGGATGCGGCGCAGCCGGGCGAGGTCGAGGTCGCTGAAGCGCCGTGAGCCGCCGGGGGTCCGGGTCGGCTCGAGCAACCCCTTGCGCTCGTAGATTCGCAGCGTCTGGGGATGGACGCCGGCCAGCTCCGCGGCGACCGAGATCACGTACAGGGCCCGGGTGTCGAATGGCCCGGTGCGCCGTCCTGCAGCAGGCAACTGGTCGGTCATGTCACACCTCCTCGAGGTGCTCGCGCGGCGCGGGGTCGGTCACCTTGGCCAGCGACTCGACCGCCGCCCGCTGCTCGTCGTTCAGCGACGTCGGGACCATCACGTCGACCCGGACCAGCAGGTCCCCCGGCTTGGCCCCGTTCTTCGACGCCGGGATGCCCCGGCCCTTCACCCGCAGCACGGTCCCCGGCGCAGTGCCCGGCGCGACCTTGACCTTCACCGGGTCGTCCAGCGTCGGCACCGAGATGACGGTGCCGAGCACCGCCTCGGGGAACGTGATCGGGACGTGGAAGGTGAGGTTGGACCCGCGACGGCCGAACTTCGGGTGCGCGGCCACGTGCACGGTGACGTACAGGTCGCCCGGCGGGGCCATCCCCTGGCCGGGCGCTCCCCGCCCCTTCACGCGGATCCGCTGGCCTCCCTCCACGCCCGGCGGGATGCGCACCTTCACCTGGCGGTTCCGGCGCTCGGTCCCGGTGCCCTGGCAGGTGGGGCACGGCGTGTCGACGAGGCTGCCCCGGCCGTTGCACTTCGGGCAGACGGTGGACAGCGAAAACAGGCCCTGGTTGTCGTCGAGCGTGCCCCTCCCGTTGCATCGGTCGCACACGTGCGTCGCGGTGCCGGGTGCGGCGCCGGTCCCGTTACAGGTGCGACACCGGGAGTCTTGGGGAACGTTCACCGACGTCGTGACGCCGCGCACCGCGTCCTCGAACGACAGGTGCAGCTCGGCCTCGACGTCGACGCCGCGCTGGGGCCCCTGGGTGCGGCGCCGGTTCCGCCCGAACAGCCCGCCGAAGAGATCCCCGAGGTCGCCGAGGTCCTCCATCCGGAACGTGCCGCCCGAGCCCGGGGTCCCGAAGCCCCCGGCCATCGGCCCGAGCCGGCGGGCCTCGTCGTACTCCTTGCGGGTGGCCGGGTCGCCGAGGACGGCATTGGCGGCCGAGATCTCCTTGAATCGGTCCTCGGAGCCGGGGTTGGCGTCGGGGTGGTACTGCTTCGCGAGCTTGCGATAGGCGCGCGCGATGTCCTTGTCGGTGGCCGTCGAGGGCACGCCCAGGACCTGGTAGTAGTCCTTCTCGAACCACTCTCGCTGGACCGGCAACTCAGCCCCTCGCCCGCACCATGGCCGGCCGCACCGTCCGGCTCCGCCAGCGGTAGCCCGCTCGCATGATCTCGTCGACCTTGGCCCCCGGCTCCCCCTCGTCGCCCGAGGCCGGGGCGTGCGCGACCGCGTCGTGCACGCCCGGGTCGAACGGCACGCCCACTTCGTCCACCCGCTCGAGCCCTTCCTTGGCCAGGGTGTCGAGGAGCAGCGCGCGCGCCTGGCGGAGCGCCTGGGCCTCTGTGGTCTCGTTCTCGGCCCCCTCGCGGTCGAGGTGCGCGACAGCGAGGTCGAGGGCGTCGAGCACCGGCAGGAGCTTGCCCACGAGGTCGAGGGCGGCCCGAGCGACCTGCTCCTCCTGCTGGCGCAGCACCCGCTTGCGGTAGTTGGCGAAGTCGGCCTGGGAACGTTGCAGCGCGGCGAGGTACTCGTCGCGCTGCGCGGTCAGGGCGAAGACGTCGGTCAGGATCTCCTCGGCCGCCGAGGCGATCGAGTTGGCCACCGGAGCGCCTTCCTCCTCGACGGTCTCTGCTCGGTCGTCATTCGGGGCACCGTTCCCCCCGACCCCCTCGTCGTCGGGGGGGCCGAGGAGGTCGCGCTCGGGACGCGAGGTCACTTCTCGTCGACGATCTCGGCGTCCACCACCTCGTCGTCGGCGGCGTCGGACGACTGCTGGTGGGCCGAGCCGTCGGTGGCGCTTGCCTGGGACGCCTGCTCGTACAGACGCTGGGAGAAGCCCTGGCTGGCCGACATCAGCGCCTCGGTCGCGGTCTTGATGGCCTCGACGTCGGTGCCGTTGAGGGCGTCCTTCACCCCCTGCAGAGCGGACGAAACGGCCTCCTTCTCGGAGCCCTCGATCTTCTCGCCCTGCTCCCGGAGCAGCTTGTCGGTCTGGTACACGAGGGTGTCGGCGGTGTTGCGCACCTCGGCCTCCTCGCGCCGGCGGCGGTCGTCCTCCTGGTGAGCTTCGGCGTCGCGAACCATCCGCTCGATGTCGTCCTTGGCCAGGGCCGACTGGCCGGTGATGGTCATCGACTGCACCTTGCTGGTCGCCTTGTCCTGGGCGGCCACATGCACGATCCCGTTGGCGTCGATGTCGAAGGTGACCTCGATCTGCGGGATGCCGCGGGGCGCCGGGGGCAGGTCGACCAGCTGGAACTTGCCGAGGGTCTTGTTGTACATGGCCATCTCGCGCTCACCCTGGAGCACGTGGATCTCGACGGAGGGCTGGCTGTCCTCGGCGGTCGTGAAGATCTCCGACCGCTTGGTCGGGATGGTCGTGTTGCGCTCGATGAGCCGGTGCATCACGCCGCCCTTGGTCTCGATCCCGAGGCTGAGCGGTGTGACGTCGAGGAGCAGGATGTCCTTCACCTCACCCTTCAGCACGCCGGCCTGGACCGCGGCGCCGATCGCCACGACCTCGTCGGGGTTGACACCCTTGTGGGGCTCCTTGCCGGTCAATGACTGCACCAGCTCCTGGATGGCGGGCATCCGCGTCGACCCGCCGACGAGCACGACGTGGTCGATGTCGGAGGTCTTCAGCCCCGCGTCCTTGATGGCGGCGTCGAACGGCCCCCGGCACTGGTCGACGAGCTCGGCGGTGAGCTCGTTGAACTTGGACCGGGTCAGCTTCAGGTCGAGGTGCTTGGGGCCCTCGGAGGTGGCGGTGATGAACGGCAGGTTGATCTGGGTCTCCTGCACCGAGGACAGCTCGATCTTGGCCTTCTCGGCCCCCTCCTTCAGCCGCTGCATGGCCATCTTGTCGGCCGAGAGGTCGACGCCTTCTGTGTCCTTGAACGACTTCACCAGCCAGTCGATGACCTTCTGGTCCCAGTCGTCCCCGCCGAGATGCGTGTTCCCCGAGGTCGACTTCACCTCGAACACGCCCTCGCCGATCTCGAGCACCGACACGTCGAAGGTCCCGCCGCCGAGGTCGAACACGAGGACCGTCTGGTCCTTGCCCTCCTTGTCGAGCCCGTAAGCGAGGGCCGCCGCCGTCGGCTCGTTGATGATCCGGAGCACCTCGAGCCCCGCGATCTGGCCGGCCTCCTTGGTGGCGGTCCGCTGGGCGTCGTCAAAGTAGGCGGGCGCGGTGATCACGGCCTGGGTGACGGTGTCACCCAGGTACGCCTCGGCGTCGCGCTTCAGCTTCCCGAGGATCCGGGCCGAGATCTCCTGCGCGCTGTACGCCTTCCCGTCGATGTCGATCTTCCAGCCGGTACCCATCTGGCGCTTCACCGAGCGGATGGTCCGCTCCGGGTTGGTGATCGCCTGGCGCTTGGCGACCTCGCCAACCAGCACCTCACCGTTCTTGGCGAACCCCACCACCGACGGGGTGGTGCGGCCACCTTCCGCGTTGGGAATGACGACCGGCTCGCCCGCCTCCAGCACGCTGACGACCGAGTTGGTCGTCCCGAGGTCGATCCCTACCGCCTTGGCCATATCGCTTGCCTCTCTGTTCTCTGTGTCTGCGATTCACACGGGCCCGCTCCGGACCCGCTGTTAGTGCAAAGTATATCAAACTTGAGTGTCTACTTTGCAAGTTTTGTGGCTAAGAAACCAACAACCCGGACGAGTGCCACGGCGACCCACCGCATTTTTGGTCGCTGACCTGCGGTTTCGCGAGGAGCCTGCACGCAGGCAGACCCGGCTCAGCGGTGGGCTTGCCCGAATTTGGGCCAGGGCGGCCAGTGTCACCGTGCTGTCTCTTCCGCGCGCCTCCACCTGGGCTACCCGCACAGCCCCGGGCCGCGTTCGCCGGCGGGTGCCCGGGTCGAGCAAGACCTCGGCCGCTCCGGCGCCCCCGGCCTGGCCAGGGGGAACACGCCAAGCGGGAGGTTCCGCGCCGGTACGCTGCGGCCGTGCCCGACCTCATCCTGCTGCGGCACGGCGAGTCGGTCTGGAACGCCGAGAACCTCTTCACCGGTTGGGTCGATGTCCCGCTCAGCCCCCGCGGCGAGGGCGAGGCGGTCGCCGCCGGTCGCCTGATGGCGGCCGAGCCGGATCTCGACCTGCGGGTCCTGCACACCTCCCTGCTCGTGCGGGCCATCACCACCGCCGAGCTGGCGCTGCGAGAAGCCGGGCGGAGCTGGCTCCCGGTGCGACGGCACTGGCGGCTCAACGAGCGCCACTACGGCGCCCTCCAGGGGCTCAACAAGAAGGAGACCTCGGCCCGCCACGGCGAGGAACAGGTCCACCTGTGGCGCCGCAGCTACGACGTCCCTCCCCCGCCGATGGCCGACGACGACCCGGGGCGACCGGGCGCCGATCCGCGCTACCGCGACGTCGATCCCTCCGACCTGCCCCTGACCGAGTGCCTCGCCGACGTCGTGCGCCGGGTGGTGCCGTACTGGCGTGAGTCGATCGTCCCCGACCTGACCGCGGAGGGACCCCGGGGTGGCACAGTGCTCGTCGCCGCGCACGGCAACAGCATCCGGGCGCTCCGCAAGCACCTCGAGGACATCAGCGACGACGACATCGTCGACCTTGAGATCCCGACCGGGATCCCGTTCCGCTACCGGCTGGCCGACGACCTGTCGGTGAAGGAGGCCGCGTACTTGGGCGACCCCGGCCAGGCCCTGGCGGCCGCCGAAGCCATCCGCCGCCAGAGCCAGCTCTAGGTCCGCCGATCAGAGGGCGTCGACGCCCCGCTCCCCGGTCCGGACCCGCACGACCGCCTCGACGGGGATGACCCAGACCTTGCCGTCACCGATCTTCCCGGTGGCCGCCGTGCGGATGATCGTGTCGACGACGTCTTCGGCCTGCGCATCGTCGACCAACACCTCGAGGCGGATCTTCGGCACGAAGTCGACCTCGTACTCGGCGCCCCGGTAGACCTCGGTGTGACCCCGCTGGCGACCGAACCCCTGAGCCTCGGTCAGGGTCATCCCCTGGACCCCGAGGTCCTTCAGGGCCTCCTTCACGTCGTCGAGCTTGAACGGCTTCAGCACCGCCACGATCAGCTTCATTGCTGCGTTCTCCTCTCTGCTCGTAGTGGTCCGGTCAGCCGTCCGTCGACGCCGGTGGGGACGGATCGCTTCTCAACCCTACGGACGACGCCTCCCGGGTGTCGCCGGCCATCGAAAGGGCCCCGATGCGCTCGGCGAAGGTCGCCTCCGGGAACGCCTCCTCGTCGTGGATAGCGAGGTCGCCGACCTCGAGCACCTCGTCCTTGTAGCGGGCGCCGCGGAGCACCAGGCCGATCAGCTTCATGAGGATGAAGGTCACGAGAGCCGACCAGAAGATGACCCAGATGGCCGCCCGGAACTGCTCCCACAACTGGTGGGCGGAGCCGGAGTACATGAGCCCGCTGACCGAGAACGGCACGCAGCCCTTGGACGACGTGGCGTAGGCCGTCGCCGTCGTATTGACCACCTGGCCGGCCGAGTTCAGGTGACCGCAGCCGTACTCGAGCATGTTCGGATCACCGAATATCCCGAGCAGGAGACCCCCGAAGAGCCCGGCGATCCCGTGGGTGTAGACGACCCCGAGGGCGTCGTCCACCTTGGAGAACGGCCGCACCTTGGACAGGTAGTTCCAACAGATCCACACGACCCCCGAGCAGATGCCACCCACCGCGATGGCGCCCCACCCGTTGACCCACCCGGCGCAGGGGGTGATCCCGACCAGACCACAGATCATCCCGTTGACACCACCGAGGAACGTCGGTTTCTTGGCCCGACTCAGCCAGGCGTCCATGGCCATCCAGACCACGACCCCAACCGCCGTGGCCAGGTTGGTGTTGATGACCGCGGCGGCCGCGTCGGCACCCGCGTAGTACGGGTCGCCGCCGTTGAAACCGTTCCAGCCGAGCCACAAGATGCCCGCCCCGACGGCCGCCATCACCAGGTTGTTGGGGATGGCGTGCTGGCGATCTCGCAACAGCCGGGGCCCGAGCACCCAGGCGGCGACGAACCCCGAGACTCCGGCCGACATGTGGATGACGAACCCTCCGGAGAAGTCGAGCGCCCCCTCCTGGGCGAAGTAGCCGCCGCCCCACAGCATGAACGCGTCGACGCCGTAGACGAAGGTGGACCACAGCGGGACGAGGAGGCACCAGGCGCTGAACTTGATCCGGCCGAGCACGCTGCCCATGAACAGCAGCGGGGTGATCGCCGCGAACACGAACTGGAAGTACGCGAGCGAGACGGTGGGGAAGTGGAACGGGATGACCGTGTTCGCCGCCGAGACCGCCTGGCTCTGCTCGTTGGTGGCGTTGGTGATCTGGCCCGGCTTCCCGACGAAGTTCTCGAAGAAGTGTTTGACCCAGCCCACTCCGCTCAGTTGGGTCTGCACACCGTTGTGGACACCTCCCCCGAGCGAGGTGGAGCCGAAGCCCATCTTGTAGGACCAGAGCACCCAGGCGATGAGGACGAGCGAGAAGCCGGCGAACATCATCGCCAGCACGTTCACCGCCCACTTCTTCTGGACGATCGACGCGTACAGGACGGCCAGGGCCGGCAGGCTCATGAGGCCGACGAACGTCGCCGCGACGATCTGCCACGTGTTGTCGCCGCTGTTCAGCCAACTCGGGTACGGCACCGGTACTGCGGCAGCTAACAGATGCACTGCTCGGGTCTCCTCTCCTACGAGTCCCGCCACCCGGAGTGAGTCCCGGCCATGCCGGTGCGCCACACCCCGGCGGGCGGTTTCGCCCTGCCGCCGACAGGATGCAGGGTCTCGGTTTCCGAACCGTCACGCGAGTGTTTCCGCCGCGTGAACTCGGTCGGCCCGGCCTGCGAGCGCTCGGGGCGCCGTCGGTACCATCTCGGTTCGCGGCAACGGCGGGAGACGAGCGTGAACGGCCAACCGAGCGACCCCGGCGCACCGCTCTCGACCTTGCGCGGCGCCGGCGTCGCGGTCGACGCCCGCCGGGTCGGTCAGGTGGTGGTGGCCGTCGTCCTCACGACCCTCGTGGCGGTGGCGGCGGCGCTTTTCGTCGCCGGGGCCGACAAGAACGCGCAGGTGACCGAGCTGCGTCTCCACGGGGTGCGCGTCCCGGTGACCGTCACCTCGTGCATCGGGCTCCTCGGCGGGAGCGGCAGCAACGCGGCCGGCTACGCCTGCCGGGGCGCCTACTCCTACCAAGGCCGCCGCTACGCCGAGGCCATCCCGGGCGACGTCGAGCGCACCCCCGGCTCGACGCTCGTGGCCGTCATCGCGCCGGACGACCCGGGGCTGCTCTCCACCCCGGCCGCGGTCCGAGACGAGCACGCCTCATGGCGGGTCTATCTCGCCCCGGGGATCCTGGCGGTGCTCGCCGCCGCTCTCGCCGCGCTGGCCGGGACCCGCTGGCGGCGGGCGCGGCGCGCCCGCTAGGTGGGCGGCGTGTAGCGCTTGTTGGCCCGGGGCCGGGCCGAGCCCGGCGCGGTGGCGTCCCGCACGGCCTGGTGGGCCCGGTAGGCGCGCACCAGCAGCCACGCCCCGGCCAGCAGGAAGGGCACGCCGAACCCCCAGTAGTGGAGGTTGAACACCCCGAGACCGTAGAGGGCCATAGCGATGCCGAGGAAGAGCCGCTTGCGGTACCAGGCGGTCGCGAGCATCACGAGGGCCAGCCCCAGCAGCACCAGCTCGAGGGTGTGATAGGTCACGATGCTGCCGTGCAGCTTGTTGGGCTGGCCGTCGCTCAAGGTGGCCGGCGGGTTGTGGTCGATCAGGTAGTTGGCGACGAAGAACCCGATGGCGGCCGCAAGCGGCGCGGCCACAAGCCCGAGGAACCGTTCGCTGTCGTCGGCGTAGCGCTCGGCGTTGCGGAGCTCCTCCACGCTCCGGCGGTCCGGATCCGGCGCCTCTCCGGGTTCGGGGTCGGCCGGCTTCAGGACCGCGGCGCGGAACCGGTCGCCGACCGCGAGGTCGTCGCGGCCGTGCAAGAGGCGGTGCAGGAGGCCGGGCCTCGGCGCAGCGTCGCCGAGTTCGTCGCGACCGGACATCCGCGGGAGGCTACCGCGCCCGACCGCGCCTGCCCGCCGGCCGTCCGGCCCTGTGGCCAGGCCCGATACCTCCGGCTACCCTTTGCCCATGCCACGCACGTCCGCCTCCGAAGTCGACCTGTCCAAGATCTGGCTGTTCGCGCCGTGCTCGACGCGAGACCTCCGCAAGGTGCGCCAGTCGCTCGACGAGATCGAGGTCGAGGCGGGCGAGGTGCTGGTCGAGGAGGGGTCGACCGGCCACGAGTTCTTCCTCATCGTGAAGGGCACCGCGGCGGTGAAGCGCAAGGGTCGCAAGGTGGCCACGCTCGGCCCGGGCAAGTGGTTCGGCGAGCTGGCCCTGCTCGATCGGGAGCCCCGCTCGGCCACCATCGTCGCCGAGACCGACATGGAGCTGCTCGTGCTCGAGCAGCGGCACTTCCTCGGGCTCCTCGACACCATCCCGAGCCTCGCTCGCAAGATGCTCGCCGTCATGGCCTCGCGCCTGCGGGAGGCTGACAAGCTCGCGTTCCACGGATAGCCCGTCTCGTGGAGCTGGCCCGGGCGGTCGACTTCGCACAGGCACGCCACCAGGGCGTCCTCATCACGCTGCGCCGGGACGGCCGTCCCCAGGTCTCAAACATCATCTATCTCATGGATCCCGCCGGCGCGACGCGAGTCTCGGTCACCGAGACCCGGGCCAAGACCAAGAACCTCCGCCGTGACCACCGGGCGGTGCTCTACGTGGTCGGCGATTCCTTCTGGCAGTACGTGGTGCTCGACGGCACCGCGCTGCTCAGCCCGCCGGCGGCCTCGCCCGACGACGCGGTGGCCGATGAGCTCGTCGAGATCTATCGCCGGATCCGGGGTGAGGACCACCCGGACTGGGACGACTACCGGCGGGCGATGGTTGCGGAGCAGCGCGTGGTTCTGAGCTTCCGGCCGGCGTCGGCGACCGGGATGCTCGCCTCGTAACCGTCACTCCGCCGCCAGGACCGCGGCCGCAGGGGTACGGGCGGCGATCCGGCCCGGGACGTACGACACGAGAATGCCGAGAACGAGCGCGCCGAGCGCGATGAGCGCCGTCGTCCAGGCCGAGACCGCCGGGACCGGCACCGCGTGGATGTCGTTCGCGAACAGGTCCCACAAGAACCGCCCGGCCACGATACCGAGCGGCACCCCGAAGATGATCCCGATCATCACCGCCACGGTCGCCTGGGCCGCCACGGTCGCCCCAAGCTGGGCCCGCGTGAACCCGAGGGTCTTCAGCAGCGCCAGGTCCCGTCGGCGCCGTCGCACCGCGGCCAGCAGCGTGAGCCCGAGCGCGAGCACCGTCGCGCCGGCAAGGGTCGCGCCGAGGACCGACGGGGTCGCCCCGAGCGTCTTGTAGTTCACGATCTCGGCCGGGCGTTCCACCTGCTTCACCACGACGCCGGAGTTGTTCTGGTTGCTCGTCGCCCCGGCGATCCGCTTCAGCGCGGGGAGGGCGGAGGACTCGGACACCCCCGGCCGCAGCCGGACGAAGATCGCGTCGGGGCCGGACGCGAACGAGTTGCTGATCGATTCGCGGAACGCGGCCGGGATGGCACCGTCGGGGACGAGGGCCCCACTCCCCATCTCGAGGTGGATCCCGCCCCCTCCCCCGATGGTCGGCATCGTGGCCGTTCCCACGATCCGCAGGCGCGCCGAGTCGATCCGGCCGGTCAGCGGGTCGCGGACCGAGAGGACCACCGACTGGCCCACCCTCTTTCCGATGTCGGCGAGGGTCACCGCCCCCAGCACCACCTGGCCGGGAGTTTCGAGGCCGTGGCCGGTCAGCACCGGCGGCTGCACCGGCGTTCCCGGGCGCTCGGCCAACACCGGCACCGGTTGGCCGTCGATCTTCTCCACGTCGAAGTACGCGCCGCTGAACGACCCGACGTCGCGGTCGGCGTGCAGCAGCCGGTCCGACTGCGCAGCCGGGATGTTGCCCGAGCCGAACAGGCTCGTCAGCTCGTAGTTCCAGTTCCACCCGTAGAGGGGCGGGTTGGCGACGAGCGAGTTGAGGCTCGCCCCGAAGATGACCGCTGACATCACGATGAGGAGGGCGAGGACCGAGCCCATCATGACCGAGCGGATCGGCACGGGATCCGCACCCTGCCCCGGCTCGAGGGCGAAGCGCGCGCCCACAAGGGCCGGCGCCGGCAAGCTGTTGGAGACCGACGACAGCAGACGAGAGTGTCGGCCGACCACCCGGTCGGCTCGCGTCGCCATCTGCCTCGGCGAGTAACGGCGAACCAGCGCCAGCGTGACCGCGCCCAGGCCGACCACGAGGAGGGCGAAGCCGCCGCCGAGCACCGTCCAGTCGAAGGACACCCCCGGATACGGGTAGTACGGGCGCACCGGGCCGAGCGGAGCTAGCGGGGACAGGGCGACAGCCACGCCGACGGCGAGGACGGCCCCGACCACGACCGCGCCCAGCACCCCGACGAGCCCGTCGGCGGCGGTCATGGATGGATCCGCGCCCAAGGCCCGCATGACGGCGGCGTCCCCCGTTTCCGAACGGAGCTGGCGGCCGATCAGCTGGGCTGCGACCAGCAACCCGGCCAGGGCCACGATCACCCCGAACGCTCCGATCGCGATCGACTCGGGCCTGATGGCCCGCTCGGCCTTGGCCACCGCCGTGGTGGTGAGAGTGAACGGGCCGAAGCCCGTGGGGACGAAGGAGGCGATCTCCCGCTGGACGGCCGACACCGCAGCCGGACCGCCCGAAACCCCGACCGCCGTCTCTGTGAAGCTGTCGCAACAGCCGATGAGCGGCCCCGTCGTCGCGGGTGTGAAGATCACGTTCCCGGACGAGATGTCGACGTCGTCCTGGACGAGATCTCTGGGGCTTAGGACCACGGCCGCCAGCCGCGCGGTGAAGACGCTCCGTGGGCGGGTCGTCGGACCGAATTCCGGAGAGACCACCTGGGCGTTGGAGTAGATGCCGAAGGTCAGCTGCTGGCCGAGGTGCAGGTGCAGCTTCTCCAGGGCGACCTGGTCGACCAGGAACACATGGCGGGCGTTCTGGCTCGGGAGGTGGCCCGCGAGGACGGTGACCCGGTCATGGACGAGCCCGTAGCCCAAGGTGCCGGCGAAGGTCAGACCGAAATCGAGGTTGATGTTCGCGACGTGGCCCTGGCGGTCGAGCGGCAAGACGTTGATGCCGATGACGCTGTCCACGTGGGTCACATGGGGCAGCCGCTTGATCCGGCCGATGATGGCCGGGTCGTAGCCCTCGTTGTTGGGCGGGGGTTGACCGGGGAGGAACTGGGCCGACGTGCCGCCCAGCTGGGAGGTGCGGTTGGCCGCCAGGTACTCGGGGTACGAGGACTGGGTCCGACGGGCCGCTGCGATCGATCCCATGGCCAGGCCACCCAGGAGCGCGACGAGCAGAACCAGCGCGAGGTAGCCGGACCGCCGGCGGCCGAAGGTGGCGCCGAAGCGGAAGCGGGCCACGCTCCAGGTGCTCCGGTTCACGCTCGTCCCCCAGCCGTCGGCCGCCGATCACGGGGCGAAGGGCCGCCGCCGGTCTCCCACCGATCGTGCCCCGTGCGGGCGGGCAGGCCAAGGGAGCCACCCGGCTTGTCGTTCTCGTGCCTCCACCCCCCGAGGAGGGCGGCCGAAGCTACTGGGAGGGGGTGGAGAGGGACTCCTCGACCAGCTGGGAGAGATCGAGGACCCGGACCTCCTCCTCCTTGTTGTTGGCCCGGACGGCGTCGTCGAGCATGATCATGCAATAGGGGCAGGCGGTCGTGACCACGTCGGCCCCGGTGGTCAGTGCCTCGTCGGTGCGCTCCATGTTGATCCGCTTGCCGATGGTCTCCTCCATCCACATGCGGGCCCCCCCGGCGCCGCAGCAGAAGCTCTTCTCCCGGCACCGACGCATCTCGACCTGCTCGACGCCCGGGATGGCGTCGAGGACCGACCTGGGCTGGTCGAACACCCGGTTGTGCCGGCCGAGGTAGCAGGGGTCGTGGTAGGTGACGGTGCCCCGGTATCCCTGGCCCGGGGTGAGCTTCCCGGTCTTGACCAGATGGTCGAGCAGCTGGGAGTGGTGGATCACCTCGAAGTCGCCGCCGAGGCTCGGGTACTCGTTCTTCAGGCTGTTGAAGCAGTGGGGGCAGGTGACGACGATCTTCTTCGCTCCCACGGCGTTCAGGGTCTCGACGTTGGCCTTCGCCTGCTCCTGGTAGAGGTACTCGTTCCCGAGCCGCCTGGCCGGGTCGCCGGTGCAGGACTCCTTCGGCCCGAGGATCGCGAACGACACCCCGGCCCGGTGCAGCATCCGCGCGGTGGACTGGACCCCCTTGCGCGCCCGCTCGTCGAGCGCACCGGCACAGCCCACCCAGTACAGGTACTCGACGTCGTCGGGAATGGTGTCGGTGACTACCGGGATCTCGAAGTCGAGGGACTGGGTCCAGTCGGCGCGCTTGGACGTCCCGAGCCCCCAGGGGTCGCCCTGGTTCTCGATGTTGCGCAGCATCAGCCCCGCCTCGGTGGGGAACCGCGACTCCATCAGGACCTCGTAGCGGCGCATGTCCACGATCGCGTCGACGTGCTCGATGTCGACCGGGCACTCTTCGACGCACGCCCCGCAGGTGACGCACGACCAGAGGACGTCGGGCTCGATCGTGTTCGGGACCAGCGTCTCGGGTTCACCGGGCGCGTCGCCGTTCTGGTTCGAGAGGAGGCGCGACGCCTGGGAGAACATGTTGTCGCGCAGGCCCATGATGACCAGCTTGGGAGAGAGCGGCTTGCCGGTGTTCCACGCCGGGCACACCGACTGGCACCGCCCGCATTCGGTGCAGGTGACGAAGTCGAGCATCTGCTTCCAGGTGAAGTGCTCGATGAGCCCGGCGCCGAAGACGGTCTCCTCGGTGACGTTCTCCATGTCCATGTCCGGCGTCTTGTCCAGCGCGCCCAGGGCTCGCGGCCGTCGTGAGGTAGCCACGTTGATCGGCGCCGCAACGATGTGCAGGTGCTTGGAGTAGGACAGGAAGACGAGGAACCCGACGATGGCGCAGATGTTGAGGATGAGGAACGTCGTCTCGAGGACGCTGTTCACCCCGCTCCCGAGCGGGTGCAGGGCCTTCCCGATCCCGTGGGAGGCGAACGCCCACCAGGTGTAGGGGAAGTCCCCGGTGTTGGCCTGCGCCCCCCGGTAGAGGAGGAGCGTGATCATCACCAGCGCGATGAAGCCGAGCGTCAGCCAGGCGGCATCGGTGTGGGAACCGTAGAAGCGCGAGTTTCGCTCGCGCCGAGCCGGCGCGTTCTTGATGCGGATCATCGCGAAGACGCACAGGGCGACGAGCACCGCCACGACGAAGAAGTCCTCGATGAGTCCGAGCACCGGGTTGTGCCCGAACCCCCAGATGGCGAAGGTCTTCTTGAACAGGTCCCCGTAGGCCTCGAGGATGGTGAGCATGAGGACGGTGAAGCCCCAGAATGTGAACGCGTGGGCCAATCCCGGGACCGTCCAGCGCAGGAGCTTCTTCTGACCACCCACCTCGACGAGCTCCGCCTCCGCACGGGCCGAGAACCCGCGTAGCCGCTCCGGAGCGGGTTTGCCCGATCGGACCAGCTTCGAGATCGTCCAGAAACGGCGGCCCGCGACCGCAAACGCGAGGGCGGATGCGGTCAGCCCGATGACGATCCGTACCACCATCTGCGCGACGCCAATCTCCCGGTTTGTGTTGACTCGGGCGGCCCGATGTCGGCAAAACGATAGTGTGACCACCGCTTGCGGGCGTAGTTCAGCGGCAGAACATCAGCTTCCCAAGCTGAGAACGAGGGTTCGATTCCCTTCGCCCGCTCTCGGATATTCCTGGTCGGCACTCTTGATCCCGAGGAGGGTTCCGGCCGTCCCACCGGGCGAGTCATCCAACGATCCGGGGGGCCCACAACCGCGCCCCGTCAGCGTTAACTTCGCTGATCAGCCCGGTTGGACCTCCGGGTCAAGGCCAACATCCCCCGTTGCGACTTGCGCGCTGCGTACGGTCGCGTGCGGGCGCCTACGGGCGGCGCCGCGAGGGGGTGGGTCAAATGATCTCGAACCGTCTGGTCGACATCGGGCCGCTGGTCTTCGGGGGTGCCTTCGCCGTCGTGGCCCTGGTGGCCGCGCTGGCGCTGGTCCCGATCATCGTCATCATCGCCAACCGGGCCGAACCCGACGCCCGGGGCATGCGCCCCTTTAGCGTCTACCTGTTCGGCATGTCGTTCGTTGCGTTGCTGTTGGCCTATGGCGGCCTGACCATGATCGTGACGGCGTTGTTGTCGCTGATTGGCTCGCACCCCTCGCCCATCGCCGACAGTGTCGGCCGCGAGTGCGTCATCGGCGGCCTGCTCCTGGTGATCGGGGGCGGCACCATGAGCTTTCACGTGCGCAAGGGGCTGGGGGCGGCCAGTGGCGACAGCGCGGTCGACGGGCCGAACGCCCGGGTGCGGCACAGCTACATCGGTGCGGTGTCGTTCGTTTTCGTGGTGCTGGCCATGGTCTCGCTCGGCGTCGGCATCTACCTGATCTTCCAGTTGGCCGGGCCGGGCATCTTCGGGCAGGCGGGCGGCAGCCGCACCAACACGTTGCGCGTCCTCCTCGACTTCGCCTACCTGCTGGTCGCTTCCCTCGGAGTCGTCTCGGTGCACTGGCGCTGGTCGCCGCCCGGACTGCTACGCAGTGCGGCGCGTCCGGCAGCGGCACCCACCGCGCCGGCGTCCTGAACAGTGGCCTGAGGGTCCTTCCGGCGATTGAGGATGGCGATCGGCGGGAGAGGATCAACCCTCCGGGTGCCCCCGCCTTGACCAGCGGTCGGATCACGACCATCCGCCGTTGTCCGGGGCGTCAGTCTGATTCGGAAGCCAGCGCAGCCTTTCGGCTTCGACCGCGCTGTCGGGCTCGCGTCGGCTGGTCCAGGTCCACCTTTCGAAGTCGGACGGCGCTCGGTGTCACCTCGGCACATTCGTCATCGGTGATGAACTCCAGCGATTGTTCCAACGACAACTGAATGTGGGGGGTGAGCCGTACGAGCTCCTCCGCCGTCGAGGAGCGGTAGTTCGTGAGCTTGCGCTCCTTGGTCGGGTTGACGTCCATGTCATCGGTCCGGGCGTTCTCCCCCACGATCATTCCTTCGTAGACGAGGACGCCCGGGCCGACGAAGAGGGATCCGCGATCTTCGAGCGACATCAGTGCATAGGTCGTGGTGACCCCGCGGCGATCCGCGACCATCGATCCGTTCCGCCGCACGCGCAGCTCCCCGTGAACCGGGTCCCACCCGTCGAACACGTGGTGGAGGACTCCGGTACCCCGGGTGGCAACCAGAAATTCGGTGCGGAAGCCCACGAGGCCCCGGGCCGGGATCCGGTAGTCCATCCGCACCCAGCCGCTGCCGTGGTTCACCAACTCGCGCAACTGGCCGAGTCGCAGAGCCAGGAGCTGGGTGACCACGCCGAGGTACTCCTCGGGGACGTCGACGGCCAAGATCTCCATCGGCTCATGGAGCTTTCCCTCGATCAGGCGGGTCACCACCTGTGGTTTGCCCACGGTCAGCTCGAACCCCTCACGGCGGATGGTTTCGATGAGCACTGCCAGCTGCAGTTCGCCGCGGCCCTGGACCTCCCAAGTGTCCGGTCGCGGTGTGGGCAGGACCCTTAACGAGACGTTGCCCACCAGTTCGGAGTCGAGTCGCCCCTTCACCAGCCGGGCCGTCAGCTTGGTTCCCTCCTGGCCCGCCAGGGGCGAGGTGTTGATGCCGATCGTGATCGACAAGCTGGGCTCGTCCACGAGGATGGGAGGGAGCGGACGCGGGTCTTCGGGGTCGGCCAGCGTCTCGCCGATGGTGACCGAGGCGAAGCCGGCGACGGCCACGATCTCGCCCGGCCCGGCGGCGTCGATGTCGACCTGGTCGAGGCCTTCGGAGGTGTAGAGCTCGGTGACCTTCCCCTGCTGGACGGAGCCGTCGAGGCGACATAGGGCGACAACGGCGCCCCGCCGCAGCGTGCCGTGGTGGACCCGGCAGATGGCCAACCGACCGACATAGGGCGACGCGCCGAGGTTCGTCACCAGTACCTGAAGCGGATGATCGGGGTCGTAGGTGGGCGCCGGTACGTATCGCACGATGGTGTCGAACAGCTCGGCGAGATCAACGCCGACGGCATCTCGCTCGGCGGTAGCCCAACCCTTACGGGCGCTGGCGTAGAGCACGGGGAAGGCGATCTGGTCCTCGTCGGCGTCAAGGTCCAAGAAGAGCTCCTCCACCTCGTGGACCACCTCGGCCACTCTGGCGTCGGGCCGGTCCACCTTGTTGATCACCACGATCACAGGGAGCCGGGACTCGAGTGTCTTTCGGAGGACGAAGCGGGTCTGGGGTAGCGGACCTTCCGAGGCGTCGACGAGGAGGAGCACCCCATCGACCATGGCCAACGCGCGCTCGACCTCACCACCGAAGTCGGCGTGCCCGGGCGTGTCGACAAGGGTGATCTTGGTGGCTCCGTAGTGCACGTTGATGTGCTTGGCGAGGATGGTGATGCCCTTTTCGCGCTCGAGCTCCCCGGAGTCGAGTACCCGATCCACCACGTCCTGGTTGGCCCGAAAGGCCCCGGTTTGCCACAGCATGGCGTCGACGAGGGTCGTCTTGCCGTGATCGACGTGCGCCACGATCGCCACGTTGCGGAGATCGTCACGAACATTCATGTGTGTTCAGCGTACCGGCAGCCGCAAGGGTACCGACCCGCCCACCTCAGAAGGCTGGCCGGTGGCCCGACTGCGCCCGCACTCCTACCGGCCCAGGATTGCGTTGAATCGTGCCTCGACATCGCCAATGCGTTCGGGATGGGTGAAGAGGTAGAGCACGTTCTCCTCGACCGCAGTCAGGATCTCATCGGCGACCTTTTGGGCCGATTGGAGCCCCGGCTCGGAGGACGCGTCGAAGTCGGGCGGCGGCTCCCCGCTCGGCCGTCCGATTCCCGTCGCGACGCGGCCGGGCATGACGACCGTCACCCCGACCGAGCTCCCCGCGGCCTTCAGGTCGGCGTGCAGCGTCTCGGAGAGCGCGAGAAGGCCATGCTTGCTGACGTTGTAGGGGGCGATCCCGCGCACCGGGGTGACCGAGGCCATCGATCCCACATTGACGACGTGGCCGCCGTCTTCGTTCCTCATGAGCAGCGGGACGAAGGAGCGGATGCCGTGAATCGCGCCCCACAGGTTCACGCCGATCACCCGGTGCCAGGTGTCCAGCGAGATCTCCCAGGTCGGTCCGCCCGCCACCACGCCGGCGTTGTTGCAAAGCAGGTCCACCCGCCCGAACCGCTCGATCGTCAGTCGGGCGAGCTCGTCCACCTGGGACGGGTCGCTCACGTCACACACCACGCCCAGGGTGTCGGAGTCGCCCCCGCGCAGGTCCGCCGCGGCGCGCTCGGGTTGACCCTGGGCGACGTCGCTCAGCACGACCTGCATGCCTCGCCGCGCCATCGCTTCGGCCAGTGCCAGCCCGATGCCGCGGGCTCCCCCGGTCACCACCCCCACCCGGCCTGAGAACTCACGCATCTCGAGCCTCCTCGTGTTCGGTCGAGTGCCCGGAGCGGCCATGCTACGAACCGGGCGCCTCCGACTCGGCGGCTCGGCCGAACGGGGTGCCGGACTGCAGACGCCCGGACGGGCACCTACGACCCGTTCCCGCCGGACCCCCGGAGGAGCGATCGGTCCAGCTCGCGCACGGAGCCGACGCCGAGGAGGCTCATCGTTCGCGCGATGTCGTCGCGGAACCACCCGAGGACCCGGTCGACGCCCCGCTCGCCCGCAGCACCCAGCCCGTAGAGGTAGGCCCGGCCGGCCATCGCGGCAGTGGCACCCGCCGCCAGTGCCTTGACGATGTCCGAACCCCGTCGGACCCCTCCGTCACAGAGGATCTCGCTGCGGTCGCCGATGGCGTCGGCGACCGGCGCGACCAAGTCGAAGGGGGCGGGAGCGCCGTCGAGCTGACGACCCCCGTGGTTCGAGATGCAGACCACCTCCACCCCGGCATCGGCGGCACGGACTGCGTCCTCGACACCCTGGACCCCCTTAAGCACGATCGGTCCGTCCCAGACACTCCGAAGCCAGTCGACGTCGGCCCAGGAGAGTGCCGGGTCGAACTGGGCGCCGACATACTCCGACAGCGTGACCGGGGAGGTCCCGTCACCGACCGACCGGCCCACCACGTTGGCGAAGCGGATCGGTTCGTGCCGCACGAAGTCCCAGGTCCAGCCGGGGTGGCGCGCACCGTCCAGCAGCGTGCCGAGACCGAGGGCGGGCGGCAACGAGAACCCGCGGCGCACGTCGCGCTCGCGGCGACCGAGGACGGCGGAGTCCACGGTGAGGACGAGCGCTTCGTAGTTGGCCGCTGCGGCGCGCTCGATCATCTCCTTCACGAGCCCCCGGTCCCGCCAGACGTACACCTGGAACCAGAGGCGACCGCCGCTGACCGCGCGCACCTCCTCGATCGAGCGGGTGCCGAGCGTGGACAGCGAGTAGGGCAGACCGGCCCGCTCCGCCGCCCGGGCGACCGCCAGCTCGCCGGCAGGATCGGCGATCCTTGTGAACCCGGTCGGTGCGAGCACGAGCGGGTAGGCGAGGGGGCGGCCGAGGAGCACGGTGCTGACGTCGACCGTCTCGATCCCCCGCAGCACGCGAGGGGCGAAGGTGACCGATTCGAACGCGGCGAGGTTGGCGCGAAGCGTCCGCTCGTCCTCCGCCCCGCCGTCGACGTAGTCGAACACCCCTCCGGGCAGACGGCGCTCGGCGATTCGCCGGAGGTCCTCGACCGAGGCGGCCCGGGCCAGCCGCCGTTCGACCCGGTCGAGCTCGATCGACCGGAACCGCACGACCGAGCGGAGCGTCTTCCAGGGATTCATGTGGGTTCGAACCTCGCACGCGACGTCGGTGCCGCGATGCCGCCGCGGATCTCGCCGAGCCAGGCCGGGAGCGCGCCCTTGCCCCGGATCCGGACCACGAGGTTGCCAGCGTCGAGCCGGCGGCCGAGGCCGTCCGGGCCGCCCGGGCGAGCGAGTTCGGGGGGCGGGCTCGTGCGATCGGCATCGGGTGGGCGCGGGTCGACGTTCTCGTGCGCGATCTCGACCCCTCGGGAGCCAGGCCCGTCCGCGGGGCTCACCCGGCTCCGCCGACCGCCCCCGGCCCGGCGGGCTTGGCCGCCCGGAACCGGAACTCGTACTCGCCTCGATCGACGGCCACATCGCAGAACCCCATCGCGCTCAGCCGGTCGACCACCCGGTCCGGGTCGATGGGCACGAACAGGTCATCGACGTGGGCCTCTCGGGTCCCGTCGTTGTCGTAGCCGTCCGAAGCGACGAGGACCCCGGCCGGCCGAAGCACGCGGAGGATCTCCCTGAAGACCTCGTCCTGGGCTCCCGGCGACTCCACGTGGTGGAGCACCCCGAAGCACGCCACCGCCGAGAATCGGTCGCCGGCGAAGCCGGTGTGTCGGGCGTCGCCCTGGACCACCTCGACATTCGATCCGCCGAGGCGTGCGGCGAGGTCGGAGGCCAGCACCGGGTCGATCTCGATCGCGGTGAGCCGGGCCGTCCGGACGCGCAGCAGGTCCGTCGTCAGCCCTCGGCCGGGGCCCACCTCGAGCACGTCATCGCCGAGGTCGGCGACCTGCTCCACCCAGGGCAGGAGGTGCTGCTCCAGCATCTCCCGCCATCGGGGACTGGCCAGGACCTCGAGGTGCCGCTTGTTCATCGGGCCACCTCGTCCCTCACTCGCGAATCCTCTTCGTGTCTCCGGGGACCGGTCGATCCCGCGACTGTGCTTTAGGGGATGTGGATGTCATGTCGCCGACGGGCCGTCTCGCGCTCCTCGTCGGTGAGATCGGCGTCGCGCACGGGGACGACGACACTCCAATGGGGGCCCACGGGGCACCGCTGGATCCGGGCGATGCCGAGATCGAGACCCTTGAGGTTGATTCCCGGGACCCAGATGGTGGTCGAGAGGTGACCCCGCCGGCAGCGGACGGCGACGTTTCCGCCCAGCCGGTAGCCGCGCCGCCGGGCCAGCAACGTGAAGGCGACAACCAGCCCGATCATGACCGGCTGGACCAGCCGGCGGAGCGTGGCTTCGGGTCGGACGCGCTTCACCACCCGATCCTCGCGCGGGATCCGCCGAGGGACCCGCGCCCGGTCAGGACTTCGTCGCCGCCAGGTCCCTCGCCTTGCCGCCCGGAGCCGAGACGACCATCTTCACCAGCTCCTCGGTGATCCTCGGCTCCAAGCCCTCGGTGTGGCCCTTGTCGAGCCGGACCACGTCGGCGATGACCCGGCCGTCGCGGGCGTCGGGAAACACGAACACCTCGGCGGTCCCGGGGCGCGGCAGCTTCCCCCAGCTCGGGGTCGAGCCGTCGCCCCACCGGGTGTCGTGGATCTTCCCCGCCTCAGTGTCCACGACATCGGGGAGCCGGACCTTCGGGCCGGCCCCGTAGCGCTCGGCCCAGGGCGAGGTCTCGGGCAGCGAAGCGATCTCGTGCTCCCCGGTCGTGTAGATGAAGGAGAGATCGGTGGTCGGGGGCTTGGGCGGCCCGAGGGCACGCTGGCGGGCGAAGAATGACTCCATCGCCGCCCGGTCGGCTTCGCTGCGCGGTGGGCCGAAGTTGGCGGCGCGCTCGGCCGGGCCGATCCGTCCGCCCGACAGGCTGAGCCAACCGTCGACCCGGTCCGCGAAGTAGTCGTCGGACAACAGCCGCAACGAGGTGGCACCACCCTGGGAGTGCCCGACCAACCAGAAGGCGCGGATGTTCTCGATCCCGAACCGGGCGAAGACCGCCTCGACCACGCTCTTCAGGTAGTCGTCGTCGGCCTCGGCCGCCCAGTGCCGGCTCGGCTCGGTGGTCGCCGCGCTGGGGGTGGCGATCACCAACCGGTACGCGTCGACGTAGTCGTAGGCCGGGAAGTACTCCCGCTGCCACGCCCCGACCGATCCCCCCCCGTGCAGACTCAGGAGGAACGTGACCTCTTCCCCCGCACGCAGGTCATCCGGCAGGTCCAGGTAGCACTTCCGCCCGGTCCCCTCGTCGACGATGGTGTCCCTCGCCATCCCGCCTCCCCTCGCTCCGGCCGACGATACGCAGCGAGCCCGGTCGTTGCAATCGTTCCCATCCTGGGCCCCACCACCCGGCGCGGCGCTTCCCAGGGGATACTTCCAAGGGAGACGACCGGTGAAGCTGAAGCTCGACCTGCACGAGATCTACAACCGGGGCTACGACATCGACCGCGCGCTCAAGGACGTCATCGACGAGGCGGTGGCGAAGAAGGCGACGCTCGTCGAGATCATTCCGGGGAAGGGGTCGGGCCAGCTGAAGAAGCGGGTGCTGCGGTTCCTCGACCAGAAGGAGGTCAAGGCCCTCTACCAACGCGTCGAGAAGGACTCGCACAACTTCGGGCGCGTCTTCGTCCACTTCCGATGGAAGTAGGAAGAGGACGACATCGAAAGTCCGATACGACCTAATACCGAGCCTCGAGCCAATCGCCGACGAAGTTGAACAACTCGGACTCGGTGTCGCCGAACTCGTTGGGTGATGTCTGACAGACGGTGCACGGGTTGGACGTGTGTTCAGCTCCCTCGAAGTTGATCAGCACCGCGTTGGATAACCCACCCCAAATCCGCATCTTCGGCCAGAGCCCATCAAACGGGATGTCCTCGACCCGAAGGTAGCCCCGACGCGCAGGAGCCGCCGGCCGAAGCCGGCGGCTCCCACTCCCCCGCAAGGAGGGTCAGGCCGTGCGAGCCAGCTTCGAGGGCACCGGGTCCTCGTGGCCGTGGTGCACGGTCACCGGTCCGGCCCCGGGGCTGGTCTGGTAGATCGGCCCAAACGGCGCGACCCCGATGTAGGTCCCTCCGGGCAGGACCACCGGCGGTGCCGAGTTGCTCATCTTGTAGAGCTGCTCGCCCTCGTAGCCGAAGTGGACGGACGAGGTGTACGAGTACGGCACGTACCCGGGGTTGACGAAGTTCTTGCCGTCGTTCGCGATGGCGTTCAGGAGCCCCTGGCGGGTCAGGTTGCGCCCGGCCGCCTGCAGAGCCTGCACCACCGTGTATCCGACGCCCACTCCGACCAGCTCATCGCCCGTGAGGCCGTTCTTGGCCAACAGGGTCGGGTCGTAGTCCTGGAGGAGCTTCTTCGTCACCTGGACCCACGGGTTGGAGGTCTGGTTCTCGAAGGGCCCGTATCCGGCGGTGATCGCCCCGTTGAGCAACGCCTCGGTGCCGGCCGGTGGGGAAGAGATCGCCTGGGCGCCGATCGACCCCGGGTCCCCGCTCACGCCGTCGATGATCAGCTGCGGGTGGTACCCGAGCGTGTTGGCAGCGGTGAGGAAGGCACCGGTGAAGACCGGGATCGAGGCCATCATCACGACCTGCGCGCCCGCCTGCTGGAGCGCGGCCACCTGGGTGTTCACGCCGGCCAGGAACGCCGCGACGCTGGCCGTGTAGACCTGGCTGCTCACGACGGCGCCCGACTTGATCTCCATGTGGGCGCCCTTCAGGAAGTCGAAGCCGAACTCGTCGTCCTGGGTGAAGAAGCCCACCTTTTCACCCTTGAAGTTCTTGGCCACGTACGAGCCGAGGATCTTGCCGTCGACCGTGTAGGGCGGCTGCCAGCCGCTCGACCAGGGGTACTTGGCTTCGCTCCAGCAGTTGCACCCCGAGAGGATGAACAGCTGGGGGATCTTCTGGCTGTTGAGGTAGCCCTGGACGGCCAGCTGCGTGGGGGTCCCGAGCGACGCGATGTCGGCGAAGATGTTGTCCTGGAGGACCAGCTGGTGCGTCATCGTCGAGGTGATGTTCGGCGTGTACTGGTCGTCCAGGTAGGTGTAGTTGATCTTCCGGCCGTTCACGCCGCCGTGCGCGTTGGCCCACTTGAAGACCGCGTCGATGGCCGGCGCGATGTCGCCGTAGTTGGAGGCGACGCCGCTCAGCGGCTCGGTCGCACCGAGCGTGATCGTCGTGCTCGTCACGCCGGGTGTGGCGGCGCTGGCGGCTCCTGCCGGCGTTCCGCTCAGACTCAAGGCCACGGTGCCCCCAAGGGCGGCCACCACGGCCCCGGTCACGATGACGCGCGACCGGCGGACCGCCGATCGCAACGAAAGTCGCTGCATCAATACCCCCTCTGGGTTGTCTGTCTTTCGGTGAAGGATCAGGACGTCTCCCGCTCCGGCATGGTCGACGGCGTCCCCGGCCCGTCGTTGTTACCCGTCGGTACGATTGAGTCTCGTAACGGTAACGCAATAGTAACTAGCGGATCGGCCGAGAAGTAGGCGCCCACCCGGGCGGCGATCCAGCGGAGCCCGCCCTGGATCCCGGTCGGGGCGGCCAGCATCATCACCACCAGGACCAGGCCGAAGATGACGATGGCCAGGTTGGCGCTGACCAGCTGATTGGCGTGCAGGTCGCCGGCCAGCGAGGTCGCCCACTCGGTCGGCAGGTACACGACCAGGATCGCCCCCCACCAGACCCCCATCAGACTCCCGGTGCCCCCGAGGACGACCCCGGCCAGGAGATAGATGGACAGCGAGAGGGGGAACTCCGCCGAGTTGGTGATGCCGGCGGAGAGCACGAACAGGGCCCCGGCCAGGCCGGCACAGGCCGAGCTGACCATAAACGCGATCACCTTGGTCCGGGCGACATGGATGCCCGCGAGCGACGCCGCGATCTCGTCGTCGCGCACGGCGCGGAAGGACCGGCCGAACCGGCTCTTCACCAGGTTCGCGAGCAGGATCAGCACGACGAACGCGGCCAGGATCTGGACCCAGGCGAGCCACTGTTGCGGGTTGATGTCCGAGGGCCCCGAGGGAGCGGGGGTCTGGAGGCCCTGGTCACCGCCGAAAATACTGTTGTACTGGTTGGTGACGTAGGGCAGGCCGACCGCGACCATGAGGGTCATGCCGGCGAGATACGGCCCCCGCAGCCGGGTCGCCGGGATCCCGATCACCGCCCCGGCCACCGCGCTGACCGCTGCCGCGATGAGCAGCTCGAGCACGATGTCCAGGGTCGTGTGGGCGTACAGCAGCGCCAGTGTGAACGCGCCCACCGCCATGAACCCGCCCTGACCGAGAGAGATCTGGCCGCTGATGCCGGTTAGCACGGTCAGCCCCGCGAGCGCGATGGCGTAGAAGGCGATCTGACCGACCTCGTAGTCGTTGAACGCGCTCAGCCAGTTGGTCAGGAAATAGGCGGCGACGCCGGCGACCACGGCGAAGGTGAGGTGCCGGAGCATCGGTTGGCGGGGGAGCCGGAACCACGGCTTGGCCACCAGCCGCTGCACGGCCCGGCGGAACGCACCCATCAGACCCGCCGGGCGGCCGGGCGGGCGAAGATCCCCTCCGGCCGGATCATGAGGGAGACGATCACGAGGGCCAGGGCGGCCATCGGCTCGAGCGAGCCGCCGAGGTAGCCGCCGACCCATGCGAGCGAGAGCCCGGTGAGGAGCCCGCCGACGAGCGCCCCGACCGGGCTGTCGAGCCCGCCCACCACGGCGGCCGTGAACCCGTAGATGAGGATCACGTCCATGAAGGTGGGCGTGAGGTCGGAGTTCGGCACCACCAGCACCGCGGCCAGGACGCCGGCCGCCGCGGCCAGCGACCACCCGAGGGTGAGCAGGGGCTGGACCCGCACCCCGAGGAGGCGGGCGGCCTCCGGCGCGAACGCGACGGCCCGCATCCGCAGGCCGAGGTTGGTCCCCCGGAACAGCACCAGCATGACCCCCATCAGGAGGAGGACCGCCACGACCCCGTAGAGATTGAAGGGAGAGAAGGCGATGTGGAAGCTCCCGAGCTGCTCACCGCTCTCGGCGAAGGGTGCCGGGTAGCTCCGGTTCGTCGCACCCCAGATCGCACCGGCCAGGCCCTCCAGGAAGATGAGGAAGCCGAAGGTCACGATGATGGCGTTCAGCGGCGATCGGCCCTGGATCGGCCGAATCAGCACCCGCTGGGTCACCGCGCCGAAGATCATCGCAATGATCAGCGCCAGCAGAAGGGTCAGCCAGTATCCGAGGCCGTGGTGGAGGATGGCGTACGCGATATACGTCGACAGCATCGCCATCGCGCCCTGCGCGAAGTTGACCACGTTGGTGGCCCGGAAGATCAGGACGAGACCCAGTGCGACCGAGGCGACGATCATCCCGGTGGCGATCCCCCCGAGGGTGATGTTGACGAAGAACTGCACGCGCCTGCTCCCTTAGTACCCGAGGTAGTGGTGTCGCAGCTCGGCGTCGCCGGCCACCGTCTCCGCTCGGTCGCTGACGACGACGCGGCCGAGGTTGATGACGACGGCGTGTCCGGCGATGGACAGCGCGCTCCTGGCGTTCTGTTCGACGAGGACCACGATCAGCTTCGAGGTGGTGGTGAGGTCGCGCAACACGGCCATCAGGCGGGCGGTCACGATGGGCGCGAGGCCGAGCGACGGCTCGTCGAGCAGGAGGACCTTGGGCTTCGCCACGAGGGCCCGGGCGATCGAGAGCATCTGGCGCTCGCCTCCCGAAAGGGTGTTCGCGTGCTGCCGGCGCCGCTCGGCGAGCGGCGGGAACAGCTCGAACATCTCCTCGATCACGGCCGCGCGATCGCGTCGCCCGAACCGCCAGAGTGCGCCCAGGCGCAGGTTCTCCTCGACGGTCATCTCCTCGATGACCGAGCGGCCCTCGGGGACATGTGCGATCCCCTGCCGCACGATCCTTTCGACCGACAGGTTGTCGATGCGCCGCCCGTCGTAGCGGACCGATCCCTTGCATTTCACGAGCCCGGAGATCGCCCGCAAAAGGGTGGTCTTGCCCGCGCCGTTCGCCCCGAGCACGGCCGTCACCTGGGACTCTTCGGCCTGGAACGACACGCCGCTCAGCGCCTGGACGGCGCCGTAGGCGACCGAGATGTCGTCGATCTCGAGCACGGCCACGACTAGGTCCCGCTCCCCGACACGTTCGAGACGTCCTGGCCGAGGTACGCCGTGGTCACCTCGGGGTTCTCCTGGATCTCGGCCGGCGTCCCCGTCGCGATGACCCGGCCGAAGTTCAGGACCACGAGCCGGTCACACGTCGACATCACGAGGTCCATGTGGTGCTCGACGAGCAGGATCCCCATGTTCGAGACCAGGCCCTTCAGGAGCTGGCCCAGCTCGTCCATGTCGTCGGACGACAGCCCGCTCGCCGGCTCGTCGAGGAGCAGGAGCGTGGGCTCGGCGATGAGCGCGCGGGCGAGCGACGCCCGCTTCTGGATCCCGTAGGACAGCGAGCCGGGATAGGCCCTCGCGTATTGCGCGATGCGCAGCTCGCCCATGAGTTCGAGCGCCCTGGTGCGGATCCGGGCCTCTTCTCGACTGGACCGCCACAGCCCGAACATCGCCGAGGCGAAGTCCGCCTTCGAGTTCACGTGGTACCCCGCCATCACGTTTTCGAGGGCGGTCATCCCCTGCCAAAGGCCGACCCCCTGCAAGGTGCGCGCGATCCCGAGTTTGGCCAGGTCGTGCGGCTGGTGGCGCCGCATCTCCTTGCCCCGGTAGGTCAGGGTCCCAGAGTCGGCCCGCACGAAGCCGCAGATCACGTTGAACAGCGTGGTCTTCCCGGCGCCGTTCGGACCGATCACCCCGACGATCTCCCCGGGGGCGGCCGCCAGGGAGACGCCGTCGAGAGCGACGAGACCACCGAAGGTCACGGTGATCTCGTTCATGGCGAGGCCGCGGTCCTCTACGTTCGACATCCCCCTCCAGCGAACTCGACGCCCGGAACTCGCCAGCCGGGACGGGTGCCCCCACGACGGCGCCCCGGGTCGTGCCGGCCGCTCCTCCGGCCCATGTGCCGACGCCGAAAAGTATGGGTTAGGCGACCGGAACGCGCAATCGACGAACGCTAACCCGGGAAGCCGGTCGGCACGGGTCGCCTACGCGCCGGCGCTCCCGGCCGCTAGCTTGCGGTGGTCCCACGAGACCGTCCGCTCGGGGTGCACGATCACGCCGACCCGGTTGTAGACCATCCCCTCGACCGCGCCGCGGTGATCCTGCTCGCGGTACGGCGAGACATGTCGCTCGAACACGCTGATGCCGATCTCGAAGAGCCGGTCGCGGTCCTCCAAGATCTCGGCCTTTCCGACCAGCTCGACCCCTCGCAGCTGGTCGTAGGACTCACCGTCCTCGACGAGACAGGTGATCCGGGGATCGCGACGGAGGTTGCGCACCTTCTGGGACTTCGCCTTGGTCTCGATCGCGATCGCACCGTCCAAGAACCCGTACCACATCGCCACCGCATGGATCGTGCCGTCGTGATTGAACGTGCACATCGTGAGGGTCCGCGCCTCGACCAGGAACTGGTGCGCCTCCTCCGGAGACATCTGGACCTGCTTGCGGCGGTTGACGCGGTCGCCGTAGGGCGCCGGCGCTGGATCACTCAATGGTCCGCCCCGGACGCCGGGCCATCGGCCGATTCCCAATAGTTCATCTGGGGGTCACCTCGGGTTTCCGGACGATTCGCGAACCGTTCATCTGCCGCTCCTACGGTACCGTCGATGGCTTCGAGCTGCGCTGACGACCAGAGGTCGAGCGGCTGCGCCGGGCCACCAACCGCCCGGGCACTGTGGAGCCTGAGCGCCGAGGCGGCGGCGGGGACATCCCCCCCTCCCCGTTCGTCGCCCCCTTCGCCCTCCCGCTGCCGCGCCGGGTCGCGGTGAGCGCGGTGGCCGAGCCTCGCGACGGGACCGTCCGCGACTCGCGACCGCTCGTGCTCGTGGTCGACGACGAGGAGTCCTACCGCCAGGCGCTCGCCTCGGGGCTGTCCCAGGAGGGATTCGCCGTGGAGTGCGCCGCCGACGGCCACGAGGCGCTCCGGCTCTTCCACCGCATCCACCCCGACCTCGTGCTGGTCGACGTGATGCTCCCCGACCAGTCGGGCGTCGAGTTGTGCCAGCGCATGCGGGCACTGGCCCCCGTGCCGATCATCATGGTCACCGCCAAGGACTCCGAGGTCGACGTGGTGCTCGGGCTCGAGCTCGGCGCCTCCGACTACGTCCCGAAGCCCTTCCGGCTCCGCGAGCTCGTCGCCCGGATGCGGGCGGTCCTGCGCCGCGGGGTGGCCACCAGCGCGATCGCCAACGAAGAGGTCCTCCAGTCCGGCCCGATCCGCCTCGACAACGGTCGCCGGGAGGTCACGGTCGAAGGCAACCTGGTGGAGCTGTCCCGCAAGGAGTTCGACCTCCTCGCGCTCCTCATGTCCCACGCCGGGCAGGTCGTGACCCGCGACCGCTGCATCGACCGGCTCTGGTGGGACCAGGACCTCGCCGACACGAGGACGCTCGACACCCACATGAAACGCCTCCGGCGCAAGATCGAGAAGGACCCGGCCAACCCGCGGCACCTCGTGACGGTGCGGGGGGTCGGCTTCCGCTTCGAGGGCTGAGCCCCCGGCCATCGCTCCGGCCGGCCGCGCCGGGCCGGATACGCTCGTCGCCATGCAGAAGGGCGGCCGGGTGGAGGACTTCGAGCTCCCCGACGAGACGGGGGCGCCGCGGCGCCTGAGCGACCTGGTCGCCGACGGGCCGATCGTGCTGTTCTTCTATCCCGCCGCCATGACGTACGGCTGCACGAAGGAGAGCTGTCACTTCCGGGATGTGAGGGCCGAGATCGAGGCCGCCGGGGGGCACCCGGTCGGCATCAGCGCCGACCCAGTCGAGAAGCAGAAGCAGTTCTCCGACCTGCACTCCTTCGGCTATCCGCTCTTGTCCGACACCGACGGGACCGTCGCCAAGCAGTTCGGCGTGCGCCGGCGGATCTCCGCCCTCGGGAACCGCCGCGTCACGTTTGTCATCGACACCGATCGCACCGTCCTCGAGGTGATCCACTCCGAGGTCTCGATGTCCACGCACGCCGACCGGGCACTCGACGTGCTCCGAGCCCGTGCCGCGGCCTGAGGGCAAAGCGGCCGGCGACCTCCAGATCACCGACCGCACCTCGCTGCGGCGGCTGCGCGAGCGCGGCACCCATGACCGGGCGGTCGTCGACGCCATCTTGGACGAGGGCCTCCTGTGCCACGTCGGCGTGGTCGACGACGGGACCCCGGTCGTTACGCCCATGGCCTACGCCCGGGTGGGCGACCTCCTCTACCTGCACGGCGCGCCCGCCAACCGCACGCTCCGGCTGGTGGCCGACGGCGCGCCGGCGAGCGTGACGGTCACGCTGCTCGACGCCCTCGTCCTCGCCCGCTCGGCCTTCCACCACTCGATGAACTTCCGCTGCGTGATGCTGTTCGGCGCCGGTGCCGCCGTCGAGGAGGACGACGAGAAGCGGCGGGCCAGCGTGGCGCTCCTCGAGCACATGGCCCTGGGCCGCAGCGGCGACGCCCGCCTCCCGACCCCCTCCGAGCTGCGGGCCACCCTGATCGTGCGCTTCCCGATCGACGAGGGCTCAGCCAAGGTGCGCACCGGCGGCCCGAAGGACGACCCCGAGGACATGGACAGCCCGATCTGGGCCGGGGTGGTGCCCTTCGACCTGGTGGCGCGGCCGGGGGTCCCCGAGGACGGCCTCCCCGCCGGGACGGTCACCCCGCCGTACGCGGCGTCCTACCCGTCGCGGCGCGCCTCGACCGGGCGCAACGGCACCGCCTGACGCTCGACTCCGCCGGCCGGCCCGACCGTACGCTGCCCCGATGGCCCGCCGGATCCTCGTCGACCCCGCGCCGCTGCGCGAGAGCCGCGACTTCCGGCTCCTCTTCATCGGCCAGCTGGTGTCGACGCTCGGGTCCCAGCTGACCGTTGTCGCGATCCCGTTCCAGATCTACGCCGAGACCCACTCGTCGTTCCAGGTCGGGGCGATCAGCATCGCCCAGCTGGTCCCGCTCGTCATCGGGTCCCTCATCGGCGGATCGGTTGGCGACGCCGTCGACCGCCGTCTGCTCCTCCTCCTCTCGAGCGTCGCCCTCACCTTCACGAGCGGCGGGCTGGCGTGGAACGCGCTGTCCGCCCACCCGTCGGTGCCGACGCTGTACGTCGTGAGCGCGCTGGCGGCCGGCCTGACCGGGTTCGCCAACCCGGCCCGCAACTCGATCGTCCCCCGCCTCGTCGGCCAGGAGAACCTGGTGGCGGCGCTCTCGTTCCTGCAGGTGCTGTTCCAGGTGGGGGCGGTGGCCGGGCCGGCCGTGGCCGGCCTGCTCATCGGGCACACCGGCATCGCCTGGGTCTACGGCATCGACGCCCTGACCTTCTTCGCGGCGATCGTCGCCACCGTGATGATGCGCCCCATCCCCCCGGCCGACGGCGCCGATCGGCCCGGGATCCGCTCGATCGTCGACGGCATCCGGTTTCTCCGGGGCCGCCAGGTGATGCAGGGGGCCTACCTGATCGACATCAACGCCATGGTGTTCGGCATGCCCCGGGCGCTGTTCCCGGCCATTGGCCTGTCGGTCTTCCACGGCGGCCCCGACGTGGTCGGCTACCTCTTCGCCGCACCGGGGCTCGGCGCGCTCGCCGGCGCGCTCACCACCGGGTGGGTGGGGGGGATCGACCGGCGGGGGCGGGCGGTCATCGTGGCGGTCGTTCTCTGGGGGCTCGCGATCACCGCGTTCGGCTTCTCGCGGGTGCTGTGGCTCGCGCTCGTCCTGCTGGCGGTGGCCGGGTGGGCGGACGTCATCTCGGCGGTGCTGCGCAACACGATCCTCCAGACGGTCGTGCCCGAGCATTTCCGGAGCCGGATCATCGCCATCCAGCTCGCCGTGGTCCAGGGCGGCCCCCGGGTCGGGGACCTCGAGTCGGGCGGCGTCGCCACGCTGGCCGGCACCCAGTTCTCGGTGGTGTCGGGCGGCGTCCTGTGCGTCGTCGGGGCGGCCGCCCTCGCCGTCGCCATGCCGGTCTTCGCCCGCCATCGGACGAGCGAGTTGCCGGGGCACCGGGTCGAGCCCGACCCGCTCGCCGTCGGGCCGATCACCGAGGACGGCCTGGCCGAGCCCTGAGCGCCCCTGGGCGGCACGGTCCGCCGTAGGGTGCGGAACCGGCCCGAGGAGGTCCTATGCCGTTCGTCTCCCCCGACCAGATGATCACCGGTGAGCCGTTGCCGGGGTGGCACGGCCGGTTCTTCCACGCCGAGCACATGACCTTCGCCCTCTACGAGATCGACGCCGCCGCCCCCTCGCTCCACGAGCACCACCACGAGAACGAGGAGGTCTGGAACGTGATCGACGGCGCGATCACCCTTGCGGTCGGAGACGAGAAGCGCACCCTGCGGGCGGGCGAGGCGGCGATCATCCCCCCGAACACCCCACACTCGGCCACGATCGTGGGCGCCTGCCGGGTCGTGGTCGCCGACCATCCCCGGCGTGACGAGCTCCCCGGGGGGATCGGGCAGCCCGGCTAAACGCTCCGGTCGACGTCGAGGGGCCTACACCCTCGACATGTTCTCGAACCGCGCATACTGGCTGAGGAAGGCGAGGTGCACCGAGCCGGTCGGCCCGTTGCGGTGCTTGGCCACGATGATCTCGGCGTCACCCCGTCGTTCGATCGGGATGTCCGGGTCGTACTGCTCCTCCCGGTAGATGAACAGGACCACGTCGGCGTCCTGCTCGAGCGAGCCCGACTCGCGCAGGTCCGACAGCATCGGTCGCTTGTCCTGGCGGGCCTCGAGGCCGCGGGAGAGCTGGGACAGCGCGATCACCGGGACCTCGAGCTCGCGGGCGAGGATCTTCAGGCTGCGGCTGATCTCGGCCACTTCGACCTGCCGGTTCTCCGCCTTGGCCCTCCCGGTCATCAGCTGCAGATAGTCGACCATCACGACACCGAGCTCGCCCTCGGTTTTGCGCAGCCGCCGCGCCCGGGCCCGGATGTCCATCACCGTGACGTTGGGGTTGTCGTCGATGAAGATCGGCGCGCTGTCCAGGCGGCTCACAGCCACGCCCAGCTTGCGCCAGTCGGCCTCCTGGAGCCGGCCGGTCCGGACCCGCTGGCCGTCGACGTGAGCCTCCGAGGCGAGGAGTCGCTGGCAGAGCTCGAGGTGGCCCATCTCGAGGGAGAACAGGAGGCTCGGCTTACGCAGCTCGATCCCGACGTGGGCGAGGATACCGAGGGCCAGGCTGGTCTTGCCGACGGCGGGGCGGGCGCCGACGATCGTGAGGGTGGAGGGCTGGAGCCCGGCCAGGATGCCGTCCAGGTCGGTGAAGCCGGTGGCGATGCCGGTGACTGCGTCGCGCCCGTGCGACAGCTCCTCGATCCGGTCGAGGCTCGGCAACAGCACGTCGTGGAGGGACTTGATGCTCTCGGTAGTGCGTCGTTGGGCGACGTTGAAGACCTTCGCTTCCATCTCGTCGACCGCGGCCTCCACGTCCTCCGGGACGCTGTAGCCGATGTCGGCGATTTCGCCGGCCACTCCGATCATGCGGCGGAGCAGGGCGTGCTCCTCGACGATGCGGGCGTAGTGCACCGCATTCGCGATCGACGGCGTGTTGGCCTGGAGCGAGACGAGGACGGCCGGGTCCCCAACCGATTCGATGAGGCCCGATCGGGTCAGCTCGTCCCGCACCGTGACCGCGTCGATCGGCTCGCCCCGCTCGAAGAGGGCGATGATCGCCCCGAAGATGTGCCCGTGGGCCGGCTTGTAGAAGTCCTCGGCGCCGCAGGTCTCGATGGCGGCCGCGGTCGCGTCGTTGGACAGGAGCATCGCGCCGAGGACCGACTCCTCGGCCTCGAGGTTGTGCGGGGGGACCCGGGGCGTCCCGATCGGCCGGATCGGGCGTGGCCGCGTGTCGTCGAGCGCCTGCACCATGGTGCTCATAACCCTGACCGGTCCGGCTGTGGGACGGAAGGCGCGAAACCTGGGGATTCTGACGACAAAACCCCTGGTGATGCCTGTGAGCGCGCCTGTGGACGGGCGGGGGACCACGGGTCGCCAACTGGGGATGGGGCGAAGAGCCGCCCTGAGGTGACGAGGGGCGCGTTGGTCACCCTCGAAGGGTGACGGGCGGGTGTGACGAGGACCTTGCTGCGCCGGGCTCAGCCGGCCGCAGTGACCTCCACCGCGACCTGCACTGACACGTCGCCATAGAGGTGGATCGGAACCTCGACGGAGCCAACCGACTTGATCGGCTCGTTGAGCCCGATGGACGCGTGGTCGATCTCGACGCCCTTCTGTGCCGCCACCGCTTCGGCGATCTCGTGCGCGGTGACCGAGCCGAACAGCCGGCCTGTGGATCCAGCCCGAGCCGCGATCGTGATCGTGGCACCGCCAAGAACGGCGGCCTGTGCCCGCGCCGCCTCCTCGCTGGCCGCCGACCTCAAGTCGCGGGCCCGACGCATCGACGCAGCCTGTCCCTCCATGGTGTCGGTCGCCTTGAACGCCTGGCCGTTCGGGAGCAGGAAGTTGCGCGCGTAGCCGTCGGACACCGTGACCATGTCGCCGCGGCGGCCGACGCCGTCCACATCCTCACGCAGGAGGACGCGCATCAGGCTTCGACCTCGTCGGGCTCACGCTCGGCGGGCTCGTTCGCCTCGGCCACCGCCACCGGCTCCTCCACCTCGGCCACCGCCACCGGCTCCTCCACGCCGACCCCGTCGGACGTCACGGTCTCGTCGCCGGCCGACGCGGTCTCCTCGGGTTCGGCATGACGAGGGCCACGGCGGTCGCCCGGTCCCCGGCCGTCACGCCCGCCGCCCCGTCGACCCCCCGGCCGCTCGGTCACGGTCCTCTGCGTGTACGGGAGCAGGACGAGCTCGCGCGCGGTCTTGATCGCCATCGCGATGCCCCGCTGGTGCTGGGCGCAGTTGCCGGTCACCCGGCGCGAGCGGATCTTGCCCCGGTCGCTCATGTACTTGCGGAGCATCGACACGTCCTTGTAGTCGACCCACTCGATGTGGTCCCGACACAGCGCGCATGGCTTCTTCTTGATCCTTCGCCCCGCGTCCTTCGGCGCGCGCCGCGTGGTGGTGTTGCGCATGTTGCCCCGCGCCATTAGAACGGCTCCTCGTCCTGGCTGTAGCCGCCGCTCGGCTGCTGCTCGCGCTGCGGGGCGGGCCGCGAGCCGCCGCGCCCGCCGCCGTCGCTCGGGCCGCGCCGGTCGTTCTTGGTCACCTGGGCGGTGGCCCAACGCAGCGAGGGGCCGACCTCGTCGGCCACCACCTCGATCTTCGAGCGCTTGTCCCCGTCCTGGGACTCCCAGCTGCGTTGCTCCAGCCGGCCGGCGACCATGACCCGGGAGCCGCGCTGCAGCGACTCGCTCACGTTCTCGGCCATCTCGCGCCAGCACACGACATCGAAGAAGCTGACCGCCTCCTCCCACTCCTGGGTCTGGCGGTTCTGCCAGCGCCGATTCACCGCCAGCCCGAAGGTGGCGGTGGCCTGGCCGGTGTTGGTGAAGCGGAGCTCGGGATCCCGAGTCACGTTCCCCACCAGCACGACTGTGTTGTCCGTGGGCATGTTCCCCTCCTTCTCGGCCGCCCGCTCAGCCGGCGGGGCTCGCCGACGCCTCCGGAGACGCTCCCCCGGCGGCACGCCCGGCCACCCCTTCGGGCAGCCGGATCACCTTGTGACGGATGACCTCGTCGGCCAGCGACAGCAGCCGGTCGAGGTCGTGCACGGTCTGGGTCTCCCCGGTCAGCTCTATCAGGACGTAGTAACCCTCCCGACGGTGCTTGACCTCGTACGCGAACGGTCGGCGGCCCCAGCGGTCCACGGTCCCCGGGTTGCCGCCGGAGGATCGGATCGAATCGAGGGTCCGATCGACCACGCCCTGGATGGCCGACGGATCGGCCGCGGCGTCGAAGATGACCATGACTTCATACGGCCGCATGCGGGCCTACCTCCCTCTGGACCGGGGTCGACCGTGACGCCCGGGCCCCGCGCGGTGCGGGGCAGGGTGATCGTGGACGCCACGCCGGAGCGGGGCGACGATCGGCGAAGCGATGTTAGTGCACGGATGCCATGGACCCCGCCGGGGCGGCGGTCAGTCGGGGCGGGCGGCGTCGGGGTCGAGGGCGGTGCGGAGCTCGTCGGAGGACGTGTAGCTCTCCGACTGGTTCGGGAAGGCGCCGCTGCGGACGTCGGCCGCGAACGCGGCCAGCGCCTTCGTGGCGTCCTCGGCCAGGTTGGCGTACGGGCGGACGAATTTCGCGACCCGGCCGGTCCCGAGGCCGAGCACGTCGTGGAACACGAGCACCTGGCCGTCGCAGCCCGGACCTGCGCCGATGCCGATCGTTGGGACGTCGACCGCCGCGGTCACCGCCGTGCCCACCGCGTCGGGGACGCTCTCGATCACCATGGCGAAACAACCCGCTTCCACCAGGGCGGAGGCGTCGGCCAGCGGCGCTGTCGCGGCATCGACGGCGCGCCCCTGGACCCGCATACCCCCGATCGCGTGCACCGACTGGGGGGTGAGCCCG
>Ga0116214_1000138_pt1 | contig 31213 bp, 26 predicted proteins | sample Sb_taG_FD_88964 | JGI IMG/M metagenome (GOLD analysis project Ga0116214, IMG submission 88964) | Peat soil microbial communities from Weissenstadt, Germany - Sb_50d_1_NS metaG | ecosystem: Environmental > Terrestrial > Soil > Wetlands > Peat | place: Germany: Weissenstadt | collected 2010-09-21
CCGGGTACATCCCACCAAGCTCGGCGTGCACGAGCGCGAGGATGATGACCGCGACGCCGCCGATGACCCACGCCCAGATCGCCGCCGGCCCAATCGCGACCGCCGCGAAGTACGAGCCGAACAGCCAGCCTGAGCCGATGATCGAGGTCTCGGACGCCCACATGGCGCCGATCAACCCCATCTCTCGCTTGAGGCCTATGTCGACCGGCCGCGCCTCTATTGTCTCGATTGCCATGTCCAACCTTCTTTCGGTGCACGACTAGAACGTGACCCCCGCGAGTGAGGCTCATGTTAATGATCATTGCGGAGCCTGAGAAGAAGCCAGAAGGTGTCGTTTCGGTAACGCAAGTGATGCCGCGTGCGTTAGAGGGCGTTCTGCGGCCTAGCTTGCGGCCGATACCGTCGAAGGCGCTGGATCTGATGTAGCGCCGCGGCTCTGCCGCCTTAGCGAGGTCACGTTTCCCCTGGCGCCGTGATCCTTGCAGTAGCGCCTGGACTTATTGCTGCTGCCGTCGATGAATACCCGGTCACAGGAGGCAATGGCGCAGATGCCCAGCCGTTCCGTGCCGAGCTGGCTGACCAGCAGCGCCAGGCTGATCACCGCGGCGGCCGCATAGCGGTCGGTGACCGATCCCGACTCACTCAGGTGCAGATGCCAGCGCTCGCCGCCATGGCCGACGATCACCGGGTGGATCGGGTGAATCATCAGCAGCCCGTTCAGCCGCTCCACCGCGGCCGAACCTGAGCCGTCGACCGCCGCGGCGAAGACCGCGGTCAGCTCGGCGCGCAGCAGCTTCAGCCGGTCCAGATCGTGCGGCGTCACCGGGACAGCAAGAAATGGGCGGTCCGCGACCATCTCGCGGAACGCCTCGCGGGTGCTCAGCGGGTCAGCGTCGGCGTCACAGACACCAGAATTGACCAGGCGCACCGCTAGCTCGGCAAAGGACGCCAGATTCACTCCGGTCCCTACCGGCAGGGGGAATCAGGCCTGCCTAAGCGTCGAGTATCGCACAGCTCGTGCGCCACGGAAGTGCCTTCTGGACAGGCTTGCATCGGCTTCCGCGTGGATCGACCGGTCTGGCCGATGATCGGGTGGTCGCACGCATCGACACCGGGGAGTTTGTTGCGCCAGATCGGCAGGTCGGCCCTGACCGGGACCGTCGCGGGCCGGGCGGCTAGGGTCCTGCTCATGTTCGCAGTCACCGCAGCCCGCTTCGACTCAGCTGACCCGCTGTCCGCCCTCGAACTCGGTGAGCGGCCTGAGCCGTCGCCGCCCGATGGCTGGACGACGATCACCGTCCGGGCGGCATCGCTGAACCACCATGATGTCTGGACGCTCCGCGGCGTGGGAATTTCCGCCGACCGGCTCCCGATGATCCTCGGCTGCGACGCCTCCGGGGTGGACGCCGATGGCAACGAGGTCGTCGTGCACGCGGTGGTGGGCGACCCGGGATCGGCAGGCGTGGCCGACGAGACGCTCGACCCGGCCAGGTCGCTGCTGTCCGAGCGGTACCAGGGCACCTTCGCCCAGCGGCTTGCCGTGCCCAGCCGGAACCTGGTGCCCAAGCCCGCGGCACTCTCCTTCGAGCAGGCCGCCTGTCTGCCGACGGCCTACCTGACCGCCTACCGGATGCTGTTCGGCAAGGTAGCGCTCGAGCCGGGGAGCACGATCCTGGTGCAGGGCGCCGGCGGCGGCGTGGCGACCGCGCTCATTCTGCTCGGCCGGGCCGCCGGTCACCGGATCTGGGTGACCAGCCGGGATGAGGCCAAGCGGGAGCGGGCGGTCACCATCGGCGCCGATCAGGCGTTCGCGACCGGAGCCAGGCTGCCCGAGCGGGTAGACGCGGTGATGGAAACGGTCGGCGAGGCGACCTGGTCACACTCGCTGAAGGCACTGCGGCCGGGCGGGACGATCGTGATCTCCGGTGCCACCAGCGGGTCGATGCCGCCTGCCGATCTGAGCCGGGTGTTCTTCCTGCAGCTGTCGGTGGTCGGCTCGACCATGGGCAGCCGGGATCAGCTTGCCCGGCTGCTGCGATTCTGCGCGCAGGCCGGCGTCCGGCCGGTGATCGACCGGACCATGCCGCTCGATCAGGCGCCGGCCGGATTCGAGGCGATGATCTCCGGCGACCTGTTCGGCAAGGTGGTGTTCACGCTGTAGGCGGGATGTCCCGCTGGTCTGGTCAGCTGGCTGTGCCCTGGTCGGCCGGGTCAGCCGCGTCGGCCGGGCCAGCCGCGTCCGCCGGGCCAGCCGTATCCGTAGCGTCAGTCGAGCCAGCAGGGTCTGTAGCGTCGGTCGGGCCAGCCGCATCGATCGGGCCAGCCGGGTCAGCCTGACAGGCAGGGCCAGCCTGCTCCGCCTGATCGGTCGGGACGACCGGGCCGAAGACCTCGGTCCTGATCCGGGTCAGGGCGTCAGCAAGGATGCCGCGGAGATCTCGCAGGCCTCCTTCGTCCAGGCCGGAGCGGGCGCGGACGGCGGCCGACTGGATCTCCTTGGCGAAGTCCGTCGCGAGCCGCTCCAGATCAGGCCAGGAAGCGGGGGGCGGCCACGGGCCGCGACCTTTGGCCGAGCCGATATCAGGGCCGGCTCCGGCCAGCCGGGTCTGATCAGAAGTCAACCTGGTCGCGGCCGGATCGGTGAGCCGAGCCGCGCCGGGCTCACCGAACCACGACGGGCCGAGCCTGGTTCGGTCTGACCCATCGCTGGCCTGTGGTCTAGCGGCAGCGCCGGGCTCGTTGAATCCGCCCCTGGCCGCGGCCCGGCCGAGTTCCTCGCGCAGGCTTCTGACGGTGTCGCGGACGTCGCGGCCGATCTCCCTGGCAATGTCGCGGGCAGACGCGGTGAGCTCCTCCTCCAGTTCGGCAAGCTCATCGAACCTGTTCTCAAGCTCCTGGCGGCCCTTCTCGGTGATCCGGTAGACCTTCTTGCCGTCGACTTCGTCGTGGGTGACCAGGCCCTCATCCTCCAGCCTGGTCAGCCTCGGGTAGATCGTCCCCGGCGATGGCGAGTAGACGCCGAGGAAGCGATCCTGCAGCAGCCGGATCACCTCGTAGCCGTGCCGCGGCGCCTCTTCGAGCAGCTTGAGAAGATACAGCCGCAGCCTGCCGTGGCGGAACACCGGACTCACTGATCATCACCCTCCTGATACAGACGATATATCGTGTCAGCCGAAGGAGAGCCTGACCACGGCCGCAAGTTTCCGCTGTCGATCTTGGCTGCCCTGCCCGCGGCACTGGCGAGGGCAAGCCCGATATCCGGTCGGCTCAGTCCAGGTCGGGTTCGTCGTCGAGACGGGCCAGCCAGGTCGCCAGCTGTTCGATCGGCGCTTCGTATTCCGGATGAGCGTCCACGAACTCGGTGAGGCGGCCGGCCAGCCAGCCGATGGTGACCTGCTCATCGCCGCGCCGGTCCTGAAGTTCCTCGATGCCGCGGTCGGTGAAGTACATCGTCGGACCGTCTTACCTCAGTGCGGCGGCGACCAGCGCAGCGTGCTCGGCCGCATGTGCCTTGGCTGATCCGGACGCCGGTGCCGAACTGGCCGGGAGCGAGAGCACGCCAAGCCGGCGGCCGAGCGGTCCGGGCAGGTGCATCGCCATGAACGGCCAGGCGCCCATGTTGGCCGGCTCCTCCTGCACCCAGCGGAGATCCTCGGCGTTCGGGTAGCTGGCCAGCTCGGTTGCGATCTCCTTCGTCGGCAGCGGGTAGAGCCGCTCCACCCGGACGATGGCGACGTCGGACCGGTGCTCCGCCCGCCGTTTCCCGGCGAGATCGTAGTAGATCTTGCCGGAGCAGAGCAGCACGCGGCGCACTGCGGCCGGATCGAAACCAGCGGCAGGGCCGGGTGCGGCTGCCTCAGGATCTGGCAGCACCGGCCGGAACGAGCCCGCGGTGAAGTCGGCGACCGCGGAGACTGCAGTCTTCAGCCGGAGCATGGATTTTGGCGTGAACACGATCAGCGGCTTGACCCGCTCCGAAAGCACCTGCCAGCGCAGCAGGTGGAAATAGCTGGCCGGGGTGCTCGGCATGGCCACCGTCATGTTGTCCTGTGCGCACAGCGACAGGAACCGCTCGACCCTGGCCGACGAGTGATCGGGGCCCTGACCCTCGTACCCGTGCGGCAGCAGCAGCACCACGTCGGACCGCTGCCCCCACTTCTGCTCACCGGATGAGATGAACTCGTCCAGGATCGTCTGCGCCCCGTTGACGAAGTCGCCGAACTGCGCCTCCCAGCAGACCAGCGCGTCCGGTCTGGCCACTGAGTAGCCGTACTCGAACCCGACGGCAGCGAACTCAGAGAGCAGCGAGTCGTAGACGTGGAATTTGGCCGTTCCGTTGTTGAACTGGCGCAGCGGGATGTACTCCGCGCCGGTGTGCCGGTCCACGACGACGGCGTGCCGCTGGCCGAACGTGCCGCGGCGGCTGTCCTGCCCGATCAGCCGGACCGCATTGCCGTCGATCAGCGTCGAGCCGAACGCCAGCAACTCGCCGGTGGCCCAGTCGATCTCGTCCTGCTCGACCACGACCGCGCGGCGGGCTATCTGTGGCTGAAGCCGCGGATGCGGGACGAAGCCCACAGGCAGGTTCAGCTGGGTGTCGATGATCCGCTTGATGGTCTCGGCGGTGATCGCCGTCGGGGTGCCCGCGTGATCGATCAGGGCCGGCTGCTGGGGCGGCACCGGTACCACCGCGCCGGGCTCGACCGGCCGGCCTGCTGCCTCGCGGGTCTCGGTGAAAGCCCGTTCAAGCTCCTGCTGATAGTCGCGCAGGGCCTGCTCGGCCTCCTCCAGGGTGATGTGACCGCGGCCGATCAGCGACTCCGTATAGAGCTTCCTGGTGGATCGCTTCGCGTCGATCAGGTCATACATCAGCGGCTGCGTGAAGGAGGGGTTGTCAGCCTCGTTATGCCCGCGGCGGCGGTAGCAGACCATGTCGATGACGACGTCCTTGCCGAACGCCTCCCGGTAGGCGAAGGCCAGCCGGCCGACCCGGACCACGGCCTCCGGATCATCGCCGTTGACGTGGAAGATCGGTGCCTGGATCGTGCGGGCCACATCGGTGGCGTACACGCTTGACCGGGAATACTTCGGGTCGGTCGTAAAGCCGACCTGGTTGTTCACCACGATGTGCACGGTGCCGCCGGTACGGTAGCCCCGCAGCTGGGACAGTTCGAGCGTCTCGGCGACCACGCCCTGGCCGGCGAACGCCGCATCGCCGTGGATCAGGACCGGCAGCACGGTGTAGCCGGGGTCGCCCATGTCAAGCAGGTCCTTCCTGGCCCGGACCACGCCTTCGAGCACCGGGTTGACGGCCTCGAGATGACTCGGGTTGGCGACCAGGGTGACCGGAATCGCCGTGCCGTCCGCCGCGGTGTAACTGCCCTCCGCGCCGAGGTGGTACTTGACGTCGCCGGAGCCGTGCGTGCTGCCTGGGTCCAGGTGGCCCTCGAACTCGTTGAAGATCTGCCCGTAAGACTTGCCGGCGATGTTCGCGAGCACGTTCAGCCTGCCGCGATGCGCCATGCCGATGACCGCTTCATGCAGCCGTCCCTTGGCTGCCTCGGTCAGCACGGCGTCGAGCAGCGGGATCAGTGATTCGGCGCCCTCAAGGGAGAATCTGCGCTGGCCGACGAACTTGGTCTGCAGGAACATCTCGAAGGCCTCGGCGACGTTCAGCCGGGACAGCACGCGCATCTGCTCGGCGTGGTCAGCATCGCGATGCGGCCGTTCCACCCGGTCCTGCAGCCAGGCACGCTCGGCCGGGTTCTGGATGTGCATGTACTCGAGCCCGACCGTGCGGCAGTAGGAATCCCGTAGCACGCCGAGGATCTCGCGCAGCAGCATCCGCGGCTTGCCGCCGAAGCCGCCGGTGGCGAACTCCCGTTCCAGATCCCATAGCGTCAGGCCGTGCTGGTTGATGTCCAGATCGGGGTGCTTGCGCTGCTTGTACTCGAGCGGATCGGTGTCGGCCATCAGGTGGCCGCGGACCCGGTAGGCATGGATCAGCTCGTGCACCCGGGCGGCCTTGCTGATGTCGTCCTCGTGACCAGCCGGAATGTCACGCACCCAGCGGACTGGCTCATACGGGATCCGAAGCGAGCTGAAGATCTCGTCGTAGAAGCCCTGCTCGCCGAGCAGCAGGCCGCGGATGATCCGAAGGAACTCGCCGGACTGGGCGCCCTGGATGATCCGGTGATCATAGGTCGAGGTGAGGGTCACCGCCTGACTGAGCGCGAGCCTGGCCAGGGTCTCGGCCGAGGCGCCCTGGTAGGCGGCCGGGTACTCCATCGCGCCTACGCCGATGATGCAACCCTGGCCAGGCATCAGCCGGGGGACCGAATGCATGGTGCCGATGGTGCCCGGGTTGGTCAGGCTGATCGTGGTGCCGGCGAAGTCGGAGACCGCGAGCTTGCCACCCCTGGCCTTGCGCACAATCTCCTCGTAGGCCATCCAGAACTGGCGGAAGTCCATCTGCTCGGCTGACTTGATGCTCGGCACGAGCAGCTGGCGAGTGCCGTCCTCCTTCTGGATGTCGATCGCCAGTCCCAGGTTGACGTGCTCGGGCCGGACCAGCACCGGCTTGCCATCGACCTCGGCGTAGGAGTCGTTCAGCTCAGGGGCAGCCGCGAGGGCGCGGACCACCGCGTATCCGATCAGGTGGGTGAAGGACACCTTGCCGCCGCGGCCGCGGGCCAGGTGATTGTTAATCACGATCCGGTTGTCGGTCAGCAGCTTGGCCGGGATGGAACGGACCGACGTCGCGGTCGGCACCTGAAGGCTCGCCACCATGTTGGCGACGGTGCGCGCGGCGGCGCCGCGCAGCCGCATTTCAGCCGGACTGCCGTTGCTGTCACCGCTCGGCGGTGTGGTTCCGCCGCTCGGCGCAGCCTGGCCGTCCGGAGCTGCTGACGCCGGAGACACCGGTGCGGCCGGTGCGGCCGGAGCGGCTGGCGCCACGGGCCCGGCGGCCGGAGGAGTGGCGACAGCAGTCGGACTCGCCGAGCCGACCGGAGTCGGGATCCAGGCATGGGCCGGTGCCGCTGGTGGCGCAGCCGATCCGGTCGGCTCGCTCGTCGGCGGTTCTGCCGTGGTCGGCGGTGGCCGGTAGTCGGCAAAGAAGTTCCACCATGCCTTATCCACCGAGCCTGGATCGGCCTGGTACCGCTGGTAGAGCTCGTCCACCAGCCACTCGTTCGGCCCGAAATCCGCATTCGCCAGGCGCGCTGCGGTACCGCTGGCAACGGCGGAGTCGTCAGCAGTCTCGCCGTGCGGCTGGCCGGTTTCGCCCGGCGGCCTGCCAGGCGCGGTGAGATTAACGGACGCACCCGAGAACTCGGCAGACACGGCCGACATCGCCTCTTCCGGAGCTTGATGACCTGTAGAACCCGCGTGCTAAGGCTACCCGCCGACCCGCAGCGGGCTGGGCCTGAAATCAGCTAGGCATCCCGCCGACCCGCAGCGGGCTGGGCCTGAAATCAGCTAGGCATCCTGGCTCTGCCGTGCGGCTCGTTCCAGCTGATCTGTGGTCCGATCGGGATGATGCCCCATTTACTGCGCCACCCGGTTGACCGGTAGTAATGCTGCTTGATCTGGCCCAGGTCGGTGGTCTCACCGAATCCCGGATGGGTGTAGAGGTCTCGGGCGTAGCCCCACAGATGCGGGTAGTCAGTTAGCCGCCGCAGATTGCAGTCGAACAGCTGGTAGTAGACGGTGTCGAACCTGGCCAGCGTCGGATAGAGCCTGACATCAACCTCGGTGAGCTGGTCGCCGAGCACGAACCGGCGCCGGGCCAGCCGCTCGTCCAGTGCGTCGAGCGTGGTGAATACGGCCTCGACGGCCTGGTCGTAACTAGCCTGCGTAGTAGCCAGGCCTGCCTTGTACACACCGGTGTTGACCGTGTGGTAAATCAACGTAGCGAGAGACTCGATCTCCCTGCGCCTGGCCGCGGGGTACAGGTCGGGCGCGCCAGGCCGGTGGAAGGCCCGGAACTCGGTCTCCAGCATGACGGTAATCTGCGCCACATCGTTGCTGACGATCCGGCGGGATCGCAGATCCCAGAGCAGCGGGACGGTGAACGGGCCCGGGTAACCTGCGTCGGTCGCCCGGTAGAGTTCGGCCAGGAAGCGAGCGCCGGTAAGCGGGTCGCTGCTGTCGTCGCTGAACCGCCAGCCGCGTTCATCGGCGACCGGATCGGTCAGGGTGAGCCCGATCACCCGGTCGAGACCGAGCAGTCGGCATGCGATCAGGGCGCGCTGCGACCAGGGACAGGCTAGTGATGCGTACAGCTGGTACCGGGCCGGTTCCGCCGCGAATCCGCTTGAGCCGTCCCTGGTCACCCGGCCGGTGAACGTACCCTGGCGGCGGATGAGACCGCCCGTGATCGCAGGGAGGCTGCCCGTGCTTGTGCCGGCCTCGCTGGGCGCGTGCGTGAACACGCCGATGGGTGCCGGGGGTACGGCGGCCGGCCAAGGCGGCTCACCAGCGGGGGGCCTGCTGGCGGGCCATGATGGCTGGTCGGTGTGTGGTGGGCCGGCGGGCCACGGGGGCTGGTCGGTGTGTGGTGGGCCGGCGGGCCACGGGGGCTGGCTGGCGTGCGGCCGGGAGTGGTCGTCGGCCGGTAGCCGGCCGGTGACCCACCAAGGCTCAGGTGCCGCGCCGGGTCTGCCTGCGGTGGCGAAGGACGGCCGGGGCGTGGCTGGCATCGGCGTCTCCTCCCCGAAACTGGGCACTAGGACGCATTATGTCCAACTAGACCACAGCCAGTGGGTGTATCGGGCAGCCAGGTCCGGCCGGGCGGCAGCGCGGGTCTGCGGGCCGCAATGAATGCTCTGGCCAGCATCGTAAGCAGCATGAACGCCGCGCTGAACCATCTCCACGGGTGGGTCGCCGTCGGCTTGATCGCGGCCCTCGTCTTCGGTGAAACGGCGATTTTCCTGGGTTTCGTGCTGCCTGGTGAGGCTGCCGTGGTCTTCGGCGGAGTCCTCGCCAGCCGAGGTCACCTGTCCCTCCCCGCTCTCGTCGGTGTGGTCGTGATCGCCGCGGTGACCGGCCCGCTGGTCGGTTATGAGATCGGCAAGCGGATGGGTGACCGTCTGTTCTCGTCGCGGATGCTGAACCGGGTGCCCGGTGGCGTCCACCGCGCCCGAACGGCGTTGCGGAACAAGGGCGGCATGGCCGTGCTCGGCGGCCGCTTCGTGGCCGTGGTGCGGGCACTGATGCCTGCGGCCGCCGGAGCGGCCCAGATGCCGTACCGGACCTTCGTCATTCACAACCTGATCGGCGGGGTCATCTGGGGAGTGGGCTACAGCCTGCTCGGATACCTGGCCGGCTCCGCCTATGGCGTGGTCGAGCGCAAGGTCGGCGCCGGGCTGGCGATCGCTCTAGCCGCGATCGTCATTGCCCTGGTGGCAGCCTGGGCCTGGCGCAGGCATCGAGCCGCGGCCGCGGCCGCCCGGCCAGACTGAACGGCGCCCGCTGAAACCATCGAGTCACCAGCCCGGCGGACTTCGACATGGCGGCCAAGTCACCAGCCCGTTGGACTTCGACATGGCATCGGCCGATCACAGTCAACAATGTGCCCGATCCGGGCGAATTGTGGCCGCGCAACCGATGCCATGTCGCTGGCCGTTAGTGCGCGGGAGGGCCGGGTCGACTCGCGACTATGTGCTACGGCGCAGCGGATGCTGGTCTCAGTGCCCTAGGTCGCTAGGTGCAATCATCACGTCTAACTCGCTGAGGCGAAGATGTCGGGACGGCGGTGCTGCAGGCAGGGCAGCGTGGCTCGGACCCGTGCGGTCAGGTTAGTGTCCACTACGCCGGAGGCGACCGCTGGGCCTGAGCCGAGGTCGAGCCGAACTGCGCCCATCGGGTCGACCAGCATGCTGCGGCCGACGCCGGTTGGTGCCGAGGTAGCTGGTTCGTCCGGGTCGGGTACCTGTCCGGCGGCTGCGACCCATACGGTGTTCTCGATCGCACGGGCGCGGACCAGCGTGGTCCAGTGTTCTTCCTTGAACAGGCCGGCGGCCCACGCCGACGGGATGACGATCAGCTCGGCGCCGCGTACGGCAAGTGCCCGCGCCAGCTCGGGGAAACGTACGTCGTAACAGGTGAGGAAGCCGACCTTGATCCCGGCGAGCTCGGTGATGATCAGCTCGGAGCCGGGTGCGACGGTCTCGGACTCGCGATGGCCGAGCGCGTCGAAGAGGTGGATCTTCCGGTAAGCCGCTGCGAGGTTGCCGTCGGCATCGAAGGCGACGGTCGTGTTGTATACCCGCTGATCTGGCGCCGGCTCGAAGACGCCGGCCACCAGGGCGACTCCGCTGGACTTGGCTGCCGCCGACAGTCCCGTGCAGAACGGGCCATCCAGTGGCTCAGCCACGGCCCGGAGGTCGGCCGAGAATCTGGCCTGCGTACCTTCCGGGAAGACGGCCAGGTCAGACCCCTGCTCCCTGGCGCTGATCAGCGAGGACTGAACCCGGCTGAGATTGACGGTCGGCTGCGTACTGGCCGAGATCTGACAGAGGGTGACGCGCATGATCGAAGCGTACTTCGAGGTTCGGCCTGAGCACTGGGCTGGCGGTGTGCCTGGCGGCTGGCCGGGCGATTGCGTCGGCTTGGAAGCCGAGCAGTCGGCGAGCGGCGCGCTCGGCGGAACCTGGGGCCTGACCGGTCAGGCTATGTGCTGACTCCTCGCGCCTGCTGGCGAGGCTGACCAGGACGACTGCCGCAAGCGGCACGGTGACGATTGCGATGACGCCGATGGCGCCGATGACTATCCAGATGTCTTGCATGTACTCCTCCACTTAGGTTCGGACTTCGCCTTCTGGGGACCGCCGTCGCCCTTTCGCTCCTCTTCCTCTCGGCGCTGGGTGTTCCGTTGGCGGTCACTCCCGGTTAGCATCGATCCAATGTTTCTAGTCATCTAACTCATACCAAACAGCTGGCTGATTGAAACGATATGCAGGGGTAGAATCCACCTATCCGGATGGTGAGATTCGCGGGACTTCGAGGGAGGTCGAGCATGGCCCCGGCCAAGTACCAGGAGATCGCTGACCGGCTGCGCGACCAGATCGACAATGGCGCGTTCAACCCAGGCGAGCGGCTGCCGAGCGAGCCCGATCTGGTCCGGCAGTTCGATGCCTCACGCAACACCGTGCGGCTGGCGCTCGCGTTGCTCACCAATCAGGGCCTGGTCGTCACCCGGCAGGGCCTCGGTACGTTCGTTACCGAGCCGACCAGGCCGTTCACGGCCCTGTTGTCCCGGTTCAGCGTTCAGCCGGCCGGGCACAGCAGCTCGACGATCCTGCCCGAAGTAGGCAACACGGCTGGCGAGCCGGAGACGTCCAGGCAGGTAGTCGAGAAGGCGCCAGCCTCGCCGAGCGTCGCGGAGAAGCTGGAGATCGCACCGGGGGAGCTGGTGGTCGTCCGGCGCAGACACGGCTCGATCGGCACTGTTCCCTGGATGATGATGGCCTCGTACTTTCCGATGGACGTGGCGGTCGGCACGCAGCTTGAACAGGCCGGGGAGATCGCTCATGGCAGCATCCGGCTGTTGGCCGAGATGGGGTATCCGCAGGTCGGCTTCGTCGACGAGATTGGCGCCAGGATGCCGAGCGCGAGGGAGTTCTCGTTCTTCGGCCTGTCCACGGGGACGCCGGTGATCGTGGTCAACCGCACGGCCTACACGGAGGACCGCCCGATCCGGATGACCAGATACATCTACCGTGGCGACCGGGTCAGGTTGACCCACGAGGTCGGCACTATCCCGCCCAGGTTTCACACCGGCTAGCTGGGTCAATCGGCTGGCTAGATCAACGGCCCGCTGCGGTCGTTCGCCGGCTGGCTTGGTCGCGCGCTGGCTGGGCTGGCGGTCAGCTGGGTCGTCGGCGGCCTGGTCAGTAGCTGGCTGGGTTCCGCGCTGGCTGAGTTGGCGGGTCAGCTGGGTCGTCGGGGGGCTGGGTCAGGGCTGGCTAGGTCATCGGCTGGGTCGCACTCTGGCTGGTCGCCGGCCGGCTGGTCGCCGGCTGGCTGGGTTAGTGGTCAGCGGTGTCACCGATGGAAACCCCGTGGATCGTAGTCCAAAACTGACCGATCGGGCGCAGCGCGATCTTCGCTAACGTTCAACCATGCTTGCCCTGGTCCTGGTGGCCGTCTCAGTCGGGTTCTCGAACCTGGTAGCGTCCATCGGTGTCGGCGTCGGCGGCATCAACTGGGGCACCAGGCTGAGGGTCGTATTGATCTTCGGGACGCTTGAGGCGGGAATGCCGATCGTCGGGCTGCTGATCGGCCATGACCTGGCCAGCGCGGTCGGTCGGGAGGCTCGCTGGCTCGCTGCCGTGCTGCTGGTCGCGGTGGGCGGCTACGGCGTCATCAAGGCCCGGCGCCTGGGTAGCGATGCCGGGATTGTCCCGCCGGACCCTACGTCGCCCGATCTTGAAGCCTCCCAGAGTGGGCGAGACGCTGAGCCTGACGATCCTGGGCCGCCAGAGCCCAGGTCCGGCAGTCGGCCCGTACCGGACCGCCGCACGCTGCACCGCAACAGACGGCAGTCGATCCAATTGCTGGTCAGCGGGCTCGCCTTGAGCCTGGACAACCTGGTGGCCGGCTTCGCTCTTGGCGCCTACCAGGTCAACATCGCGACCGGGGCCGTCGTCTTCGGTGTGGTCAGCGTCGCGATGTCGCTTGTCGGGCTCGAGTTCGGTGCGCGGCTCGGCAGTCGAGCGGGTCAGCGAGGCGAACTGATCGGGAGCGTGATCTTGATCGGCGTGGGCGTGGCGATCGGGCTAGGGGTGATCGGCTGAGGTCAGGGTTGCGGGCCTGAGCGCGGGCCGACCTGCCTTACTCGTGCAGCGTGAGCGCAGCCTTGGGGCACGACCGGACCGCGATCCTGACGGCGTCGGCTAGCTCGCTGGGGATGTCATCGAGATGGATATGCAGCCGGTCTTCGTCGTCAACCTCGAAGACTTCGGGGACCAGCCCGGCGCAGACCGCATTGGCCTCGCAGGCGTCACGATCAACTGTCACTCTCACCGGCCGCCTCCGTACGTCCCAGCGCGCTGGTCGCCTGCTTGACCCTGACGAGCTGGCTACCATCTTGACCTGACGAGTAGAGCATGTCCTGGCACGGCACCGGCAGGCAAGGCGGCAAGGAGAGATCATGACCAAAGTCCTGGCTGACCGGTACCGGCTGGCTGCCGAGGCGGCGAGGGGGTTCATGCCGCCTGCCGAGGGCGAAGCTCTCTTCGAAGCCGCGGCGAGATACGCGCCGATCGGCCCGATCGCCGAGATCGGCACGTACTGCGGCAAGTCCACGATCTACCTGGCGGCGGCGGCGAGCCGGGCGGATCAGCTGGTCCTGACGGTGGATCATCATCGAGGCTCTGAGGAGAACCAGCCAGGCTGGGAGTATCACGACGCCGATCTGGTCGACCAGGCTGTCGGCAAGCTCGACACGCTGCCTAGTTTCCGCTCGACGCTGGCCGGGTCCGGACTCGAGGAGCACGTGATCGCGATCGTCGGCCGGTCCGCCGACGTGGCCAGGCTATGGCGCGCGCCGCTCGGCATGCTCTTCATCGACGGCGGGCACACCGACGCCGCGGCGACCGGCGACTATGAGGGCTGGGCACCGCGGATCGCCATCGGCGGCGCACTGGCAGTGCACGATGTTTTTCCCGACCCTGCTGACGGCGGCCAGGCCCCGTACCGGATCTACCTGCGCGCGATGGCGTCGGGCGCCTTCAAGGAGGTGCTGGTGCGCGGCTCGCTGCGGGTGCTCGAACGGATCGGGGAAGGCATCGGCTGAGTGCTCGGTCCATGATCGTGCGGTTCTTTCAGTTCCTACGACTGAAAGAACCGCGTAGTAATGAGGATCAAGCGGTTCGTGCAGGGGGTTGCTGGGACGGGACGTCCTGGTGCGTTGGTTCGGGCCTTGTGATCATGACGCCGGGTAGTGCCCGGATTGGCCGGACACTCCGTCGGCAATGCTGCTTTGCTCGCAGCCGCAGGTCGCATCGGTTGGCGGCATCATGACCGCCGGGTCGGCCGCCGCGTCGCGGAAGATCGACGAGGCGATGGTCGCACCGCACAGCGTGTCGGCCGCCAGTACGATCGCGGCGGCGGTGTAGCTGCTCTGCTCGTTCGGATAGTGCCGCGAGTTGACGTACTGCCAGCCGGTCCAGTACGCGCCGCTCGGATCACGCAGCAGCTGGATCTGATCGAGCAATTCCAGCGCCCCCGCGCCGTCCCCGATCGCATCCAGGGAGATGGCGAGCTCAGCCGTCTCGGCGGCGGTGACCCATGGTTCATCACGCACGCAGCGGACGCCTAGGCCGGGTACGACGTAGGTGTTCCAGCCAGTGTCCAGTCGGTGCCTGGCAGCCTCGCCGCGCAGCGGCCCGCCGAGCACCGGGTAATACCAGTCCATCGAGAACCGGCTCTTGTCGGCGAATGCCTCGGGGTGGCGGGCGACTGCATGCGCGAGCTGGCCGGCAGCGAGTTCCCAGTCCGGCTGGGGCTCGGCTAGGTACTCAGCCAACATGATCGCGCAGCGCAGACTTGAGTACATGCTGGCGCTGCCGGCCAGCAGGGCATAGTTGTCGGGCGTGCCGTCGGCCCTACGCCGCCAGATGATCTCGCCGCGCGGCGTCTGCAGGCCAAGCACGAAGTCGATGGCGGCCCGCACGGTCGGCCACATCCGGTGTGCGAACCCCTCGTCCCGGCTGATCAGCAGCTCGTGCCAGACGCCCACTGCGCTGTAGGCGGCGTGATTGCTCTCAGTTGTGAGGTCCGTATCGTGCTCCGGCATCTGCTTATGCCAGGAACCGTCGGACCGCTGGGTCGCCCGAAGCCATTCATAAGCCCGCCGGGCCGCGTCGCGCAGGCCGCAGGTGCTCAGCGCCATCGCGCACTCGACATGATTCCACGCGTCAACATGGCCGTCCGGCCAGCCGATCGCGCCGTCGGGCTGCTGCACGGCTGCTATCGCGGCTCCGGTGGCGATGATCTCGTCGGCGTTCAGGATGCCGGCCACTTCAGGCACCCAGGCGGCGGGTCGGAACCGCTGCGAGCTCTCAGGCTGCCGCATGCTTGTCCGCGTAGACGACGAGGCTCTTGCCGATCAGCGGGTTCAGAGCCTGGTCGGCGAGCCTGGTAATGGCTGGCTTGCGCATGATGTCCCAGACCAGCACGCGGTGATAGCTGCTCGCGAGCGGGTGATCGTCGTTGTGCACGCCGACCGCGCACTTGAGCCACCAGTAGGGCGAGTGCAGCGCATGAGCGTGGTGATGACCGCCGACGGCGAGTCCGGCGCGGCTGATCTTGGTCGCCAGCTCGCGCCGGGTGAATATCCGCACGTGCCCGCCTTTGGTGTTGTGATAGTCGTCGGAGAGCCGCCAGCAGATCCGCTCGGGCAGCCAGGCAGGGACGGTAATGGCGGCAACGCCGCCAGGGCGCAGCACCCTGGCGATCTCGTTCATGGCCGCCTGGTCGGCCGGGATGTGCTCAAGTACTTCGGCGGCTATCACCTTGTCAAACGACCCATCAGGGAACGGCATGCGGGTCGCGTCACCGGTGACCGTCACCCCGCTGGCACCGTCCGGGATCTCTCCGCTCTCGCCCATGGCGGCGAACATTGCCGACACGGCTCGCAGTTCGGCGCCGTCGGTGTCCATCGCGACCACCCGAGCACCGTGGCGCAGCGCCTCGAAGGCATGCCGACCAGCCCCGCAGCCGAGGTCGAGCAGCCGGTCACCTGGCGCGATTCGCAGCCGACCGAAGTTAACGGTCAGCATCGGCAGCTCCCTGGGCGATGGTTAGGCCGGCGCCACCGCCTGGGTCAGAGCCGCGGCGAGCGGCCTCCGCGCTATGATCCGGCACCCGTTGGGTACCGTGGGCAGCGACCGGCGTCCGTCCGGCTGCACTGGCGATGGCGCGCCGGTACTCGTCGACCGTCGCGCGGGCCACGGCCGACCAGGCGAATCGCTCCTGCACCCGGCGCAGCGCGGCAGCCGATAGGAACTCGCGCTCGGCTGGCGAATCCTGCAGCCGCCGCAAAGTGGCTGCCAGCTCGTCCGCGTCGCCCGGTGTGACCAGGACTGCGGCGTCACCGGTGACCTCTGGAAGCGCCCCCGTTCTGCTGGCCACCAGCGGAGTGCCTGACGCCATGTGCTCGACGGCAGGAAGCGAGAAGCCTTCATACAGTGACGGCACGACGGCGATTTCGGCGCTGGCCACCAGGTCGGCAAGGTCAGCGTCGCTGATGCCAGTCACGAACCGCACTTTGTCGCCCAGCGACAGCTCGCCGATCAGCTGCTCGGTCGGGCCGCCGGACATCGGCTTGCCCACGACAGTGAGCAGTGCGTCCCGTTCCGCAATGATCTTGGCGAACGCCTGCAGGAGCGTCGGGATGCCTTTCACGGGCGAGTCAGCGCTGGCGACGGCGATAATGCTGCCGGCAATCCTGGCGGCTGGCCGGGGATGAAACAGCCGGGTGTCCACCCCGAGCGGGATCACCCGGACGTTGTGCTCTAGCACCTTGAAATCGCGGATGATGTCCTCGCGGGAGGACTGCGAGCCGGTCATCACCGGCCCTACCCGGCGGGCCACCCGGGCCTGCATCCGGACGAAGGAATACCAGCGCCGCTTGGTCAGCCGCCCCAGCCCCCTGGCCTGAGCCAGCTCGATCCGCCGGTCCACGCTGATCGGATGGTGAATGCTGGTGACCAGCGGCAGGCCCAGCCGGGCGATGCCGAGCATGCCGTAGGCGAGCACCTGGTTGTCGTGCACGACGTCGAAGTCGCCCCGGCGGGCTCGCAGTTCGCGCAGTGCCCTGAGGCTGAACGTGAGCGGTTCTGGAAAGGCCGCCGTCCACATCATCGCGACCTCGAGCGCGTCGATCCAGTCGCGGAATTCACTTGGCCGCGGCGTCCGGAACGGGTCGTCGTCGCGGTACAGATCCAGGCTTGGCACGGTGCGCAGCAGCGGGCCTGGCTCAAGCTCTGGATAGGGCTGTCCGGAGAAGACCTCCACGTGATGCCCGAGGGCGGTCAGCTCGCGGGACACATGCCGCAGATAAATGCCTTGGCCACCGCAGTGCGGTTTGCTCCGGTAGGAGAGCAGCGCGATCCGCAGCGGCTGGTCGTCCGGCTGCGGTAGCTCCGGGAACGCGGTGAGCACGGGCCGCGCGGTCAGAAGTGGCCCGGCGGCTGCGGTCGGGCCGGTGGCCGTGGCTGGCCCGGCTGACGTGACTGGCCCGGTGGCCGTGGCTGGCCCGGCTGCCGTGACGGGCCCAGTGGCCGTGGCTGGCCCGGCTGCCGTGACTGGCCCGGTGGCCGTGGCTGGCCCGGCTGCCGTGACGGGCCCAGTGGCCATGGTTGGCACTGTGGTCACGCAGGTCTGCCTCCTCGTGGCGGGCGCCGGTCGTGCGGTGCCGTTCGGGGCCGAGCCGCTGACCCTCCTGGCAGCGAACATTATCACTGGCCCCGTGAGCGCCCTCACGCCCCAGCAGGGCTGCGGACTGCGGTATCGGCTGCTCCCCGGAACAGTCGGCCAACTGGCAGGTGGCCAGTTCCGCCGTGGTCGGCCGCCGTGGCCGCCGCCGGACCCGCCCGGCAAGCGCCCGGCAGCTGCCCGAGCAGCCGCCCGGCAGCTGCTCGGCAACCGCCCGGCAGTCGGCCGGTTTCCGCCGGTCCGCCGGGGATGTCACTGGCTTGCTGCCAGCTGCCGATATGCTGCCGCGACGTAGGCCGATGGGCTGGCCGCTGCCAGGTTGGCCCCGACATCTGGAGGCTGTCCTGTCACCACGAGCGCTGATCACAGGCATCACCGGTCAGGACGGGTCCTACCTGGCTGAGCACCTGGCCGCGCAGGGGTACGAGGTCTGGGGACTGGTCCGCGGCCAGCAGAACCCGCGGGTGCGCCAGCTCAGGCAGCTGCTCGGAGAGGTCCGGCTGGTCCGCGGTGACCTGCTCGACCAGGGCAGCCTGATCTCAGCGGTCGAGCGGGTCCAGCCCGACGAGGTGTACAACCTGGCGGCGATCTCATACGTGCCGATGTCCTGGCAGCAGGCGGAGCTGACCGGTGAGGTGACCGGGCTCGGCGTGCTGCGAGTGCTCGAGGCGATCAGGGTATGCAGCGGGATCAGCGCCTCCCGCAGCCCTGGCCGCGGGCAGATCAGGTTCTATCAGGCATCCTCGTCGGAGATGTTCGGCATGGTCAGGGAGTCTCCGCAGACCGAGCAGACCCCGTTCCATCCGCGCAGTCCCTACGGCGTGGCCAAGGTCTACGGTCATTTCCTGACTCAGAACTACCGAGAGTCCTATGGCATGTTCGCGGTCTCCGGGATCTTGTTCAACCACGAATCGCCCCGGCGCGGTGCCGAGTTCGTGACCCGCAAGATCTCGCTCGGCGTCGCCAAGATCAAGCTTGGGTACGAACGGCAGCTGCGACTGGGAAACCTGTCCGCGCGCCGGGACTGGGGCTTCGCCGGAGACTACGTCCAGGCGATGCAGCTGATGCTTGCGGCGGACGCACCGGCCGACTATGTGGTTGGCACCGGCGTCACGCACTCGGTGGAAGACCTGCTCGAGCAGGCCTTCAAGGTGGCCGACCTGGACTGGCGCGATCATGTGGTGACTGACGCGGCTTTCATCAGGCCGGCTGAGGTGGACAAGCTGTGCGCTGATGCGTCCCTGGCCAGGGAGCGGCTCGGCTGGGAGCCGAAGATCGGCTTCGAGGAACTAGTTTCCATGATGGTGGAGGCCGATCTTGAGCTGTTGTCGTCGGGCGGGCACGCCGAGGATTCCTTCGGCAGCGACAGCTGGTAGGACTAGCCCGCCGTAGCGCCGACCCCGACCGCCTTACCGATGGCATACGTGATCCCGGCGGCGACGGCGGCGAGCAGTAGCTGGCGCAGCGCGCCACGCAGGAACCGCCGCTCGGTGATCCGCGCCACGAAGCCGCCGCCAACGAATGCGGCGACCGCAGCCACCACTACCACGGCCAGCAGCGATGTGAAGCCGAACAGCAGCGGCAGCAGCGGGATCAGCGCACCAGCCGCGAACGTGATAAGCGACGCGCCCGCGGCCACATAGGGCGATGGCAGCTCGTGGTGATCCACCCCGAGTTCCTCGCGGACGTGCAGCCGAAGCGCCTGCTCGGGACGGACCGACACTTGCCGTGCCACCCGGTCAGCCAGGTCGGCGTCCACACCCTGGCCGCGGAAGACTGCCGCCAGCTCGCGGCGCTCGGCCTCGGGATTGTGTTCGAGCTCGTACTTCTCTTTCGAGACCTCGGCCCCGATCAGCTCATTCTGGGACGAGACCGAGACGAACTCGCCGGTAGCCATCGAGAACGCTCCGGCCGCCAGCCCGGCCAGGCCGGTCAGGATCAGCGTGTGCCGATTTGCCGCGCCGCCGCCCACACCGCCGCCCACGCCGGCGATCAGCGAGACGTTCGTCACCAGTCCGTCCATCGCGCCGAAGACGGCCGGCCGAAGCCAGCCGCCGGCGACGTCCCGGTGCTGATGGCCGTGTGCCTCGCTCCTGCGTCCGGACCGGGCGGGTCTTGCTGCGTGGGCTTGCACCGGCCTGGGCGCTGCCGTGTCTTCCTTGCCAGGGGCAGCGCGGTCAGGAGCCCCGGCGGTGGGCTGGGCAGCGTCCGGTCCGGCGGTGGGCTCGGCGGCGGTCGGCTCGGCGGCGGCCGTTCCGGCCGGGTCGCCTGGCAGGTTCGCGCTCTGCCGGTCATCAGCGGACGTCATCGTCACCTGCCTGCATTCAGCCGTCCACACGGGAAGGCAGGCGCCTGGCCGGTGAGCTGCACCTGGCACCGTCGGTACTGGGAAAACACCAGCCTATTCGACTCGCAGCAGCCTCAGCTGACGCTGGTCGCCCACGATCGGATGGCCGCTGGCCGGCGCTTGCCGATCCGACGAAGCTAGAACTGCCCGGGTGCCGGAGCGGCATCCCTCCGGCACCCGGGCAGCGCGGCGCTAGCTCCCCGGGTCAGGTCTTGCTCGCGTTGTTCAGGAAGATGTGGCCGATGGCGGTGGGGTAGACACCGGTCACGTTCTTCGCCGAGGCGGTCAGGTAGTTGTAGAAGTAGGCGTAAATGATCGGGGTCTCGTTGAGCAGCAGGGTCTCGATCTGCCCGGCAGTGGTCCGCTGGCTGGACAGGTCGACCGCGGCGATGTAGTCGTTGGACAGCTTGTTGTAGGTCGCATTGTTGAAATGCGCGGCGTTCCACGGCCCGGTGCCCGTCTTGGCGCTGGTCGTCTGCAATGGAGCGGTCAGGAACACGTTCGGCACGCCGCGGTGGCCGTAGTCGACGAGGCTGATGGTGGCGTCGAGCCAGTCGGAAGTGCCGAAGAGGTAATTGCCGTAGTACGTCGGCTGCGCCTCGATATTCAGCTTCATGTCGATGTTGATGGCCTTGACCGACTGCTGCACGATCTGCGAGAACTGCGGGATCTCCTAGATGTTCTCCGTGGTCAGCGTGGTGGAGAACCCGTGCGGATGGCCGGCGGCCGACAGCAGCGCCTTCGCCTTGGCGATGTCCTGGGCGCGCTGCGTGACACTCGTGTTGGTCGAGGGGAACACCGGGGCGAACGGGCTGTCGTTGCCGAGATCGGAGTAACCCTTGAACAGGGCCGTTGCGATCGCCGGCCGGTCCAGCGAGAGGGCGACCGCCTGGCGGACCCTGGGGTCGGTGAACGGCGCCTGGTCGCAGCGCATGGACAGCTCGCGGTGCGCACTGGACTTGAGCTTGATGACGTTGTATCCGCCGGTCAGCAGCTGCTCGCCGCCGGTCACCGAGAACTGGCCGACCACGTCGATCGCACCGCTGGTCAGCGCCAGGATGGAGGGCGTCTGGGTGTCGTAGAAGGTGAACACGGTCTCCGCCGGGAGCGCCTTCTTGCCCCAGTACTGCTCGTTGCGGACGAACGAGGCGCCCACCTTCTTGGTGTAGGTCTTCATCACGAACGGCCCGGTGCCGATGAACGAGCTCTCCCAGCTGCCCGGGTCGTAGCCGTTCGGCAGGATGATCATGGTGTAGTTGTCGGACGAGGTGAGGTAAGGGAAGTTGCCGTTCGGCGCGATGAGGTGGAACGCGACCGTGAAATCGTCGACCTTCTGCACCCCGGACGGCACCAGCACGCCGCCGAAGGCCGACAGCGCGGAGGCCTTGCCGGTCGGATTGGTCTGCAGCTTGTAGGTGTAAACCACGTCGTCAGCGGTGAGCGGGTGGCCATCGTGGAACTTGACGCCCTGGCGGATCTTGAATGTCCATACATCTGCGATGGCGTTGGACGACCAGCTGGTCGCCAGCATCGGCTGCAGGGTCAGGGTCTGGTCGGACAGGCAGAGGTACTCACCGGTCTGGGCCAGCATGTCCAGGCCGCCCTGGTCGGACACGGTGATCGGGTCGATCGAACTGGCGGGTGTAACGATGCCGACTCTGATCGTCGCGCCGCTCTTGGCTGAGCCCGGCGGTGCCGAGGTGGACGGGCTGGACGAGCCGCAGGCGGCCAGGATCCCGCCGAGTGCGGACGCGGAGATCCCGGCTAGCGCGCCGCGCTGGAGGAAGCTCCTGCGGCTGAGCCGACCAGCGACGAACTCGTCGATAACGTGGTTCCCGATCTCTGTTTGCCCTGATCGCAGCCGGTCAAGCCGGTCGCTTCTTGCGTTCACGGGTCCTCCTCGGAACCTTTACCGGACCCGCTTGAGCGTGGTCCGACGCAGTGGACAGCCAAACTATGCGCGAAGCGGGCCATTGTCACGGCATCCGCTTGTTGCTTTGCAGGTTTGTTAGCTGATCGATAGGGATGTGACAGCTCATCAAATGGCCGGGTTCGACCTCAGCCAGCGGCGGCTCTGTCGATTCACAGATCCCGGACGCTAGCCGCCTCGGGCAGCGGGTGTGGAAGACGCAGCCGGTCGGCGGGCTGGCCGCTGAAGGGATCTCGCCGGTCAGCCGGATCCGGTCGGTCCGCAGGCCGTCCAGGCTCGGCACGGCCGACAGCAGCGCTTCGGTATACGGATGGTGCGGCCCGCTGAATACCCGTTCCGCCGGGCCAAGCTCCATCACCCGGCCGAGGTAGAGCACCGCAATCCGGTCCGCCAGGTACCGCACCAGCCCCAGGTCGTGCGAGATGAACAGGTAGGTCACTTGCTCCTTGGCCTGCAAATCGGCAAGCAGGTTGAGAATCGCCGCCTGCACCGAGACGTCGAGCGCGGAGGTGGGCTCGTCGCAGACCACCAGGCGCGGCCCGCCGCCGAACGCGCGGGCAATGGCGACCCGCTGCTTAAGACCGCCGGACAGCTGTCGTGGCCGAAGCGGCAGATGCCTGGTCTCCATTCGAACTGATCTGACTAGATCCGTCAGCCGTTCGGCCAGCGCGGACCCAGTCAGGCCGGCCAGCTTGGTCAGCGGCCTGCTGATCAGTCGGCGCACGGTGTGCCTGCGGTTCAACGCCGAGTCCGGGTTCTGGAAGACAATCTGCAGCGCCTTCAGCTGCGAACGGCGGCGCTGCCTGAGGTCAGCCCCGAGCGGCTCGCCGTCCAGTTCGATGATCGAGGAGTCATCGGGCGGGATGAGCCCGAGCAGCGTCCGCGCCAGCGTGGTCTTCCCGCTGCCGGACTCGCCCACCAGGCCGAGTGTCTCGCCCCGCTCGATATCCAGGTCCACTCGGGCCAGGGCCTGCACGGCCTCGCCATGAGCGGTGAAGGTCTTCGACAGGTTCCGGATGCTCACGATCGGCCGCGCCGCCTCGGCAAGGGATGGCAGCTGCACGTCGACCGGCGTATTCCTGGGCAGATCTGCGGTCGCCTCGTGCAGGTAGCACCTGGAGCTGCGGTCAGGGCCGACATCGAACGCAGGCGGCGCCGCGTCCCGGCAGCGCTGCTCGGCGATCGGGCAGCGTGGAGCGAAGATGCACCCGGCCTGCGTCTGCCCTGGCGGCGGCAGGAAACCGGGAATCGCATCCAGCCGGCCATGGTCCTTGCGCTGGCCCTGCCGCGGTATGCAGCGCAGCAGGCCCATCGTGTACGGATGCCGGGGCTGGTCGAATACCTGCCGGGCCGGGCCCTCCTCGATCAGCTCGCCCGCATACAGCACGCCGACCCGGTCGCACATCTTCGCGATCACTGCCAGGTTGTGGCTGATGAACAGCAGCGAGGTGTCAAATTCGTCGCGCAGCCCGGCCACCAGGTCGAGCACCTCAGCCTCGACCGTCGCGTCCAGAGCCGTCGTCGGCTCGTCGAGGATCAGCAGCGACGGCTCGGCGGCCAGCGCCATCGCGATCACCGCTCGCTGCGCCATGCCACCGGACAACTGGTGCGGGTACCGCTTCATCACCTGGCCGGGATCGGAGATCTGCACCTTGCTGAGCATGGCCGCGGACCGTTCCATCGCCTCGGCCCGACCCAGTCCGGCCAGTTCGTACACCTCGGCTACCTGGCGGCCAACCCGGATTCCCGGGTTCAGCGCCTTCCCCGGCTCCTGGTAAACCATCGACACCGAGCGGGCTCGTAGCTGCCGCAGCTCCGCCGCGTCCATGGCGAGCGGATCGCGCCCGGCGATCAGGATCGAGCCCGCACTGACCCGGCCGTTGCGTGGCAGGTACCTGGTCAGCGCTAGCGCTGCCGTCGACTTGCCCGAGCCGGACTCGCCAACCAGTCCGTAGGACTCGTTGCGCCCGATCGTGAACGAGACATCCCGCAGCGCCAGCCGGTCGTGCCCGCGGACCCGGTAGCTGACGTCGAGGTGCTCGACCTGCACGGCGGCCTGCGGCTCGGCCGCCGGGTCAGGTACCGCAGACGCTGCGGTTGCGCTCATCCGGCGAGCACCTGCTCGGTCGAGTCAGCCACCAGGTTGATCGCGATGATCAACGAGGCGATGGCCAGCGCAGGGAACAGCGTCTCCCACCAGTACCCGGCGCCAAGCAGCACGTAATTCGCGTTGATATCCGTGCCCCAGTTCGGCGTCGATAGCTGGACGCCGAACCCAAGGAAGGCCAGCGTCGCCACCGCGAAGATCGCATAGCCGAGCCGGACCGTGAACTCCACCAGGACCGTGGGGATGACGTTGGGCAGGATCTCGACGAACATCATCCGACCGGGCCGCTCGCCCAGCAGGCGCGCAGCCGGCACGTAGTCGAGCTGACCCTCCACCTGGACGGCGGACCTCACCGTCCTGGCGATCAGCGGCGTGAAGATGAAGCCGATCACCAGGATCTGCGTGATGGTCGAAACGCCGAGTGCCACCACGAACAGGAAGATGACCACGATGGCCGGGAGTGCGAGCACCGCCTCGACCAGCCGGCTGGCCAGCAGGTCGACGATGCCGCCCAGGTAGCCAAGCGCGAGCCCGAGGGCTGTGCCGAGCACGGTGCCAAGCACGGTCGCCAGCGGCGCGATGATCAGGATGCTCCTGGCGCCCACGATCACTCTGGAGAACACGTCGCGGCCGAGCTGGTCGGTGCCGAACCAGTGCGCGGCCGACGGCGGATGGTTCGTGGCGAGCAGCTGCTGGGCCAGCGGATTGTGCGGGGCGATCGCCGTCCCGAAGATCGCGCAGGCAATCCAGAACAGCAGCATCACAGCGCCGGTCACGAAGGTAGGCCGGGCAAGCAGCATTCGCCAGACCGGCTGATCGCGCCGTTCAGCCTGGCTGGCGACGATGCCGGGCGGCATCGCGACGATCTCGGTCACCTGATCGCTCCCGAGCGCAGCCGCGGATTCAGCAGGGTCGTCGCCACATCGGCGGCCAGCGTCGCCACCATGTAGATCACGCCGACGGTCAGCACCCCGGCCTCCAGCATCGGGAAGTCCTTGGAGTTCGCCGCGTGGTAGATCAGGTTCCCGATGCCCTGGTAGTTGAATAGCGTTTCTACCACGACAAGGCCGCCGATCAGGTAGCCGGTCTGGGTGGCAATCACCGTGATGGTCGGCAGCATCGAGTTCCGAAGCACGTGCCGCCAGATCACCACGCGGCGCTTCAGGCCCTTGAGCGTCGCCGTCCGTACGTAGTCGGACTCCAGCGCCTCGATGGTGCCGGCCCGGGCCATTCGGGCAATGTACCCGAACAAAACGAAGACCAGCGGGACTGCGGGCAGGATCAGATAGCGCAGCTGGGTGAGGAACGAGGACCCGGCGGGGGCCTCGGCGGAGGCCGGCAGGATCCTCAGCCCGACGCTGAAGATGACGATGACCACGATGCCGGACACGAATTCCGGAACGGTGGCGGCTGACAGTCCGGTCAGCGAGATGATCCGGTCAAGGGGCCGCCCGGCATTCAGCGAAGCGACCACTCCGCCGAGGATGCCGAGCGGAATGATCACGACAAGCGCGAGCGCAGCCAGCTTGGCCGAGTTCGTCAGGGCCGCCCGCAGCAGCGGCCCGACCGGCGACTGGTACTGGAAGGACTCGCCCATGTTGCCATGCAGCATCCCGGTGATCCAAGTCCAGTACTGCGTGGCCAGCGGCCGGTCGACGCCGAGCTGGTGGTCAAGCGCGCGGACGGCGCTCTGCGCGGCTAGCGGGCCAAGGATGGACCTGGCCGGGTTTCCTGGCAGCACCTGGCCGGCGAAGAACACGATGATGCTGAGCAGCCACAAGGTGACGACCGCGAGTCCGAGGCGCCGCAGGAGGTAGTACGCCATCCGGACCCTCCAGGCAACAGCCGACTCAACCGGTCAGAACGAATCGGACACCGGGCAACCTATTAAACCCGAGCGGCGCGCCGCAGTGCCACTGATGGGGAGCCGCGCTGGCGGAGATCCGCGCCCGTGGGCGCGGTTGACCAGCCTAAGCCGGTACGGAATATTGTCGGCGTCATCACCGTCAATTTGGTCACCCTTGGCGGTCGTCAGGCCGCCCGGCCTCGGCCGCCAAGGCCAGCGCGGCGCGGCAGGGACGGGCTGGCGGAGATGGCGAGGTGGCAGCGGTGCTGATCGGCGAGTGTTTCATCGGTGATGGTGCTGAGGCCGCCCATCTCAACACCGTCCTCGGCCCGCAGTCGGGCGACTGAGCCCGCAGTCGGGCGACTGAGCCCGCTGGCGGAACGGCGGCTGGGCAGGCCGAACGCAGGCTGATCGGGCAGACCGAACGGCAGGCTAAGCGGGCAGGCCGAGCGGCAGGCTAGGCGGGCAAGCCGAGCGGCAGCCGAATGGAGGCCTGACGTGAAGCGGCCTGCCACCCGTCTGCGCGGTCGGCTGGCAGGACGGTAGATGATGGTCAGGTCCGGCAGCATCGGCCGCCGGGCCTGACGAACTGACCCCGGCGAGGAACTGCGATGACCGCTACATCAGGCCAACAGCCAGTCGGCCCGCGACCGGTGCGCGCGCCCCGCGGGACCGAACTGAGCTGCAAGGGCTGGCCGCAGGAGGCGGCCATGCGGATGCTGATGAACAACCTCGACCCGGAGGTGGCCGAGCATCCTGATCAGCTGATCGTCTACGGCGGATCGGGCCGGGCGGCCCGCAGCTGGGAGGCGTTCGACGGGATCGTCGCGTCGCTTCGCGACCTGGGCGGCGACGAGACCCTGCTGGTGCAGTCCGGCAAGCCAGTCGGCATCTTCCGCACGCACAGCTGGGCGCCGAGGGTGCTGATCGCCAATTCCAACCTGGTGCCGCAGTGGGCCACCTGGGAGGAATTCCGCAGGCTGGAGGCGCTCGGGCTGACCATGTACGGCCAGATGACGGCCGGCTCGTGGATCTACATCGGCACCCAGGGCATCTTGCAGGGCACCTACGAGACGTTCGCCGCCATCGCCGCCAAACGGTTCGGCGGCACCCTGGCCGGCACGATCACGCTGACGGCCGGGCTCGGCGGGATGGGCGGCGCCCAGCCGCTTGCGGTCACCATGAACGGCGGGGTGGTGATCTGCATCGACTGCGACCCGGCGAGTATCAGCCGCCGGATCGAGCACGGCTACCTGGACGTCGAGGCCGACGATCTAGACGATGCGATCCGCCGCGCTGAGGCGGCGGCACAGGCCGGCCAGCCGCTCTCGATCGGGCTGCTTGGCAACGCCGCTGACCTGGTCCCGCGGCTACTCCGGATGGGCGCACCGGTCGATGTGGTCACCGACCAGACCTCGGCCCACGATCCGCTGTCGTACCTTCCGCTCGGCGTGGCCTTCGAGGACATGGCCGCGCTGCGCGCCGAGGACCCGGCCGGCTTCACCCGCCGGGCTCGGGAGTCGATGGCGACTCACGTCGAGGCGATGGTCGGCTTTATGGACGCCGGAGCCGAGGTGTTCGACTACGGCAACTCGATCCGCGGCGAGGCCGAATTGGCAGGCTACGACCGGGCGTTCGCCTTCCCCGGGTTCGTGCCCGCCTATATCCGCCCGCTGTTCTGCGAGGGCAAAGGCCCGTTCCGGTGGGCGGCACTGTCCGGTGACCCGGCCGACATCGCAGCGACCGACCGGGCCATCCTCGAGCTGTTCCCCGAGAACGAGGCGCTGGCCAGGTGGATCGAAATGGCCGAGCGCAAAGTGCACTTCCAGGGTCTGCCTGCCCGGATCTGCTGGCTCGGCTACGGCGAGCGGGACAAGGCCGGCCTGCGGTTCAACGACCTGGTGGCCAGCGGCGAGGTCAGCGCCCCGATCGTGCTCGGCCGGGACCATCTGGATTGCGGCTCGGTCGCCTCGCCGTACCGGGAGACCGAGGGCATGGCCGACGGTTCGGATGCGATCGCCGACTGGCCGCTGCTGAACGCGATGCTCAACACCGCCTCCGGAGCTTCCTGGGTGTCCATCCACCACGGCGGCGGGGTCGGCATCGGCCGCTCGATCCACGCCGGCCAGGTCTGCGTCGCCGACGGCACGGCGCTGGCCGGCCAGAAACTGGAGCGCGTCCTTACCAACGACCCGGGCACGGGCGTGATCAGGCATGTCGACGCCGGCTACGACCGGGCTCGCGAGGTCGCCACCGAGCGCGGCGTCCGGGTGCCGATGCAGGAGGCTGCGGGGTGACTCCCGCCCCGCCTCATGATCACGGAGGATCAGCTGCGCCAGGAGCCGCCAATCCGCCGCGATCATGGAGCCTGCCGTTGTGGCAGTCGCTGCTGCCGATCGGCCGTGACCCGCAAACCAGCGGATACCGGCGCTATTCGTTGACCGAAGCGGACTCCGCCTGCCGCGACTGGTTTTTCAAAGCAGCGGCCCAACGAAACCTCCGTGCTGACTGTGACCGCAACGGCAACCTGTGGGCCTGGTGGGATGTCTCGGACAATTCCAGGGCGATCGTGACCGGGAGCCATCTGGATTCGGTGCCTGATGGCGGGGGGTTTGACGGGCCGCTCGGCGTGGTCTGCGCATTCGCGGCGATCGACCTGCTCAAAGAGCGTGGCCTGATGCCGGTCCGGCCGCTCGGCGTGGTCGCGTTCATCGAGGAGGAGGGTGCCAGGTTCGGGGTGGCCTGCCTGGGCAGCCGCCTGCTGACCGGCGTGATCACCCCGGACGCGGCCCGGGCGCTGACCGACTCGGGCGGAGTCAGCCTGGCAGCGGCGATGGCGGCAGCCGGGCTCGACCCGCAGGCGATCGGCCCGGATCCCGAGCTGGTCGCGAGCATCGCCGGGTACGTCGAACTGCACATCGAGCAGGGCAGCGCGCTCGACGGGATGGGGGCAGCGGTGGGGGTCGCCGAGTCGATCTGGCCGCACGGCCGGTGGCGGCTGGACTTCACCGGCCGGGCCGACCACGCAGGCACCACCCGGCTGGCCGACCGCCGCGACCCGATGCTGCCGTACGCCGCGACCGTGCTCGCCGCTCGCGCGGCGGCGGCCGCCCACCAGTCGCTGGCCACGTTCGGCAAGGTCGTCGCCGAGCCGGGCGGCGCCAACGCGATCTGCGCCGCGGTCCACGCCTGGCTGGACGCGCGGGCCCCGGACGAGAGCAGCCTGAACCGGCTGGTCAGCCGGGTCATCGGAGCCGCTCAGGGGTCGGCGACCGAGCATGGCGTGCAGGTGAGTACCCGGCGCGAGTCGTTCACGCCGGTTGTGGATTTTGATCGTGATCTTCGCGACCGGGCGGTCGGCGCACTGGCCGCACGGGGGCTTGCCGCGCCCGTGCTGCCGACCGGAGCCGGGCATGACGCCGGGGTGCTCGCTGCCAGGCTGCCGACCGCGATGCTGTTCGTCCGTAACCCATCCGGGGTGTCACACTCGCCGGCCGAGCATGCCGAGCCAGCCGACTGCGAAGCCGGCCTGCAGGCGCTCGCCGCCGTCCTTGAGGAGCTGGCCTGCCGATGAATCCGGAGCCGAACGGTAGCGCCGAGCCTGGCCGGGTGCCTGGCGCGGTCACCGCAGAGGGCGGAGCGGAGCGGCCGGCGGCCGGTGCTGCGCTCCGGCGCTGGCACGCCGAGCTGGCCTGGCTGCCAGGGGTCGGAGTGCTGCCCGACGTGCTGATCGAGGCGGCCGGCGATCGTTTTACCAAGATCACGCCACGGATCGGCGTCGGTGCCCTGCCGCCTGGCACGAGTCGGCTGACCGGCCTGACGCTGCCCGGGCTGGCGAACGCGCATTCGCATGCGTTCCACCGTGCGCTTCGCGGTGTGACGCAGGCGGACGCGGGTACGTTCTGGACCTGGCGAGAGCGGATGTACCAGGTCGCGGCGGCCCTGGATCCGGACAGTTACCTAGCGCTGGCCCGCGCCGTCTACGCCGAGATGGCGCTGGCCGGGATCAGCTGCGTGGGGGAGTTCCACTACCTGCATCACGCGCCAGGCGGCGAGCGGTACGCCGATCCGAACCAGATGAGCCGGGCGCTGCTCGCCGCGGCGGCGCAGGCGGGCATCCGGATCACGCTGCTTGACACCTGCTACCTGTCCGGCGGGCTCGAAGCCTCGGGGGCATCGATCCCGCTGGCCGGCCCGCAGCTGCGATTCGGCGACCGCAGCGCCGAGGCATGGGCGGCGCGGGTCGCGTCGCTTGGCGCGGACGAGCACGGTCGGCTCAGCGACTCGGTACGGGTCGGCGCGGCGATTCACTCGGTCCGCGCCGTGCCGCCCGATCAGATGCACCCGGTGATCTCCTGGACCCGCCACGCTGGTGCGCCGCTGCATGTGCACCTGTCCGAGCAGACTGCCGAGAACGAGGGGTGCGTGGCCGCCTACCGGCGGACTCCGGCGGCTGTGCTCTACGATGCCGGCGCGCTCGGGCCGCGGACTTCCGTGGTGCACGCCACCCACCTCACCAGTGCCGACATCGCCCTGCTCGGCGGCAGTGAGACCTTCGCCTGCCTGTGTCCCACTACCGAAGCCGACCTGGCCGACGGGATCGGCCCGTTCGGCGCGCTGGCCGCGGCGGGCTGCCGGCTCACCGTCGGCACCGACAGCCAGGCCGTGGTGGATCTGTTCGAGGAGACCAGGCGGATCGAGTTGTATCAGCGGCTGGCCAGCCGTGAGCGCGGCCACTTCACCGCCGAGGCGCTCGGCACGGCTGCGACCTGGGACGGGCACGCCAGCCTTGGTTGGCCCGATGCGGGGGAGATCGCGCCGGGGTCGCTGGCCGACCTGGTGACGGTTTCGCTGGACTCGCCCCGGCTGGCCGGCGCGGCGCGGACGCACGGGACCGGCCCCGCGGCGACGATCGGCGATCCGGAGACCGGCCACGGACCCGGATTCGGACCCGGTCTTCCGGCTGCGGCCGGCCAAGTGCCCGGTCCAACCGTCCCGGACATGGCTGTGCTCGAGGCGGTCATCTTCGCTGCCACCGCCGCCGACGTGAGCCACGTCGTGATCGGCGGGCGCGACATCGTCGCCGACGGCCGGCATCTGCTGGTCGATGACGTTCCCGCCGCGCTGTCAGCTGCCATCCGAGACGTTCTGTCCTGACTCAGCTGCCGAGGCCGGTGTGTGGCCGGACTGGCGGTAGCCCTCCCAGAGTCGGCCGCCTGAACCGGCGAGCACCTCGTCCGCGACCTCGGTCAGCACCGCCTGGTCGGCCAGGCCGGTGAGCAGCCGGTCGGCGAGACCGGGATCGAGGTTTCTCAGTTCGCGCAGCAGCCACTTGCCGCCGCCAAGCCAGTGTCCGCCGAGCAGCAGCGCCAGTCTGGCGGTGGCCTCGAAGATCTGCCAGCTGATCACGAGCGACTCGCCGGGGTCCGTGCTGCCGGCCAGGTCGTCGAGCAGGTCGCACAGGCCGTACCGGCAGCCGTCCAGCTCGCCCTCGGGGACCGGCGGGGGGCCAGCGGCAAGCAGCGCCGCGGCGTCCGC
>Ga0116214_1000142_pt1 | contig 31103 bp, 31 predicted proteins | sample Sb_taG_FD_88964 | JGI IMG/M metagenome (GOLD analysis project Ga0116214, IMG submission 88964) | Peat soil microbial communities from Weissenstadt, Germany - Sb_50d_1_NS metaG | ecosystem: Environmental > Terrestrial > Soil > Wetlands > Peat | place: Germany: Weissenstadt | collected 2010-09-21
CGATCGACGCGCTGCACCCCTCGATGGTCGGGCTGGCCCATTACGACGCGTCCAAGCACGGCGCTTGGGGCTTCACCAAGAACATCGCGCTGGAGCTCGCGCCGCACAACATCGCGGTCAACGCGATCGCCCCGGGCGGGATCAGGACGCCGGGCACCGGAGACATGGACGAGGCGGCGCTTGCAGGTTTCGAGGCCATGATCCCGATGCGGCGAATGGGCGATCCCGACGACATCGGCCGTGCGGCGCTGTTCCTCGCCTGCGAGCTCTCGAGCTACATGACCGGCGCCCAGATCGTCGTCGACGGCGGCCGGTTGCTGGCCTGAGGGGTTGCTGGCCTGAGGGGAAGCGGAAGCTCTACCTCTACCAGGTGCGGCGCTTGCGACGGTGGTCGATGCGCACCGTGCGGCGAGGCCGTGGCTGGCGGCCAGCATGGAGCAGATGGCCAGGAGGATCGCGACACGCCTCGTGCTGGAGCGCCTGCCGGAGGATCTGGGGGAGATCGCGGCCGAGTTCGAACGAGTCGCTGGAGCTACGTAGCGGTGACAAATATGGCTTGCGGTCTGTGGGTGGGTGACTTGACAAGCACCTGTTGTACTGCCATTGTGAGTGCATGGCGACAACAACGAAGGCGCAGCGACTTCAGATCCGGGTGGACGGTAGCGACAAGTTCCTGCTGGAGCGGGCGGCCGCGGCAGCGCACCTCAACGTATCGGCGTTCGTTTTGCAGGCCGCGGCGGCAAGGGCTGAGGAGGTCCTCGCGGAACGTACCAGCATTGTGCTCAGCGCATCAGCGGCCAAGGCGTTCAACGAGGCGCTCGACGAGCCCGCCCAGGTCAACGAGCGCCTAGCGCAAGCCCTCAAACGGACACGCACATTCACCTGGCTTGACTGAGCTACGCCGCCCGGCAGCACTCGATACGCGCCAGCATGACCGCTCGCAGTTCGACTGCGGCGAGCCGGCGCTCGACGACTGGCTACGTCGCTACGCCGGACAGAACCGCCGGCGTGACACAGCAGCGACATGGGTCATCGCCGACGCAGACGATCGGGTAGCGGCGTATGCAAGCATCGCGATGACGGGTATCGACCGCTCAGTCGCACCGGCGGGTCTGGCCAAACAGGCACCCGATCCGGTGCCGGCGCTACTACTCGGGCGCCTGGCCGTCGATCGCCACTACAGCGGACGCGGGGTGGGCACGGCACTTGTCGCACACGTGCTCGCGACCGCAGTGGAGCTCAACACGCACGCCGCCGCTCGCGCGGTAGTCGTAAACGCGATCAATCCCAACGCGCGCCGCTGGTGGGAGCACCTCGGATTTCAACCATTCGACCCTGATGAAGAAGAGTGTCCGGACCTCTATCTGCTGACCACTGAGATCGCCAAGACGCTCGACTGCGAGCCCTGAAAAGAGCGCCCGCCAAGCGTCCTGAGAGAGCGCGCCCAGGGGAGTCGCGCGGAGCGCGATGGGCGCACGTCATCGCGGTGAAACCACCGTAACTCACTCAATTCCACGGGGAGCGGGCAAATGACGGATTACACCCAAACTTGGCGCCAAAACGTCTTTAGATTGGTGCCTAGAACGTATTAGCCGGGGAGCTCGGTCAGCAGGTGCACGCCGGGGCAGTCGGTGAAGACCGCGTCGTGGGCCACGAGCGGGATGGACCAGCGGATCGCGGTGGCTGCGATCCAGAGGTCGGCGTTGTGGTTGCTCTGGTGCAAGGGGTGACCGATCATCCGGCACTGGTTGCGAAGCTCGGCGACGGCCTCGATCGTGTCGATGTCCATCGGGAGGATGCGCGCTCGCGCCACGAGCCGTGCGAGCCGCTGCTGTCGTGCAGGGCCCCAGTTTGCGTTCAGTGCCCCATAGCGCGCCTCGGCCACCGTCTGCGGAGCGACGGCGATCCGCTGCCCAAAGAGGTGCTTGGCGTAGCGGGTGGCGAGCGGCGAGCGCTCGCGCAAGCGGGCCTGAAGACGTTGGTGTCGACCAGGACTGTCCCGGTCACTGCTCCAGCGCCGCCACGAACGTCTGCCATTCCTCCTCGGTCAGGTCGGGGATGTCGAAGTGCGCGTCAGCGTCGAGCGGCGCGACGTCGGCCATCAGCTCCTCGAGCGGCAGAGGATTCCAAAACAGCGAGCTCGCTTGCTCGATCAGGTCTTGCTTGGCGGCGGGTTCCGGCATCGTGCTCAGCTCCAGCCACACAGTGTAGGACCAACCGGCGCCGTCCTACTGAGGCCCGCACCCGCTCTACCGTTGGCGCCGCCGCCATCTGCATGCCTCGGTACGGTCTGGCGATGCCTACTGGCCCAAGGAAACCCGTGGGACCCAGGCCCGTGTGTGAGCAGGGCGTGCGGGTCAAGTTCCACTACACCCAGCCAGACCACGCAGAGTTGATTCTGGCTGAATCGACCTTTTACGTGTCGATCGAGCCGATGCCTCTGGTCCGTGCAGACGCTGACGGCTACACGTACGCCGGCGAGTGGGTCGACGGCTTCGCCGACCGGCCAGAGCTACCGCTCGCGGTACGTGTTCGCCTCGCTCGCTTGGGCGAACGCTACGCACCGAAGAAGCTCTCTGCGGCGCAGCGCGAGCTGCTGGCCTCTCCGATGGCTGAACGCGACGCCGCAAGGGGGATCTCGCCGGAGATGGAGGGTTTCCAGGCTGACGCACTGGACGCCGAGCGGGCCTGGGAGGAGGGCGTCTACGATGAGCTTTCCGACGAGCAGCGGCAGTGGGTCTCCCATCCGAGCTCGCATCCCGCATTGCCCGCGGATACGCGCTATCCGCTGACGCTAGGCCAGCTTCATCTGCTGACCGGGGCGAGCGAGCGCCAGCTGCGCCACTGGACCGACGAGGATCTGCTTCCGGCACACAGGGCGGGCACCCATCGTCGCTACTACAGCGCCGCCGTTGCCAAAGCGCTCCTATTGGCGCAGATGACCCAACAGCAGATGGCCGCGCTGATTGCCCTACGTCGCGGCGGGGAGCCCGGACGGCGTCTGGTGGTGCTGATCGGCAGCGTCATGGCGAGCGCCGCGGACCGCGCCGACGTAACCGAGCAAGAGCGCAGCGACATCCTCCAGGGGACCCGGGCGCTCATCGACAACCGAGACGCGCTCGCCGGCAATAAAGCCGCCTGAACGAGCGACATCGTTCGCGCGGCCTCGCGCAGGGATGTGTTAGCCGGGCGGGCAGCTGAAGATGCCATGACGCATCGCGTCCTCGACACGCGCGTGCTCCAAACGGGGATGCGATAACTGCCCTCAGTTGGTGTCGTACTCATCGCAGATCCAGGCTATCCCGCTGCTGACCGGTGCGTATCGGGGTAAGCTGCGCGCTCGTCTCCGTGAGGGCTACCGATCAAGCTCATGGTCAGTGCGTGGAGACTCTGCTCAGCTCGTTGATCGCGATGTGGTGGCTGAGCTGCTGGATCTGCTGGTGTGTCCCGGTGCCGAGTCCGTGCCTGGTGGCGTTCAGAGCGCCGGCCGCCATCGCCAAGCGCAGGGCGAGATCCAGCTCCTGGCCGTCCGCCAAGCTGGCGCCGAGTGCGGCGAACATCGAGTCGCCTGTGCCTTTTGGCTCCAGCGTCTGGACCCGTGGTCCCGTCAGCTCCAGATAGCGTCCGCGAGCGCCGTCGAGTACCAGCGCGGGCTCGGCGGCGCGCGAGATCAGTACCGTCTCGGCGCCCTGGTCGTGAAGTTTGTCGAGCGCGTCCAGGAGGTCATCGACTCCAGAGCTGCCGGCGATGTCCTCGTTGAGCGCCTCCTCCTCACTGATCTTCAAGATGTCCAGGCCCCCAGCCAGCGCGGCTTTCAACGATGAGCCAGCGAGATCGGCGATGACCTGAACCCCGTTGCTCCGCAGGTCACCCGCCAGCCGGCGGTAGACCTCGCTGTCCAGGACGGTGGACGGATCTACTCCCGTCAGCAGCGCAATACCCGCGTCCAGTGCCGCGCTGAGCGTCAGCCCGTAGAGCTCGTCGGCCTCATGACGAGACAGGCGCTTGGATTCTGTGCGCGCGAGCTGCTCGCGCACGCCACCTCGACGGGCGTGGATGTAGACACCGTTGGATGCCGCACACTCCACGCTCAAGAGCTCGACGTTCTCCCTCGTGATCAGCCCGCGCAGCACCGCACCCGACTCGCCGCCCAGAGCGCAGCACAAGGAGACCTCGGCGCCCAGCAGCGCCGCCATGCGAGCCACCCAGAATCCCTGCCCACCGGCGTGCAGGTGGATCTCCTGCCGCGGCGTGTCCGCCGCCTCGACGGTGATCGTCAAGAGCGGCGAGGGCGCGAACACGACGAGCGACGGGCTGCTCATCAGAGGGCCGGGAGCAACTCGAGCAGGCTGCGCTTCAAGCTCGGCGCGGAGGCGATCGTAAAGCGGGAGTCCACGCCATGCTCCGATCCGTCCCGGTCGTAGGTCAGACCCCCCGCCTCGCGCGCCAGCAACACTCCCGCGCTCACGTCCCAGGCACGGTTGGAGAGCATCATCGATGCGCCGAGGCGCCCGGCCGCCAGCCAGGCGAGGTCGAGTGCGGCCGACCCGTGAGCTCGCACCCCGAGTGCCCGCGGCGCAAGGCCGGCCAGGAGCGCAATATGTATGGGATTCTCGACGGACCGATCATCCGCGACCGCGAAGTCGGTGACTCCAACAACCGCATCGGCAAGTCGATGCACATCGGGCATGTGCAGACGCGTGCCGTTGAGGTATGCCCCACCACCTGCCCGGGCGACGTAGCGCTCGCCCAGCAAGGGAAGATCGATGATCCCGAAGATCGGCTGACCGTCACTCAGCAGGGCCAGGGAGATGGCGCACAGCGGGCTGCCCTTGATGAAGTTGGTCGTGCCGTCGACCGGATCGAGAACCCACAGCAACGGGGCATGCAGGTGACCGCCCCGCTCCTCGCCCAAGAACGGAATGTCTCGCGTGACCCGTGCCAGCGAATCCCTGACGGAGTCCTCGATCTGGAAATCCACTCGACTCGCATAGTCACGGTCCCCCTTGGCGATCAGGCCACCTAGGTGCGAACGACCCTGGACCAGAAGGCGAGCAGCACTGTCAACCGCTCCACCGGCGATCAGCAGCAACTCGTTGGCGTCGCTTTCAGCGAGACGGGCAGACGGGTCAGGCGCGGCTGAGCGAAGTGACTCGGTCATCGTGAACACTATCCTCTATCCGGGCGGATACCCTCGCCATCCGTAGCTCTTACGGGCGGATATACCGCGGTTCACCACAACCAAGCAGGCATCGTGACAGCGCTCGAAGGGCCAGCGCGCCGGGTGGCTGACTCTCAGTAGTCCGCCACACTGATCTCCGGGCGATTCCCGGACGCCGCCGGCACGTCGCGGGAGCATGATGCAAGGATGTTGTTTCTCGATCGTCGCGATGCCGGTCATCGACTGGCCAGCGAGCTCATGGAGTTCGCGGATGAGCGGCCGGTGATCGTAGCGTTGCCGCGCGGCGGTGTACCCGTCGGCGTCGAGGTTGCGCGAGCGCTCGGCGCGCCGCTCGACATCCTCGCGGTACGCAAGCTGGGAGCACCGGGCAATCCCGAGCTCGGCGTGGGGGCCGTCGCGGAGGATGGCACAGCCATTCTCGACCCCCAATCGGCTGGGATGCACGGCATGACCCAGGCCATGCTGGAGGAGACGCTCGCAGTCGAGTCACGCGAGCTGCGCCGCAGGGTGGAGCGCTACCGCGATGGTCGCCCCTCGATCCCCGTGAGCGGGCGAACCGTGATCGTCGTTGACGACGGGCTGGCAACCGGTCTGACTGACCTGGCGGCGGTCCGCGCGCTGCGCAAACGCGGCGCCCGCCGCATCGTGGTGGCGGTCCCGGTGGGTTCCAGCGAGGCGGTGTCGATGCTGGCCGGCGAGGCCGATCGCGTCGTCTGCCTGGAGATCCCGCGTCGCCTGTTCGGGGTGGGCATGTGGTATCGCGACTTCTCACCCGTCTCCGACGAGCAGGTCGAAGCGCTTCTCGCCGAGGCCGGCAGGGCCGAGACAGCCCCTGCGGCGAGCACCGAGGAATCGGGCCTGACCCGAACCGCGGGACTACGCTCCGAGGACGCGCTGCACAGAGTGAGATGAGCGTGGCTTCGCCGCTGGCCCTGCCCCTCGGTGAAACCGCCGCGCTCGACGCGCTGCGGCTGGATGCCCAGCCTCTGCACGGCGCCGACTGCGACTACGACGCGCTGCTCGAGCGGGTGGGTGATGCGAGCCTCGTGCTGCTCGGCGAGGCAAGCCACGGCACCCACGAGTTCTACCGCGAGCGTGCGCGGATCACGCGCCGGCTGATCGACGAGCTCGGATTCACCGCCGTGGCGGTCGAGGGGGACTGGCCCGACGCCGATCGCGTCAGTCGCTACGTGCAGGGCGCAGGCGATGACGCCGACGCCGAGGAGGCTCTGCGCGGCTTTCAACGGTTTCCCACCTGGATGTGGCGCAACGCCGAGATGCTGAACTTCGTGGGCTGGCTGCGTTCACACAACGAACAGCTTTCGCCTGGGGGGCGCAGTGTCGGCTTCTACGGCCTTGACCTCTACAGCCTGGAGGCCTCGATGGAGGCTGTCGTCTCCTACCTGGAGCAAGTGGACCCCGCCGGCGCCTCACGCGCCCGGGAGCGCTACGAGTGCCTGCACCCGTTCGCCAAGGACAGCTCCGAATACGGACAGGCGGTTCTACTCGGCGTCAGCGAGCCGTGCCGGCGGCGCGTGCTCGAGCAGCTCGTCGAGCTGCGCCGCCATGCCGGCGACTACCTGAGCTCGGACGGTCTGGTCGCGGAGGACCGCTACTTCCTGGCCGAGCAGAACGCGACGGTCGTCGCCGACGCTGAGGAGTACTACCGCACGATGTTCGGCGGCCCGGCGCCGTCGTGGAACCTGCGCGACCGGCACATGGCGGACACGCTCGACCAGCTGCAGGTCCATCTCGCCCGCCACGGAGACGCCGGCAAGGTGGTCGTGTGGGAGCACAACTCACACGTCGGTGACGCCCGCTCCACGGAGATGGCCCAGCGCGGTGAGCTCAACCTCGGACAGCTGATGCGCGAACGCCACGCCCACGACGTCGTGCTCGTCGGCTTCAGCACCTACGCCGGCACCGTCACCGCTGCCTCGGAGTGGGGCGGGGAGGCCGAGCGCAAGCGCGTCCGCCCCGCGCTGCCAGACAGCTACGAGGCGCTCCTGCACGCCACGGAGATCCCGGCGTTCCTACTGTGCCCGCTGGGCAGGAGCGTCAGCGGGCGCGTGCTGCGCGAGCCGCGGCTGCAGCGCGCGATCGGCGTCATCTACCGGCCGGAGAGCGAACGCCAGAGCCACTGGTTCGCAGCGTGCGCCTCACAGCAGTTCGACGCGCTCGTGCACATCGACATCACCCGCGCGGTCGAGCCGCTGGAGCGCACCGGCGCGTGGGAGCTGGGGGAGCCGCCGGAGACCTATCCCACCGCGCTCTGATCGACGGCTGGCGCGATGGCCGATCGAAACGACATCGACTTCACCTACTCGCTGACCGACCGCGTGTTTCGCCTGAGCATGGGGGAGCTAGCGGATTTCAGCGGAGCCAAGTACGACGGCGACTTCTCGCTCAGCCTGGAGCAGGCCCAGCGTCGAAAGCACGAGTATGTGGCCGAGCAGATCGGGATCGAACCCGGCAAGCGCGTGCTCGACCTCGGCTGCGGCTGGGGACCGCTGCTCGATTTCATCCGCGGCCGCGAAGCTGTCGGGGTCGGAGTCACCTTTTCGCGCGCACAGCAGGCCGCCTGCCGCCGGCACGGTCTCGACGTGCACCTGTACGACGCGCGTCAGCTGGATCGTGAGAGCTTCGGTCGCTTCGACGCCGTCGCGAGCCTCGGTGCGTTCGAGCACTTCTGCTCGATCGAGGAGTACCGCGCCGGACGCCAGGAGGAGATCTACCGGGCGATCTTCGAGCGGGTCGCGGCCGTACTGCCCGAGAACGGGCGCCTCTTCCTGCAGACGATGGTCTTCGGTCCCAACATGATCCCGTTGGATCATGTCGATGTCCACGCTCCGCGGGACTCAGACGCGTTCGTTCTCGCGCTGATGGAGCGTCAGTTCCCCGGCTCGTGGCTGCCGTTCGGCGAAGAGCAGGTCGTTCGCTGCGCAGAGCCGAGCTTTCGGCTCCTCTCCAACAGCACCGGCCGCCTCGATTACATCGAGACGATCAACCAGTGGAACGCGCGGATTGGCGCCCGGAGCCTGCGCAAGTCCATGCTCAAGCTCCAGCTCGTCCCTCGCTGGCTGACTAGCGCCGACTTCCGTCTCGCGTTCACCTCGGGCGTGAGCGCCAACAAGGTCTGCTTCGAACGCGAGCTACTCGATCACCACAGGCTCACCTTCGAGAGACGTTAGCTTACCCTCACCGCTCTGTCCATCGCGCGGATCGTGATTGGCGTGCTCGATAGCGGATGCCGCGCCAACTGCGGTATGCGGCTTGTAGCGATGCTCAGGCGTCAACAGTACTGGCACAGGTGACTCGGCCACCATGCGACGCACCACCGCGGCATGTTCGCCCGTGAGGTCCTGGCTCCAACTGAGCGCAACGAGCTCGCACCCGCTTCGACGGAGGATGTCGAGCAGGTGCTCGCGCGGCTCGCCCACACGCAACTCGAGGCTTGCGTCCACCGCGGGACAGTGGCGGGCGATGAACTCCTCTCGCCACGCGCGTACCTCGTGCGGCAGCTGGTCGCTGAACGCCGGCAGCGATCGCTGTTCGTATACATGCGCCACGACGATCTCGAGCTCGGCGGCGCTGGCCAGCTCCATGATCTCCTGTAGCGCCGCCGTGCACGCGCCGGTTCCGTCCAGCGCCACGAGCACGCTCTCGATGTGGTGGCCTACAGCTGCGTTTGGCGGCACGACGACGATGGGCTTGTCCAACGACGTAACGAGCGCCGTGGTAGTACTACCCGTCGTCGGCCTGCTCGCCGGTGAACCTCGTGTGCCGATCACAATCGCGGCGACGTCCTCGCCTGAGGCTGCATGGGCGATGGCCTCTGAAGCTCGCCCAGCGACGGTTCTGAGAGCTACCCCCGCGCTCTGTGCCGTCTGTGCCACGGCTGCGTTCTCCGGACCTACGTGTAATGCCTCAACGCTCGCTGAAAACAGGCTTGATATGGCAGCGGCGCTCGCCAGCACGCCCGTCGCGGCTGAGTCGTTGGTGATCGCGGCGATTACCTTCATCGAGAGCATTCAGCTTCAAACAGTCTGGGTGCCGGCGTCAAGCCCATCACTGTCATCCGGTGTCTGGATCGGGCGTAGCGTCATTGCCCAAAGCTCACCTGGAGCGTAGGCCTCAATCTCGAGTGTAAGGCAGTCCTCGAGTGACGCGAACATGTCCTCTCCGGCGGTTGTGAACTGCGAGACAACCCGAAACAGCCTGCGGCCGTCGGTGAGGTAGCCGCCCCAGCCGAGCTGCTCGGAGGGCGCCGCGCGAGGGCCGGGAGGAAGTGGGGAAGCGAGCGACATCGCCTGCCGGCTCACCCAGTCAAGCTCAAGCGAGCGTCGTGCTCTACGGTGTTAGGCTCGGGCGCGCCCTGGCAGAGGTGCTGCGTGAACCAGTTGATCGTTAGTCGGCCGCGCCCGACCATCGCGTCGAGCTGCGCGGTGCTCAGCCCCTGGCGCCGGACAGCCTCGTCGTCGATGATCGCGATTTCGCCCTCGGCGAGTGCGCCAATCGGATGCTCGGGGTTCTCTGGCACTACGAGCTCGCGTACTACGACGATCTCCAGCGGCGCCTGCAACGCGCCCGCTACCTCGGCTGCCACCGGCATCCCACCCGGCGCGATGCCGACCACGATTGGATCCTCGTAGCGAAAGCCGAAGAGCAGCGTGGCCAGACGGCGTCCTGCGTCGCGTCGGTCGGCGAAGCGCACGGGCATCGATTCGACCGCGCCGGAATGCGCTGTGCGCTCCAGGATTGTCATGGAAGCATCCCCTCAGCCATCTGCCCATCTTCGCCGGGGTGGCAGCCCGCCGCATCGGCGGCATGTACGGATCGGCGCAGCGGGCTACTACTGAGCGCGTACGATCAGCCGTTGCGCTGCCCGCGGGCGCGCGCTGGGCGAGCCTCACTCTCGCGGGAAGCGACGCGGGCTCGGCCCGACGCTCACGGTCTCCCCGCCGGCGACGCTGAGGAGCGTCGGCCGGTCGCTGCTCACCTCGATCGTCTGCGCGTTCACCCGCACACACAGCTGTGCTGCGCGAAAGCGAAGCCGCAGCTCGAGCAGCTCCCAGCCCTCGGCGATCCGCGGTTCGAGCTCGAGCACGTCACCTCGGGGACGGGCTCCTAGGAAGCCGAGCGCCAGCGCGTGCCAAACGCTTCCCATCGCGGCGATGTGCACTCCACTCGCGGTCGACCCCGATTCATCGTCGAGGTCGATCCTTGTTGTCATCGCCAGCGCCGCGCGCGCCTCGTCCAGCCGGCCGGCACGCGCCAGCAGCGCGGCGTGAACACCGGGTGACAGCGAGCTGGAATGCGCGGTGCGAGGCTCGTAGAAGGCCAGGTTGGCGGCAAGCGACCCCTCCACGACCTCGTCCGGCACGAGATGGTGGAGCATCAGCACATCGGCCTGCTTTACGACCTGAGCCTGATGCACCCGCTCGGGTGAGAGCAGCAGGTCCGCGGCGATCGGCCGTCGCGGCGCGATCTCGGAGATGACCAGCGGCTCCAGCGCAAAGAACCCGGCGAACTGCTCATACAGTCCGCTGTCCGGGTGATAGCCGTCCACGAGCGCATCGGCGAGATCGAGCCACGATCTACGCTCGGCCCGCTCGACGGCGCCGTCCGTGGTCTCCGCGAAGGCGCGGCGCAGGTTCCAGCTCGCCATCACGTTGGTGTAGGCGTTGTCGTCGACGAGCTCGTGGTACTCGTCGGGGCCGATCACGCCCCTGATATGTGCCCGCCCACCCGTGCCGTCGCTGTCGCGTTCGACGCGCGAGGCCCAGTAGCGGGCCGTCTCGACGAGCAGGCGCCGCCCGGCTCCTTCACGGAACGCCCGATCGCCGGTCCAGTCGATGTAGCAGCCGGCTGCCCAGGCGACGTCGGCGACGATGTGCTCCTCGCGCTGGCCGGTGTAGATCGCGACCTCGTGCCCAGCACGATCGCGCGCGGAGCGCGGCGTGACATCCTCGCCGCTGGCGGCCGACTCCCACGCAAAGCGCGCGCCGGCATGCCCGGCGGCACGCGCGGCTGCCCGCGCTGAGGGCAGGCGCCTGACGCGGTACTCGAGGATCGCCCGTGCGGATGCCGGATGGGTCGCGGCGAGGAACGGGAGCACGAACACGTCGCTGTCCCAGAAGACGTGGCCGCGGTAGCCGCGGCCAGTCAGGGCACGAGCGCCGACCGCCGCCTCGCCATGATCGCCCGCGCAGGCGATCAGGTGAAACAGCGCCAGTCGTATCCCGACTTGCAGCTCGGGGTCGCCATCGATGCGCACATCGGCATGCTCCCAGCGCCGCGCCCAGGCGCGGCGATGATCGCCCAACAGCCGCTCGCGCCCGGCCTGCCTGGCTCGATGCGCACGTCGCAGCGCCGGCTTGCTCGAATCCCCGGCAGAGGTTGCCGCGTAGACCGCGATGCGCTCGAGCGACGCGTCCTCACCGGCCCCGGCGATCGACTGCACCGCGGCAGCTTCGAGCGTGCCGTTTGCCACGGGGATCAGGATCACGGCGCCGTCGTCCTGGCGCTCGGCGTGCGTGTGCGGCGGCGCAACGAGCGGCGGGCCGGCTTCGAGCGTCGCGCGTGGCGCGAGTGCGCGCAGGACCGCGACACCGGGCTCGGCGAGCGAGCAGAACTGCAACGCCGCCAGCTCGCCCGGCATCTGTTGGCAGAGCACGCCCGCGTGCAGATCGAGGACGCGACGCACGCGACCGCCGGATGCCCGCGCTGCGAGGCGGTTCCACAGCGGCGCCGGCTGCAACTCTGAGAGCTCGCCGTGGCCACGGTAGACGCCCGCCATCAGGACCGCCGGCGTGGCGCCGCGGCCCGGCGCAAGCACGCTTCCGCGGGTGCCGAGGCAGCCGTCGGCGATCGTCAGCAGCGCTTCGTTTGCGCGCTCGCGCTCGCGCCCGACGCCGTCGACTGCGAGCGTCCAGCAGGGATCCGATGAGACGATCGGCAGGGCGCCGCGCCGGCGCAGAGCGAGCTGCCGGTCGAGCAGCCCGGAGAAGGCGGCCGGCCCGCCGTGGAGCGAGATGATCCCGTCCGGCACGCCGGCGGGCTCGACCCCGACCGAGGCCACGGTGGCGCCGGCGGCGGCGTCGATCAACAGCATGGAGTCGCTGCCGGGAAGGCCGCCGAGCGGCCCGAGCTCATCGCCCACGATCAGGACCTGCTCGGGGGACACGCCGCGCTGCCACAGATGCTCGAAGTACCAGCGGGCGGAGTCGGCCTTGTCGGTGAGGCCGATCTCGATGTGCTTGGCGTCGCTCGTCACACGCGCGTCCGTCAGCCCGGCCTCGGCGGCCGCGGCCTCGCTCAGCTCGACCGCCGCTTGCAGGCCGTCCAGCCCGTGCTCGCGCAGACGCGCTTCCACGGCCGTCAGCAGCTCGCCGATGCGCGCCTTCGGTGGGTCGGCCCACTCCGCCGTCGGGATCAGGTCGATCTTGCGCCGGTTCAGTCGCTGGGAGACGATCCTCGCCTCCAGTCCACAGGCGCGGAGCCGCTGCACGGTCAGCGCCGCCGCCCGGTCGAGCGCGAGCTCCTGCGCCTCAGAGGCCGTGAGCCGTGCGGTCAGCTCGACGCCGTTTTGGCTTGCGCGGTACACCTCCGAGCCGCGGTTGAGCAGCAGATGGAGCTCTCCAGGGCCGCGCGGTCGCGCGCGCAGCTGGCCGTCGATGTTCCCCACATGAGTGCCGCTGACCACAGCCAGATCGAGGCCGAGAAGACAGGCGCTCTCAACGGCGGCGCAAAGGGCGCTGGCATCGGTTGCGCGGTCGGGAACCGCCGTGCCGTCCCAGTCGAAGATCAGTGCCTCGAAGCGCCTGTCGAGCTCGTTCGGCAGCGCCGGGACATTGCTCACGGGGCGGCGGCCATCGTCACGTTCAGCTCGCCGTGCTGCTCGTGCAGCGCAAAGCCCGTTACACGGCCATCGCGTTTGAAGTCGAGCGTGACGCTGGCATCGCCCACGCGCAGAGCCTCGAGCCTGACCCGCTCCAGCCAGTCGGGCAACAGCGGACGCTCGATCCTCAGTGCCCGGCCGGGCGCGTCGGGCGAGATGCCGAGCATCGTCTGCAGCAGCAAAAACGGCGCCGCGGCGGCCCACGCCTGCGGGATGCAGGCAACCGGGTAGGCAACCACCGCTGGGCGCTCCGAGCGGGCAAACCCGCAGTAGAGCTCCGGCAGGCGGAAATCGCGGGCGTTCGTGGCGACGTCGAACAGCGCGTCGGCGATCCGCCGGACGGCGCCGTCGTGGCCATAGCGCTTCAGGCCCGCGGCGATGATCGCATTGTCGTGCGGCCACACCGAGCCGTTGTGGTAGCTCATCGGGTTATACGCCGGACAGCTGCTCGACAGGGTGCGTACGCCCCAGCCACAGAACATGTCCTCCGCCATCAGCCGCTCGGCCACAGCGGCGGCCTTGTCCGGCTCGACGATCCCGCAGTACAGACAGTGCCCGGGGTTGGAGGTGACGCTCGCGACCTGGCGCTTGCGCCCGTCGAGCGCCAGCGCGAAGGTTCCCTCCTGCGGGTTCCAGAAGGCCTCGTTGAACGCTTCTCGCAGGTGCTGCGCCTCGCCGCGCAGGCGCAGCTCGGTGTCGGTGTCCCCGAGTGCCGCGTAGACCTCGGCGATCGCGAGCTTTGCGCGATAGACATAGCCCTGCGCCTCGACGAGCGCGATCGGACCCTCGGCGAGGCTGCCGTCGGCATGCACGACAGAATCGTGGGAGTCCTTCCACCCCTGGTTGCGCAGGCCAGCGGGTGAACGGCGCTCATACTCGATGAAGCCGTCGCCGTCGCGGTCGCCGAACTCATCGATCCACCTCAGGGCGCCGTCGAGCGCCGGACGCAGGCGGCGTAGTGTCGGCAGGTCCCCCGTCCAGGCGTAGTAGTCGGCGGCGCACATCAGGAACAGTGGCGTCGCGTCCACGGTGCCGTAGTACGGCGTGTGCGGGACGATCCCCGTCCGCGCGAGCTCGCCGACGCGCAGCTCGTGCATGATCTTGCCCGGCTCGGCATCGCGCCAGGGGTCATCCTCCCTTGCTTGAAGCTTCGCCAAGACGCGCAGCGCGTCGCGCGCCAGATCGGGATTCAGCATCAGCGCCTCACTTGACGCCACGAGCGCGTCGCGCCCAAACGGAGCGACATACCAGGGGATGCCGGCGGACAGGAGACGCCCTCCCGGCGCAGGCATGACGAGCGCGCGCAGGTCGCGGCTCGAGGTGGCCGTCAGCCCTCCGAACAGCTCGTTGTCGCTGCTGATGCGCGTGCAGCGCGACTCCCACTCCGCGCCAGACTGCGCGAGCTCGGCCGCCGCCGTCTCGATGCGTCGCCGCGGACGCCGGCTGCCGCCGATCGACGGCTCGGCCGTCATCAAGATCGTCACCGGCACTCCTGGCTGGAGCGTCACCTCCCAGTGCGCGCGCACGCAGCGTGGATCCAGCTCGACTCGCGCGGGCTGTGGGTCGAGCTCGATCACTGCCTCCCGGAACGTTTCGTCCTCGCCGACGTAGGCCAGCACGAGCCCGCGCTCCAGCTGCTTGGGAGCGAGCGCGTGCCCGCGCGCCTGCCTTTGAGGCCCGCCACGCACCTCGAAGATGTCGGCGAAGTCGGCGGCGAGCGCGAGCGAGACGCTCGTCGTGACCGCCTCGCGCCGGAAGTTCAACACGCGCACGAGGTAATACAGGCGCCCCGAGGCGATCATCAGCTCACGGCTGATGCTCAACGACTGCTGCGGCACCGCCGCCAGCCCCTCGCGCGGCAAGCTCGCGTTGGTCGAGTCGACGATCGCATGGTCATCGACCGCCGCGTATGACAGCGCAACCGGGGGAGCATCGCCGACCTCGAAGCGGATCTCCGACAGATAGCGCGTGTCGTGGGCATAGAAGCCCTCGCCGGACACCCGCAGCGCGGCGACGTCGCCGTCGGTGCGCGCGCACAGGAACAGCTCGCCGTCCTTGATCACGAGCAGCTCCTCACGCGCCTCCGCGGGAATGTCTGGTGCTCCCCGGAGCTCCACCGGTCCGGCGCGGCCAAGGACCTCGAACTGCTCACCGCGCGGGCTGAGGACCTCCCGCTCGCTCGCTGCCGTCGCGGGCGCGGCGCGCCGGCGCGTCATTCGGCGCCGGTCGCCTGTCGGCTCCGCTGCTCCCTGCTGGCTCACCGCGACGCCGCTCTCATTACCAACAAGCCGATGGTAGACGCCGGCGGGGCGGCCCGCTCCGTAGTTTCCGGCTCGATTCTGGTGGAGGTTTGCGGATGCCCGCGCCGTGGAAGGAGATTAATTTGGCCGTGCGACCCAAGGACATGCCGGCCGGCGGATGGTTCAGCCGGAACGGTGCCGAAGTAACCCTCGAAGTCATGAACGCGCCCTCCCTCCACCAAATCACGACCCTCCCCCGTGGCACGGAGCGGAGGGCGCTGAGGGTTGCCGTGCTCGCGCCACCATGGATCACCGTGCCACCGCCAGGCTACGGAGGGATCGAGGCCGTCGTCGCGCTGCTGTGCGACGAGCTGGTTGCGCGAGGGCACGACCTCACGCTGTTCGCGGCGCCCGGCTCGCACTCGGCCACCCGGGTGTGCTCACCGTTGCAAGCCACACATGCTGATCAGATCGGCTCCTCGCTGTACGAGTCAGACCACGTCGCTGTTGCGTATGACGCAATCGATCGCGCCGCCGCGGAAGGTGGACCGTTCGACGTCGTGCACGACCACTCGGGCTTCACCGCGCTCGCCATGGCGGACCGCGTCTCGGCGCCTGTGGTTCACACCCTGCATGGCCCCTTCAGCAGCGACATGTGCCCGTTCTACGAGCGGCATGGCCACAAGGCGCGACTCGTCGCGATCAGCGACTTCCAGCTCGAGCACGCGCCGGCCGGCGTGCGCGTCGCCGATGTCGTATCCAACCCGATCCGGGTCGAGGACTGGCCGTTTCGCGAGGGCAAGGACGACTACCTGCTGTGGATGGGTCGATTGGACCCGATCAAGGGCGCCCACCGCGCGATCGCGGCAGCGCGGGCCGCCCGCATGCGGCTCGTGCTCGCCGGACCCGTGCAGCCGGGGCAGGAGGCCTACTTCCGCAGCGAGATCGAGCCGCACGTCGACGGTCGCAACGTCGTGTTCGCCGGCGAGGTCGGCGGGGTGCGCCGCAAGGAGCTGTTCGCGCGCGCAAAGGCGTTCCTGATGCCGATCAGCTGGCCCGAGCCGTTCGGGATGGTGATGGTCGAGGCGCTCGCCTGCGGAACCCCGGTGATCGCCTTCCCCGAGGGCGCCGCCAGCGAGATCGTGCTCGACGGCGAGAACGGCTTCCACGTTGCCGACGTGCAGGCGATGGCCGAGGCGACCCGATCGCTCGAGCAGATCGACCCGGCGCGCTGCAGGCGAAGCGTCGCCTCCCGATACGACGCGGCGATCGTCGCCGAAGGCTACGAGGACGTCTACTACCGCGCGATCCGCTCGACGGCTGGCGCAGGCCCGCAGTTCGCTCGACACGGCCAGCCGGAGTCCCGCGCCGAGACGATCGAGCGCCCGCCACGTCACGCCGCGCGGGCTTCGATCCTGCAGCCGGCGAGCTGAGCGCTCATTGTCGCCGAGCCCTACACGCCCGTCATCGACAATTCGCGGCACGACCGCGCACACGCGCGACGCGAGGCGCGAGGCGGCCCGTGCGATACAGCTCGCGGCACGCTCGCTCGCGCTGGAGCCCGCCGAGCTCGGCGGGGCCGCCTATCGCGGCTTCTGCGCGCGCGAAGAGGAGCGCAGCCTGCCCTCGTGGCTTGCGGTCAGCGTCCTGTTCGCCGGCTGGCAGCGTGCCTGCGAGCAGGTCTTGGCCCTGACCTACGACGAGGCTGACGTCGAGGCGAACGTCGTGCGCATGCTCTACGGCGACCCATCGCGCCGTCACCTCCTCCACGCCACGGCCGGCCACGAGCAGACCGTGGAGCCACTCGGCACGGTGGCGGACGGGAGCGATGTCTGATGGCGCCGCCCGCGGTCGGCACCGGCACGCTGCGGCGGCTGAGCGAGCTCGACACCGGTGGGCACCCTGTCCTCAGCGTCTACCTCGGCCTCGAGAGCGGGAGATCTCTCGAGGCAGTCGCGGAGGTGCGCGAGCGGGAACTGGACGGCGTGATCGCCGACATCGAGCAGGGGACGATGCAGGCCGAGGTGGGCCGTCTCCACGAGGTCCTGCAGCGCATGCCCGAGCTCGCACACGGAACGCGCAGCCTCGCTCTGTTCTCATCAGCACAAGGAGCGACAGTCGCGGCCGTGCCGCTGCCGAGCCCGATCGAGCCGATGACAGTCATCGACACTCTGCCATGGCTCGAGCCGCTGGCTGGCATCTTCAGCCCGGGAGACCTCGCTGTCGCCGTCATCGACCGGCACATCGGGCGCCTGTTTCGCGGCGCGCCTCGCATGCTCGTGGAGTTCGCGACGGTCCACGATCAGCGCCACTGCAAGCCCACCCTGGGCGACTGCTCACGACCGGCCCGTTGCAGCCCGATCGAAGAGCACCTCGCCCAGCACGCTGGGCGACTCGCGACCCTGCTCCTGCGCGCTCACCGACGTCGAGCCTTCGATCAGCTGGCAGTGATCGCTCCGCGTGAGCTGTGGCCCACGCTCGAAGGAGCCTTGCACAGCGATCTGCGTGGCCGTCTCACCGGACTCATGGAGCTCGACGTCGTCGATGCGCCCGCGCGCGAGATCGCACGCACGGTCGCTCAGCACGTCCAGCGCTACCGCACCGAGCGCCGTGCGTGCTCCAGTCGGACATCTCTGTCACTCCCGGCCACCATAGAAGCCACCCCCGACGCCAACGCGCTCGCACTCGTCTGACAGGGCATGTGGGGAGCTCAGCCGTTGATCAGCTTGCGTTTCAGCGCGTAGTCCTCGAGCCCGTCGCGCTGGAGGCTTGAGCTGCGCGTAATCCTCAGCTTTCGTGCGGTCTTGCACGGATGTGGGCGGGCAATGAGATGCGGGACGCTTCTGGCATCCCGTACCCGCGATCTGCAAGGAGCCCAACATGACTGAGGCCGACCCGAGCATCATTGAGCACAGCGTCGAAAAGATGCATATCTGGTTGAAGGAGATCGCCGCGGAGATCGGCGACGAGGATCGTCAGTACGCCTATCGCGCGCTGCGTGCCGTGTTGCACACGTTGCGCGACCGGCTGACCGTCGACGTGGCAGCCAAGCTCGCCGCTCAGCTGCCAACTCTGATCCGAGGGGTCTACTACGAGGATTGGGATCCCAGCCGCACCCCACTGCCTATCCACGACGTGGAGGCGTTTCTCGATCATGTCGTAAGCGAGGGGCGCATGGCCGGAGAGACCGAGGCCTCGGTCGCTGTAACGGCGGTCGCGCGGGTACTGCGGGCGCATGTCTCTCCCGGCGAGATCGACGATGTCCTCGCGGTCCTGCCGGATAAGTTCAGGGCGCTGATCGTGGTCTGACCCACCCACGATGCAGTCCTCAGATGCGGTGAGCGCCGGGAACCCTCTGCCCCGCATAGCGATCTTCGCGCCTCATCCGCTGCTCACGGTCACCCTCGAGCGTGAGGGAGCCAGGCACGAGCAGGTTCACTTCCACCCTGGCGGACAGGGAGTGTGGGTGGCGCGCATGGCCGCCAGTTTGGGCGCCGAGCCGGTGCTCTGTGGATTTCTGGGCGGCGAGAGCGGCGAGTTGCTGGGCGGCCTGCTGCAGCGTCAGATCGGTCGAGTACGTCTCGTGGACACGGTGTCCGCGAGTGGCTGCTATGTGACCGATCGTCGCTCGGGTGAGCGACAGGTACTCACCTGTACGCTCAGCGACCCGCCCTCTCGGCACGAGCTCGACGAGCTCTTCTCGATCACCTGCGCGGAGGCGATCACCGACGGCTGGCTGATCCTCACCAATCCGATGCCGGGGGACGCGCTGGCGCTGGAGATCTACGGCGACCTGATCGCCGACGCCCGCGCAAACGGATGCCGCACCCTGGTTGATCTCTCCACCCCACGCTTGGACAGCGCGCTGCGCGGCGAACCGGACCTGGTGAAGCTCAACGACTGGGAGCTGGCCGAGTTCGTGCGCAGCCCGGTATCAGAGCCGGCACAGCTGCGCGCCGCCGCGCAGCGACTATGCGAGGAGGGGGCGCGAGCGGTCATTGTGACCCGCGGCGAGCAGCCGGCGCTGGTGATCGCCGGTGAGCGAGCATGGCGACTGACACCGCCTGCCCTGACGCGCGGGTTCCGCGAGGGATGTGGCGATGCGATGATGGGCGCACTGGCCGCAACGTGGGCGCAAGGCGAGAGCTTCGAGCGAGCTGTCGTGGTGGGTGCCGCGGCGGGCGCGGCCAACTTCTTACGCCACGGGCTGGGCGGCGCCTCGCGCGAGGTCGTCGAGCGCCTCGTGGACAGCATCGTGCTCGAGCCGCTCACGGCAGGCGAGTGACCGGTTCTCCGCGCACGATCGCCCGCGGCGCGAGATCGGCCGACCATGCGATCTGCTCCGCGCTGCGAACCGTGGCCAGGTGCGTGAATCCCGCCGCCAGCGCCACGGGACGACCGGCGTGCGAGGAATGAGCGTCGCTTGAGAGCAGGTCCACCAAGCCGTCCCGCGCAAGCCCCATCACGAACCCCTCGGGCTCGGATTCGGCGATGAACTCGGCCGTCCACTGGATCAGAGCACCATCGTCGGCGAGTCGCCGCAGACGCTCGGAGAAGTCAGCGCCGGCGTGACGCTCGGGATGGGCGATGATGGTTTTGAGTCCCCGCTGAGCGAGTCGCCGCACCACTTCGCTCAGGCCATCGCCGAGCGGTCCGGGAGCCGGCTCCAGCAGGATCCATCCTCCGTCCCCACCTGCGCCTCCAGCTTCGCCGCGCGACCCTCCGTTCCCGCCGAGCGTCACCGAACGCAGCTGGGTGTCACTCAGGTCGTCCGCCTGTGTCTGCGCCAGCTCCCCGCCGGGGAGGACTCGAACGCCGATCCCTTCGGCATCCAGGTGCGCCTGCAGCGAGTCCACGCGCGCGACGATCTCCTCGATGCGCACGTTGTGGTCGTGGCGGATATGCGGCGTGGCGCACACTGCTTCGATCCCGTCCCGCTCGGCCTGGCACGCCATCGCAAGGCTGTCGTCGAGATCGAGCGCGCCATCGTCGAGCCCCGGCAGGATGTGACAGTGCAGATCGATCACGGCTCTGCCTATGTCCCCGAGAGAGCCTTCAGCGGTGTCATGCGGGTGACTCTCCAGGCGGGATAGATCCCTCCGAGGACTCCGATCGCGACACCGACGAGCAGCGCTCGTCCGAGCCCCCAGGCCGTGACCGACGGGGAGACGTAAGCGCTCACGCCGAGCGCGTGGACCAGCAGACCGCCGCCGATGACTCCGATCAGCAGGCCGAGGGCGGCGCCGAGCATGCTGACCGCGATCCCTTCGCCGAAGATCAACGACGCGACGCGCGTGGGAGACCATCCGACGGTGCTCAGCAGCGCGAGCTCGCCTTGGCGCTCCATGATCGACATCGCCATCGTGTTGGCGACGCTGATCGCACCCACGATCAGCGCGATCACCACGATCACGAGGATCGCGTTGGAGATGAGCGTGCCGTTGGCGCCGGCCCGCAGGGCCTGCTGGGGGGCGCTGATCACTTGGGTGCCAGGGAAGCTGTGTTCGATGGCCGTGCCGGCGGCCGACGCGTGTGCGCCCGGAGCCAGTTGCACGACCACGTCGGTCTCCTCCCCGGCGCGGCCGCTCAGCTGCTGGGCCTGGGCGAGCGCCAGGACCGCGCCGGAGTCCTCGAACAGCACACCCGAGTGATAGACGCCCGCGACCCGGTATGTCTGTCCCTTGACGACGAGCATGCCACCCGGAGCCAGGTGCAGCTGTTCGGCCAAGCGATCCCCGATCAGGATTTCGCGCCCGCCCGACCGCGCGCGCTCGCCGGCGACGATGACCAGGTTGTGCGTGAAGAACCCGCCGGGATCGGCGCCGAACACGACCGCGCTGGGCGTGGACTCGACCGCTTCGATCATCAGCAACAGCGGCGTGGCGGCGGCCACATCGGGCTGTGCGGCGATGCGTCCCACGATCGACGCGGGCAGGATCGAGGCGGTCGGGTCGGACACGTTCGCCTGGAAGATCCCGAGCTCCGAGCCACCGAGATGGATGAATTCGTCCGCCGTGTCTCTCAGCCCCTGAGTGAAGGACAGCAACGCAACAATCGTGGCCACGCCGACGGCGACGCCTCCGGCGGTGAACACGGTGCGAGCCCGGCTGCGCAGCAGGTTCGTCGTGATGATCGCGAGCATCGGCCGGCTCCTCGATCACCCGGCGCGCGCGGAACGCGACGTGGTGGGCGACGACGGCGACACGGCAGGGGAGGGGCGTGGTTCGCCTGGCGCGGAGGATGGCGCGGCCGCGGACTGGATGCGCCCGTCGATCAGGGTGACCGTGCGGTCCGCCCGCGCGCCGACGGCCTCGTCGTAGCTGACCACGATCATCGTCATGCCGAGACTGTCGCGCAGGCCGAAGAGCAGATCGAGCACGCGCTCAGAGGTGTGGGAATCGAGCGCCCCCGTGGGCTCGTCAGCCAGCAACAGGTGTGGCCGATTGGCAAGCGCGCGGGCCACGGCGACCCGTTGGCGCTCTCCCCCGGAGAGCTCGTGAGGCAGGTGATCGGCACGGTCGGCGAGCCCGACCTCCTCGAGCAATGAGCGCGCGCGAGTATGTCGCTCGGCGCGATGGACACCGGCCCCGATGAGCGGGACCTCCACATTTGCTCGCGCCGAGAGCGTTCCCAGCAGCAGATGGCGTTGGAAGACGAAGCCGACGATCTCACGGCGGGCGCGAGCTGGACGGGGCTCCTTCCAGATGGCCCGCCCGTCGATCAGCACTTCTCCCGTGTCCGATTGCTCCAGACCGCCGATCAAGCTCAGCAGCGTGCTCTTGCCCGACCCCGAGCGGCCGGCTATCGCCACAGCCTCTCCCGCCTCGACCTTCAGGGACACCTCGCGCAGGGCGCTGATCTGCCCAAAGCTCTTGCTGACCCGATCGACGATCACCGCCGCGCCCGCGCCCGCACCCGCGCCTTGGCTCATGCAACGACCTGCACGGGATAGTCGAGGTTGATCGTCGTCCCCTCCGAAACGATCACCGCGCGGAACGTCAGCGGGTAGCCGACCGCCGAGGATGGCCACCTGAAGATGTCCGAGAAACGACCGGTGAAGGTGTAGTGAGAGCGATGGGCCACGACCTGCCCACCGAACAGGTACTCATAACTCACGCTCGCCCTCGCCGGGCGCCCAGCGCTCGAGACCGTGAAGCGGATCGGCCATGCCTGGTTGACCTTCGGGTGGCTCCCACCGGCGTGCAGTGTCGCGGTCACCGCGCCCGAGGAGCCCGTCACGACGCTGGGGGCAGCGGCCGTCGCCGACGTGGACGGCTGTGGGATGGAGGCGGGGGTGGTGCTCTGCTGGGAGGCCTTGGTGGTAGAGGACCGCGTGGTCTTGCCGGTGGAGGACGAGCCGCAGCCGGCCACAAGGAGCAGGACGGCCGTGAACCCACTCAGCCGGCAACCTCGCCTGCATGCGCTGAGGGCGCGGATCGGCGCTGTCGATCGAGGAGTCATTGCGTCATCCTTTCAATGGATCAATGTGAGCCGGATGATCGCCGGCCTCCTCCACACAGGCATCCGCAGGAGCTACTGCCTGCTGTACGCAGTGCACCGCAGACCGTCCGTGTATGACACGGATGCGCTTGCCCGCGGATCGCGTGATCATTGGGACACGCCTCGCTGGGAGGCGCAATCGACACGCTGGCCTGACGGGCGTGTGCAACTGCGTTCCTACCCGGCCATGGCGCTGAAAGAAGACGATGCCAAACACGTCCACGACTCAACTCGACCCCCGCTGGGAGGGACGCACCGACCCAGCCCTCCTGGCGGCCCTCGCGGCAGCGGAGACCTATGGGGTGAGCATGCCGGTCGTCGTGCACGAGACGCACGCCTCGTGGGTGTTCGTGGCCGGCGATCGCGCTTACAAGATCAAGAAGCCGGTCGCGCTTGGCTTCCTGGACTACAGCACGCTCTCGCGCCGGCACGCGGCCTGCCTCGAGGAGGCCCGCATCAACCAGGAGCTCGCCCCCGGCATCTATCTCGGAGTGCGGGCGATCCTCGAGACCTCCGACGGGTTTCGCTTTGCGGTCGAGGACACGCCGGGCGCGATCGAGTACGCGGTGGAGATGCAGAGCTTTCGCGAGGACGACACCTTTGCTGGTCTGATCGCGGCGGGATCTCTCACCCGAGCGCACGTCGCCGCGGTGGCCCGCCTGCTGGCGGACTTCCACCGCTCCGCCACCGTGGTGGCAGACTGGGGGCCGGACAGCGTGCTCGCCGTCTGGCGAAGCAACGTGGGGGAGCTGCAGGAAGTGGACCATCCGGCCGGGTGGCGTCTGGACATTGTCGCCGCGTTCGGTGAGACCTTCGTGAAGCGGCATGCGCTGGAGCTGCGGCGGCGCGCGCTGTTGGGGCTCGCCCGCGACGGCCACGGGGACCTGCGCTGCGAGCACGTGCTGGCCGGGCCGACCGTCCGTGTGGTCGACCGAATCGAGTTCGACCCGCAACTGCGCCGCACCGATGTCGCCTGCGATCTGGCGTTCCTGGCGATGGATCTGGAGGCCCACGGGCAACGCTGGGCGGCGCGCGAGCTCGTCAGCGCTTACCGCCACGCGGGCATCAGTCCCGGCGGGGAGGCGTTGCGCTCCTGCTATGCCGCGCACTGGGCGCTCGTGCGCGCCAAGGTCGCGCTGATCGCCGCGGCCGAGCACGACGGCGAGAGTGGCGCCGAGCAGCTGCGAGCGGCACAGCAGCTGTGGTCGCTGAGCGAGCGGCTGTGCTGGCGCGCCCGGGCGCCCCTGGCGATCGTGATCTGCGGTCCCGCCGCCAGCGGCAAGTCGACGCTGGCCTCCGAGCTCGCGCGGCGCTCGGAGATGGAGGTGGTCTCCTCCGACGCCGTCCGCAAGCGCCTGGCTGACCTCGACGAGCACGAGCCGGCACGCGTCGAGCACTACAGCGCTCGCTTCACACGCGCGACCTACGAGCAGCTCGGACGCGACGCGCTGCTCGCGCTTCGCCGCAACGACGCCGTTATCGTGGATGCGACCTGCCGCGCGCGCGAGGATCGCGCGCTGTTGCTGGACAGGCTGCGGCGGGTCGGCATGACGCGCCTGATCGTTCGCTGCGAGATTCCACTGGGGCTGGCGCGCGAGCGCGCCGCGCGGCGGCTGCACGATCCACAACGCATCTCCGACGCGACGCCGCGGATCGCCGAGGAGCAGTTCCACGCGTTCGAGGAGCTCGACGAGCTGCCCAACAACAGCGTGCTGAGGCTCGACACGGCCCAGACCCTGGACACGCAGGTCGCCGAGGTCACCCGCGCGGTGGACCGCCGCGGCTTGGAAGGCGCAGCGGGCCGTCAAGGTCCGTAGAAACGTGCACCCGGCCTGGGGAGAGTCCCGGATGTGCCGCCTTCGGGCCGCGTTTAGCTTCGCGTGTGCATGTCACCACCGCACTCATCGCACTCCGACCAAAGGTAGGCACCGAAGATGAAGGCTCTCGTTTATCACGGCCCCGGCGAGCGCGGCTGGGACACGGTCGCTGACCCTACGATCCTCGACCCGACCGATGCGATCGTTCAGATCGACACCTCGACGATCTGCGGCACCGACCTGCACATCCTCAAAGGCGACGTGCCCGAGACCACGCCGGGCACGGTGCTCGGCCACGAGGCCGTCGGCACGGTCCAAGATGTCGGAGCTGGGGTGAGCACCGTCTCGGCCGGTGACCGGGTGCTGATGTCGTGCATCAGCTCGTGCGGGCGCTGCCGCTTCTGCAAGGAAGGTCACTACGGTCTGTGCGCGGGTGGCGGTGGGTGGATCTTTGGTCACCTGATCAACGGACTGCAGGCCGAGTACGCGCGCGTGCCGTTCGCCGACAACTCCGTCTACAAGGTCCCCGAGCGGCTCAGCGACGAGCAGGTGCTGTTCCTCGCCGACATCCTGCCCACCTCCTACGAGGTCGGCGTGCTCAACGGCATGGTCTCCCCGGGTGACACCGTCGCGATCGTCGGCGCCGGGCCGATCGGTCTGGCAGCGATCCTCACAGCGAGGCTGTACACGCCCGGGCGGATCGTCGCGATCGACCTCGCCGATTCTCGCCTCGAGAGCGCCCGGCGGTTCGGCGCGGATACGACGATCAACAACGGCAACGAAGACGCGGTTGCCCAGGTCATGGAGCTCACCGACGGGCTCGGCGCCGACGTGGCCTTCGAGGCGGTGGGCGTGCCAGAGACCTTCGAGCTGGCCGCCGACCTCATCCGCCCCGGCGGGCGCGTCGCGAACATCGGCGTCCACGGGAAGGCCGCGCACCTGCACCTGGAGAAGCTGTGGATCCGCGACGTCACGATCACAACCGGGTTGGTCGATACGTTCAGCATCCCCCAGCTGATGCGGTTGATCTCGAGCGGTCGCCTGGACCCATCGCTGTTCGCCACACATCGCTTCGAGCTCGGCGACACGATGGCCGCCTACGACGTGTTCGCCGACGCGGCCAACTCGGGCGCCCTGAAGGTCGTACTCCAAGGTTCCACCGTCAGCACGCCGGTCGCCGAGACGGTGCCGAGCGTGGCCGTCGCGTGAGAGCAAACCTCGGGAGATCAGTGCTTTACCACAGCCAATCGGCGATTTAACACGGTGGAACACACTCCCGGCAGGGGCTAGCTTGAAATGATGCCCACACATCTGCACCTGGCGCCCAGCCCCCCTGGAACCGGATCGGCCGTCCACGCCGCGTCGCCGATCCGCGTGGTCCTGGCAGACGACCATACGATGATGCGCCGCACTCTGCGGCTGCTGCTCGACGGTGAGGACGGTGTGGAGGTGATCGCCGAAGCCGACGACCTGGCGTCCGTTATGCGTAACGTTCATGCTCACCAGCCGCATGTGCTCGTGCTCGATCTCAGCATGCCCGACGGGTCTGGCATCGAAGCCCTCGGCCAGTTGCGCGAACGTGCGCCAGAGACACAGATCGTCGTGATGACGATGCAGGACAGCCCGGCATTCGCACAGCGCGCGTTCGCTGCCGGCGCGATCGGGTTCGTGGTGAAGGAGCTCGCCGATGAGGAGTTGCCTCAGGCGGTACGCGCCGCGGCGCGTGGAGAGGAGTACGTCAGCCCGCGGATGGCCGCCCGGTTGGACGCGCTGCACCAGGCGCTCACCGAGGACAAGCTGACCGCGCGCGAGGTCGAGGTGCTGCGGCTGATCGCGCTCGGTCACACGAGCGTCGAGATAGCCCACAAGCTGCACCTCTCCCCGCGCACGGTCGAGACCCACCGTGCGCGCATCCACGGGAAGCTCGGGCTCGCCACCCGGGCCGAACTGGTCCGCTATGCGCTAGGACGCGGTCTGCTCGGAAGCTGAAAGCTTCGCGGGAGAAGCAGCTTCGCCGCGGCGGCGTAGCGGCAGGCACGCCTTGAGCAGAGTGCCCTGCTCGCCGGAGTCGATGCTCAAGGTGCCCTCGGCGAGACTCACGCGCTCGTGCATCCCCGCCAGCCCGAAGCCCTGACTGCGGGCATCGGGAGCAAAGCCGGCTCCGTCATCCTTGACCTCGACCAACAGCTGCCCGTCTGATTCGCTGAGCGCTATGCGCACCCGGTTCGCGCGAGCGTGCTTGGCGACGTTCGTGAGCGCCTCCTGAACCAGCCGGTAAACGGTGGTCTCGAGATCCTCATCGAGGCGGTCCTCTCCCTTGGAGGGGCCGGGCAGCTCGAGCTCGGCGTCAATATGCAACCCGCTATGCTCGCGATGCCGGTCCAGCAGCGCCTCGATCGCGGTTCGCAGCCCCAGCTCGTCCAACGCGGCGGGGCGCAACTCCGTGATGATCGCCCGCAGGTTTGAGATCTCACGCTCGATGTGCTCCACCGCCTCACCCATCGCCCTGTCAGCCTGCTCGAGATCGTCGCTACGCCGCGCGGAGGACAGCAGCAAGCGCAGCCCACCGAGGCCCTGCAGGGTCTCGTCGTGCAGCTCCCGCGCCCAGCGCCGGCGCTCGGCGTCTGCCGCGGCCAGGGAGCTGCGCAGCCGATCGCTCTGTACGCTCTGCGCCAGCGCGACGGCGGTCGCGGCGCTCGCCGCGAACGCCCGCATCAGCTGCTCGTCATCCTCGCTGAAGACGCTCCCTTCCTCGCCGCGGTCGAACGCGGCCAGTACGCCCACTCCTTCGCCGCGGTAGAGCATCGGCACGAGCAGCGCCGTCTGCGGGTCACCGACGCCGAACTGCGCCGGCGCGATCCGCAGGCGAGCGGCGACATCGGTGATTCGCTCTGGCCGCCGGCGTTCGAGCACCTGTCCGGAGGTGGACTCGGCGATCGACAGCCTGGCGCCGCGCGTCGTCTGGACGTGACCAGCACTGGCCTGCACGACCAGCTCGTGACCGTCGCGCAGCATGATCACGACGCTGCGGGCGCCCACAAGGGCGCGTCCGCGCTTGACGATCAGCTCCAGCACGTGCTCGAGCGCGATCTCCCCACCGATTGCGACCGCCACGTCGCGGGTCGCCTCCAGCCCGCGAATCGCCTTCTCGGCCTCTTGGCGGCGGCGCTCGCTGGCCTCATACATGCGTGCGTTGTCGATCGCGATCGCCGCCCAATCGGCGAGGATCACCGCTGCCTCCTCGTCCTGCTCTGAGAACTCATCCTCGCCCTGCTTCTCGGTCAAGTACAGGTTGCCCCACACCTGCCCGCGTATCACGATCGGCACCCCGAGGAAGCTCTGCATCGGCGGGTGCCCGGCCGGGAACCCATAGCTGGACGGGTGCTGACCCACATCCGCGAGACGCAACGGCCGTGGATGCTCGATCAGCGCGCCCAGCACCCCACGGCCGCGCGGGAGATCGCCGATCGCACGATGCGTCTCATCGTCCACACCCGAGGTCAAGAACTGCTCGAGCCCTGAGTTCTCGTCGTTCAAGATTCCAAGCGCCGCGTAGCGCGCTCCGGTGACCTCACGCGCCGTCTCGAGGACGCGCTCCAGCACAACCCGCTGGTCGAGCTCGGTCGTCAACGCGCGACCCACATCCAGCAGGCGGCGAATCCACGGCTCCTCGGAGTCTATGCTCATCCCCCCGAGGATGTTAGTCGCGTCTCGCAGATCGATGTACGTAGAAATCCCTGAACCTGCGTGCTGTGGATGGTCGGTGCGCTCCGAGGGCCTCGGCTGCCGCATTCAGTAGTTAGCCCCACCAGATTGCGGGTTCGCACCGATGGGGGCTCGGAGCCCGACCTTATCCTCAGAGGACGTCAGCGTCATCAGCGCGCGCCTACTCATTTCATTTGCATGCAGCGGGCGCGCCTTGAGGAAAACATCTTGCCGTGCAGGAGGCATCGCGATGGACAGGACATGGAGGTGCCACCATTGCGAGGATGTGATCGGAGTGTACGAGCCGATGATCGTGCTCGCCGACGGACAGGCACGCAACACTTCGAGAGCCGTCGAGCAAGACGGCTGGGGTCTCATCGGCGAGTGCTACCACCACGCCTGCTACGCAGAAGCCCACGGCCAGGATCTTCCCGAGTGAGCCGAGCGTCCGGTTACGTAGTTTTCCCGCCGCCGATGACGGCTTTCCTCGGCTGCCGAGACCATCCCGTGGACGTAACCTGCAAGCCATGACTACAGATACCTCCCATCCCGAGAAGCTCCGTGTGGTCGTCGCCGGCGGAGGAGTCGCCGCCCTGGAGACCGCGCTGGCCCTGCGCGAGCTCGCGTCCGATCACACCGATGTGACCGTCATCGCACCCAACACGGAGTTCGTCTACCGCCCGATGACCGTCCGTGAGCCGTTCGCTTACGGGCCGGCCCATCATTACCCACTCGCGCCGATCGTCGGAGATGCCGGCGCCAAGCTGATGGGCGATGCGCTGGCATGGGTCGATCCCGCCGGGCAGATCGTCCACACCGAGGCCGGTGAGAAGATCGCCTACGACGCGCTCGTGTTGGCCCTCGGCGCCAAGGCGATCCCGTTCTATCGGCACGCGATCACGATCGATGACCATCGTCTGGATGAGACCCTGCATGGGCTGATCCAGGACATCGAGGGGGGCTACATCTCGAGCCTCGCGTTCGTGTCCCCTGGACGGATGCCCTGGCAGCTGCCGCTGTATGAGATCGCGCTGATGACCGCCGGCCGCGCGTATGACATGGGCATCGAGCTCGCCGTGACGATCATCTCTCCGGAGGACGCCCCGCTGGCGATCTTCGGCTCGGGCGCGAGCATCGGTGTGGCAAAGCTGCTCGAGCGGGCGCACATCCAGACGATCAACTCCGCTTACGCCGAGGTCCCCAAGCCGGGCGAGGTGGTAATCAACCCGGGCGACCGTCGCCTGCAGGTCGATCGTGTGATCGCGCTGCCCGAGCTCTACGGGCCCTCGATCCGCGGCATCCCGCTCGCGGAACACGGCTTCATCCGCGTGAACCCCTACGGGCAGGTCGCGGACGTGGGGCCGATCTATGCCGCTGGTGACGCGACCGACTTCGCGATCAAGCACGGTGGGCTCGGCTCCCAGCAGGCCGACGCCGCCGCACAGTCGATCGCGGCGCTCGCCGGCGCGCCGGTCACACCGGAGCCATTCAACCCGGTGATCCACGGGATGCTGCTCACCGACGGTAAGCCCGTCTATCTCACCGCCCACATCGCCGGCGGTCATGGGTTCAGCTCGGAAATCACCGACATCCCCACCTGGTCGCCACCGGCGAAGATCGCGGCGAAGTACCTCGCTCCCTACCTCGACACGCTCGACCGCGAGAGCACCCGGACGTGAAGCCCACTCAGGATGACGGCGGGCAGTGCCTGGTACTCGGTTATGACCGAACCGACAGCTCCCGCCGGGCGGCGAGGTGGGCCGCGGGGGAGCTCCATCCCAACGGGAAGCTCGTGATCGTGCACGCCTGCCGGCCCCTGCACGCCCCGCCCTCGCCACTCTCGACGGCCAAGGAGCGCCACGAGCTCGGGCGAGCCATGATCGATGAGCTGTTTTTGGAGGGCGAGGACTCGCTGTTCGATGCCGATTTGGTCACCGAGGTCTCAGACGAGGATCCCGTGAGCGCATTGACGCAGGCCGCGCGCCGCCACGGAGCCCGTGCGATCGTCGTCGGGTGCGAGCAGCACTCCCGCCTGCACAAGGCCCTCGGCACGGTCACCAGCGAGCTGTTGAAGAGCTCGCCGGTCCCAGTCACGGTCGTGCCGTCTGTGGGCCCCGACGTGGACGATCTCAAGGGGTCCGGCGGCGCAAGGTGAGCGCCCCCAGCGCGAGCGCGACGAGCGTCGAGCCGAAGATCACGCACACGTCCACCGCCATCCCGCTCCCGAGCGGACGCGGGCTGGTGGCGCGCGCGAGAGCGTCGAAGGCATATGTGAGCGGCAGCGCGCGGGACACCGAGTACAGCGGCGCGGCCATCTCGCTGCGGGCGATGAACAGCCCGCACAGCAGCAGCTGGGGATAGATGATCGCCGGCATGAACTGCACCGCCTGGAACTCGGTGCGCGCGAACGCGCTCACGAACCGGCCGAGCGCCATGCCGAGCACCGCGTTGCCGACCGCGAGCAGCCCGAGCAGCCACGCGCCGTGCGGGGCATTCAGCCCCAGCGCGATGAACCCGACGAAGCACACCACCACCGCCTGCACCGCCGCGAGCAGGCCGAACGCGATCCCGTACCCCGCCAGCAGGTCCCCCTTGGCGATCGGCAGCGACATCAGCCGCTCCAGCGTCCCGTTGGTGCGCTCGCGCAGCATCGCGATCGACGTGACGAGGAACATGATGATGAACGGGAACAGCCCGCACATCGGCGCCCCGATCGCCTGAAAGGTGTGGGGCCGGTTTTCGTAGACGAAATACATCAG
>Ga0116214_1000155_pt1 | contig 29255 bp, 27 predicted proteins | sample Sb_taG_FD_88964 | JGI IMG/M metagenome (GOLD analysis project Ga0116214, IMG submission 88964) | Peat soil microbial communities from Weissenstadt, Germany - Sb_50d_1_NS metaG | ecosystem: Environmental > Terrestrial > Soil > Wetlands > Peat | place: Germany: Weissenstadt | collected 2010-09-21
ACAAATGTCAGATGGAGCCCATCGTGGGATCGGAGCGGAGCGAGCGCTGGAGACTATCCTCGGGGGCAAACGGCCACCATCGAAGAAGGAAGAGGAGACGCGTGAGCAGGTCCGGGCGCGCCTCGCCAAGGCTGCCAGTCCTGACGGGGCACCTCCGACGAGTTACGGAGCCGCTGCGGACGCGATTGCCAAGGCGTTCTTGGCGGTGATCGCAGAAGAGCCAGAGACGGAGTTGGACGGCCGATCATTGTGGGACGGCGTCAAGAGGAGGTGGCCTGCCTTCGACGACTGGGTCGGCGGCGCGACCGGCTTTCAGGTCGGTTGGGCCGTCAACTGTGTGCGTTGGTTGGCCGCGGAGCCTCCCGTACCGAACCCCGCCATCCTCACCGTCAGCGAAAAATAACGGTGCGCCTGGGGAGCGTGACGATTCGGTTCGCGATCTTGACGATCGCCGGCGAGCCCATGTAGCGTCTCCTTCGATAGAGGAGGTACGCTTCATGCTGACATTTCCGAAACGACGCGCGGCGGCGACTTGCGTCGCACTCTTTACGGGACTGAGCGCGTGCTCCCCCTCGCTGTGGCAGCAGCTCGTGACGTCCATCGAGACCGGCCTCGAGAACGGCTCCGCGCTCGCTGCCCTCGAGCAGATCGTCGTGCAATACTTCCCGCAGTACGCGGGGGAGGCTGCGGTGCTCGACACGATCCTCCAGTCCGTGATCACGCTGCTCCAGAGTACGGGCGTCCTGACGCCAACCGGGCAGGCGACCGCGGCGACGCTCCAGGTCCAGATCCGAGACAAGCTCGCAGCGGCGAAGAAGACGGGATGGGTGCTGCCGCCCGCCGCCGCGGACATCGTGGCGGCGATCGCGCGCGGCGAGCATCCGCAGCTCGTGGCCGCAATCGGCGGGGCGGTAGCGCGATGACGCTCCGCTGTCGCCCCTACTACAAGGTCTCGAAGCGATCGATCCACGAGCACATCCGAGCCAGGGCTGCCGGCGCCGGCCCGTGGACAGTGCCCGCCCTCTGCGCGGCCTACGGGCTCACGAAGGGCAGTCTCCCAGGCGGCGGAACCATCGGCATCCTCGAACTCGGCGGCGGCTGGGTGGCGTCGGACATGACGACTTACTTCGCCAGCATCGGACAGCCCGTGCCGACGATCACGGACGTGTCGGTCGACGGCACCAAGAACGCAGGTGCGGCCGGCGGCGACGCCAGCGTGGAGGTCGCGCTCGACATCCAGGTCGCGGCCGCCGTGTATCAGTACCTCACGGGTAAAACGGCCAACGTTCGGATGTATTGGTCCGGGGACATCGGCACCGCGGCCGTCGCGTCCGCCAAGGACGGTTGCGCCGTGTGCTCGTGCTCGTGGGGCGACGACGAGCCGGCGTGGGGCTCGGCGGAGCTTGCGTCGATGCAGGCCGCGCTCGTGACCTGTACGGGTGCGGGTACGACGTTTTTTGCCGCGTCCGGCGACAATGACGGAGATGATTCGGACGGGACTGGAAATCCGTCGGTCGATGCGCCGGCCTCCTGCACGAATGCCGTCGCGTGCGGCGGGACGTCGACGCCGCAGAGCGGGCCGTCGGTCATCTGGAACAACAACCCAGGGGACGCGTCTGGCGAAGGCACGGGCGGGGGCTACTCGGCGACGTTTCCGTTCGCCGCGTGGTGCACGGGACCGACGGGCCCCGGGCGCATGGTGAGCGATGTCGCATCCAATGCGGACCCCGACACGGGCTTCGAGATCGTCCAGGGTGGCCAGGCGCAGGTCGTCGGCGGCACCTCCGCCGTCTCGCCATTCTGGGCGGGCGTCTTCGCCGCACTCGGGGCGCGCGGGCAGGGCTTCGTCAACGCGAAGCTCTGGGGAGCCAAGGCGGACTTCGTCGCGGTCACGGCGGGCACGAACGGCGCGTTCCCGGCTGCCGTGTGCTGCGGGCTCGGGGTGCCCACGCAGGCGCTCCTGACTGCGCTTGCTGGCGCCGCCCCCGCTCCGCCACCCCCACCGAGCGGATTGCTCTCCTCGGCGCAGGTCACCGGCGTGCAGGCGGCAGTGTCTGCGGTGATTGCTCCGCAGGACGCGCTCATCGAGAAGTCGGTCGTGGGGCCGCAGCTCCAGGCGGCGATCACCGCGCTCGGGCCGGTCGCGTCGTGAGAGTCTCAACCCTCTGCCTGGTGTTCGTCGCCGGCTGTCCGCCGGCCTCATCGAAGCCGACTCCGGCTCAGATCGCTGGGAGTCTCGTCGAGGCCGGTTGCGTAGCGGCCTCGCCGACCCTCGCGGCATCGGTTCAGGCGGAGCTGGAGGCCGGCAGCGTGCCGGCGTGGGCCGCCTGCCTCGCCGCCGGAGGGACCGTGGCCGCTTGCGCGGTGCCCTGCGACGCCGCGACCTCCGTCACGGTGACGCGTCCGTAAGCAGGCGCTCCGCGGATTGTGGTAGTCTCCAGGGAGTGATCGGTCCCGAGCAAAGGATTACGCTGCTATGCCCATCCGGGACGACGACCCGCCCGAGCTTCGTCGCCGCCTACTCGGGAACCCGATGGTGGTAGCTGAGAACGCGATGCGCCTCGCCTGGGAGGTCGACCAGAATGTGGCCCTCTTGGCCGGGCAGGTGTCGAGTACGTCCGGTCGCCTCATCGATCTCGAGGGGCGGATCGTGACGAGCTTGGCGCGGATCGAACGGCGGCTCGGGATCGTCGAGAAGAAGCCGAACGTCGTGCTCACGACGCCGAGCGAGCGCCCCATCAGTTACCACGATCTGCCGAATGCCATCGCCGAGGTGCTGCCGGAGATCGAGCGGCGGCAGACGGTGGCGTGGTGGATGGGGCTCATTGACGGCTTCAAGGCTGCGTTCCGGGACGGTCTGCGCAAGGGGGCCGCATCGGCGGTCGCCGCCCTGGTCATCTCGGGCGCGTTGCTCGCCGCGGGGTACTTCCTCCGCGACTGCGCGCACGCGGTCGTCAAGACGGGGACCTCGAACGAGGTGCCGAAGCTTCGCGGTGCGCCGGGAGGCGTCGTGAGCGTGCCTTGTTCTTCGGGATGACTCGAAACGCCAAGCAAGCCAGCGATCTGCGAGCAGATTTCCGCACACTGCTCAACGTGACTCGCGGGGTCGTGGAGAAACGCCGATGATCCCGTTCACGCCGCTCATCCCCGCTCCGCGCATCCGGAGCGCAGAGAACGACCTGCCTCGCGTACTCGCGCGCGTCGACGTACCCGAGTTGTGTGCCATTGCCGGAATCTCGTGCTGCGTGTCTGGTGGCGAGCGCCGGTCAGTCGCCTGCGTGGTTGGGACCGATCACTTCGCGGTTGACCGCGACTACTTCGTGGGCGTGGGCGACGAGTGGGTCAGGAACCAGACCGCGGCGCTGCGGGTGCTGGAGGTGTTGGCGCACAGTTTTCACGACTACGCGGCGCGCGAGTGCGTGTGCGGCAAGAGGCTGTTCTCGCTCCCGAAGAGGCGTGGGCGCCCACTGAAGGGCGTCCGCGCTCAGACGGCGCGCGAGCGGATGGCGGCCATGCGATTGCGCAAGAGGTCGGGGGTCGGCGCCTAAGTCTCCCTCCCCCGCGCGTACATCAGAGCAGCGCGATCGGTTGCGACACGATCGGCGCTCCCAGCACGAGCGACAGCGTGCGTGCATAGAGACCGGAGAGCTTGGTCGGTAGCGGGTCCGAGGCCAGTGTGCGGGGGACGACGACGGTCGCGGTCGCGCCGGACGTCTGGCCGGTGACGGTCTCCCCTCGGACGAAGCCGCTCTTGACCGATCCCAGCTCGAAAGCGAGCACCCCCGACGCATCGACGCCCTGGTCGTCGTAGAGCACGGTACCTTGGCCGCCGCTCTTCTTCCCTTTCACTTTCTCGCCCGGCGTGAACGGTCCCCCGCTCTCGGCGACGTACGTCAGCGCCGGCGCCGTCGTCTGCGGCAGCGTGAACTCGCTGAGCAGCGTCAGGAGGTGCGCGTCGTCCGGCGGCGCGGCCTGCGTCGGGCCGCCGCCGCTCGCGGCGGGAGCGACGAGCCGCGCGGAGCTGACGACCGCGTCCGCCTCCTCGCTCATCGGCCGCGCTGGGTGGTGGTTCGCGAACTCGTGGTGGGTGTCCGAGCCCGGCGCGATCTGCGGCTCTGTGAGCCCGGTGTACGGCGTCGTCAACTTGATCCCGGTCTCGTAGACCGACGCGACGGAGTACTGCACGCCCGGCTGCGCGGCGAACTCGATGGTCGCCGACCCGGTCGCCGTGGTCGCTGCGGCCGACGTGCCCTCGTAGGGAGTGACGAGCGTCCCGCGGGTGCCCGCGCTGAGCGCGTTCTCGAGTACGTACACGTTCGTAGGGTCTTCGGCGAAGACGAGGCCGGTGCCGGCGGGGAGCGTCTGCGCGTTGGAGAACACGATCTGCTCGCTGCCCTTGGTCACGTCGACGGTGCCGGCGAGCGCCTCCCCCACGATGACGCCGACCTGACTGACCGTCGTCAGGACGGTCGGATGGTCGTACTTGACCCAGAAGTCGCCGGCGAGCTGCGGGGCGCTGTTCTGCTGCTGCGCGAGCGCGAAGTAGCTCGGCGGCATGTAGACGAGCGGTCGGGCGAGCAGGAGCTGCGCGGCGTCGGTGAGCGCCGGGAAATCTTCCGGCGTCGCGTCCGTGGAGATCGCGGGGACGGGGGCGTAGAGGGCCGAGAGCGTTATCTCGCCGACGGAGTTCTCGAACGCGCCGACCTGGAAGAGGAGGCACGCGTCGACCTGGGCGACGTCGACGCTGCCCGCGTGCAGCGTGACCATCGCCGGGAACTTCCCCATGAGCTTCGTGTAGACCGTGTACGGGCCGGACCCTTCCGAGTCGTGGTAGTCGAGCTGCACGATCTGCGCGCCCGCGGCAGCGGGGATCGCGGGCGTCGTCGAGACGCCGTCGGTGTCGAGCGTGCTCGTCGAGTAGAACGCGAGCAGCGACGCCGGTGCGGGGAGCGTGACGGGCTGGCGGGTGTACCGGTCGATCGTCGTCTCTTCGAGCACGTACGGCAGCGTCGGCGGCGCGTCGGGGGGAGGCACGAGGGGGCCAGTCGGCCGGCACGGGAAAGGGGGCGGGGCGGGTGGGGAGTCATTGCTCGTCATGTTGAGGGTCAGCGTGCGCGTCGCGACCGGTGCCGTCGCGACGCCGCTGCCCGTGTACGCGCCGTTGCCGGTCGTGCCGACGAGCTTGAAGGAGGTCAGTGTGAGATCGCTGATCGCGTACGTGCCGTTCGCGGCGGTGTTGCCGGTCGCGCCGGCGATGGTCACCCGCATTCCGGTCGTGAGCCCCTCGGTCGTCGCGACACCCACGACGATCGGGCTCGCGTTCGTGGCCGTGAGGACCGCCTCGGAGTACGCCGCGGAGGCGTCGCTCGCGACGGTCAGCCCGAACGCTGCCCCGAGCACCGGGTCGGAGGAGACGTCAGCGTACAAGTCGACCGCGCCGAGCTTCGTCGCGGCCTCGGTGGGCGTGTAGATCGAGTTGGTGGTCTCGAGGCTGAAGGCGAGGACGATTTGGTTGGCCACGCTTACGAGGCTACTTTATCCTCCGACGGATGTCTTCTGTCGTCGCCGCCTTCCGAGAAGCCACCCGCGCGAAGCGGGACACCCGTACGGACCTCGATCTCGCGCTCGTCAGTCATTGCATCGCGCAGGCGCTCGCGCTGACGCCCGCCGAGCTGGCGCGCGTGACCGCCGGCGTGCGCGCCGGGATCGCTGCGGGGACGTTCAAGGTGTCCGTCCCGCACGATCCGTCGGGCAACATCGACGAGACCAAGCTCCCCCCGCTCCCCAAGCTGCCTCGGGCGACTGTGCACCCGCAGCGGTCCGGCGAGGCCGTGAGCGAGCGCCTCGTTACCCGGCTCATCGGGACGTGTGGGACCTTGTCCGCACGCGAGCTGACGCTCGTGACGCAGGGAGTGCGGGCGGCAGTGGCGGCGCGGAGGAAGTGAGCACGATTTGTCGCTTTTTGCGGTAGATGTTCTTCACGAACATCCTGGCTCGACCGAACCTCGATGGTCCAGTCGGGGCATCACCCTTGTGGTATGCGAGCACCACGTCACCAACTCAGCGCACTAGGTACGCGCTCGACGAGCACGATTACTCCAGCGCTGGCGACGTAACTTGACGTGACGATCTCGAGCAAGACTTCGTGGTTCATGCGTCACAAATTGCGTTAGTGCGCCGCTTCCTTCCCCATCTTCTCGGCGGCTTCCCGCAGCATCTTGCGTACGAGCTGCGTGAGCGGCAAGTTGTGTCGTTCGGCGAGACCCCGCGCCGCGCGCTGCTCCGCGAGCGTGACCGGGATCCGGATCGAGCGGGTTCGCTGCTTCATTTCTTCCCTGTTGTACGCCAAAAGGGCGTGTTGAACAAGAACTAACCGTTTGTTGAACAAGCTTGACCACCTGTTGGACACGCGCTACATCCCGATCTGCCCCGCATGGCTCGCGTCGAACTGCACCGCGCCTACAAGTTCCGGCTCTACCCGACGCCGGCGCAGGTCGCCGAGCTGTCGGAATGCGAACGGCAGTTGAGACGCCTCTGGAATCTCTCGCATGAGCAGCGGCTCATGGCGCTCGGGCGGCACTTGCGGCCCGCGCAGCCCGTCGAGTGCCGGTCGTGCGGCGCCGTGCGGGCGAAGGGCGACGACGACGACAAGACAGAGCACCTGGCTACGTGCGCGGCGCATGAGGAGATCGCCCGCGACAAGACGTGGAAGCGCTGGACGACGCAGAGCGAGTGCCGGTCCTGCGGAGCGTTGAAGGGTGCGGACGGCAAGATTGAGCACACGGAGTCCTGCGCCTTCGTCGACTACTACCGGCAGGCGCCGGAGATGACGGAGCTACTGCAGGGCGGAGACGACCAGCTCGCGCGCGTCGTCTGCTCGGCGCGGCAGGAAATCCTGCGCGACCTCGACCGAGCGTGGCAGCGCTGGCGCAAAGCCCCCCAGCAGTGGGGCAAGCCGCGGTTCAAGCGGCGCGGCGACCGGTGTCGGATCTACTTCTCGAACCCGAAGGCGTGGAAGGTCGAGGCGGGGTCCCTGTCGTTCGCGGGTGCGGCGGCGTCGGTCGGGCAGATCAGGATCCGTCAGGACCGCCCGTGGCCGGGCGACGCGAAGTTCTCGTCGTGCCACATCACTCGCGACGGCGACGAGTGGTATGCGGTCTTCCCGCTTGTTTTTTCCAAGGAAGTGGTGCGCCCGACGGGCGGGGCGGTCGGGATCAACCGCGGGGCCATCCACGCGATTGCCGACTCGAACGGTCGCGTGGTCGACTCCCCTCAGTTCTACGCGCGAGCGCTCGGCATTATCCGCCACCGCGCGCGTCTTTTCAGTCGAAAGGTGCCGTTCGGACACTGCGTGAAGCCGTCGCCCACGAAGTATCGGGGATTTTCCCCGGCAGTGGTCGACGCGCTGGCCCGGGACCTCGCGACCTCGCCGGGGCGCGTCGTCTACGAGGCCCAGAAGCGCGGCGGGCTCGAGGCGGCCCGCACCTACCTCCTCGCGAACCCGCCAGCGCCGCCGCGGGCGACTCTCTCCATCCCGAGTGACGGGCGGAATCGCGAGCGGGCGCGCCAGTACCTCGCCCGCGCGCACCAGCGCGTCCGCCGGCAGCGCGAGTGGTTCCTGCACAACGAGAGCACCCACTACGCCCGCCGATTCTCGACGATCGCAATCGAGGACTGGTCGACGAAGGGGATGACGTCGAGCGAGCCGGAGGGAGACGAGCCCCGGAGCGTCGTGCGCGGGCGCAACCGATCGATCCTGGACGTTGGCTGGTACGAGTTCGGGCGGCAGCTCAAGTACAAGGTCGAGCCCACGGGCGGGGAGTTCGTCCCGGTCGACCCCGGTCTCATGGAGACGGAGACGGTCGTACCGGCGGCCACCACGCGGGAGCGCGGCGCGGACGCGTCGCTCTTGAAGGGCGAGGCGGGCATCTCCCGTACGTGCTCGTCGTGCGGGGGTCTACTCCCCGAGGCGGCGAGTGGGCACCGGGAGGCCGAGTGCCAGCTATGTTTGACGACGCGACTGGGCGACGTCAACGCCGCCGTGAATGTCCTCCGGCGCGCGCGTAGGGCTCCTGGGGATGCTCCGGCGTCCGCGAAGAAAAAGCGCGTGACCATCGGGATCAAGGGTCGGAAAAAGAGGGCGGCGTGAGTTCCCCGACCATTGCACAAACTTTTGCGGTTCATCGAGGACCGCGGAGCCTTCGGAAACTCTCCGGAGGAATGCTGCGGAGGGGAAGCGCCCGTAAGGGCTCCCGACGAGGCAGCAACGTGACGGGGAGACCCGCCACACCCTGATCGCACGGTTCTGCCGTTTGACAATCGACGCCACGGGACATCCGCCCTCGGGTAGGCCAATTTCTCTTGTAGTTTCCAAGAGGCAGGCCCGTGCGCGCAGGGACGAGTGGGATCCGGCGGCTCGGGCGGTTCGCGAGGTGGGCGGCAGGCCCGTGCGCGCAGGGACGAGTGGTAAATGGGATGGGTTGGGCACCGCAGGCCCAACGGCAGGCCCGTGCGCGCAGGGGCGAGTGGTAGCGACGAGCCACCACCGGCAGGCCCGTGCGCGCAGGGGCGAGTGGTCGTGACCCTCGCGTGCAGCGACGAGGGTTCCCGGCAGGCCCGTGCGCGCAGGGGCGAGTGGAAGGGCCTTCATCGCTCGAACCAGCCGACCACGGCAGGCCCGTGCGCGCAGGGGCGAGTGGGAAGCGTTCTCGCTCGCAGGGTACATCCCCGGGGCAGGCCCGTGCGCGCAGGGGCGAGTGGCTAGACCCCGCTCAAGCCGCAGACGACTCCCCAGGCAGGCCCGTGCGCGCAGGGGCGAGTGGAGGTCGACTCGTGATCGGTTCGCGCCCACGCCGGCAGGCCCGTGCGCGCAGGGGCGAGTGGGCATGTTCGGAACTGCGGCGGGCGCCGCCGCCGGCAGGCCCGTGCGCGCAGGGGCGAGTGGCTAGAGCCGCCGCTTCCGCCTCGAATGGCGTTCCGGCAGGCCCGTGCGCGCAGGGGCGAGTGGACATGGCTCGCGGCGGCGCTTGTGTGGTGGTTGGCAGGCCCGTGCGCGCAGGGGCGAGTGGGGGCGAGGGGTACCGGTCGCGCAGGGACGAGCGGGAGCCTGATGGCTCATGCACTCGTTCATTCCCGGTGTGGTATTCTTTTCGCCGATGTACGAGATGAAGCAGGCGACGATAGCGCGCGCCATCGACATCCTGCGCGCCGGGCCGATGACGGGTGCCGCGTTCGCGGACAGGATGTGGCCGGAGCGAGTCGTCGGCAAATCCCACGGCATGCAGACGAAGATGGCGCACGCCCTCCTGCGTCGGATCGCTGAACTCAACTATATCGAGCGCGTCGGCGACCTCTGGATGGTGCGTCATTTTGGCGGCGCTCCGGACGCTAATGCCAACGGATCGTTCAGCCACGGTGGCGCGAACGGTCACGCGGTCGGTCTAGTACCAACGAGTGGATCGCTCATGGGGCCGCTGTTGGAACTACCAGCCGGATCGGCCAACGGGTTGGTCAACGGACAGGCGACTGAGCTGGCGGAGCGAACGCGACTCCTTCGCTTGGTCGGGCAGGCGACCGAACCGGTAGCATCGGTGACGCACGACGCGGCGTTCGGCAACCTCGCGATCCGCGGTGCTCCGCTCGACGCCGCGCTCGTCGAAGCGAGTGCGCTTGTCGTGCTCCTAGGCCAAAACGCTAACGTCTATCCCCCGTGCGGTGCGCCGCAGATGCTCGTCGGCCTCTCGCCGGCGGAGGGCGCGCGGGCCCTCTATCTGCGCTGGAGTCAGTCGGGCCGGCCGCCCGATCTGCCGCGGTCGAGCGCGTGGATCCGCGTCCCTGACGGGTTCGTCGCGACGTCCGGCGCCTGGCGCCCCGTGGGCGCGCTCGCGAGCTGGGTCGACTCGGAGGACGTCCGCGTACGCGTGCAGCGCCAACGGCATGCTGCGGGGCTCGCGTAGGAGGGTTTGACTGCGAGCCTTCGATGATGCTAACTTGTCAGCAACCGCCGGAAACTCTCCGGAGGAATGCTGCGGAGGGGAAGCGCTCGTAAGGGCTCCCGACGAGGCAGCAATGTGAGCGGGCGACCGCTCACACCCTGATCGCACGGTTCTGCCGTTTGACAATCGACGCCACGGGACATCCGCCCTCGGGTAGGCCAATTTCTCTTGTAGTTTCCAAGAGGAAGGTCCTTGCGCGCAGGGACGAGTGGAGGTCGACGCGCGATCGGTTCGCACCCACGCCGGAAGGTCCTTGCGCGCAGGGACGAGTGGTAACACATGGGAGCCCGACGCGCCCTGCATCCGGCAGGCCCGTGCGCGCAGGGACGAGTGGTGTCGTGATGCGTGGTCCAGCGAGAATCCGAACGGCAGGCCCGTGCGCGCAGGGACGAGTGGACGAGACGCACGGCGGGCGCACCGCAGTGGCGGCAGGCCCGTGCGCGCAGGGACGAGTGGTAGTACGCCTCATTGCGGCGCGGACGGAGGGTCGGCAGGCCCGTGCGCGCAGGGACGAGTGGGCGCACGCTGGCGAGCGTTGGGCGCCGAGGGGGGGCAGGCCCGTGCGCGCAGGGACGAGTGGTGCCCAAGGAAAACCGAGCCCGCACGCAAGTTCGGCAGGCCCGTGCGCGCAGGGACGAGTGGCGCTCGTGGTCGCCGTCCGGGTTGGCGGCGTCGGAAGGCCCGTGCGCGCAGGGACGAGTGGTCCGGGGCAACGGCCGGGGCAACGCTAGGGACGGCAGGCCCGTGCGCGCAGGGACGAGTGGAACGCCTCTCCCGGGACTGGCCCGTACTTCGCGGCAGGCCCGTGCGCGCAGGGACGAGTGGATTCCACGGCGGGGCTTGTAGAGCGATGGCTAGAAAGGCCCGTGCGCGCAGGGACGAGTGGCATCGGATCGCGCCGGAGCCCATCCTCTGGGGCAGGCCCGTGCGCGCAGGGACGAGTGGCATCCACCCGTGGACGGGTCCGGCAGGCCCCGTGCGCGCAGGGACGAATGGTGGTGGCGGCGTTGACGACGGACCGTGGGCGGCTCGACTACTGGCGGTGCGCTTTCGAGGCGTACGCGTTCACGGTCGCAGACAGCCGCGGGCCCGTCGTCGTGAAGATGCCGCTCGACGAGCTGCGCGTCGGCGAGGACCGCGGGCGGCTCGACTACTGGCGCGTCAGGAAGTCCGAACCGGCTGTTTGACTCCAAACCTTATCAGCCGAACGTGTGCCGGCGTTTCGGACCGGTCCCAGCGGTTGCGGAGCACGAAAATAGTCATTATCGTTGGCTCGGAAACCGATGGTTCGCCCACTATTACCTACACGAGAGACCGATGAGGCGGTCATTCTTCCCGGGATCTCACCCGTCACTCTCGCGGTCCCGTACGACGACGTACCTCCGGAGGAGCGCCTCTTTCGTCACTGGTTGAAGGGTCGCGACCCGGCGACGATCGCAGGCTACCGGGGGGACCTGGCGAACCTGGCCGCGTTCATGCGGGACCAAGAGGGGAACCCGATCGTTCCTCAACTGGATCGCCGGACCCCCACAGAGGCCGCGCACGCCGCCCAGGTGGCGATCCAGTCCCTCGTGAACTTGGGCAATACCAAGGGGGTCACGGCGGTGAACGCCTACGTACTGTCGTACCACGCGCACCTCCTCGACGAGGAGGTCGCACCGCGCACCATCAACCGCCGGCTCGCAGCGATCCGATCAATGCTCAAGGTCGCGCGACGGATCGGTCTCGTCGACTGGACGGTCGATCTCGACAGCGAGAAGGTGGACAGCGTCAAGGATACGCGCGGGCCCGGCAAGGACGCGGTCACGACCATGATGGGGGCGCTCGTCAAGCGAGTGCAGAGCGGCGACCGCCATTCGCAGAGGGATCTCGCTATCCTGCGACTCCTCTACGACCTGGGGCTCCGGCGGGGCGAGGTGGCCTCCCTCGATCTCGAGCACTGGGAGTCAAAGCGTCGGCGGCTCATGGTCTGGGCGAAGAAGAGCGCAGAGCGTAAGCCTCTCGACGACGTCCCGGTCGAGACCTCAAACGCTCTCGACGCGTGGGTCGAAGTCCGTGGCGAAGTCCCTGGGGCGCTCTTCGTGTCGTTTGATCGACGGACGCCAGGACACCGGCTAACCGGCTGGAGCATCTGGAGCATGCTCGCCGAGTTGGCCAAAAGCCTCGACCTACGTGCCGCGCCGCACGGGATCCGGCATACAGCCATCACCGAGGCCCTCAACGAGAGTCACGGTGACGTCCGGGCCGCACAGCGGTTCTCTCGACACAAGCGACTCGAGACCCTGCAGGTCTACGACGACAATCGCGAGAACCTGGGGGGTAAGCTCGCCGCGAAGATCGCGGCGGAGATGCCTGGGATCGACGATGAGTAAAGAAGCGACGGAAGACGATCTGCCAGATCAAGGAAGGAGCGCGAGAAATCGCATGACCGATCGAGCTACAGATGGTGGCCCTGTCTCTGATCAGCTTCGACTCCAGTATCAGTTGCAGGTTCGTGGTCCATGGCCCAATGACGACTGGCATCCGGCAATTGTAGGGCCGCCAAGTGATCCGGAGCCGCGCAACTTCGGAACGCAGAAGGCAGCGGAAGATGCGATGCAGCTCGCGGTGAGCGTAGGCGGGCCATTCAGGTTCCGGGTGGTGACGCTCGTGCACGGTCTCTGCAAGGGAGGCCCGGCAACGTTCACGTGGGGACGCGATGGGCAGTGACCTCTACATCAGCATCGACGTCCAGCACGACGGAGGAGGCCACCGCGATCCGAAGGTCTGGAGCGCGCTGTGGGAAGGTCCGTCGACTGACCTGGCGCGCGGCATCTACGTGCAAGCCTACTCTGCTAGCGGCATTCGGGACACGCTCGTAATGCACGCTCTTTAGAGTACCGCCGCCGGCACGGCCCCTGACCCTGGCGCGAGCGCGCTCAAAGCTGCGTTGAGCGCGGCGGCCGTCTCCTGCGTGTACTTCCCGCTCGTATCGATCTGCGTGTCGGCGCTCGCAGCATTCCACGCCCGCGCGAAGTTCATCACCGACCGGGTCGCGTACTGCGGCGCGCCTGTCCTCCGGAGCGAGCCGAGGAGGTCGAGCGCCATCGCCTTGAGCACGTCGTCGTCCACGCTGCCGACGCCGGTCACTCCGACGCACGGCCGCACCATGACGATCCGCGGGCCGCCGAGACTGAGCAGGTAGAGCCCCCCGTCCGCGCCGCGGACCACGACCGGGTCGCCGCCGGAGTTGATGAGCGTCGTGCGCACGGCCGGCAAGACCGCCGCCGGGAAATCGATGGGCGAGCCCCAGCTCGCGCACGCGACCTCGTCGGCCGTCGCGATGACGTACGGCCACCACGGGCCGCCCCAGCCCCAGCCGCCCCACCCGTAGCCGCCTCGCCAGCCTCGTCCGCGGAAGCCCGGGCGACCCCCTCCGTGCCAGCTCGCGCCCCCGTGCCAACCACCGCCCCCGCCTCCGTGACCGCCACCTCCGTGACCGCCCCCGCCCCCGCGACCGAGGTTGCCGACGCCCGCGGTCGTGCCGGCGGGAGTCGGCGCCGCGCTCGCGTTCGGGTAGGGGCCGTACGCGGCGCCCCCCGCGGGGACCGTGACGGTGACCTGCGTGCTCTGCGCCTGCTCGGCCTGGCCCAGCGGCTTGTACGTGGCGGCGGTCGGCGGCAGTGGCTGGACGGCGGCGGGCAGCGGCTGACCGCTCGCGGCCGCCTTCTGGACGACGGCGAGCTGCGCCGGGGGCAGCGCGGCCGCCACCTTGGCCTGCGTGGGCTTGCCGCGCAGCTTGCCCATGATGAGGTGCGCGAGCGTGTCGTAGACGCGGTATCCGACGTCGCGCGCGATGCCGGCCGGGAGCTGCGAGCCGACGGCGTCGCGGGCGGCCTTGACGGCGTCGTTCTTGAGGTCCGTGCCGTGCTTGAGGAGGTCGAGGGCGGTATTCAGGACGATGTCGGTGAAGGTCCGGATGCCGACCGGGATCGGGATCGCGCCGTAGGCGGTCTTGACCGCGATGAAGAGCGCGCCGCCGCCCTCGAGCACCGCGAGCCCCGCGGAGATCGCGGACGAGATCGCGGTGCCGACGCCGGGGATGAGCGAGACGATTCCCTGCGCCTGTTCGAGCACGAACTTGTCGATCTTCACGAACTCCTTGCCGGCTTTGCCGATGTCGTGAATGAGCTTCTTCGGGTCCTTGATCGCTTCGATCGGGAGCGTGACCGGCGACTCGAGCACGCTCTTGATGATCCGGCCGACGTTGAAGCCGTGGTGGACCGGCGACGGCGCCCAGTTTGCTGTGCCGCTCGACCACGCCGGGGCGGTCCCCGCGTAGACGACGAAGTTGCCGTCGTCCTGCAGGCGCGCGGACGCGCCAGCGTGTCCGCTCGACCCGCTCGACCAGATGGGCTTGCGCGATCGGTCGGAGACGACGAGGTTGCCGTCCGCCTGCATGGTCGCCGTCGCGCCAGCGTGGCCGGCGGTGTTCGTCGCCCAGATCGATTTGTGCGGTTGCGCCTTGGTGTCGTAGAGGACGAGGTTGCCGTCCGGCTGCATCGTCAGCGCGCCGCGCCCGCCGGGCGACTGGAGGGATTGGCCGGACGCGAGCGACTGGCCCGACTCGAGCGTGCTCGGGCCAGCGCCGAGCTGGCCCGGGTCCGGTTCCCATCCGCGCGGGCAGCATGCGCTCACGCCTAGCTCCGGCTCGCACTGGCCCGGGGGGCAGACACGTTCGCCGATGAAGTTCGAGTTCATGACGACTTGTGCTGTGTGCTGTGCTTGCCGCTCGCCCGGATGGCAGCCACGGTGCCGCCGACGACCGCCACGACGCCGACACCGATGCCCACCTTCGCGAGGGTCGACAGGCCCGGTTTGGTATCGCTCGCGATCGGCGCTCCGGCATCCGGCGCGATGGTTGCGTCCGGCGATGCCGCGGACGCGGGCGATCCGTCCGCCGACGTCGGCGCCGCGTCTCCTGCGGGTTGAGAGTCATCCGGCGGGGGTGCGTCTTGCTGCACGGTGAGGTGCGCGCCCCACCACGCGGGCTCCGCGCCCCACTCGCGTCTCCACTGACGAGCCCCGAACCACGCGGGGCGCTGGCCCCACTCGGGGCGCCACTGGACGGCGCCGAATCCCGGCGGTCGAGCGCCCCACTCGGCCCGCCACGCGCGCGCGAGGGCCGCTTCGTGAGCCCGGACCGCGCGCTCGCGCTGGACGGTGCGCTCGCGTTGTACGGTGGCGGTGCGTTGTGCAGCGGCGGTGCGTTGTGCAGCGGCGATGCGCTCTCGTTGTGCAGCGATCTCGCGTTCCCGCTTTTGCGCGGCGGTGAGGGGCGCGGCCGGCGCCGGTGCGCCGGTACCGAGCCGGTCCGCAATCGAGGCGCGCGGGCCCGGGTCCGGGCCCCACGGGCGGGGCGGGCACACGTACGGGAGGGACGGGCAGAACCGCTCACCTACGCCGAAGGGCCCGGCCGAGAGGGGACGACCGTTCAGGAAGACCGTGTTCATGAGATGCTCCTTCTTGACAGGGGGCGGCGCCGATTCGTCGGGCAGGTCGGTGCAGAGGGGATCGCCCGGCGCGCACGGGGGTGTGGACTGCCCCACGCCCGCGACCGTCGACGGCTCCTCGCCCCACCCGTCCGGCGGGTCGGCGACGGGGACCTTCTTGCCGGACGCGCTCACCGTCGTCGGCACGAACACGCTCGTGCCCTTGTGCGGGGTCGCTGGCCAGTCGGGGTGGGCGCCGTACCAGGAGTGCGTCTGGATCTGCGCGACGACCGGGTGGCCGTCGACGACGTCCTCGATGATGGTCCCGAGCGGGTAGTGGAGCATGTCGATGCTCCACTTCGTGAGCGCCGGCGATCCGGGCCACGGCCACGAGGTGACGGGAATCGGGATGGGGGGCAGCGGGTCGCCGAACTTGTAGGCGCGCTGCGGCTGTTTGGCGATCATGGTGACGCTCCGATCCTACTCTGTTTCCACGCGGCCCACGAGAGCACGAACGCCTCGATGGCGAGCGAGCCGGCGACGGCGTTTCGGACCACGTGTGCGCGCTCGCCGGCGACGAGGAGTCCCGTGCCGACCAGGGCCGCGCGGACAGCGGTGTGCAGGACGGCGACGGGCAGCGCGCTCCAGTCGCCGCCGATGAGGGCGGCGGCACTCGATCCGGACGGGAGCGCGGCGGGGCATGTGGGCGCGTCGCCGAGGCCGAAGCCCACCACCCTGCGGCCGCCGCGGGAGATGGGGGTCATGTGGGCACCGGCAGGCGGCGCGGGGCGGGTCTCGCGGCGATCCAGTAGACCCCGACGCCGAGCGCGGCGAGGCCGGTGACGACCGCAACGGCAATGACCGGTCGACGGAGATGGGCGGCGAGGGCGCCCGCGGCGGTCGTCGGGGCGTCGCCCGGGTACCAGAGTCTGTCGGGGTCGAGCTTGCCGGCGGCAACAGCGGCTGCGTTGTCGAACATCTTGTCTTGGCCGGCTTTCCGCTGCGGCGCCGCGCCCTTGAAGTTGCTGTTCGCCTTGGCGGCGAGCCAGTCGCCGCGGTTCGCGGCGTCGGCGAATGCGTGGAACCCGTCCTTCGGGATGAACGCGCCGCCCATCGCCCACGCCATTCCGTGGATCGCCATCTGCGCGTCGGCGGGAAACTTCGCGAAGCCTGGCAGCGACTGCAGAAGGTACTTTTCGTTGTCGGCCATCCGCGACGCGGTCAGATCCTGGATGACCGTATCGGGGATCTTGAGCTGCGTGATCTGCTTGTCGTGTGGCAGGTCGAACGAGCCCGACTGCGTGTGCGCCTGCTTGACCGTCTGCCAGTCCTGGATGATCTCGGCCCGCGTCGCGGGTTGCCCATCCGATTTGTGGATCCAGGGGATGAGGAGGGCGGGGCCGTAGCCGTTCATTCCCGACTTGTCGTCGATCAAGTAGCCGATCGCCGTCGTCACGAGACCGAGGCTGTCGGTGTACATGACGTTTGCGACGCCTTCCCATGGCTGTTGGGTCTTGGCGAACGCGTCGATGACGCTGTCACGGGTGGCTCGGCCGCCACTCGTAGCTCCGAGGCCCGTCGGGACGACGCAACTAATGAGCGTCCGCGGCGGGTCTACGTCTTCCCATGAGCTGATATGCATCGCCACCCCCTCAACCCGGAGGGCTCGCACGCTTCTTCTTGCTGTGCATGGTAACGGCCGCCACGGTTCCACCGACCGCTGCCACGGCCGCGACGCCGAGACCGATCTTCACGGGCATCGACAGGGTCGACAGGCAGAGAGCCATGCCCGGGTACGGCGTCGGGAAGTCGGTCGCGTGGCTCTTTGTGACGGCGATGAGCGCGCAGATCGTCTCGCGGTCGAGCACGCCGTCGGTGCGCAGGCTCGACTGCATGTTCGCGTTGGACCAGCCCTGGAAGCACGCGACCGCCGCGGGCATCTTGGCCACGGCCGAAGCGTCATCCTTGAGCAGGTCCGCAGGCCACGTCGCGCAGGGTTGGTTGCCGGCCTTGAGGATGAGCGCGTTCAACTGGACCAGCGTGGTCGCGATCCAGTGCGATTCGGCGTCGGAGAGCTTGGACCAGATCCCGGGCAGCGCGGCGGTTGGCGGCGGGGCTCCGACGCCGGAACCCATCGATCGATTGCCGATGCAGAGCGATTGCTGCGTCCACTGCGGCACGATAGCGCCCTGGTAGTTGGTGACCTTGTCGAGGACGTTGTTTTTCCACCAGCAGTCCGCTCGACGGATGTCGCGGTCGGTCGGTCCCTGGATCGGCACGTCGTCGATCCAGTCCTGGTAGGTGCCGTCACGTTGCGCGACGGCGGCGGCCTGCCGGGGCGTCAAGGACCCCGACTCGAGGACCGAGCACGCAGGGACCAGGATCGGCGGGAAGTTGCCCCCGCACCCACCGCCGCAGCCGCCCACTCCGATCTTTTTGGTCATGGGACGTCCTCCCCGAGGTTCTCATCGAAGACCAGCGATCCCGCGATGCGGCCGTATTGCGCGGACCCGCAGAACGCAGTCAGGAACTGGTCTTCGGGTCCGAGCGCCGCGAGCTGGCACGCAGTCAGGATCCCGGCGCACGGGTTCGTCAGCGGGTCGTTCTGCCGGACGGACGCGAAGAACGCGATGTCGCACGGCAAGGGGACCGGGATGTCGAGCATCTGCTCGAGGTAGCCGGTGCGCCAGCGGTACCGCAGATCGTGCATGTTGCCGAGGCTCACGCTCCCGAGCGGTTTGCCCCACGGTCGGCCGCCGTTTGGCGGCACGTACGCGGTCGGCGCGAACTGCGGGCCCGCGAAGGTCTCGAAGAGCATGCACGGCCCATAGGCGTCGCGGAACATCAAGCTGTCCGCGTTCTGGACGTTGCGGGTCACCGCGATCGTCTTCGGGATCATCATGATGTGCCAGGAGATGCTCCCGTCGGGCGGGTGCCAGAGGGGGCTCGTGATCTCTTTGTGGAACACGGTGTCTGGAGCCCCGTCCGTACCGGCCACCGTCGCGATGAGTTCCGAGTATTGCCGGATACCGGTCAGCCTTACTCCTTGCTCACCGAAGTTGAACTGCTCGCGAGCGAGCAGGAAGAGATACCGGTACTGCGAGGGCTGCGCGCCGGCGGGAACGAGCGCCGCGGTCGGCGTCGAGGGGACGAGGACGCCCGTGCCGACCGGCGCGCCCCACGGGTCGCTGCCGAGGAGCGAGACGAAGGGATCGAGCGCGGCGGGGACGATCTCGTGCCGGCCGGACCAGAGGCGTGTGCGGACCGCGTAGCCGACTCCATTGGGGTCTCGCTGCAGATCGATGAGGCGCGTCTCGAGGTCGCCGCGCCGCCCTCGCGCCGGCGGCACCACGGCACGTGGATCCGTCCCGGTCTGGCCGACTACGCCAAGTGGGATCGACTTCGCTGTCTGGTCGCCGGACGGCACGCTCGTTTTCCCCCCTTTACGGTTCGAGCAGTGTGGCCAGGTCGGGCGATTCGATCCCGAGCTTGCGCAACCGACAGCGCGCATCGCTGTCGCTCATGTCGTCCATGACTTTGTCTAAGAACTGGAAACCATTGAACAAAATGTGAACGTCGAACGGTACGCTCACCGGCGTGTGGAAGAGGACCGCGGCGATTTTCACGTTGCTCTGCTTGTAGAGCGGCCAGCCACTCGGCCACGTGATCTTGATTGCATCGAACAGGTTCGCGAGTTCGACCGGGCCGTCACTGATGGCGTACTTTGGTCCCCCGTAGACGTCGAGCTTGATGCCGACGCCCGTCTGGCCCTTCAACTGATTGAAGTACAGGCTCTGAAACGGGCTGCCAGGAAAGGAGTTCTGCTGGAAGAGGGTGAACGCCACGTTGTCGACGACGGTGTCCGAAACGAGGTTGTTGTCGAAGGAGGTGATGATCGCGGGAGCGTCGACCGCGCTCGAAGTGAACTGAATAGGCAGGTCCACGACGAACGGCACCCGCGGGACGCCGGCGATCATCCCGTAGGCGATCCGTGGCGCGTAGAGCGCAAGATTTCTCACGTCAGTGTCTCGCGGTTGCATTCGTCACCTACTCCCTTCAATCGCTAAAAACGTTGCGGGCGGACGCGGGAGACCCCACGTCCGCCCGCACGACGGCATTGCCGTTCGTTTTCGATCAGCCGTGCGGCGCGAGGCCCCGGATGCCCTTCTCCGAGCAGTACGCCTTCCAGCCGCCCGGCATCTCCCAGCCCTTGATCTTGATGCCGAGCTTGAAGATGCCGCCCTTGATGACCTGGCGGTTGACGTTGACCTGCTGCGGGACGAGGAACGGCGTCGCATCGAGCGTCTGCTCGATCATGACGATGTTGTAGTTGAACGCTCCGTTCCCGATGGTGGTGTCGCTGACGTTCACGTCCGGCACGACGTTCGTCCCGAACGGCTCGTTGTCGATCGTGAGCGCCTCGAGCATCTGCGCTTGGTGCACGGCGTCCTGCGCGATGAAGATCATCCCGATGGGGATGCCGCGCTCGAGGAAGCACGGCGACTCGACGGGGCGGTACATCTGCCCGCGGCAGCCGTACCCCTGCCACCGCAATCCGCCCCAGGTCACGGGAGCGAGGTCGAAGTCCCGCGTCGGGTGGAAGATGCCGACGTTGAAGCTCGTCGAGCTGATCCCGGCGCCGGTGCTGCCGACCCGCCGGAAGTTGACCGGCAAGAAGATCGTCGCCGAGTCCTGCGCGCGGTACTGCGCGTTGACGAGGGCCACGAACTCGATGATCGGCAGCTCGGACGTGCCGCTCGCCTCGGCGTCCGCGAAGGACCCGAAGTACGAGATGTCGGCCGCGAGTTCGTTGAGCACGAGTTCGCGCTGGCTCGTCTTCCACTGGAACTGGTACGCGTTGATGAAGTTCCAGCCCGCGCGCCAGGTCGCCGCGCCCCACTCGAAGACGGCGGGGGTGTACGCCTGCGCGTCGCCGCCGGGTCCGGCGTAGACCCCGATCCCCATCGCGCCGGTGTTGTAGTCGTTGACGGTCCACACGTCGGGCGACGGCGGGGGGACAGAGATGTTCGCGGGCGCGGCCCAGGCGTTGCCGATCGTCGAGAACGATGATGGCTCGCAGAAGACGTGCACGCCGATCCCCTGGGCGAGGATGTCGGTCTGCAGGATGCCGTTGATGAGGAACGTCGAGTCGATCGACGCCACGCCCGGGACGGACGACGAGCCCGAGAGCGGGTTCACCGTGTCGCCGAACGTCATCTGCGCCTGCTCGGCCGTCAGGGGGAGCGGGATCGTCCAGACCACCTCCTCGACGACGGGCACGTTGCCGAACCCGCAGCGCAGACACTTCTCGCCCGCCGCCGCGTCGCCCGGGGGAGCGCCCAGCCCGAAGGGCACCCGCATCACCTTTTCGCGGCTCTCGCCGCCGTACTTGATCGACTTCTTGTTGAGGAGATTCTTCGCCATGATGTCTCGTCTCGCTTTCGTGGTCCCGCCGTTTCCTTGGTCCGCCGCGGGAAGCTCGTGGGAATGAAACCGTTCTCTCGTCTCGCGTGTCCCCGCTCAGTGGATGTTGTAGAGCAGGTCTTCTTCGACTTCGTCGCCGACGAAGCCGAGGTACGGGCTGTCGTCGAGGCACCCGCACTCCGACTGCACCGGCTGCGGCCCCTGCGGGTGCGGCAGCTTGGTCGGACCGACCTGCAGGTGGCGGGGCGGGAACCCCACACCGGCGGTGCCGGTCTTGGGTGCGGCAGCGGCGGCTGCAGCCGGCGCGGCGGCTGCTGCGGCCTTCGCAGCCGCTTGCACGGCCGGGTGGTCGGCGACCGCCGGGTGTTCGGCGGCCCCCGCCTGCGCCGCTTGCGCGGCGGCGGCGTGGACCTCCGACGCGGGCGTCCCGGGCGGCGCCGCGGAGGCGGCTTGCGCGGCCTTGTCGGCGACCGTCTTCACGGCGGCCTGCACGGCGGGCTTGCTCGCCTCGGGGTGAGGCGCGGCGGCAGCTTCAGCAGCTCGCGTGGTGGCGACGACCGCCGCGGGGTGAGCGCCGGCGTGCGCGTGCTCCCAGTTCCGGCGCTCCTCCTCGTGCCATTCCGCCTCGCTCTTGGTCCAGGAGGGCGGCGGCGGGGACGGCACGAACTCGACCACCGGCGCGGGCGCGGGCACCTCGGTCACGACCGGTGCGGCGGCCGTGGCCGGTGGGAGCGGGACCCCCACCTGCTCGTGCAGTTGGCGGATGTGTGGGCTCATGTTCTCCGCGCAGTAGCGCGCCAGCTCGCTCTTGATGAGCGGCATCGCGCGCTCGATCGCGCGCTCGCAACTGAACGGCTCGGCCGCCGCGTATGCCGTCACGTTGACGGCGTTCTCGAGCGGCATGTTCGGGACGGACGCGGCCGCGGACTGCGCGGCGTCGGCGAACGAGTCGCCGAGGCCCGGCTGACCGGGGTTGCCGGCCGTCGCGGGGCCGCCGGCTCCGATCCCCATCACCTGCGGCACGGTCGGGAACCGCTCGTAGGTGATCTCCTTGTCGTACTTCGGTCGCCATTCGTGGCGCGACCGCAGGTGCACGGGCGTCGCGGGTGCGATGGGCGGCAGTTCTGGCGGCGTGGGAGCCTGCGGCAACCCGGCGGCCTCGCGCTTGCCGTGCCATTCGCGCCACTCCTGCTCCGGCGCGCCGTCGGCGGGGGCCGGGAACCCCTCGGCGGCCCGCTCGTCCATCCACTCGCCGTGCTCGCGCGGGTGGCGCGCGTGCGCGTGCATCCGGGCCACGTGCGGGTGCAGGTGGTGGGCGCACTCCTGCAGCAGTTCGCGCTTGAGGTGCGGCAGCGCGCGCTGCAGGGCCAGCGTGAGGTCGTACGGCTCGGCCGCCGCGTGCATCGTCGCGTTGATGGCGTGCGCCGGGTGGACACCGGTGTGGTGCATGATGGTGTGGTGCATGTCCTCGATCGCGGCGCCGACGCCGCGCAGGCCCCAGCGGTGTCGCTCACCCCAGCGCGCGGGCCACGCCGGCTGGACGACCAGCGGCGCGATCCCGCCTCCGTCCGGGTACACGGAGCCTGGAGCCACGGTGTCGACGACCGGAGGCGCGGGGACGGTCGGCGCCGGCCACGCGGGCGGCGCGACCCAGCGTTCCCGGCGACCCCACCGGTCGGCGAGCGCGAACGGTCCGGCGTCCTTGCCCACGCCAGCTTGCGGACCATCGGAGAGCGTGCCGGCCTTGCTGGCGCTCGAGACGGCCGCGGTCCCGCTCTTCATGTTGAGCGTCGCCGAGACCTCCGCGGGGTAGAGTCGCGCGATCCAGCTCTTCTGCAGGGCCGGTACGGACGTGTCCTTGCCGACGAGCATCGGCATCAGCACGTTCGACCAGAGCGTTGCGGCGAGCTTGATCCCGGCGCCGACTCCGAGTCCCTCGACCGACGAGCGGATCGCGGCCTTCTTGACGAAGAGCGAGCCGACGAGCGGCAAGAAGGTCATGGCTCCCAGAGCGCCGTAGCGCATGAGGTCGGGCGGCGAGGCGACGTTCAGCGCGTTCGCGAGCGTGCCGGTGCCATCCGACGTGAACTTGTTCGCCGGCTTCTTTGCACCAGCGGGGTCGTAGGTCGCGAGGAACCGGTCGACCGCGTCCGCGACGAGGTACGCGGTGGCGGCTGTCCCGACTTCGAGGGCCATGTTGCCGGCCGTGCGGGCGATGGTGCCGAAGCTCGGCAGCGCGCGCACGTAGCGCGTCTCCCGGGCGCGGTGGTGCTTCTTGTGGTGCTTCTTCTTGCCGTACGTGCGGCGGTGCTTCGCCTGGACCGTCTGCGCCGTTTCGCGGGTGTACGTGCGCTTGTGCGGCCGGCGGGCGGCGACCGTGGTGCGAGCGGCAGCAGCACGCGCGTACGTGCGCTTGTGCGGCCGGCGCGCGGCCACGCGGAGCGGCTCGCGGGTGTAGCGGCGCGACTCGGCGGCCTTCTTGGTCGACTTGTGGCCGCCCTTCCGGGTCTTCCACCCCTTCTTCGCCGCCTTGCTGTGGCCGGCGCTGTCGCCGTGCCAGGCCCGCACATTGTGGCGGCGGCGCGTCATCACGTAGCTCTTGGCCTTGTGGTGGCGCTTCTTCGGGTGGTGGCGCTTCTTCGGGGAGTGGCGGCGCGCCTCGACTCCGAGCGGCGCGGCAGCGACTGTACGCACACGGCGCAGCGGCACAGCGCGGCGGCGCGGAGCGGCGACGACGGACGGCCTCGCGGCGGCACGCACCGTACGGCGCGGCGCGGCGGCGACTCGAGTCGGCCGGCGCGTCTGACGCACACTACGGCTACGCGGCGCGGCGACGCGACGCGCCTCGCGCGCGTGGTGGCGCGGGCGGCGGCGAGCGGCGACGGTGCGCGTCGACTTGGTCTTCGACCGGGTGGGACGCCGATGGGTCGTCTTCTTGTGCTTCGACGCAGCGCGCTTCGGGGCGTGACGGCGAGTGGTCTTCTTCTTCTTGGGCATGGTCTCCTCACGAGCGACTACTGCGCGAATGCCGTGACCGAACGTCTTCGTTCGTTTGACTGAGAACCCCTTCGGATCGAGCTGCCGCAGGCGCACGTACCGGTCGGTGACGTCCACCTTGCTCGTCTTGAAGCCGTTGTCTCGGGCCCACTTCTTCGCCTTCTCGGGCGTCCAGCCGAGGGAGCGGTCGAAGAGCAGGGACTGCACCTGCATGGCAGACTTCTTCGATTCGACGTAGCCGCTGTCCGGCACCGGATCAGGCGGCGGGGGCGGAGGCGGGGGTGGGGGAGCGTACGGCCGGTACGTGCTCGGGATGACCGTGCCGATGCGCACTTCGCGGCGCCGCGCGGGGCCGGGGTGGCGAGACTGCGAGTAGTAGGGCGGGCGCGCCCGCGCGTGCTGTCCGGCGCGCTCGCGCGCGGCGGAGAGTTCGGCGAGACGACTCTTATACAAGCCCATGTCATCGACTGCAGAGAAGCATCCCGATGCGCTCTTCGAGCGTCAACGAGTGATTTCAGGCGCGCACGTCTGGATCCGGAAACGCGCCCCGCCGAGCGGGTGCGTGGAGCCCGGTGTTTCCGGGAGTTCACGGACGTGCGATGTCCTGCCTAAACGGCCGCAGAATCGAACACTTATCGACCAGTCAGCGCGCTGGAAATGCAGTCCGATGAACCGAGCGATCGGCGAGCATGGAACGGCGCGTCCGATTTCGATCGCGCGCTCGGTTGCTGCGCCGTATTCGGCATACTCCAGTATGTCTCGGGTATTACCTACTTGGATGATCGGTCCGTTGCATCGTTCCCTCGCGTGCAACTAGTTGCATCGGATGTATGCTACTCCCGCGCGCTTGCTCCTTGTCGACGGCGGCGGACGCGGGTAGCGTTCGTAACACCGGGACGACCCCGAGAGGAGTGAGCCATGCGCAGGAACATGACGACCTTGAAGTGCAAGTCCGGGGGCGTGCAGAACGGCAACGGTGCCGGTCACCCGAGGGCGCTCATCGACGACGCGACGTACCGGGAGCGCAAGAACGCCATCAACGCGCTCGGGCACCGCAAGTGGGACTCGACGTACAGCGGATGGAGTAACCCCTCCCGACCGCGCGACTACGCCATCACGCTGCGAAACATCACTCCGGGGAGCTAAGCCGTCTCAGAAAGCCCGCGGGTCCAGAACGGCGACCGGGACTTTGCAACACCTCGCGCGGGTCACGTGGAGGTAGAAGGAGAAGAACCGCTCTCCGAGAAACGCGGGCACCCGGCACTGGTATGGCTCGGTGGGGAACGCGCGCTGCTCCTCCATCCAGCGCGTGACCGCGAAGAGCCTAGAGCAGTACGCATCGAACAGCGGCTTCGCCGCGATCAGCATGTTGTAGAGGTGCGCCGCGCGTTCCTCGTCGAACCACGCGAGATGCGGGCGCAAGTCCGGGCAGGTTTCATGGATCGCCTGCAGAAAGAGGTCCCAGTCCGCGCGCCGGTGGCAGCGCGCGTACTGCGCGCGGAGCGATGAGCCGAGGTCTTGAGGGCGCGGCACGATGACGTCGGCCGTAGCGAGTGCGCGCTGCACGAACTTCCCGCATTCGGGCCCGGTAATCTGCGCGAGGCTCGGGGCCGTCCAGGGCAGGTACACCTTTGCTGCGGAAACGCGCGGGTCGAAGAGGAAGTAGCGCCGGTACTGGCAGACCCCGACGACGTCCAAGTCGGGACGGTTCTTCCAGAGCCAGTAGTGTCCGGTCAGCTCGCTGTAGTGCTGGTTCTTGCTCGCGATCGAGTCGCCGGTGTCGTCGACGACCGCGGGGAGCGTCGTCGGCCGGAAGCCCCCGAGACCGATCGCGGTGAAGTCCGGCGCGCTCTCGGGCAAGAGGCAAGGCGCGTGCGTCGCGATGAAGATCAAAGGCCGAGCGCCGCCTTCAGGTAGTCGGACTCCTTCCGGCTCGACATGACCGCGAACCCCCGCTCCGCGAGCGCCGCGCGCGCCGCATCGTCCCGTACGAGGTCGACGCACCGGTCCGCGAGCTGGTCGTACTCGGCGAACGCGACGCCGTCCACGAAGTCCTCGTGTCCGTCCCCGCGCTCGGACACGACGGCCTTGCGGTTGGCGAGCGGGTACGAGACGCGGACCGACTCGAAGACGTCTGAGATGCCGTGCATGTTGAGCACCACCTTCGACCGGGCGATGAGTCCGTCCCGCGCGCGTCCGAACACGCCGAACGGTGCCTCGACGCGCAGGCCCCGTGCGCGCAGCGCGTCGATCACCGCTCGCCGGCGCTCGTCCGTGCTGCCGTAGAAGAGGACGTCGATGTCCTCATTGGGCACCGCCTCGATGCGCGTCAGCTCCGGGACGTACCCGATCGGCAGGTACCGCGGGGCGGGGACGCCCATCTGGACCAGGCGCTCGATGTTGCGCTTGTTGTAGTCCAGCATCGGGTACTGCCGGAAGATGGCCACCGTGGTCGGCGTGATGAACTGCGAGCCGTGGAAGACCTGCTCGAGGTTGTAGAGGATCGTGCCCGGGGGAGGCAATACGCCGAGCAGCGGGATCGAGAACGACCCGAACAGAATGAGTCGCCGGTCGGTTAGCCAGCGCTTGGTGATCACCGAGTCGTGCCCCAGGGACAAGAGGCCGTAGTGGATGCTCTCGACCACCTCCTGGAAGGCCGGGAACCCACGCGGCTGCATGATGCCGAACTTCACCCCTCCTCGATCTCGATCGGCATGCCCGAGATGGCGAGCTGGAAGCTCGACGCGAACGTCGTCTTGCCGATGTGCGCCACGATCGCGTCCCGGTGGCAGTAGACCTTCTCGCCCAACTCGCGCCACTTCTCGCAGAAGTAGAAGTCCTCGCCGGTGTCGTCCGGCATCTTGAACAGCATGGGGAGGCCATTGCGGGTCCGCGTCGCCGTCTCGGTCAACCGCTCGAGGGCACGGCGCGAGACTACGAAGATGCCCGCGCCGACCGACGCGACCTCGATGTAGACGACGCCCTCGTGCTGGATCGCGCGGAGCGTCTTTTCCCGGAGCATCTTCGGGGACACGAACGGATCGCCGCCGAGCGTCTGGTTACTGCGCGTGACGTGCGCGAAGCCGACGACGTCCGCGCGACCTGCACCAATGCACTCGATGGCCGCGACTAGGTCCCCGGACCGCCACTGATGATCGGTGTCGAGCTGCACCATGACGTCCACTTCCTCGCTCAGCGCCTCGGCCGCCAACGAGTTGCGAGCAAAATGAGGCAGGGTGCCGCGGACGAACCCCCAGTCGCAGACCTCATGCCCTCGCTCGCGCAGCATGTCCATCGACGCGATGAGCGAGCCCACGAACTCGGGTTCCATCGTGTCGTAGCAGGGGTAGCCGAGGAATATTCTGAGTCCCATTGGTATCTCCGCGTGGTGAATCGTTACCTAGGGCCCTGGCACGTCCGGGCTACAGAGCACTGTTCCTCCTCCGCACCCACACTTGCCAGTCGTGGTGCAGCACGGGGTGGCTGCGAGACCGCACGAGGCGCACGTCGATGGATTGCACCCGCCACTTGAGGAGGAGGAAGAGCCACTGCTCGACCCGCTCGCCGCTCCGTCGTTCGACGAGCCCGAAGACGAACCACTGCTCGAGGCGCCGCCGCTCGATGACGAGGAGGATGATTCGTCGATCGATGGGCCGCCTTCACTGGTCTCCGCTTCCGGCTTGTCCTCTCGAGCGCCCGTCTCGATCGCCGAGCCAGCATCTGCGACGACGACCGGCCCGCTATCCGCTGCCTCGTCCGCGCCGGCATCGGGCATAGCCTCGGGCGTGGCCAGCAAGTCGCCAGCAGTGAACGGCGCACCGCCGCAGCCGAGGAGGGTCGAGACAGTGAGCGCGAGCAAGAGGGTCAGGGTTTTCATTGGTTAGTTATGTGTACCCTAGAAACTACTCGGATGCAAGTTGGACAATGTCGAATTTTCGTGTACCCTAAAAATAGATGGCCAGCCGTTGCAAATCGCCCGTCGTACCTAGGACAAGGACACGCAAATCTGTCGCAAAAAATCGAGTAGGTCGCCCGCGCAAATCGGTGGACGAGAAGCAGTCCATCAGGATCGTCCTCCATCTGACGCCGGCCGAAAAGAAGCGTCTCGACGCGCTCGCTGCCAAGATGGATCTGCCGGTCGCTACGGCGGCGAGAATCCGCGCGCTCGGCCTCGCTACCTGATGTACGGGTACAAGAGGTCGATGGCGCTCGGCCGCCGCTTCGTGCGCCCGCCGCTGACGCCGACTTCGCTCCCGCCGGCCATCCCGACGAAGTCTCCCTCGCCGCGGTCCTTCGCTTCCGCGCCGGGCTCGACCACCACTCGCGCCCGTGCAGGCCCACCTTGCCGACCGGGTGCTTGGTCGTCCCGTCCATCTTGACCCAGTCCTCCTGCTCGTCCTGAAACGCGCCGAAGACGTGCGTCGGCACGTCGTGCGGGTGCTTGTGCGACGAGCCGATGACCATCGCTGGGATGCCGATGCACATGGCAGAGGCGATGAGGATGATCGTGAACTCGTCGCAGTCACAGCCGATGATGCAGAGCCCCTTCTCGTGGTCGAGGCAGAGCACCTGATCGGGGGTGGCCATGAACTCGCCCATCACCGGGTCGGCGATGTAAGGCACCTTGGCGCGCGTGGCGTCGAGCACGCACTGCATCTTTTTGCGCCGACTGTCGCGCGATACGCCGCACGCGTCGAGTTGCTGGGTCACCCACGCACGCAGGCGCGGACTCATTCGCGCCTTCCACCCGCGCTCGGCGACTTCCTTGAGCGAGAGGAGCGACCCCGCGCGACCGGCCGGGTGCAGGCGCCGGTCGACGGTCACCCCTTCGAGCGGCTTGTCGACGATCATGTTGCATACTCCCTGCGCGTGACCGGTGCGCGCCTCTCCGGACTCGGTCGCGTCGCGATCCAGGCGATCCCGCCCGCGGCCGCTGCGACTGCGGCGCCGAGGGCGATCGTCCCCCAGGGCCAGCCACTCGGCTCCTCCTCGGGGGCCGTGACCGCTGCTGCCGCTTCCTTCTTCTCGGGCGGCGGCGCTTTCGGTGCGGGCACCGGTCGCCCGCCGGCCCCGCACGCCGACGGCGCGGCTCCGAGCACCTGCGCGAGCGCGACGGTCGTCGCGACTTCGTAGGTCCCGGTGCCGACGGGGACCTTCGGCGTTTGCGACGCGTTCCAGGCGAGCTTGAACCGGTGCACCGCGGCGTTGACGGGCGTCCCGGGGTGCCCGACCGACGTGCAGTAATTGGGATCCGCGGCGAGTGCGGCGGCTGCGCTCTTCGCGGCACTGAGGAGCGCGGGCGCCGCGGGCGCCGGCGCCGCGGACGGGTAGTGCGCCAGGATCGCGCTCCGCGCGGTGCCGAGCGCGG
>Ga0116214_1000158_pt1 | contig 28844 bp, 28 predicted proteins | sample Sb_taG_FD_88964 | JGI IMG/M metagenome (GOLD analysis project Ga0116214, IMG submission 88964) | Peat soil microbial communities from Weissenstadt, Germany - Sb_50d_1_NS metaG | ecosystem: Environmental > Terrestrial > Soil > Wetlands > Peat | place: Germany: Weissenstadt | collected 2010-09-21
CAGACGAGGTGCGGGAGCTGTCCGGTGCTGCGTCAGATTGAGGGCTCACGGGCGGTGGCCGAGGCGGTCGCGCTGTGCCGGCCGGAGGTGATCTGCGCCTACCCGATCTCCCCCCAGACGCACATCGTCGAGAACCTCTCACAGCTCGTGAAGACCGGCGAGCTCACGCCGTGCGAGTTCGTGAACGTCGAGTCGGAGTTCGCCGCGATGTCGGTCGCGATCGGCGCCTGCGCCACCGGCGCGCGTGCCTACACGGCGACGGCGAGCCAGGGGTTGCTGTACATGACCGAGGCGCTCTACAACGCCTCGGGTCTCGGGCTGCCGATCGTGATGACGGTCGCGAACCGCGCGATCGGCGCGCCGATCAACATCTGGAACGACCACTCGGACTCGATGTCCCAGCGCGACTCGGGCTGGATCCAGCTGTACGCGGAGACCAACCAGGAGGCGCTCGATCTCCACATCCAGGCCTTCCGGCTTGCCGAGGAGCTCTCCACGCCGGTGATGGTCTGCATGGACGGCTTCATCCTCACGCACGCCGTCGAGCGCGTCGAGATCCCCACCCAGGAGCAGGTCGATGCGTTCCTGCCTGTGTTTCAGCCACGCCAGGTGCTCGACCCCGACGAGCCGATATCGATCGGCGCGATGGTCGGCCCGGAGGCGTTCATGGAGGTGAAGTACCTCGCGCACGCCAAGCAGATGCAGGCGCTGGAGCTGATTCCCGAGATCGCCGCCGATTTCAAGGGCGCGTTCGGACGCGACTCGGGTGGCCTGATCCGCTGCTACCGAGCCGAGGACGCAGAGACGATCGTCGTCGCGCTCGGCTCGGTGCTCGGGACGATCAAGGACACGGTCGACGAGTTGCGCGAGCAGGGCGTGAAGATCGGGGCTGTCGGCATCACCTCGTTCCGCCCGTTTCCGCTTGACGCCGTGCGCGCGGCGCTGGGCCACGCGGAGCGTGTGGTCGTGCTCGAGAAGGCGCTCGCGGTCGGCATCGGCGGGATCGTGGCGGCGAACGTGCGCATGGCGCTCGCCGGCATCCAGCTGCACGGCTACACGGTGATCGCGGGTCTCGGCGGGCGGCCGATCACAAAGGCATCACTACATGGGCTGTTCACGGACGCGGCGGCCGATCGCCTCGAGCCATTGACGTTCCTGGACATGGACTGGGATGTGGTCAACCGGGAGCTCGAGCGGATGGGCTCCTCGCGCGCCTCCGGCCCGCACGCCGAGAACATCCTGCGCGATGTCGGGCCCGTTGCGGCGGGTCCGGTATGAGGAGCCCACGAGCATGAGGGCGCCAGCGATCCGCTTCTACCAGACGGGCAGCTTCGCCGTCGGCAATCGTCTGCTCGACCCCGAGCAGCGCTCCGTGCAGGCCGGCGAGCAGCGGACGAACTCGATCACCTGCGGGCACCGTGCCTGCCAGGGCTGCGGGGAGGCCCTCGGTGCGCGCTACGCGCTGGACGCCGCGATGCGCGCCACAAACGGCCAGATGATCGCGGCGAACGCGACCGGCTGCCTGGAGGTGTTCTCCACCCCCTACCCGGAGACCTCGTGGCGAATCCCCTGGATCCACTCGCTGTTCGCCAACGCGCCAGCCGTATCGACCGGCATCGCCGCGGCGCTGCGCGCGAAGGGTCTTGACGAGAACATCCGCGTGGTGGGGCAGGGGGGAGACGGCGGCACCGTGGATATCGGCATGGCATGCCTGTCGGGGATGTTCGAGCGCAACGACGACGTGCTCTACATCTGTTACGACAACGAGGCGTACATGAACACCGGCGTGCAGCGCTCGGGCGCCACGCCGCCCGCCGCGCGCACCGCCACGACGCAGGCCGTCGGCCCGGAACCCGGGAACGTGTTTGGTCAGGGCAAGAGCGCGCCGCTGATCGCGATGGCGCACGAGATCCCCTACGTCGCCACAGCCACCGTCGCCGAGCTGCGCGACCTCGAGGCGAAGGTGCAGACCGCGATGGAGATTCGCGGCGCGCGCTACCTGCACGTCTTCGTCCCCTGCCCGCTCGGCTGGGGAAGCGCGTCGAAGGACACGATCCGGATCGCCCGCCTGGCGAAGGAGTCGGGCATCTTCCCCGTGTTCGAGGCCCGCGACGGCGAGGTGACCGGCGTCTCGAAGATCCGCCGCCAGGTCCCCGTCGAGGACTACCTGCGCCCACAGAAGCGCTTCGCGCACCTGTTCAAGCCCGCGCCACGGACCGAGACGATCGCTCGCATCCAGGCAGGCGCGGATCGAAACATCCGCCGCTTCGGGCTCCTCTCCGACCCCGAGGAGACATCGTGATGGACAAGCCCTTCGCGATCACGCTGGACCCCGGCTCGAGCCTCGCGAACAAGACCGGGTCCTGGCGCGAGGAGCGCCCGGTGTACGTCCACCGCCTGCCGCCCTGCAACCACGCCTGCCCCGCCGGCGAGAACATCCAGCAGTGGCTCTACCACGCGGAGTCCGGCGACTACGAGGCGGCCTGGCGCGAGCTCGTAAAGGACAACCCGCTGACCGCCGTGATGGGACGCGTCTGCTACCACCCGTGCGAGACCTCATGCAACCGCGCTGAGGTCGACGACCCGGTCGGTATCCACGGAGTCGAGCGCTTCCTCGGCGATGAGGCGATCAAGCACGGCTGGAAGCTCACACCTGGCGCCGAGCCGACCGGCAAGCGCGTGCTGATCGTCGGCGCTGGACCCTCGGGCCTTTCCGCCGCCTACCACCTCGCCCGTCGCGGCCACGAGGTCACGATCCGCGAGGCCGGCCCGATGGCAGGCGGCATGATGCGCTTCGGCATCCCTCAGTACCGCCTGCCGCGCGACGTCCTGGACGCCGAGGTGCAGCGCATCCTCGATCTCGGCGTGACACTCGAACTGAACAGCAAGGTCACGAACATCCTTGAGGAGATGCGCGACGGCGGCTTCGACGCCGCGTTCCTCGCCGTCGGAGCGCACATCGGCAAGCGCGCCTACATCCCCGCGGGGGAGGCCGCGCACATCCTCGATGCCGTCACGCTGCTGCGCAGCATGGAGGGCGAGGAGCGCCCGTTGCTCGGCCGGCGCGTCGTTGTCTACGGCGGCGGCAACACGGCGATGGACGCCGCGCGCACCGCCAAGCGCCTAGGCGCGAACGAGGCGATCGTCGTGTACCGCCGCACGCGCGAGCGGATGCCCGCACACGACTTCGAGGTCGAGGAGGCGCTCGAAGAGGGCGTGATGATGAAGTGGCTCTCCACGATCAAGCAGGCCGATGAGGGCAAGCTGGTGCTCGAGAAGATGGAGCTCGACGAGACCGGGTTCCCGCAGCCGACGGGAGAGACGGAGGAGCTCCAAGCGGACTCGCTCGTGCTCGCACTCGGCCAGGAAGCCGACCTCTCGCTGCTCGATGGTGTGCCCGGCTTGGAGATCGAGGACGGCGTCGTGCGGGTCGATGCGGGCATGATGACCGGTCACGAGGGCATCTTCGCCGGTGGCGACATGGTGCCCGCCGAGCGCACCGTCACCGTCGGCGTCGGCCACGGTAAGCAGGCCGCCCGCAACATCGACCAATGGCTGCGGGGCAGCGAGTACAAACACCCACCGGAGCCTGAGCTCGCGAGCTTCGAGATGCTCAACGTCTGGTACTACGCCGACGCCCCGAAGACCGTCGCGCCGCAGCTGGACGTCGTCCGCCGCCAATCGAGCTTTGACGAGGTCACACAGGGCCTGGATGAGTCCAATGCGCTGTTCGAGGCCCGTCGCTGCCTCTCTTGCGGCAACTGCTTCGGCTGCGACAACTGCTACGGCGTCTGCCCCGACAACGCCGTCCTGAAGGTCGACGAGGGGGACGGCTACGCGTTCGACCTCGACTACTGCAAGGGCTGCGGTATCTGTGTCGAAGAGTGCCCCTGCGGGGCGATCGAAATGGTCCCCGAGACGATCTGAGCGACAGAGGTAATCTCGGTCTGATGAATCCCACCATTGTCGCGCCCGTGCCCGCGATCGAGCAGGCGCTCGCACTGTTCGAGCCGGCTCGCCGGCCGGAGGTGATGCACGTCGAGAACGGCTATCTCGATCTACTCGGCGACGAGGACCCCACTGGAGCGCATCCCGGCCAGCGGCTGATGATCAGCGGCGTGCTGCCGCTGATCTACGAGCGCTGGTGGCGTCCACTGGGCGGACGCCTGCTGATGGGAGCGATGGGTCCTGGGATGCGCGATGAGCACCGCATCGCCCTGGACATGCTGGCCGTCTCACCCGGCGACCGCGTGCTGGATGTCGCCTGCGGGCCAGGCAACTTCACGCGTGACTTCGCAAGTGCCACAGGCCAAGGGCTGGTCGTTGGGGTCGATGCCTCAGAGACCATGCTCGCCCGCGCCGTGCGCAATACCAGGAACGCCAATGCAGCCTACGTGCGCGCCGATGCCTGCGCGCTGCCCTTCCGCGACGGCTCCTTCGACGCGATCTGCTGCTTCGCCGCGCTGTATCTGATCGAGCGACCGATGCGAGCGCTCGACGAGATCGCCCGCGTCCTCGCTCCGGGCGGTCGAGTGGCGCTGCTGTCCAGCTGCAATCGCGGTCCACTGCCCACCGGAACGACCAATGCGGTCGTACGCAGCCTGAGCGGCGTGCGAATCTTCGCTCGCGACGAGCTGACCGGGGCGCTGCGCGATCGCGGTCTGACGCGCATCGAGCAGCGCGTGACTGGTCTCGCACAGTTCGTGTCCGCCCGCAAGCGCGCACGCTGAGCGCGTTCAGGGATCCACTGACGGACGCCGGTTGCATCGCGATATGAATGCTCTGCCTGCGCCCGCAGCCCGGTGGTTGGCACCGATCAGAAGCTAAACGCCGAATCTGAGGCCGGTATCCGCTGTTTATACGTAACCTCGGTCGGTAGTCGACACGTCGATACAGACCGTAAGAAATGCGGATGGAGATTGCCAACGCCGCACCTAAGCTTCGCTGTCGCATGGGCTCACCGGCGAGTTCCCATTCACCCCTGCGTCTCGATGCTCGGACAGCCCGTGCCGAGCGCGACGAGCGGTTCAGAGGCCTCGACTTCGATGCCGCTCCCTTCACGATCGCGTGGGAGGTCACGCGATCGTGCGCGTACTCGTGCCTACATTGTCGCGCCGACGCCCAGCCGCGTCGCGATCCGGGCGAGCTCTCGACACAGGAGGGGCGCCGTCTGGTCGATCAGCTCGCTGACTTTGGCACTCGGCCAATCCTCGTGCTGACCGGCGGTGATCCGCTCATGCGGCGCGACCTCTTCGATCTCGCGGCGCACGCCGACCGCCGCGGGCTGCGCGTCGCGCTCACGCCGACGGCGACCGCGCTCGCGACCTCGGGCCGCATGCGCGCGGCACGCGAAGCGGGCATCTGCCGCGTCGCCTTCAGCGTTGACGCCGCCGACGCGGAGGTACACGACCGCTTCCGCGGCTTCGCGGGCTCCTTCGCGCGAACAACCGACGGTATGGCGCGGGCCCGCGAGGAGGGGCTTGCGCTCCAAGTCAACACGACCGTCTGCGGCCTGAACGTCGACGAGATCACTGATCTCGTCCCGTTTCTCGCCGAGTGGGGAGTCGTGCAGTGGTCGGTCTTCTTCCTCGTCCCGACCGGCCGTGGAGCGACGCTGCCGATGCTCTCGCCCGAGGAGCACGAGCGCGTGCTGAGCTGGCTCCACGAGCTCTCGCTCAGTGCGCCGTTCGACATCAAGGCGACCGCGGCGCCGCAGTACCGCCGGATCGTCTTGCAACGCCAGGCGGGCGCGCCCGCGGGCGCGGGCTTCGCATTCGCCGATGGGCTCGACCGGCCGGCGAAGGGCGCCAACGACGGGCGCGGCTTCATGTTCATCTCGCACACCGGCGAGGTCATGCCCTCTGGGTTTCTGCCTCTGTCCGCCGGCAACGTGCGCGAGCGCGACCCGGTGGACATCTACCGGAACGCGCCACTGTTTCGCGAGCTCCGCGACCCCACCGCGCTAAAGGGCAAGTGCGGCGCCTGCGAGTTCCACGAGGTCTGCGGTGGAAGCCGCGCCCGTGCCTACGGCGTAACCGGAGACCACCTCGCCGCCGACCCGAGCTGCCCATATCTGCCAGCGAGCACATTTAGCTAATCGGAGCCAGAACGCCCGGGCAAACATGGGATGTTCGATCGTCGGGAGGTGGGATGTGAACCTCATGTCGCCAGCGTCCATGTCAGCGACAGCAGGGTCGCCAGCGCCAGCCACGTCAGCGACCCGATCGAGGAGTGCAGCACCTCTGTAGCGGTGCTGTCGCTTACCCCAACGATGACGAAGCCGAGACCTGCCTGGACGATGTAGATGATGCTCACCACGGCCGCCGCCCACTTGATCGGCGCCGCGCCCGCCCGATCGCGACGGCTGCGGAGCAACACCCACAGTGCGAGCAGTAGCAGAGCTCCCGCCCAAACACGGTGGATGAGGGCGATGAGGACCAGGTGGTTCAAGGACGGGAACAGCGCGCCGTTGCAGAGCGGAAACCCATGGCCGCATGCGGTGTCCGAGCCCGCGTTGGCCAGGGTCGAGCCTGCCAGAAGCAGGCCATAGCTGAGCCCAACGAACCATGCGGTCAGTCGTGAGAACGAGTCGCGCGGTGCACGCTTCTCGGCCGGGAAGGCAAGCCGCACGGCCACGAGCGTGATCGACCACACCAGCAGCGCCGCCCCGCCGTAGTGGGCGACGACCGTCCAGGCGACGTTTCGGAGCAGCACCGTCACGCCACCCAGGACGACCTGGAGCGCGAGCAGCGCGAGCATCCATGCCACGGGGCGGGTCACCCGCCGCTCGTGACGGTAGTCGCGGAACACCATCAGCGCCAGGCCAACCACGGCGACGACGAGGATCGTCGCGAGCCAGCGATGGGCCTCCTCGATCAGGGCGTGGTGGCCCCCTGCAACCAGTTGACGATGGCATGCGGGCCAATCGGGACAGCCGAGCCCGGATTCCGAAGCACGCACAAACGCGCCGAGTGTCATCATCGCCCATCCGAGCAGCGCCGTCCCTGCCGCCCAGCCCGCAAGGCGGCGTCGCGTCACAATGGCGCGCAGTCCACTGCCCCTGCGTGATGCCGCGACGGCGACAGCCCCCGTGTGGGTCGGTGTGGCCTCATCCGTCATCGGCTCGCCCGTCGGCTGCCGGAACCGGACTGCTTTCCAGACGCGGCTCGCCGCTGGTTTCGCAGCTCTTCAGAGCGCACGGGACTAGGACAGGTCCGCCAGGATCTCAGCGAGAGGCTTGCGGATACCCGTGATGAATGGCAGCTCGTTCTTGGTGTAGAGACGTGCCTCCGCACTCCGTAGGTGGCGGATCAGGTCGACGATCTGCACCAAGTTGTCGCACTCGAAGGCGAGTAGCCACTCGTAATCGCCGAGCCCGAAGGCACTCACCGTGTTGGCACGGACGTCGGGGTACTCGCGGCCCATACGACCGTGCTCGATGAGCAGCTCGCGGCGGCGGTTGGGGCTCAGGAGATACCACTCGGGCGTCCGCACGAAGGGATAGGTACACAGCCACCGGCGGGGCGCCTCCCCGGCGAAGAACGCGGGCACGTGGGACTTGGAGAACTCGGCCTCGCGGTGAACCCCGATGGCCTGCCAGAACGGCTTCATCCTGCGGCCCAGTTGCGTGCGACGCAGGGCCGCCTGTGACGCCTGCAGCGCCTCGGCGGATCCTGCGGCGATCCACAGCAGCAGGTCGCAGTCTGCACGCATGCCGGCGGTGGAGTATGAGCCGCGGATGGCGACGCCCTCAGATTCGGTGAGAGCTCCTTCGGCTTCTGCTGCCAGATCGGCGTGCGCTGGTTGCGGCACCGCCTCCGAAACGCGAAAGGCGGCGTAAGCGGTGTAGGCGAGGCCCGCGGGGAACCCGCCGGCCGTCTCGGTCTGCTCGCGTGGAAGAACGGTGGACATGGCTTGGACTCCTCTCGTCAGGGTCACTCGGAGATCAGGGCTGGGCTCGCCGCCACCGTCTGCACGACGCCATTCGACGCGTCACGCAACTCGGCGAGGACGCCGTCGGCCGCGGCCTGGCCGTCACGGATGCAGGACGCCACGCCCACGCCTCGGTAGGCGGCGCCGCACAGGCTCACCACCGGAAATGCCCGCAGCGCGGCATCGATGCGAGCGGTCCGCTCGAGATGACCGACGGTGTACTGCGGCAGCGCCCGCTCGAAGCGGAACACCCGCTGCTCGAACGGCTCCGCACGGAGGTTCATTGCCCGCGCGAGGTCAGCGCGTACGGTTCGGATCAGATGCTCGTCGTCGAGGTCGAGCGCGCTGCGGTCGGCGGCGTGGCCCGCGGAGCACTTCAGCAGCACCGTGTCGCCGGCCAGGTGCGGCCACTTCGCGGAGGACCAGGTGCACGCCGTGATCGTGCGCCCGCGGTCGCGCTCGACGAGAAAGCCGCTCCCCGCCAGCGGGCGGTCGAACGCGTCGACTGGGTAGGAGAGCGCGATCGTCGCCACCGAGGCGTAGGGGATCGCCTCGAGCTCCCCGGCCGCCGCCGGGCATGCCTCGCTGAGGACGGCGGCAGCGGAGAACGCGGGCACAGCCAGGATCACGTGGTCGGCGCTGAGGGTCTCCCCGCCGGCGAGCGTCAGGCGCGCGCCGCCGCCGGGCAGTGGCACGAGGCCCTGCAGCACGGCGCGGGTCCGGCACTCGACGTTGGTGAGATGCTCGCGCAGCGTCCGCACCAACTCCTCGAGGCCATGGCTGAGGGTCAGGAACGTCGGCCCAGCCGGCGTCAGCAGCGACCCCCCGGAGAGGACGCGCAGTCCGCGGACCAGGCTCCGCCGCGCCCGCAGGGCGGCCTCGAGCTGGGGCGCGACCGCGCGGACGCTGAGCTCGTCGCAGCTCCCCGCGTGTATACCTCCCAGCAGCGGGTCGATGAGCCGCGCGAGCACCTGGCCGCCGAGGCGACGACGCACGAGCGATCCGATCGAGACGTCGTGTGTCAGGGCACGAGCGGGCACGATCAGGTCAAGACCCGCGCGGGCGAGGCCGGCGGGGGAGAGGATGCCGGAGCCGATCACCGCCTGCGAGCCGTCGGGCACACCGGCCATCAGCCGCGGCGGCAGCGGGCGCAGGCGGTCGGTCCACACGTATGGCTGATCGCTGGCCGGCGCCACCAAATCGTGCTCGAGCCCCAGCTCGTGGCAGAGATCGAGCGCGGCGGGGATTCGCGCCAGCAGCGCCTCGGCCCCGACATCGAGCGGGCGCCCGGCGAAATCCTCGGTGCGGATCTTGCCACCGAGCCGCCCGTCGGCCTCCAGCAGCGTGATCCGCGGCCAGCCCGAACTCGCGCCGCCCGCCGCTGGGTGCATAGCGGCCAGACGGTGGGCGGCGGCAAGCCCGGCGATCCCACCCCCGACGACCACCACCTGACGACGCTCGCTCATCGCCGTCTTGACCTCGAGCTCATGCCGCCACCGCATCCTGGGCCAGCTGGTCGAGGACGACGCGCGCGAGGGCTCCCAACAAGCGCGGGTCGGCGTTGGGCGAGGCGGTCCGGGCGAACCCGATCCCCAGCTCCCGCGCGCGAGAGCTGGCCTCGATGTCCAGGTCGTAGAGGACCTCGAGATGATCGGCTACGAAACCCGCCGGGCATACCACCACGGCGCCAGCGCCGTCTGCGGCCAGCTCGCCCAGCGACTCGAGGACATCTGGGCCGAGCCACGGCTCAGGCGTGCGCCCGGCGCTCTGCCAGGCCACCGACCAGCGCTCCAGTCCGGTGCGCGCCGCCACCGCCGCGGCGGTCTCGCGCAGTTGCGCGGGGTAGGGATCGTCGCTGTCGAGGATCCGCGCGGGGAGGCTGTGGGCGGTGAACAGGACGTGCGCCCCGGCGCCCGCCTCTGCGGGCAGTCCTTGGAGCGCGCCTTCGAGCGCCGCCGAGAGGAAGTCGAGATAACCGGGTGCCAGGTGCCAGGAGGGCACGACCGAAACTGTGGGCTGCCCGGCCGCGGCAGCCGCGGCAGCCCGCGCCCGCTCGGTGTACTCGCCGACGCTCAGGTGCGAGTAGTGCGGCGCGAGCACCAGCCCGACGATCTGACTCGTGCCCGCGGCGGCCAGCTCCGCGACGGTGTCCTCAATGAAGGGAGGGGCGTGCTTCATCCCCAGCGCGACCCGGATGTCCGGGTGGCCCGCTTCGGCCAGCGCACACTCGAGCCCCGCCATCTGCGCGCGCGTGAGCTCCAAGAGCGGGGAGTGCCCGCCGATCGCCTCGTAGCGCCCGCGCAACTCGGCGAGCAGCTCAGAGGTTGGCGGCCGGCCGCGGCGAATGTGGGTGTAGTAGGCCTCGAGCTCCTCCGGCCCCGCCGGTGTCCCGTAGGCCATGGCCAGCACTGCCGTCCCACTCACGGTGACAGACCTAGCGCCCCGCACGATGGGCGTGCACCAATTCGACGATATGCGTCAGCGAGCCCGGGTCGGTCTCGGGCAGGACACCATGGCCCAGGTTGAAGACGTATCCACGCTTGGGGGCTCGGGTGAGCACATCGGCGATCTCTGCCTCGAGCACCGGAAGCGGCGCCAGACAGGCAACCGGATCGAGGTTGCCCTGCAGGGCAACCTCGGGGGGCAGGCGCATACGACCCTGCTCGAGCGGCACCCTCCAGTCGAGCCCCACGGCGTCCGTGCCAGACGAACCGATTTGCTCGAGCAGGTGGCTGGTACCCAGTCCGAAGTAGATGCGCGGCACCCCCAAGGCGGCGAGCCCGTCGAACAGACGCTGAACGACCGGTAGCACGTGCGCCGTGTAGTCGCGAGCGGACAGCGACCCGATCCAGCTGTCGAATACCTGCACGGCCTGCGCTCCGGCCTGCACCTGCGCGGTGAGCGACGCCAGCGCGATGTCGGCCAGGCGATCGAGCAGCGCCCGCCAAGTGACGGGATCGGCCAGCATCAGCGTCTTGGCACGTGCCTGTACCTTGGACGGCCCACCCTCGACCAGGTAGCTGGCGAGTGTAAATGGGCCACCGGCAAAGCCGATCAGCGGCACGCTCAGCTCCGAACATGCCAGGCGCACGGCCTCCCCCAGCCATGGCGCGTCCTGATCTGGCTCGAACGGACGTAGCTGCCGCAGGTCGCGCGAGGTGCGAATCGGCGTTGCGATCACCGGGCCAACCCCGGGACGAATGTCGACATCCACACCGATGGCCTCGAGTGGCGTCACTATGTCGGAAAACAAGATCGCCGCGTCAACGCCGTGACGACGCACGGGCTGGATCGTGACCTCGGCGGTGAGCTCCGGAGAGTGCGTGATCTCCATCAGGGTTGCTCCTCGACGGATGGCGAGATACTCCGGCAGCGAACGCCCCGCCTGGCGCATGAACCACACGGGGATATGCCGCACGGGCTCCCCGCGCAGGGCGCACAGCAGCGGCGCATTCAAGAAGCCAGAGGTCTCGGCCACGGCCTCTGTCGCAAGTGTCCCGCTCGGCACGTCGTCAACCGTAAAAGTGAACGCGAGGCTCCACAAGCGGGAAAGTCACACATCGGGGGGGCATTACTACGGAGCGGCTGTCGGTAGTTCCCACGGGCAGACATGGAGGGAAGGCGAGAGCAGAACAGGGGGCTGGGGTCGTCCCCTTACCTCGTCGTCTATTTATTTTCGACCCCGAATCAGGCAGAACACGATTGGATCGGCGAAACGGAGTCAACCGGTCAGCCGCTCTTGGGCACCATCTGCACGAAGTCCCCGAAGCGCTCGGGCTCCTCGAGTCTGCACGACCACACGAGGCGGTCGTTCCAGACAGTCATGTCGGGGCAGCCGTCGCACATGTTCTGGCTTCCGTCGGCGTAGATGTCGGCCGGCTGGATGATCATCACCGACTGGAAGTGCAGGCGCTGCAGCAGGCGCGAGGGTCTGCGCGCGCCCGCCTGGAGCCAGCGGCGCGCGATCGTGCGCAGGCGCGGATCCAGCACGGATAGCAGGAGCATCGCCCTGCCGTGGCTGAGCGCGCGCGGCGAGCTGTAGGCGAGATACCTGCCGGTCCTCAGGTGGTTGAAGGTCTGCGCGAGCTCCATCGAGCGCGGCCCGACGTAGCCGTAGACCTTCCCTTTCGCGCCGAGGCGCCCCGTGAGAAGCCACTTGAACGTGTCGGGTCGCTCTGTCCCATTCAGGTATGCGGCGGGAGCGAAGTCTCCGAAGCGCTTGCGGATCTCGGCCACGATGTCGGTCGACTGGAGCTCGTGGGGAGTCTGGTCGGTGGTGGCGTAGGGCACCGTGGAGAAGTCGACCGGTTCTCCCCGCACGTAGTGATCGAAGTCGTTGCCGACCATGCCCGCGCGGAAGGCGATGAACACGATCGTGTTGACGATCTCGATGTTGCGCTGCGCCCACTGCAGAACATCGGGCACATAGCGCAGCGTGTCCTCGTACACGGTCGCGTTGAACGAACAGCCCATCCCTCCCGCCGCGGCGACCATCTCGGCGTAGCGCTGGCGCAGCTCGCACAGCTCGACCTCGTCCGCCTTCTTCCAGCCCGGCCGGCCCTGCTTGGAGTCGATGTGAAACGTGAAGCCGGCCACGCCCGCGTCCTTGAGCTCTCCCAGCAGCTCCTCGGTGAGCGCCAGGCCGTTGGTGTTGACGATCGGCTTCAGCCCATCCTGAGCGACCATCCGCACGATCTCGACGATCTGCGGATGCACGAGCGGATCGCCGCCCGCGATCGACACGCCGTCCACGGTGCGAAAGCGCTCGAACACGTCGAGGTCGTGGCGGACCTCATCGAGGGTCTTGTGTCCCCGCGGGTCGTTCTCGCGGTAGCAGCCCAGGCATGCCAGGTTGCACTTCTTCGTCGGCTCCAACCAGGCGATGGCGTTGTCCGGCAGTGACCACGGCAGGCGGTAGAGCTGGCGATGATCGATGGTGGCGCTCATGTCAACCTCGCTTTCGCCGCCGTGTGTGGCCGCTGCGTTCTGAGCGCAACAGCGGATGCAGTTAGGGTGCCCTACCGTCGCAAGGTAGGCAAAGTAGATGCGGACTTCTTCCGTATCTACTACGGAGAAGGCATCCGTAAGAGCCCCCAGTGCAGGTGCGCACGCTCACTACCTGGGCCAGCTGACGTGGCTAGGCCATGGATCACGCCACTTCGCTCTTCACCGCCGATATCTCGAGCGTGACCTTGACCTTGTTGCCGAGGTCGTTCGGTAGTCAATACGTCAATACAGACCGTAGTAAGGGCGGATGGACGTTGCCGGCGCCGCGCCTACGCTCCTCGGTGGGATGGGCCAACCAGCGATCTCGTACTCTCCCCTCCGTGTCGAGCGCGACGAGCGGTTGAGGGGGCTGGGGGATCCCACCGAGGCACACCCGGCCAACGGCTGATGTTCGGGTCGATGGACGCCGACTCACGTGCCGAGCTCGAGCGCTGGCAGGCGGCTCAGGCGGCGAACTTCTACGACGCTACGCCGAACCTCGCGCGGTCGCTGCGCGTTCGGCTCGGCGAGGGGGGCCTGCGCGCGCTCGAGCCGGGGCTGCGCGCGTTCGGCGAGGCCGTTGCGATGGTGGTCGAGCCGGCCGTCCGGACGCTCGAGCTCCATCCGCCGTCGCTCGAGCCGGCGGATTCGCTCGGGCGCGAGTCCCAGCGCGTCACGTTCGACCCTGAGTACGCGCGGGCCGGCCGGGCCGTCTGTGCCTCCGGCATCGCCGCCGCGCCGGCGTTCGAGCAGGCGGCGCTGCTCTACCTGCTCGCGCACGCCGGCGAGGGCGGCCACGCCTGTCCCGTCGTCTGTACGGCGGGTCTGATCCGGGCCCTGCGGCGGCACGGCTCGCCAGAGCTAAAGGAGCGGTTCCTGGGGCCGCTGCTCGAGCCCGACTACGACCGCTGCCACCGCGGAGCGCAGTTCCTGACAGAGGTGCAGGGCGGGTCGGACGTCGGCGCCAACCGCGTCGAGGCGGTGCCCGAAGGCGAGAACTGGCGGATCTCCGGCGAGAAGTGGTTCTGCTCGGTCGCCGATGCGGACCAGTTCCTGCTCACCGCGCGGGCGCGTGGCGCTCCCGCGGGCACACGCGGGATCGGCTGCTTCCTCGTTCCACGCCGCCTCCCCGACGGGACGGCGAACGGGTTCCGGATCCGCCGCCTGAAGGACAAGCTCGGCACGCGGGCGCTCGCCACCGGCGAGATCGAGTTCACGGGCGCGCTCGGGCACATGATCGGCGCACCAGAGGATGGCTTCCGCATCGCCGCCGGCGTCGTCCTGAACACCTCGCGCTGGCTGAACGCGCTCGGCTCGGCGGGGCTGATGCGCCGCGCCTACCTGGAGGCGGCGAGCTTCTCCCGCTTCCGCACCGCGTTCGGCCGCCGGATCGCCGACTACCCACTCGTACGCGAGAACCTGGCCGTGATGAAGGTCGAGGAGCAGGCAGCTCTCTCCTCGACCCTCGAGCTGACGGCATTGGTCGACGCGATCGACACCGGCACGGCCGACAGCGAGGACCAGACCTGGCACCGGATCCTCGTGAACGCGAACAAGTTCGTCACGTCGCTGGCCGCGACCAGCTGCGTGCGCCGGGGGATCGAGGCGCTCGGCGGGAACGGCACGATCGAGGACTTCTCGCCGCTGCCACGCCTCTACCGCGACGCGATCGTGTTCGAGAGCTGGGAGGGGACGCACAACATTCTCTGCGACCAGGTACTGCGGGACCTCGGCCGGCTCGACGCGCTGGACCTCGTGCTCGAGCGCGTCCGCCGCCGCCTGCCTCCGGGAGACGGCGAGGTGGCCGCGGTCGCCGAGGCGCTCGACGAGCTCGCGCCGCGGCTGCGACGGTCGCTCGCGGAGGGACCGCTCCATTTCCGCCGGCAGCTCAACCTGCTCGTACGCGCGCTGCAGGCAGGGTGCCTACTCGCCGACGGGGAGACGGCGGCGGCGGCGCTGCACGTCCGCCGCCACCTCGTCTCCGGTTACGACCCGGAGGCCGACACCGACTATGCTGAGCTGGTAGACGAGGTCGTCGGCACCGACCTCAAATGAGGATGACGAAGCCGATCGCGTCGCCGGCCTTCATGTCCTCGAAGGCTCTCGAGGAGCGGGCCCGGGCGGTCGATACAAGGATCATCCAGATCCTCTACTCGGGATCTGTGTTCAAGGCGGCAATTGACACCCAAGCCCACGGAGGCTCTTGCAATGTGCGCGAACGACCACGATGGCACATGTACGGTGACTCTCTCGCGCAGCCAGACGCAGTCCGACCGGCTGGTGGCGAAGCTTGTTTGCGAGAGCTGCGACGAGGTCGTGAAGATCCTTGGCTTCGTCGAGCACACGCTTGGCTCCGTGTCGGCTTTGATGCCGCACGAGTCGAAAAAGGCCGCCTAGACTACGATCGGCGGTCGCCGCGCGCGGAGGAGCCCGCAGGTGTGAAACGGCGAACCGACTCATCGTCGTTATCGCCCGGGCGGCCCTGGACCCTCACGTGGACCACTTCCCCTTGCCGTAGCGGGCGAGCTCCAGGCGTGCGATCACACCACGGTGCACCTCGTCGGGGCCATCGGCCAGCCGCAGGGAGCGAGCGGCCGTCCAGGCGGCGGCGAGCGGCACATCGTTGCTGAGACCCGCCCCGCCATGAAGCTGTATCGCCATGTCGATCACCCGCTGGGCCATGTTCGGCACCGCCACCTTGATCTGCGCCGCCGCCCCGTGCGCCTCTGGCGCCCGCTTGTCCACCAGCCAGGCCGCGTGCAGCACGTGCAACCGTGCCTGATCGAGCGCGATACGCGCGTCGGCGATGCGCTCACGATTACCGCCGAGGTTCGCCAGCGGCTTGCCAAACGCTACCCGCTCGGTGGCGCGCCGGCAGGCGAGCCCCAGGGCCAGCTCAGCCAAGCCGATCAGGCGCATGCAATGGTGGATACGCCCCGGACCCAGACGGGCTTGGGCGATCGCAGACGCCTGACCAGGTCCGCCGATGATGGCGCTCGAGGGCAGGCGCACATCGGTGAAGGACATCTCGCCATGCCCCGCGGGTGCGTCGAAAAACCCCATCGTGGCAAGCATCCGCTCGACCTTCACCCCCGGCGTGTCCAGCGGGACGAGCACCATCGAGTGCTGGTGGTGGCGATCCGCGTCGGGGTCAGTCAGACCCATGAAGATCAGCACCTGGCAGTCTGGGTGCCCGACGCCAGTGCTCCACCACTTGCGCCCGTTCAGGACGACCTCATCGCCGTCGAGTACCGCGGTGGCCTGCATGTTGGTCGCGTCAGAGGACGCCACGTCTGGCTCAGTCATGCAGAACGCCGAGTGGATCTCTCCTTCCAGCAGCGGCTTCAGCCAGCGCTCCTTCTGTTCATCGGAGCCGAAGTGCAGCAGCACCTCCATGTTGCCCGTATCCGGCGCGTTGCAGTTACACACCTCAGCGGTGATCAGCGAGCGCCCCATGCGCTCCGCGAGCGGCGCGTACTCAGCATTGGAGAGGCCAGCGCCAATGGGCTGGCCGGCGAGCTCCGCGCCCGGAGGCAGGAACAGATTCCACAGGCCCTCGGCCTTTGCCTTAGCCCTTAGCTGCCCAATCAGCGGCGACACGACCCACGGGTCCGCGCGCGCCTGCAGCTCGCGGAGGTGGGCCTCCTCGCGTGGGGCAATCTCGTGCTCCTGGAAGGCGCTCAGGCGCTCCAGGAGCTCCTGCGTGCGAGGGGAGTGCTCGAAGTCCATTGTGCTTACGGCTCCAGTCTGGGGAAGGAGAGAAAGTGATGGGGGAGGGTCGCCTGGTAGTCCGACCCCTCCCCATCGAGGTGCTACTTCGCGTCGTCGTCTGATCTGCTCAGCGACTTGCCCGCACTGTCCACAACCTTGCGCAGGAACTCGGACTGTGTGTGCACCAGCCGCTGGGCCATCTCCAGGGCGGAGTCGGTGATCTCCTCCCTCCTGGACGGACCCTCGCCGTGCGGCGGCAGGGCCTCATCGACGGTGCCGAGGAACTTGCGCACCGCGTCGATCGCGCTGCGCGCACCGTTCTCGAGCTCCTCGAGCACATCTTCGGACAGCTCCGCGGTCCGCTTGGCTGTGCTCCGTGAATTGTGCTGCCTAGCTGACCCGGGGGGCGTGCGTCGCTTGCCAGCAGGCGCTTTCCGAGCAGTCGTTTTCTTAATCGTCGGTTTCTTCTTTGCCACCGGGCGACGTTGAGTCTTCGTTTCGGGCATCAGCTCCACCACCTTCAGGACTTTGTCCCATACGCAGCTTCGCGAAAGCCGATCTGCCGGACCGACTGCACTTGTGGGTTCAACGCCACAGCCTTCGCCTGTCGGCTCGACAGTAGGACAGCCCGATGCCCGTGGCATCCGCAGAAACACCCACTTGGCGATGGGCGGACTACGTAACGATCTTGCAGGCCGGCGCGGTGAGCATTTACGGCTTTCTGGCGGGACGTGGCCCTTTGGCGCTCCGTCCCAGAGCGGGTCTCTGAACATCGACGACCCGCGTCAGGCAACAGCGCACGGGGTCGCAGGCGAAGGCGACGATGAAGCGAGGATGGCGATCCTCCAGGGCCTACACGACCATCATGACCGTGGAGGACGTTGCTGAGGAGGGACAATCTCGGGTCATGGAAAGCTGCGAGATCGCGCTACGCCTCATTCCACGCGCGCGGGCGAACGAGATAGCCGGCGAGCGTAACGGTGTTCTGCTGGTGCGGGTAACCGCCCCGCCGGTGGATGGGCGCGCGAACGCGGCGCTGTGCCGCCTGATCGCCAAGCGCGTTGGCGTCGGAGTGCGCAGTGTCTCGGTCGTACATGGCGCCGGCTCCCGCGAGAAGGTCGTGCGCCTCGAGGGGATCAGCGCGGAGGATCTGAGGCGCGCGCTGGGCTAGTCCGACGTTCGGCAACATTCCTCACCTTGGTTGACTATGCCGGTCGGCCAGTTGTCGATCCGGGCGGACCACGACTCGCGGCCCCTCGGGGTGCTCGACTGCTTCGGTGACGATTTCCCGCTTTATAAAGGTCGCCAGCGTGGCACGCACCACGTCCTCGGCGCTGCAGTGGATCGTCAAAGGCGCCTTGAGCACTTCGTCCTGGAACGCGCAGTCATCGGGCTCTGTCCACGCTGCCCAAGAGCCGATGCCGTGTGGGTACTTCGAGAAGATGTCCAGGAGAATCCGGTTGGCTGCTGCTGAGCGATTCGTCGCAAACGCTGGCCGCGCGTCTATGCCAAGAGCATTGAGATCCTCCAGCGCCGCAACCAATGCGGACCTCGAGATCAGTCGGCTCTCACGAGGCACTGGCGGTCAAATCCCCGCGCACCTCTCGCAGCAGGCGCGTATCTACGTCGTAGACGAATCCGCGTGCCGTACCTCCTCCCAGCAAGAACGACGAGCGGTGGATACGCAGCAGCGACTGCCTCACGTCGGCATCGACGTCGGTGAACGACTCGATCGCAAACGCCGGCGCTACGCCGGTTGCGTCTTGAAGGGATGCTCGGAATCCGTCGTCGGTGAGCTTCTGCATCCCGCAGTCCGTGTGGTGGACGAGCATCGTGTGACGGGTTCCCAGCACGCGCTGGGAGATAGCCAGCGAGCGAATCACGTCATCGGTTATGACTCCGCCGGCGTTGCGGAGGATGTGCGCGTCGCCGAACGCCAGACCCAGTGCGGCGAACACATCCATGCGCGAGTCCATGCACGTCACAACGGCGAGCTGCCTCGCCGGACGGATATCGACGTGTCCAGTCGCGCCCCCGGCGGCGAAGCGCGCGTTGTTCCGCACCAGCTCATCGATCACATCCATCTAACAGGCCTCGATACGTTGACGACTACTTGGATTGATCTGTAGATCTTCGCTTCACCGAGCACGCGGGGTCAAGTCGCCGCAGCTCGGTTGCAGTCGAGCTGCGATGCGACCATTAGTCCGGGAAGACTATTCGGCGCCGGCGAGCTCGCCGAGCACTGCCTGAGACTCGGTGAGGCTGGAGGTCAGGATCTGCTTGGAGACTTCCAGGAGCTGGAAGATGCGGGGGTCGCGGACGGTGTAGTAGACGCTGGTGCCCTCGCGGCGGCCCTCGAGGATGCCGTGCTTGCGCAGCACACCGAGGTGCTGGGAGGTCCCGCCCGAGTCCATCTGCAGCTCGTTCTGTAGATCGCCGACGGTGCGCTCGCCGTCGCGTAGCAGCTCGAGGATGCGGACTCGCACGGGGTGGCCGAGGATCCGAAAGAACTCGGCCTTCATCTGGTAGACGGCGCGACGTTGGACGGCCTCGGCTGCCGCGCTGGGTTGTGAACGCGGGCTCATCTCGAGACGCTTTGGGCTGAAGTTGGAGTCATGGCGCTTGAGGCGCAACCGCGATTGTGCTTGCAACGAGTATGACGTAGGCGACGGCGCGATCGATAATCTTATTGGTATGTAGTCTTATAAGGCTACAATATAAGCATGTCTTTGTGGGGTGCCCATCCGTTCGCTGGGCCTCGGCAGCGGTGACGGCGGCGGTGGCGCTGCGTTCGGCTGTGTTGCGGGAAGTCTGGGAGCTCGTGGCGGATGCGTCGCGGCCATCTACCGGCGCGGCGCACACGCACGCGCCGCTCGAGCATGTCGAGGACACGATCGATGTCTGTGCCCGCGGCTTGGCGGAGCTGCTGGTCGCGCCCTCCCAGGATCGCGAGCGGTGCCGCAGCGGCTGCCTCGAGTGCGCAGCGTCGGTACTGCGCGCGTTCGCCAGGGCGGCGCTCCTCACGGAGGCTTCGCAACCGTCTGCCGCGCGGCTGCTGCGGACCGTCGATGACAGGCTGGCGTCTCACGAGAACGGCGTTCTCAGCGGGGAGCAGACCTATGCGCTGGACCTCGAGGCGCTGAGGCAGATTCCAGCAACGGTCGGCGCATCCCCGCCGGAGCCGATGAGCGACGGCAGCGGTGACCCGGCGGCAGCGTGGGAGGGACTCGAGCAGACGGCCGTCGCGGTGTTGGTGAGCGCCGCGCGCGCGGTCGCGAACATCGACACCGTCGGCGTTGGTGTAGCGCCGTCGGCGAGCGCGCCGACAGTGGTGCTCGGCCAGTTGCGCATGATCGTCGCTCGGGTCGATCGCGGCGCCCGTGACCTGCCCGAGAAGCCTCAGCGCGAGAGCGATCGTGTGGGTAGGCTGCTCAGCGAAGCTCTGCGCATCGGTCTCCCCAAGCGGGCGCTGGAGGATCTCACGCGAGCAGACGCACCCACGCAGGCCCTCAGCGAAGCGCTCGGCGAGGTGCGATCGACCTGGCTGGACCTCGCCGCCCGCGAGCTCGAGATCGTCCGCCTACTGGACGACGAGATGGCGTCCCGGAGCTACGCGCAGTTCGGCTCCCTGTGCCAGACCGTGACGGCCGGAGCGGCGAATGTCCTGGCGGGCGGGCGGCTGCTCGACCGCCCCGGCGAGTTTCATCTCCTCGACGCGCTGATACACCAGCACGATGGCCTCGCCCATGCAGTGGAGCTCTACACAGCCGCTCTGCGCGGCCACGCCGACGCGCGGACCCAGACGCAGCTCGTCGTGCTGACCAGGCTCTTGCGCGCCGTCACGGCGCTCTGGGTCATAGACGCGCGCCTGGATCACCTCCGAGCCGTGTCGCTGGCGTAGCGTCCGCGGCTCGGACTCGTTGGTGAGAGAATCTTCAGTCAGACAAGGCCCGCAGCGCCAGCATCAACGCTGTCGCGGTGGTGTGAGCGCGGCGCGCAGGAAGCTCAGGGTGCGCTCCCATGAGCGCTGCGCGGCTTGCGCGTCGTAGGTGCCCAGGCGGTTGGTGTCGTTGAAGAAGGCGTGCCCGGCGCCTGTGTATTTGTCGAAGGTGGCATCGACACCGGCGGCGCGCAGTTCTGTTTCGAGCGCCTTGGCGTCCTTGAGTGAGACGAACTCATCAGCGGTCCCGAAGTGTCCGAGGACGGGACCTTTGATGTTGGAGAAGTCCGGCTTGCCGTGGGGCATCACGTAGTAGTAGGTGACCGCGGCGGCGACCTGCGGGCACGTGGCCGCTGCCCACAGGGAGAGCCCTCCGCCCAGGCAGAAGCCGACCGCTCCAACGCCGGGACCTTCAACGCCGGGCTGGGAGGCGAGGAACTCCACGGCGCCGCGCATGTCCTGCTCGGCCTCCTCCATCGAGAGCGCCATCATCTTCTGTTCTGCCTCACTCGGCTGGGTGGTGCTCTCACCGTGGTAGAGGTCGGGGGCGAGCGCATAGAACCCCTCGCCGGCGAAGCGGTCACAGACGGAGCGGATGTGCTCGTCGAGGCCCCACCACTCCTGTAGGACAATGGTTGCTGGGCCGTGCTCGGCGGGGGGAACGGCGAGGTAGCCGGGCGCGCTGCCGGCGCTGGTGGGGAACTCGATGTCAGGCATGTTTGGCTCCTTCGGTGTCGATGTGTAGCCCGGCAGCATTGGCTGGCGGGGTGTTGCTGTTCTCAGGTGAAGCTCTGGGTAGGGTCGGGTGCTCTTTGATGTCACCTATCAGGCCGAGCAGCGCGTCGGCAATCTGCCGCGGGTTGGGCGGGCATCCCGGGATACGCAGGTCGACCGGCAGGATCTCCTCCAGCGGCCCGGTGAGCTGGGCCGGATCTCCGAGCACGGCGCAGCCGATCGCGCAGTCTCCGAGCGCGGCCACCAGGCGCGGCTCTGGCATCGCCTCGTAGGCGCGACGCAGCGGGTCGGCCATGCGGGTCGTGATCTGCCCGGTGACCAGCAGCACGTCGGCATAGCGGGGTGAGGCAACGAGGTTCAGTCCGTGGCGCTGTAGGTCGTAGTAGGGGTTGGCGGTCGCTGCCAGCTCGTGCTCGCAGCCATTGCACGAGCCGGCATCGACGTGACGCAGCGCCAGCGAACCACGCCGGCTCGGAGCGGGCAGCGCGATCTCACGGCGTGTGTGCTGGAGGTGCTTGAGCAGGACGAACATCGCTCAGCGGTCCGCGCAGGCGTAGCAGAGCTCAAAGCTCTTGTTGATAAGGGGAAAGTCTGGGAGCAGGTTTTCGCGGGAGGCGTACGCGACTGACGGCCAGTTGGCGTACGAGCCGGTGCGCAGATGCAGGCGCCAGATCGTGTTTCCGTCGGTCTGGACCGAGCAGACTGTCTCACCGCGCGGGCTCTCCAAGCGTGCCACGCCGATGTCGCTTGCCCCGATGTTCAGGTTCTTCACGCCACCGGGCGCGAGGTTGCTGCTCAGCAGCTCGTCGAGGATCGCGAAGCTCTGCACGAGCTCGACTTGGCGCATGTCAAGGCGCGCGGCGACATCGCCGGTTGCACGCTCTGAAATCGCGGGCGTGAACTCGCCGTAGGCGAGTCGCGGGCTTTCGCTGCGGGTGTCCTGACGCACACCGGCGGCACGAGCGGACGGGCCGACCGTGCCCAGACGGATCGCGTCCTGTTTGGTGAGCGTCCCGACGTCGCCGAGGCGATCCTGCACCGAGGCTGCGAAGCGCAGCTCGCGCCAGATCGCACGCTGCTCATCGTCGAGCACCCGCAGCTCCTCGCGCGCCGCGCGTGTGTCAGCCTGCCCGATGCGCAGCGTGCTTGAGGCGAGCGCCACGGTATCGAACAGGAAGCGGTGACCAGTCAGTCGCTGGTTCAGTCGCTGGGCGCGCTCCTTGAAGGCGGCGAACGCCATCGACCCGGGCGCGAAGCCGACGCCGGCGCAGATCGCGGAGATGTCGTTCAGGTGGTTGTACAGACGCTCGAGCTCGAGCAGCAGCGTGCGGGCTCGGCGGAGGTTATGGTCGGGCGCGAGCCCGAGCGCGGACTCGCATGCCTGCGCGTAGGCCACGGTGTTGGTCACCGCGCATGCGGCGCACGCGCGCTGGGCGTAGGCCAGCCCGTCGGCGAGAGGCCGACCCTCGGCGGCGACCTGCAGCCCACGGTGCTTGTAGAACAGGCGCAGATCGAGGTGCAGGATCCGCTCACCGACGACGGTGAAGCGGAAGTGACCCGACTCGATCACGCCCGCGTGGATCGGGCCGACAGCGACCTGATAGGCGTCGTGACCCTGCACCGGCACCGTCCATGCACCGGGCTCGACGGGATGCTCCAGCAGTGGCCGCAGCGGCTCGTGCCCGTCGAAGCGCAGACCGTAGGAGTCGTGCGCCTCGCGCTCGTCCCAGCCGGCGGCCACGAACAGGTCGATGAGCGTGTCGATCGCCCCCGACGGCACGGGCGTACAGATGACATGGTCCTGTCTCGCTCGCGTAAAGATGCAGTTCACCTGAAGGCCCTGCGCCCCGTCGCTCGCGAACAGCCCACAGAAACGTCCGCCCGCTTGCGCTTGGCGCTCGCACGCCGCGCGCCACTGCGGCGGTGTGACCCGCTCGATACGTGCCGGCGTGAGCGCCGCGACGCTCGCTCGCTCGCGGCTGCTCACGCGATGCCTCTCATCAAGCTCGCGCCGGCGTGGGAGTCGGCGAGCAGGTAGGCGCTGACTGACAGAGCCAGCAAGCCCAAGGTTAGTCCGACGGTCAGCCGGCCGGCGAGGCGCACCGTGCGCCCGGAGCGCCAGCGATGCCCGTGGCTCTCGCCGGCGAGCGTCTCGATCAGCGCGTGTGCGAGGCCGAGGAACCCGAGCGCCATCAGCACCGCGGCGATCGAGACGCTCGTGATCTGGTGCGCGGCGATCCCGCCGAGCAGGATCAAGAGCTCGCTGAAGAACAGTGGCGAGGGCGGCAGGCCGCTGAGGGTCGCAAGGCTGATCCCGGCGCCGGCGGCGACCGGGGTGCTGAGCCGCGCGAGCCCGCGCGGTGCGCGCTGAGCGCTCGAGGGATCGTGACGGGCCAGCGGGATCGCCGTGTAGAACCCGAGCGACTTCGCCAGGGCGTGCCCGGCGAGGTGGATGATCACGCCAACCGTCGCCAGCGGTGAGGCAAACCCGATCCCGAGCGCGAGGATCCCCATGTGCTCGAGACTCGAATAGGCCAGCAGTCGCTTCCATGCCATCGGCCGCCACAGGAAGGGGACCGCGATCGCCAGCGACGCGAGCCCGAACGCGAGCATCAGATGGTCGGCGAGATGATGCGGGACCGCGACACCGAGCGTCAGCACCACACGCCACGCGATCAACATGACCGTCGGCAGCAATGCGGCGGAGAGCAGCGCGCTGACCGGGGGCGGCGCCTCGCTGTGAGCGTCGGGCAGCCAGTTGTGTACTGGCGCCCAGCCGATCTTCGCGGCGAGCCCGACGAGAATCAGGATCAACGCGAACAGCGCCGTCTGGTGGGGTAGACCACCGGCATGTCGGGCGATGCTCTGCCAGTCGAGCGTCGAGAGCGTCCCGCCGTGCGGCGCCAGCCCGGCGAACAGGATCAGGATGCCCAGCAACGCGACCGCCAGCCCGAAGGTCGTGAGCACCAGGTACTTCCAGCCGGCCTCCAGGGCGTTGCGCCGTCCGCTGTAGGCGACCAGCAGCGCCGAGGCCCCGGTCGTCGCCTCGATCAGCAGCCACGCGACCCCGAGATTCTTCACCAAAGCGAGCGCCAGCAGCGCAGCCCAGAAGAGGTAAAACGCGGTGTAGTACCAGGCGCGCGCCCGGCGCGCGGTGAACAGGCTCTTACCCGCACTCGCCAGGTAGGTCGGCGAGACCATCGCACTGCACCACCCGACCACCGCGATCACCGCGAGAAAGCACGCGCCGGCGTGGTCGAGCACGAACCAGGAGCCGTGCAGCCCTCGCGCGCCGTGAACGAAGCCGACGACGCTCGCGGTGAGCGCGAGGACGGTGCTGATGTTCGCGCCGATCAGGTTCATGCGATCGGCGCCGCCAGGGGTGCGGGGCAATCGCACCAGCAGCGCTCCAACGAGCGGCACGGCCGGCACGGCGATCAGGAGCACGTCAGTCACGCAGCGCCTCCAGCAGAGAGCTGTCGCCGCTACCGAGCTGCTCGTGAATCTTGGCCGCGAAAGCCGCCGCGACCGACACGATCACCACCAGATCGAACACGAGGCCGAGCTCGATGAACACCGGCAGACCACCGGGCAACGACAGCCCGGTGAGGTAGATCCCGTTCTCGGCGATCAGGAACCCCAGCGCCTGGAAGAGCACCGCGCGGCGCACCACCGCGGTGAGGATGCCGAGCGCCAGCACCCCGACCGCGGCGTGTTCCACACCGGCGCCGGCCAGGCCAAAGCGCGGGATCGACTGCTCGACGGCGAGCGCCGCCGCGACGGAGATCGCCAGCCGCCCCAGCGCCGGGATCTCGGTGGCGATCAGCCGCTCCTTGCGGGCACGCCGCACGGTGAAGAGCAGCAGCGCCGGGAGCACCAGCGCCTTGGCGATCAGCACCGTCCCGGCCACCGCCAGCGCGGTCGAGGTACGCGACCCCTGCGCGATCGCGTAGAGGCCAAGCCCGAGCGACTGTGCCGCGACCAGCGCAATTGCCAGCGAGCGACGACGCACGACGATCACCGCCAGCGAGCTGACGACGAGCCCCCAGGTCACCGCGCCGGTCATCCGCCGCCCCCGGCGAACCAACTCGCCAGTCCCAGCAGACACAGCGCCGCCCCGGAGCCCAGCAGCAGCGGCACGCGCAGCACCCGCATCTTCGCCTGCACGGTCTCGCACACCGCCAGCGCGACGCTGAGCGCCGGCACGCCGGCGGCGAGCACCGCGAGCTGCGCCACGAACGGTCCGGGGTGAGGGATCAACAGCTCACATGCGAGCACGAGCATGATCCAGTGCCGCGCCGCGGCTGCCCATTGCAGGTAGGCGAGATCGCGTCCCGCGTACTCCAGCAACGGCCCCTCGTGGACCATCGTGAGCTCCAGGTGGGTGTCGGGATTGTCGACCGGCTGGCGGCCGGTCTCGGCGAGGATCACCAGGCAGAAAGTGAGCGCCGCCGCCCAATGCGCCGGCCTTGCCCACACTTCGGGCAACGTGGCCACATGGCTCATCGACAGCAGATCGGTGCTGTGCAGCGGCAACGCGAGCAGCACCAACACCAAGAGCAGCAGCCCGTCGACGAACACCGAGAACATCAAATCCCGAGCGGCGCCCATCAGGCCGAACGCGCCCGCGGTGTCCCACGCCGCGAGCGTCACCGTGAAGCGGGCGAGCGCCAGCAGTCCGACCAGCACGAGCGCGTCGTTGCCCAGCCCCCAATCCGGGGCGTGCCCGCCGATCGGCAGCAGCAACAGCACCAGCGCGGTAGATGCAGCGGCGAGCGCCGGTGCCAGGGTGTAGATGAACGTGTGTGGCTCGGGCGCCACTCCGGACTTGCCCCACAGCCGGCGAAGCTCGCGGTAGGGCTGCAGAACCGGTGGTCCGCGCCGGCCCTGCAGGCGTGCCTTCAGATGCTGGATCAGCCCGACGATCGCCGGTGCGCCCAGCACACCACCCGCGACCTGGATCACGCCCGCGATCAGGGTCGCAAGGCTCATCCCAGAACCCCGATTCGAGCTAGCGCCAAGAGCAGTCCAAGCAGCGCGAGGAGATAGATCAGATAGGCGCGCAGGCTGCCCGACTGCAAGCGACGTGCGACCCCCGCGGCGCGCAGCGCCGCCTGCGACACGGGGCCGTAGAGCAGGGTGTCAAACAGGTGCGGGACCTCCGCCTTATAGGTGATGCTCTGAACGACCCCCGCGGAGACGCTCACCTGCACCTCGCGGTGTGCGCGAAACAGCACCTCCAGCACGAGACGCAGCGGCTTGGTGAACCCCGCCGCCTTCCACGCAAGTCCGGCCGCCGGCAGCTGGCCGCACACCCACGCCGGGGCCGGCGCCGCACGGGGACTCCTGGCCAGTCTCGCCAGCACGCCGACTGACACCACGAGCGCCAGCGCCAGCGCGAGGGTCGGCAGCGACCCGGTGCCGGGCACGCTCAGCCCCGCGCCGGCAGGTAACGTCACCCGCCCCGGCCCCAGCGCGGCCAGGGTGGGCACCAGCAGCCCGGGCAGCACGCCCAGCGCCACGCACGACCCCGCCAGGAAGACCATGCTCGCCCGCATCCCGACCGGCACCTCGCTCGCCTGCGCGCACTCCGCGCGGCGCGGCAGGCCGAGCAGCACCAGCCCGATCACCTTCACGAAGCAGTACACGGCCAGGGCCGCCGTTGCCGCGAGCGCCGCGGTCGCCAGCGCCCCGGCGAGCGCGACGCCGAGGTGGCTCGCGACCCCGAGGTGCAGCAGCGACTGCAGCGTCAGCCACTCCGAGGCGAACCCGTTCAGCGGCGGCAGCCCCGCGATCGCCATCGCGCCGAGCGCGAACGCGGCGCCCGTCCACGGCATCCGCCGCAGCAGGCCGCCCAGCCGATCGAGCTCCAGGCTGCCGACCGCCTTGCTGAAGGCCCCGGCGCCGAGGAACAGGAGCCCCTTGAACAGCGCGTGGTTGAGCGCGTGCAGTAGCGCCGCCGCGAACGCGATCGCGCTCCACGTGGGCTGCCCGATGTCTCCGAACACAAGCGACGCGCCCAGCCCCAGCGCCACGATCCCGACGTTCTCGATCGAGTGAAACGCCAGCAGCCGCTTGAGCTCGTGCTGCATCAGCGCGTACAGCACGCCGCCCACGCACGACAGGGCGCCAACCGCCATCAGCGTGATCCCGACCCACAGCCCGGGCGGGGCGAGCCACTGGAACAGCACGCGCACGAGCCCGTAGAGCGCGAGCTTGATCATCACGCCCGACATCAGCGCCGAGATGTGCGCGGGCGCCAGCGGGTGCGCTCTCGGCAGCCACGAGTGCAGCGGCATCAACCCGGCCTTGGTGGAGAACCCGACCAGCGAGGCGCACGCGACAAACGCCGCCAAGCCACCGCCCAGCGGGTGGCCGCCCAGCGCGCCGTGCTGGGCGAGCACGAGCATCGACACCCACACGCCAGCGCCGCCGATGTGCGTGATCGCCAGATACACGAACACGCCGTGGCGGGCCTCCCGATCCTGCCGGGCGAGCAGGATCGCAGCGGCCGGCACCAGCGTCATCAGCTCCCAGAACCCAAGAAACGTGCTGACATCACGCGCGCACACAAACCCGACCAGTGCCAGCAGGAAGACTCCCGTGGCGAGCGCGAGCGAACGACCCCGCCCGTCCGCTTCCAGGGCGTCGCGCGCGAACAGCGTTGCCGGTGCCCCGACCACGGCGATGACCAACAGGAAGAAGCCACTGAGACCGTCGACGCCAAACGCCGGGCGCACATCGCTGCGAAACGCCGCGCCCACAGCGTGCCCGGAGGCGAGCACCCACACGCCGGCCGCACCAAGCAACACCACGCCGATCGACTGCACGGTGAGCCCGGCGCGGGGGGAGCGACTCACGACCGCACTCAGAGCACCGACGATGATCACCGACGCACCGGCGAGAACCAGCGCCTCGGATGCGCCGATCAAGCGTTCAACCCGCGCGCCCGCAGATCGTGTGGGCATGATCGACGGGCGCTCATCCGAGCAGCTCCGTCAGGCGCTGCTCGAGCTTACGCACAGCCTCGGTAGCCACGCAGGCTGGCGCGTTGTCGTACAGCACCGCCAGCGGCAGGTCGCCCTGCTCGCCCACGATCGCCTGGGCGACTAGCCCCACATGACCCTCCGGCGCCACTTCCACGTCACGGCGTACCGCGCGCGGCAACCGCATCCGGATCTCATTGAAGTCGCGCCGGTCCAGCACATAGCTGCACAGCCGCCATCGCCGGTGGCGGGGCGAGCGTTCATCTGTCACCGGTGGCGCCACGAGCTAGTCCCAGCAGAGGTGCTCGAGGTCACGGTAGGTCTCCCAGGCATCCGCAACGCAGTTGAAGGCGTCCTCCGTTCCGAAACAGCGGTCATCGCGCGCGCCGCTCTCAAGCCCGACATCCGGACAATCTCTCCGCCAAACCAGCCATCCCTTACTAATCTATCATCTTCTAAGATTACGATGTACTGTGTACAGTGCAAGAGGTTCGTCAAAGAACCTCACCGTGCCTGCCGTGCGTCACCGCGTTTGTCGTGCGGAGAAACACTGA